>ERZ842401.2623-NODE-2623-length-23780-cov-5.470854_pt1 | contig 23780 bp, 18 predicted proteins | sample MGYA00521270_ERZ842401 | MGnify/ENA primary metagenome ERZ842401 (study PRJEB31892, sample SAMEA3878208) | bioreactor metagenome | biome: Moose rumen | place: Sweden | collected 2011-10 | study: EMG produced TPA metagenomics assembly of the PRJEB12797 data set... | reverse complement strand
CGCCGACAATCTCACCCGCTTGGATGGAGACTTCCAGCTCTTTCTTCAGATGGACGTTGGTATCATCGACCAGGAAGGATAGCCGGGTATATTCTTTCTCCAAATCGGCCAGCTGGATAATCTCCGGAGCGTCGTTGGGGTGCTCCATATCATGGACTTCAAAAGTCTTGAAATTACAGGCGACAATGAAACGGGGATACCGGGAGCCCGGTAACCCGGCGGCATAACGGCGAGCCTGCTGATAGGGCGTGAGCATCGAACCGTCGGATTGCTTTGACTTTGCAGAGAGGTCCACATGGGAACCTTTCTGCTCTATGAGCACCTTTGTCGCCGTGATGTAGCCGTCAATGAAGTCGGAGCCTTTCTCCTTGGTAATGGTCTTGACCGGGATCTCGAATTCCATCGCTTTAACGGGATTCTCGACGCCGAGAACATCGTGTAGGAGGGCCATCCAGAACGCTACTGTTTCTCCTTTCTCGTAGCCTTTTCCGGTCCACTCCTTGACGAATTGTTTGGCGGCTTGTTTCTGTGTATTAGTTGAGCTCATGCGGAAGGTTTATTACCAAAAAACAACTTTAATCTGACACTCTTGTGAATCTTGATATTCTCTCATTGACTATTCTTAAGTAGTAGCGCTTCATCTTGTCGTTTAGAAAACTACTCTTCACAAGCTTAGCGGCCGATTCTGGCAATTGCATATACTTGTCGAGTATCCTGCCTATACGAGACTTAACCAAGCCGATGTGATCTCCAAAACGCTCAAAGTCAAGGCGACAAGGATGCCCGGTTTGCGCATACACATCACTCATGGGGATGTTTGGAGAAAGCCCTCCATCAAGGCCAAAATCATCGCCCTGGACGTGTAAGCTCGTATTTAGTAGATCATAAGCAGGAGCAAGACGATAATCCAGCCCCTGTAAAATCAAAGAGAAGTTTTTAAGATGGTCATCGCCATTAGCGAAGATATAGTTAAACACCACGAGTTCAAAGAACCTTTCCATATCAACCATCCATGCTGAGACATTCTTCCGGATGGCAACAGCAATATCTTCATAGCAACCGCAGTATTTGAATCCCTTTCCATCGTCATGCTCATTCCTTCCAATAACAGCAGCAAAATCTTCCATGAGCAATTTTGACCCGTCTGGAAGGACATCAAATCGTTTGGTTATATAAACCGCCTGTCCCTTCTTGGAAAAGCAAATTCCATTCGCAGCTGTAAGGATTCGGAACACTTGTGACGCAATTTGCATAGTAAGATTCTCATTGGCAGGAATCTGTTTACGCTCTCGGAGTGTTTCATCCCATGGTACGGGCTTCAAAATATAAGTGGACTGTTCGTTTTCTTTGGCAATACGGATGCGCCCCCTTTCAATAACGGCAGGAAACTTTTCTTGAACACCGGAGACTGATATCCTGTGCATCGCTTCAACAATTTCTGGATTGTTATGGATTCCGTCGATATCAAAGTCCAATTGATGACTCACCTTATGGCCATCAAATAGGGCACGGACAGCTTTCGGACTATATGTGGAAAAACCCTCATCGAGACGTGAAGGACAATGGCTGATGTCAATCATTTTGCTGTGGTCATAATGTGTACTCCTCCTATGAAATCTTTTCCAGCCATGGCGGCAAGAATACCAAATAAATCATATTCATCAATCCTAAATGCTCGGCAAATTACTCGACGGTTGGCTCCTTCTGGAAGCATATTCGCGAAAAAGGAGAACAAGGAGGAAGATTCATATATTGCATTACTTTTGGACAATGATACGGATATTGATGGGGCATCAGACGTAAGGTAGTCCTGATCATACTTGAAAGAATAACCAGTACCGGGAAGCCTTTCTGTCAACACCCCAGCCTTCCGGTCATTCACATATACATCCACTTGTCTCATTATCTACAATTATATTGTCTGACGAACCTTAAAAACGATTTCCATTCCAAGGACCTCCATTATTTTAGAAATAGTCCCCATAGACGGGTTGCCCTTTCCCCGCTCAATATCCTTTATTGTTGCCAATCCAATTCCAGCCATCTCAGCGAGATCCTGCTGTGATATAGCAAGTATTTTCCTGCGTTTTTTTATTACTTCAGAAAAGCTCATAAGTCCAATAAACCATACTTTTATGCAAAAATATACAATTATTATTAAAAACGCAAGCATAAGTCCAATAAAACAAACTTTAGTGTCGTTTTATTGGATAATGGTGCTCTAATTGCGATTAAAGAATAATATATTGGACTTTTGAACTATGGTAATTTAATCTGAACTATAGCTCAAGCATACTGCGTTGTCTCTGCTACAGCGCTTTGGCTGCGGATTCTCCAGCGAGATAGCCGGTTGCGAATGCCGTTTGGAGGTTGTAGCCGCCAGTATCGGAGTCCATATCAAGGACTTCACCACAGAAATACAGGCCCTCGGATTTCTTTGATTCAAGGGTCTTTGCGACAACCTCGTCAGTGCTGATTCCGCCAGCCGTAACTACGGCACGTTCGAAACCAACGAACCCTTCGATGTCGAATTTCCAATCCTTGAGATAGCTTGCGAGAGTGTCGACGCTGACTTTCGGGTTCATACGAAGGAATGCCTGAGTGATATTCCAGGGGATGAGTTTTCCGAGCATAATCCTGAAGAGACGGCGGAAATCCTGCCCCTTGCTTCTCGGGTCCTCAAGCACCTCGTCCCATTTCCCATGGACATCTTCATTGAGCTTTTCAAGCTCTACGGCTGGCTTGAGGTCGATCGATGCTGATACTTTCTGGCCGTTGATTATTGCGCTGACGACTTTGCGACTTACGAGGAACCCAATCGGGCCTTCTATGCCGCCGTCGGTGAAATCCAGGTCTCCAAACTCTCTTTGGACCTCATCGTTCCCGATAAAGATAGAGAGCTCAACATTTTCCAGACTGTTCATGTTGAGCAGTTCGCCGAGATCAGAGAGGGGAGTAATACGCTCAATATGACCTTGGAGCTTGGGATAGTTCGTGGGTAATGGATTGATTTTCCGCTCTTTCCGTTTTCCATAGACGGTCCTTCCCTGGAAAGCCTCTTTTATTTCTCCGACAAGAGGATTCACTTCTTCCTTGTATCCTACGGGGACTATGGCGGTGAGTGAGGGGAAAAGCGGCTCAATGCTATGGCCGAATTCTTCAGCCCAGCGGTAGCCGTCTCCGGTGGAACCAGTCCCAGGATAGGAGAGACCTCCTGTTGCGATTATGAGTTTTTTACATGTAAATGACTCTGATTCAATGGTGGTCTCAGTACGCACCGGACCGGGACGACCCGACTCGTCCCTTCTGGAGCGGAACTCCTTGACGATGGTCCTTATGCACTCGAGATGATAATTATTCGCTTTTTTCTCGATACTCTTGACCTCGCAGCCGGTCACGAGCTTTACTCCTAGAATCGTACATGCTCGGACGAGCGTATCGACAACATCGCCGGCCATATGCGAAGAGGGGAATGCCCTGTCACCTCTTTCGACGACGGATCTGAGACCGTTAGAGCGGAATAACTCAATGAGCTTCTCGGGAGGTAGATTGTGCCACGATGGGCTCACAAAGCCTGCATCGGTGCGAATATGTAGAGAGAAGTCGTCCCAATCCTTGACATTTGTGAAATTGCAGCGGCCTTTGCCCGTAATCATTATCTTGCGCCCCGGCTTCGGCATCTTCTCCAAAATGGTAACCGTCCCTCCATTTTCAGTCTTTGCAAGTGTTTCTGCCGCTCCGAGCGCCGCCATCAGACCTGCTGCTCCTCCGCCGATGATGATAATGTCAGATTTCATGATGTCAAATACTTTGAGGGAACAAAAATAAGTTTTTCGCGGTTTAACTGCAAATTTACTTGCAAGGGTTTGAAGATTTTTAGTATATTTGCAATCCCGATTCTCCGAAATCGGCAAGGCCACTTTAGCTCAGTCGGTAGAGCAGCGCATTCGTAACGCGCAGGTCGTCAGTTCGAATCTGATGAGTGGCTCAAAAAAGGTGATCGATAGAAATCGGTCACCTTTTTAGCATTTTGATGTTTTACGGAACTACTTGATAAACTGCGTCTTGAGGGATTCAATTTTTTCCGGGGCTTCATCTCCTTTGGCTCCGAAGTAGAACTTGATCTTCGGCTCCGTACCGGAAGGACGGACTGATACAACGTCGCCGTCTTCATTGAAGAATTGAAGAACATTAGACTTCGGGAGTCCGGTCTTTTCAGGCTCAAGATAGTCAATGATTTTAACCACCTTCTTACCGGCAATCTCTTTAGGTGGCTCTTGACGGTAGTCTGACATTATCTTCTGAATCTCCTCTGCGCCGGTCTTACCCTTTCGTACGATATAGACCATCTTTTCGACGTAGAGGCCGTATTCCTTGTAAATCTTCTGCATGAGGCCATAGAGCGTCAGCCCCTGCTCTGCTGCCCATGCTGCGCACTCGGCAATCATTATAGCCGCTGTCTGGGCGCATTTGTCGCGGACGAATTCTCCAACGTTGAACCCATAGCTTTCCTCTCCTCCGCAAATGAATTCTCCGTCATTCTCATGGGCCTTGACAATCTCTGCGATATACTTGAAGCCAGTAAGGACATTGTAACACTTGACGCCGAAGGACTCGCATATGGCAGCAATGAGTTCGGAGGTGACTATTGTCTTGACGCAGTATTTGCTGCTATCGAGCTTCCCGAGCTCTTTCCAGCGATTGAGGATATAATAAGTCATCATTGACGCAGTCTGGTTGCCGGTGAACTGGACCATCTTTCCCTCATAGTCACGGACGGCGATACCCATCCTGTCTGCGTCAGGATCGGTTGCTATCACTATATCGGCCCCGACTTCGTCAGCCTTGTCAATAGCCATCTTCATGGCAGCAGGCTCCTCGGGGTTGGGGGAAGCTACGGTAGGGAAGTTTCCGTCGCTTATGTCCTGTTCGGGGACATTATAGATATTATTCATTCCGAGCCTATGGAGGCATTCCGGAACGAGTCTTACGCCACATCCGTGGAGAGGGGTGTAGACTATTTTGATGTCAGGGTGTTTTGCAACAGCTTCCGGAGAAAGAGCAAGCGAAAGAATATCCCTCATGTAGAGTTCATCCATGTCTTTTCCCATAATCTCGATACCACCGAATTCTTCTCCTTCAGCGAAGCGGACCTCATCGGGATCTGTAATAGCATTGACCTCGGCCACAATATCCTTGTCTACAGGGGAAGTAATCTGCCCACCGTCGCTCCAGAATACTTTGTATCCGTTGTATTCCTTGGGGTTGTGGCTTGCCGTAATCATGATGCCTGCCGTTGCTTTCTTGGCCCGGATGCTGTAGCTCAGCTCAGGAGTAGGGCGGAGATTGTCGAATAGGTAGACCTTGATGCCGTTGTTGGAAAGAACTTCTGCTGAAATCTTTGCGAAGAGTTTGCTATTGTTGCGGCTGTCGAAAGAGATACAGACGCTCTTCTGACCTTCAACATGCTTTTTAATGTAGTTTGCAAGCCCCTGGGTGGCCATTCCGACAGTATACTTGTTCATCCTGTTGGTCCCGACTCCCATGATTCCGCGAAGACCGCCGGTCCCGAATTCCAGATTCTTGTAGAAAGCATCTTCGAGTCCTATAGGGTCAGTGTTTCTGAGTTCGATGACTTTACATTTAGTTTCGGGATCGAAATTGCCGTCAATCCAGCTCTTAACGGCCTCTTTGTAATCTTTCATGTTATTTGTGCTTTAATGGTATCAATCTCACAAATTTAGGAATTTTTTGCATTATTGCGAGAGGATTTCTTACTTTTGCCCCGGCAATGGAAGATTTTGTTCAATTCATAAAGGATCATGCCGATGATGATACATCACGCCTTCTGCTTTCGAAGCAGAAGTACCCGCTCATCGATATGGATCTTGCAGTCAGTACGATTGAATCCAGACGAAAACTCCGGACGAAAGTTCCGGAGTGGTACGCGACGCCTTCGCTTAGATTTCCTTTGGGGCTTTCATCGGAGCAGTGTAGTTCGACAATTACCGCGAACTATAAAGCTTCTGTAGCCGCTCGCATCATTGAGGAAAAAGCCTCCTCTAGGGGCCGTATTGCTGACCTGACCGGAGGGCTTGGAGTGGATAGCTGGGCATTTTCTTTTGTTGCCTCAGATGTTCTATATAACGAGATGCTGGGACCTTTGGTAGAAGCAGCAAAATGGAATTTCAATGAGCTGGGTATCAATAATATAAACATTATTTCTAAAAGGATAGCTCCAAGAGAGAGAGCAGACGGGAAAGAGTCTTTCGAAGTGAAGGAGATTCTTGGTGAATTCCATCCAGACCTCATATTCATGGATCCGGCAAGGCGCTCCAATGGGGGACAAAAGGTCTTCCTTCTTGAGGACTGCTCGCCCGATGTCCTGTCCCTTCAGGAGGAACTTCTCGAAGAGTGCCCGCTTCTTATGCTGAAACTCTCTCCGATGGCAGATATAACCATGCTTCGCCGTAGACTTTCAAATGTCCGTGAAATACATGTGGTATCTTCAGAAAGAGAATGTAAGGAACTCCTTGTCGTCATGGATCATGCCTTTTCCGGAGAACCATCTATAATAGCCGTTGAAATAGGGAAAAACTCAGGACAGTTTTCTTTTTCCCCTTCGGAAGAAACCGATTCAATCCCTATTGCCTTGACTGATTTACCTCAGGCGGGAGACATTATTTTCGAGCCGGGAAAGGCCCTTTCAAAGGCGGGAGCATTTAACCTGTTTTCCTACAGGAACTCTCTTGCTGCCCTTGCACCATCTACCCACCTCTATCTTTCGAAGGGAATCGTTTACGATGGATTTCTATCTCTTGGGAAAGAATTTATTATCAGAGAGATACATCAGTTGAACAAACGAACGCTTAAAGATATTGGCCTTCGCTATCCAAAGGCGGATGTTACGGCTAGAAACATCCCCATGACTTCCGAAGAATTGCGTCGGAGAATGGGAATAAATGCATCTGGCCGGTACCATATTTTCGGGGTAAGAATATCTTTAGATGGGGGAAATTATCTGCTTGTTACAGAGCCTTTTCCTTTGAAAACTGGCGACACCACTGAGTAAGGGCGCAGGAGGCGCACTTTGGTTTTTTTGCCGTGCAGGTGTAGCGGCCATGAAGAATGAGCCAGTGGTGCGAAATCGCACGTTTATCTACAGGAATGTATTTCTCGAGATCCTTTTCTACGGAATCAACTGTTTTGCCATCGGAAAGTCCAAGGCGATGGGAAACCCTGAATACGTGGGTGTCTACAGCAATGACAGGTTTGTCGTAAACAACTGATGCTATGACATTTGCGGTCTTTCGTCCGACTCCAGGAAGTGTCATTAGGGAATCAATGTCAGAAGGAACTTCGCCGTCGAAATTTTCGAGGAGCTTCGAAGCCATGTCAATAATATGCTTTGTCTTGCTGTTTGGATAAGAGACACTCTTCAAATATGGAAATACCTCGTCATAAGAGGCAGAAGCGAGGGCCTCAGGAGTCGGGAATTTCTCGAAGAAGGGAGGGGTTACCAAATTGACCCTTTTGTCGGTGCACTGGGCAGAAAGAATTACGGCGACAAGGAGTTGGAAGGGATTGTTATAATGCAGTTCGGTCTCTGCGAAGGGCACATTCCTTTCAAACCAGTCAAGTATACCGCAATATCTCTCGCTTTTTTTCATCATTTGTCTCTTTTTGAAGCGGTTATACAGTGATATCGAGGTCGATTTCAACGCTGTCGGGCTGCTCTATGCAGGATTCTTCACGGCAGGAGAATACCCGTCCGTGGTACTTTTCAAAAATTGACCTGTTGTGGGTAACCATCACAATGGCAGTTCCTTCCGCATTAAGTTTGAGAAGAAGCTTCATGATACCGTCAGCCGTCTCGGCATCGAGGTTGCCGGTCGGCTCGTCAGCTATTATGACCTCAGGAGAGTTGAGGATTGCTCTTGCAATCGCTATTCTCTGCTGCTCACCTCCTGAAAGCTGATGGGGCATCTTGTGGGCTTTTGTCCTCATGCCGACACCGTCGAGAACTTCTGCAATTCTGTCATCGATTCTTATCCTGTCCCTCCATCCTGTCGAGCGAAGGACGAATTCGAGATTATCCTCGACGCTTCTGTCCATCAGAAGCTGGAAATCTTGGAATACTACGCCAAGTCTACGTCTTAGGAATGGTATATCTTTTGAACGGATTTTGCGAAGGTCGTAACCGCAGACTGTACCTTCTCCTTTTTCAAGACGGTTTTCGGCGGTCATTGTCCTGATAATAGAAGTTTTGCCCGAACCGACTTTGCCTACTATGTAGACGAAATCGCCCGGGAATATGTCCATGTCTAGGCCATATATGACGATATTGTCTCCGCCGAAGATGTCGGCGTTATGCAGTGAAATCAGAGGCTTGGCGTTGTCCATGAATGAATATTGTGCTGATGAATCATACAAATATACCGATTTTTTTGTTATTTTTGTAACTTAATGAAAAGATGAGTATGAACATAAGATATTTTACCTCTGCTCTTGCGGCTATTATCCTCTCAGGGGCGTTTACTTTAGCTTCCGCCCAGGATGTGGGAACGGACCTTTTCCGCAAGGCCCTCGACCTTTACGATAATGGTTCCTACGAAAGGGCTGCAGCTCTTTTTTCTTCCATGGAAGGAGAATTCGCGGAAGGATACAAGGTCCTTTCCGACATCGCCCTAAAGAAGGAAGGCTATGAAACGGAAGCTCTTGATTATCTGGATAAATGGCCCGAGTCTAAGCTCTGCACAGATATCAACTGGAAGTGGGGAAGCACCCTGTTTGACGAAGGGAAGTATTCGGACGCTGCTTTCCGTCTTACCCGTTTCTCGGAGTCTGACCTGGAGAAGAATGATCGTCCCGGATACATCTTCCGAAGGGCGTATTCTGAGTTTACCCTCGGCAACTTCCAAGTGGCGGAGCCACTCTTCTACAAAGTTCTTGACGGCCATTCATCCGACTATGCGGCACCGTCTTCATACTGCATCGGTTATATGGCATATTCCGCTGGCGATTTCAAGCAAGCTTTCAAGTATTTTAAAGATGCCTCCGCAGATTCGAGATTTAAAGAAATAGCCTCATACTACATGCTGGAGTGCCGATTTATGCTGAAAGATTACGACTACGTTATCGATAACGGTACAGATATGTTCCAAAAAGTCCCCGATGACCGGCAGCCCCATATGGCGAGGATTATCTCTGAAGCCTATCTGGTCAAGGGTGACGTTGAAAAGGCCAAAGACTACTACGAGAAGAATCTTTTAAATAAGGCCGTGAAGAACCGGGCCGACTATTTCTATTCAGGCTCCGTTCTCTATGCCGTCAAGGATTATGCCGGGGCCATCGAGAACTTTACCAAGATGGGTGAAATGGCGGATTCTCTCGGGCAAATAGCCTCATATGAACTCGGATACAGCTATGTGGAGACAAAAGATAAGGTCTCTGCACTGGAGGCGTTCAGGAATGCATCCTCACTCAATTTCGATCCGAACATCAAGGAGGACGCGTATTTCAATTTTTCAAAACTCGCCTTCGATATCAATCATGATACTTCGTCATTCGAAGAATATCTAAAACTCTACGGAGGGAGATCTAAGGGCGATCGCATCTACAACTATATGGCCATGGCAGCCCTTTACAATCATGATTACGAGGGGGCGGTCGCAGCATATGACAATATCGACGAACTCGACGAAGGTATGAAATCCAACTACATGAAGGCATACTTCATGAGGGCCAACCAGCTGATTGGCAACGGTGCTTGGAGAGATGCGGCTCCTTGCCTGAAAGCAGCGGCCTATTACTCTCCAAGGCAGAATCCTTTCAACCAGCTTTCGCGCTTCTGGCTCGCCGAATCCCTCTATCGTGATGAGAAATATTCCGAGGCAAGAAGCATACTTACAGATCTTTATAATCTGTCCGCAATGGACGGAAAGACCGAAGGATATCTGATTCCATATGACATCGCATATACTTACTTCAAGGAGGGCGATTATACGAGCGCGCTCAAGTGGTTCAACGCTTATATGGAGTCCGGGAATGAACTCTATGGCTCTGATGCAATGACGAGGATTGGCGATTGCCATTTCTTTACGAAGGACTATAGGACTGCGGTCGCGGCTTTTGAGCGGAAGCTCTCTGTATACCCGGACGCAAACGATGTTTATCCCTATTTCAGAGCTGGTGTGGCAAGCGGCCTTCTCGGAGATAAAGAAAGCAAGGTTAGATTGCTCGAGAATGTCAAAGAAGCATCTCCGACAGCGGAATACTATACTGAAGCCATGTATGAACTCGGCAGGGCCTATGTCGAGACAGGAAATGACGACGATGCCGTCAGGACATTCAAGTCGCTCCGCTCTTCAACGACAGATAGCAACTATGCGGCCAGGTCGCTTATCGAGCTGGGAATGATTTCGAGGAACAAGGGAGAATTCTCCAAGTCCCTTGATTATTACAAGCAAGTGGTCGAGACCATGGCTGGTACCGAATATGCAGATGATGCTCTGGCTGCAGTTGAATCCCTTTACAGGACCCTCGAAGAGCCAGAGGCATACCTCGCATATGTCAATTCCCTTGGCGATAAGGCGGGAAGGGATGAGGCCCAGAAGGATAACGCCTATTATGGGACGGCTGAGCAGATTTTCATGACGGGCAATTACGATAAGGCCCTCTCCACTTTTGAGAACTACCTTCAGAGATTCCCGCAGGGGCTTCATCGTGCTCAGGCTGAGTACTACATGGGAGAGTGCAACCGCTCCCTTGGCAGGAAGGAAAAGGCCATTGATTTGTTCTCGAAGGCTGTCGAAGATGGGGCAGAGGGTTCATTCAAGGAGCTTTCCATGCTCGGGTTTGCTTCACTTTCATATTCCATAGGGAGGTATGACGATGCTTTCGGAGGCTATTCCGCCCTTGTCTCCGAGTCTCGGCTCGACGACAATAGAAAGGCTGCAAGAATCGGTATGATGCGTTCAGCATATAAGGCAAAGCGCTATGACGATGCGATTCGAGCTGCTGAGGGCGTCAAGTCTGAGAACTCTTCGGATGCGGCGTGCCTTCGCGAAGCCGACTATCTGAGTGCGAAGTCGTATCTTGAATCCAGTCGTCGCGATGAGGCATTTGCTATTTTCGAGAAGCTTTCCTCCCAGCCTTCCACTGCCGAGGGTGCTGAGGCATCATATCTTATCATTCAAGACCTTTACGACCGCGGACGTTTCGACGAGGTCGAGGACAAGGTCTATGCGTTCGGCCCGAAAGCCGGTTCCCAGAGCTATTGGTTGGCCAAAGCGTTTATAGTGCTCGGAGACTCTTTTGTGGAGAAGGACAATATCGCCCAGGCAAAGGCTACTTTTGAGAGTGTCAAAAGCGGCTATAAGCCTTCTTCCGGGGTCGAAGACGACGTTCTTGACCAGATTGACATGAGACTTTCCAAACTTGCTGAAATGAACTGATTATGAGAAGATTGATCATATCCGCAGTGGCGCTTGTCTTCGCCGTTCAAACTTTCGGACAGGACCTTAACCCGACCGTGGTGGTGACCAACACCTATGAAGGGTCGGCAAGTGAACTTACCAAGCCGGACCGCATCATGAATGTGCCCGATTCGGTAATGAAATTCAACCTCAATTTCGATTATTCCGTATTCGACAATCCGTATAAAGGAGCATACGAGTTCCATCCTTATCTGGTGGTCATGAAGCCTAAGGGGGATCCTTCCAACAGGTCTTCCCTTTATTTCAAGGCAGGAGCAGGCTATTCCCTTCATCCTGAGGCGACCCTTGTCTGGTCTCCGCTTCTCGGGAAAGGATTCTCGCTCAATATCCATGCAGACCATTCATCTTATTTTGGCCAATACCATGCGATTGAGGGGACAAAGATGGATGATGACTATTTCCATGCTCTTGCAAATGGAGATTCATACAAGGGCCATGATATGACAAGTAGTGCCGGAATCGATCTCGGCTATTCTTGGTCTCGTGGAAACGCCTTGTTATCAGTTGATTACATGGGGATCAACGCAAAGAGTCAGGCGACAGAACTCAATCTTAACGGGATCCAAGCTGAGTTGAAGGCGTCGTCAAATGACTCCCGGGAGAGATATTTTTTCTATGACGCCTCCTTGAAAGGAAGGTTTTTCGGGGATGAAACAAGGGCAACTTTTGACGCTACTGCCGGCCCCGTTCTCAGTAGATCTTCAAGGATAGTTGCAAATGTTCTTCTGGACTGGGCGAAAATGTCTCCCGGCTACGCTTCAACAGCGGAATTTAGTGCTGATCCCATGGCACTTTTAGTCGGAGTTACGCCCAAGTATCAGTTCCTTTATGGCCGCTTTCACATTAGCGCTGGAGTGCTTGTTTCTGTTCCGTTCTATTATGCTCCGGAATCCTATTCATTTAGAATGGGACAGTTCGTTTATCCCGATTTACGGGCGAGGATAGAACTTATCGAAGATCGTCTTGCGGCTTTCGCGTCGATAACCGGAGGTAATACTCTCAATACTTCCGCAGACATTCGAATGATGCGTCATTTCGCATATATGCCATATGCTGAGAATGCGATAGGAATTACATCTGAGAGGGTGAATGCCAAACTTGGAATTGAAGGCAATATTTTATCAATGCTGCAGTTCTCCCTTAGCGGGGGATATTCTCTTCTTTCCGGAGGACTTCTGGACCATACGGAGACTCCCTATACGCCCCTTTGTTCCTTAAAGGCTGTCGATTACGGTTATTGGTATGCCGATTTAAAGTATGATTTCAAGAGAAGGGGTATCGAGGTCGACGGATCTCTTGGCCTTCGTTATGCCCCATATATGGACGAAGAACTGGTGCTTGCACCGGCCCTTCTTTCCGGCTCGACAAGAGCTCTTTACAATTGGAAGGGAAGAATTAGGGGAGGCGTGGTTACGGATTATTCGATGCATAGAGTTGCAGTGTATCGCGAGTCGCTCTACGAAGTCCCCGGATTCTTCGATCTCGGGCTTTTAGGAGAATTCTCATTTACTCCGGAAATAGGCGTATGGCTCAGGTCTGGCAACCTCCTGTCTCAGGCTATCCAAAGGACTCCCTTCATAGCGGAGAAAGGACCGTGGGTTACCTGTGGTGTAAAGATGAAATTCTGAGCCTTAATTTGGGTTTTTTCGCTTGATTTTCTAATATATTATCTCTATATTTGTATGTTTATATTATAAGTTGGAAAAACGTACAAAAAATGGTTGATAACGAAGAGATGAAAGCGGCGGAAGAGCAGTATTCCGCAAGTAGTATACAGGTTCTTGAAGGTCTTGAGGCAGTTCGCAAGAGACCGTCCATGTATATTGGAGATATAGGAGAGAGAGGGCTCCATCACCTTGTTTATGAGGTCGTGGACAACAGTATTGACGAAGCCATGGCTGGCTTCTGCACAGATATAGAGGTTACTATTCTCGAAGACAACTCCGTGAGGGTGAGGGATAATGGCCGAGGCATCCCTACAGGAATGCATGAAAAGGAGCACCGCTCCGCTCTCGAGGTCGTGCTTACGATTCTCCATGCCGGAGGAAAGTTCTCCAAGTCAAGCTATAAGGTTTCCGGTGGTCTTCATGGCGTAGGTGTATCTTGCGTCAATGCACTTTCCGATCTCCTTGTGGCCGAGGTCCATAGGGAAGGTAAGGTCTTCGTACAGAAATATTCTAAGGGAAAGCCTATAACAGAAGTTCAAGTAGTCGGTGAGGCTGAAGATACTGGTACCATAATTACGTTCCATCCGGATGCCACAATCTTTCAGCAGACAATTGTCTATCGCTACGACACTCTCGCCAATCGTCTTCGTGAGCTCGCTTTCCTCAACAAGGGGATCCGCATTACCCTGACTGACCTTCGCGAAGAGGTAGAGGAGTTCGAGACCGTTGATGGAGAGAGCAAGGCTACTGGAAGGATGGTCCACAGAAGCGATGTCTTCTACTCGAACGAGGGCCTCAAGGAGTTTATCGATTATCTTGATGCCGGGGCGTCGCAGCTCATCCCTGAGCCTATCTGCGTTTCTTCTGAGAAGACCATTCCTATTGATATTGCTCTGAGCTACAACAGCGGCTTCTCTGAGAAGATTTATTCTTACGTCAATAATATTAATACGATAGAGGGCGGAACCCACCTTCAGGGCTTCAAAATGGGCCTTTCCAGGTCTCTTAGAAATTATGCCGACAAGAATAATCTCCTCGCAAAGTTCAAGGGAGAACTCTCTCCTGAGGACTTCCGCGAAGGACTTACCGCTGTTATCTCAGTCAAGGTTGCTGAGCCTCAGTTCGAGGGACAGACAAAGACCAAACTTGGAAATAGCGAGGTGACTTCCGCCGTCTCCCAGGCTACAGCTGCAGCAGTTGACACTTATCTCGAGGAGCATCCCAAAGAGGCAAAGCTTATTATTGACAAGATTGTCCTTGCTGCTACGGCCCGTGCTGCGGCGCGAAAGGCCCGTGAAATGGTCCAGCGAAAGACCGTTATGACTGGAGCCGGGATGCCTGGTAAGCTCGCAGACTGCTCTGAAAGGGATCCCGAGAGATGTGAGCTATTCCTTGTCGAGGGAGACTCCGCAGGCGGAACCGCCAAGCAGGGCCGTGACCGGCGTATCCAGGCTATCCTTCCGCTACGAGGCAAGATTCTCAATGTCGAGAAGGCTGCAGGAGATCGCGCTTTTGAGAGCCAGGAAGTCCGCAATATCTATACTGCACTTGGAGTGACCGTAGCCAAGGAGGATGAGAATGGAGAAAAGAAGATGGACCTCTCAAGACTCCGTTACCACAAGGTGATTATCATGACCGATGCCGATGTCGATGGATCACACATCGCATGCCTTATTCTTACGTTCTTCTTCCGCTATATGTTCGACCTTATCAAGAATGGCTATGTCTACCTTGCTACGCCGCCACTTTTCCTTGTGAAGAAAGGTAAGGAAGAAGTCTACTGCTGGACAGAAGGACAGAGAGATGAGGCCGCTATGAGGCTTGGAAAGGGCTCTGACAAGGGAGTGACCATCCAGCGCTACAAAGGTCTTGGAGAGATGTCAGACCAGCAGCTTTGGGAGACTACGATGGATCCTTCAAGACGCCTTCTCCGTCAAATTACTATTGAAAACGCCGCCCAGGCGGAGCGTACATTCTCCATGCTCATGGGAGACGATGTACCGCCGCGCCGCCAGTTCATTGAAGAAAACGCCCACTACGCAAACATTGACGCATAATGCGCTCGTTCTTTTCGAAGATTCCAAGGCGGGTCTTACCGCTCATATTTGCCTTTTTCATTCTAGTGCTGTTCATGCCAAGGACGGCAAAGTTTGCCTACGATTACAAGAAAGGTACCCCTTGGCCCTATGAGACCCTTGTGGCGCAGTTTGATTTCCCGATACTGAAGACGGAGGAGCAGATCCAGCAGGAAAGGGAAGAGTCAGGCACCGGAGTTGTCCCTTATTACAGGAAATCTCAGGAAAGAACAAATACTGTTATCAAGAATATTGAGGCACTGGATCTCGGGAAGCATTCTTCAATGAAGTCCACTATTCTCCTCAAAGTCAAGGATATCTACGGAATCGGAGTGATGTCTGATGCCAAGGTAAAGTTAGGGAAAGGCTCATCTGATGTGTCCAAGGACGTTATCTTCATCCAGACTGACAAGAGGGCCAAGAAGTATCCGGTCTCTGAGGTCTACAAGGTCTCCAGCGCCCAGAATAAGCTTCTTGCTGATATCTCCCAAGCCTATCCTCTCGTCAATGCAGATTCCCTCCTTTCGAAAAGCGGGGTTTATGATTTAATGGCTCCAAATCTCGAGTTCGACAGGTCAATGACTGAGCTCGTCCATGCTGAGTCCGCCAATTATATTTCCCCCACTCTCGGATATGTTAACGCTGACCAAAAAATAGTCTCCAAGGGAGAAATAGTTACTTCCGAAGTCGCCCAGATGCTGGATTCTTACAAGGAAGAATACAACAAGACCTATGGTTACGACGGCCCCCGTATCCTTATCTGGCTTGGCAATATAATCATTGCCATAGCGCTTTTGGTCATTTTGTATTTCAGTATTTTTTGTTCCAACAGGAATATTTTCACAGAGAACAACCGCTATCGCTACCTGGTTACAATTTTTTTGATATCGGCTCTCGCCGCCTTCCTTGTCGAAAGAATCCGTCCGTCCTCAATTTATATAGTTCCTTTCTCCCTTTCTGCTCTTTATCTTGATGCTTTCTTCAGGAAGAGAGTTGTATTCCCAGTCTATGCAGTATCGCTTCTTCCGCTACTTGTCTACTCTGGTAACGGGCTTGAACTCTATGTGATGTTCTTGACCGCGGGAGCAGTTTCTGTCTTTACGTTCAAATACTTCGGAAAAGGCTGGCTTCAGTTTGTCAACGCATTGATAGTCTTTGCGGTATTGGTTGTAGTTTACCTCGGATTCCGCCTCATAGATACAGGAAGTGCCAATATTTTTCAGACCATATTGAAACTTTTCCTCGGGTCGATGCTTTCTGTGGCCCTCTATCCTGTTATCTATCTTTTTGAGAAAATATTCAATCTCATATCAACCACTCGTCTCGAAGAGCTTGCCGATACTAATAACAAGCTGCTTCAGGAGCTTTCTGCAAAGGCTCCGGGGACTTTCCAGCATAGCCTGCAGGTGATGCATCTTTGCAGTGCCGCTGCAAAGTCTATTTATGCGGATGAGCCTTTGATACGCGCAGGGGCACTTTATCATGACATCGGAAAGATGACAAATCCACTCTGTTTCATAGAGAATGAGACTACAACAAGCGGGAATACAAAGTTCCATACAGGCCTCTCTCCCAAGGAGAGTGCCAAGTACATTATTGCCCATGTTGACGAAGGTCTTCGCATTGCTGATGAGCATAAACTCCCGGAGGCCATCAAGGATTTCATAGATACTCATCACGGTACTTCGCCGACAGGCTATTTCTATACGCAGTATCTCAATGAAGGTGGGGATCCAAACGATATAGAAGATTTCTTCTATCATGGCAGGAAACCAGTTTCCAAGGAGCAGATTATCCTTATGATTTGTGACTCCCTTGAGGCAGCGTCAAGAAGTCTCAAGGACTATTCTCCAGAGACTTTTGATGCTTTTGTCGACAAGATTGTAGACAATAAGCTCGCTCTCGGCCAGTTTGAGAACGCCGATATCACTGTAAGCGAGCTCGGAATTGTCAAGAAGACCTTGAAGAATTATCTTCGCCAGATGTACCACGGAAGAATAAAATATCCAGAAAGAAATAATAATAACAATTGATTGTATGAATGTTACGAAGAACCAGATAGATGATCTCAATGTGCAGGTCACCATATCTGTAACAAATGAAGATTACGCGGAAGTTGTCCGCAAGAGACTCAACGAGACCAAGAGAAAAGCAGATATAAAGGGATTCCGCAAAGGGATGGCTCCTTTCTCCCTGATTCAGAAACTCTATGGTGACCAGGCTCTTTACGAGGCTGTCAACTCTGTCGTTTCAGATGCTCTAAACAGTTTTATCCGTGAAGAGAAACTCCGCGTGGTAGGAGAACCCCTCGCTTCTGAGGATCAGGTAGAAAACGAGTGGAAGGCAGGCAATGATTTTGAGTTCAAATTCGACATTGCACAGACTCCGGAGCTCAATTTCGACGTCTCTTCCGAAGACAGGATTCCTTACTATGAGATCAATGTCACCAAGGCAGCGAAGGAAGAAATGAAGAAGAATATGCTCAGCCAGGCCGGCTCACTCGAAGATGTTGAAACGACGACGGCGGAGGATTATATCATAGCAGACATTTCCAATAGCGAGCATAGCGCAGAAGGAGTTTATGTCTCCATCCGTAATGTCGCAGAGGACGTTCGTCCTCAGTTCGTAGGACTTAAGGCCGATGATAAGATCACTGTAAATGTCAATGAGGCCTTTACAAACGAAACCGACAGGGCTGCAATGCTGAAGGTCGGGAAGGACAAGCTCGCTACCCTCAATCCGGAGTTTACGTTCACAGTCGTCAATGTCAAAGCTTTCGTTCCCGCTGAGGAGAATCAGGATACTTATGACAAACTCTTCGGCAAGGACGTCGTCAAGAGTGCGGAGGAGTTCGAAACGCGCATAGAGGAGCAGATCAAGTCGGGCCACAAGCAGGATGCTGACTATCGCTTCTCCCTCGATGCTCGCAAGTACTTCCTTGACAAGGCTGACGTTCAGCTTCCCGAGGCTTTCCTCAGGAGATGGCTCGCTTATGTCAATGAAGGCAAATTCACAAAGGAGCAGATTGACGAAGAGTTCGACGCTTTCCTCAAGGATTTCCGCTGGCAGCTTGTACGCGGCCATATAATGCAGAAATTCGGCCTTAAGGTTGAGGATAAGGATATTCATGATGCTGCGGTTGCTTATGCAGCATATCAATATGCGATGTATGGAATGGGTAATGTCCCTGATAATATCCTCGAGGACGCCGCAAAGTCAATGCTTGGAGATAAGCGGCAGGTCCAGCGGTTTGAAGAGCAGGTTGAGGATAATAAGGTTATTACTGCCATCCGCGAGAATGTGACTCTCGTTCCCAAGAAGATTTCTGAAGACAAATTCCGTGAACTTAAATAGTTATGAAACAGGAAGAATTTAACGGATTCGCGACTAAGGACAGGGGCATCTCATCGATGACCCTGTACCGTTATCGCTCAGCCCTCGATGCCTATATCAATCCTACCATTACGGAGGAGCGCAAACTGAATGTCGCCCAAATGGATGTATTCAGCCGCCTTATGATGGATAGGATTATTTTCCTCGGTGTTCCGATTGATGATGATGTTGCCAATATCATCATGGCCCAGCTTCTTTTTCTTTCTTCCGTGGACAGCGGAGCTGATATCTCCCTCTATCTCAATACCCCCGGCGGACAGGTAAGTTCAGGACTCGGTATTTATGATACCATGCAGATAATCCAGCCCGACGTGGCGACTATATGTACAGGGATGGCCGCATCAATGGGTTCGGTGCTTTTATGCGCAGGCGCTAAAGGGAAAAGAAGCGCTCTTCCTCACTCTCGCGTCCTTATTCATCAGCCTCTCGGCGGTGCCCAGGGTCAGGCAAGTGATATCCTTATCGCTGCAAAGGAGATTGAGAAGACCCGTGAGGAACTCTTCCGCATCATCTCCGCCCATTCAGGCCAGCCCTATGAGAAGGTAGCTGCGGATGGAGAAAGAGACTACTGGATGAGCTCATCAGAGGCACTCGAGTACGGCATGATCGATGAAATTCTTTCCGGAAAAAAGAAATAATGGCAAAGAATTCTACACAATACCACCGCTGTATGTTCTGCGGAAGGGACGAAAGGCAGGTTCCTATGCTCCTTCAAGGTATAGACGGGTATATCTGCAGCGACTGCGTAGCTCTGGCTTCTGAGTATCTAAAAGATATAGAAAAGTCGGAAAAATCAGCCACCCCCGCTCCGCTTGGAAAAGCTCCTAAGCCAAAGGAAATCAAGGCCTTCCTCGACAAATATGTCATTGGTCAAGATAGGGCCAAGACTGTACTCTCCGTGGCAGTATACAATCACTACAAGCGTATAGAGCATAATCTTGTAGATACTGAAGATGACGGAGTTGAGCTTGAGAAATCCAATATCCTTCTCGTAGGCCCTACAGGTACGGGCAAGACCCTTCTTGCGAAGACTATTGCCAAGATGCTTGATGTGCCGTTCACTATCGTGGATGCTACCGTACTGACGGAGGCTGGTTATGTGGGCGAGGATGTCGAGAGTATCCTCACGCGACTGCTCCAAGAGGCCGACTTCGATGAGAAAAAGGCAGAGCGGGGGATTGTATTCATAGACGAAATCGACAAGATTGCCCGCAAGAGCGATAACCCTTCTATTACCCGTGATGTCTCCGGTGAAGGTGTTCAGCAAGCGATGCTCAAGCTCCTCGAAGGAAATGTTGTCAATGTGCCACCAAAGGGCGGCAGAAAGCATCCAGAGCAGGAATTCATTCATGTCAATACCCAGAATATCCTCTTCATTTGCGGCGGTGCATTTGAAGGCATAGAGAGACATATCGCGCTTCGCAAGAATACCCGTATCATCGGTTTCGGTGCAGAGGAGAAAGAGAGGACTGAGGCGGATAACCTGCTTCAATATGTTGAGGCTGAAGACCTTCGCGCCTATGGCCTCATCCCAGAGATAGTTGGCCGTCTCCCTGTTGTGACTTACCTTGACCAGCTTGACAGGGACTCTTTGAAGCGGATTCTGACAGAGCCCAAGAACGCCATAATGAAGCAGTACGAGAAGCTCTTCGAGATGGATGGAATGAAGCTTGAAATAGATCCGGAAGTACTTGATTTAATAGTCGATACGGCTATTGAGCGAAAGCTAGGCGCAAGGGGCCTTCGTGCGATATCGGAGAAAATAATGAACGATGCCATGTTCGAAGCGCCTTCCTCACGGAAGAAGACCTTCCACCTCACGGTTGAATATGCAAAGAAAAAATTGGAGAGCTTATAAAATCGTTGGTTCATCGTCTATGGGTAAAGATTCAATATACTGGGCCTGAGCCGTTTCCCCGCCAGAAAGAGGCATGGGAGGAATGACGGGCGGGATAGTTATTTTTTCTCTTTCAACAGCGGAAGTCTTCGTCCCGTCGAGGAGACAGGCGTACTCTACCGTATGGTCCGAGACCCCCTCGAGAGTGACAGAGGAGGGCGGATTGATGATTCTTGCCGTTCCGTCCACGAAAAAGGCCTGTATTCATGGATGAGATAGGGATTTTGCCGTTCCGTCCACGAAAAGAGCTGCTTTTCATGGACGGGATTCAGTCCGTGCGCTGGAAGCGTGCCGCGCTATCGTAGATTATTATAGCCAATCTGAATATTTTTTTATTTCTATCTCTGGTTTTTGTATTATCTGCTCATATATTTTAGACATATAATTCAAATTCCATCCTGTGCCTCTCGAGAAATCAGCCCAATAGTGTATTTTCCCTCTAGTCTTAAATATTATTCTTTCAATGGTATCACCTTTTCTTTTTCTATAAAAAATGCAATTGCAATGATCAAAAATATACTGTTTTGTCCAGAAGAATCGTCTAACAAGGACAATACTTTTATCGCGTTCTATAATGATACTAATAGGGACAGCAGAAATTGAATACCAAAAGTAAGGAGAGAGTAAATAAATTATTAAGCTATAGGCATAAGCGACTCTGAAATCATTAACACTAAGTTTATCGGAAAAAAGAATTACACCGAACGCTATAATTGTAGGGAAGCAGACAATATTTATAGATAACATCCATATCCACCTTCTTGGTGGATATGGAATAGTAAGAGAAAAGTTATCCTTCATAAATCATTTGTTTTCCCAGTATGGATAATATATTTCAGGAATCTCATAAGTTGTAATATGTAGACAGCCCGATCTGCCCAACAGTTAAGATGGTTCCTAGAGCATTTTTTGGTGTCGTTAAACTTATACCGGTTTTCAATCCAACTAAAGAGGTCGCTAAACTGGTCACATCTTCAATCTCATGATATTCGTTTCCAGCGATGACATCTGCAGCTTTAGATAAAGCATTCGTCCCCGATGTTGGAATATTTTCCGTAACAAAATCATTTGAATCAGATGGGTCGGTCATTAATCCAGTTATTACGAATGCTACACCTATACCTAATGATGACGCTCCTTCAACCACAAGAAAGCCAACAAATGGAGCGGCTCCTCCAGATGTCCCAGCAGTGAGAAGACTTGCTCCAATAAGAGAACCAGCACCAGATGCAATAGCTTCTCCTCCCTTTATCAACATTTTACGGTCGATCATTCCCTCCGGGTCCACCCTGTTGATGGGATTCCCGCTGCAGTAGGCGTAGGGCGAGATGCCATAGTACTTTTCCGCAAGGGGATCTATCGAGAGGAAGATGCCTTCGTTTCGCTGGAAGCGCGCCCCGCTGTCGTAGAAGGGCAAGTCAAAGAACGATTGGAACACCTTTCCGCAATAAAGATAGTCATTATTTCCGGAAAGGTGGTCACTGTCGGGGGTTTAGTATTGCTTAATAAAAGTTAATCCTGCAGAGTCGGACGGATTTTCCATATTTGAAAAAATATCATCGTCAAGCTCTTGCAAAAGTTCACCATTCCTAATTAATAATTCAGGGATTAGCAAATTGATATAATCATATACGGAATCATTATTTACTTGTTTTATTTCATTGCTTTTCATGAGAGTACGCATCTGGAGAGAGACCGTGTCGTTTTGTTCCTTCCATTCTCCTTGAATGGAAAACTGCATGAGAGGGACAATAAAGACAAAACAATTTGGACTTGAACAGAGGAGTAAATACTCGCTATCTTTCCCTTTCCTTCTTTTAAACAGTTCAATGAATTCTCCGCTGGCAAATTTCTCTGGGAGAAAAGTCTCTTTTAGAATAAATGAACCATTTAAGAGTCGGTACTCTCTTATAGAGGATCGAATTGTACACGAGTCTTTTGGTCGCATTAAGCCATGTAATGATTTTTTTAGAGCGTTGGTGTTTATAAGATTATTATCCTTTATGTTAAACCCTGAGAAATAGACAACTATTGGGATGTCTTGCAATAATGCGTACCCTGCCTTCTTGGTGTTTGAGTTTACTATTAATTGGCCATCATAGATATTCATCAAAGTGATGGTTGTATCTTCTGCCCATTTCTCACAGAAGACATGAATGATTTTTCCTTCATCTTGAGCATATACAGAGTCAGCATAAGTGGAGATAAGTTTCTCTAATTCTGTGGACAGGAAGACATCTGTCTTATCAGAGCACGAGGCTGCTATTAAAAAGACAAATATAACCACTAGTATTTTATTTAGAAATCTTGTCATCTTTGTGAAACCCTTTTTTATCAATTGTGTACTGATGATGTGATATAGGAAAGTATACCTTAAACACTGATGCTTTCTTTTGCGGATTATTCTTTATATGTTCCCAATCAGAATCCGTATATGTATTTGATGTTTTGCTCGTTTTATTGTAATTCGGGAATCCCATAGAATCAAGTTCCATGCTTTCACTAATCCCTGGGTGAGAATGAATACTCTTATATGGCACAGAGGATAATCCGTAATCTGACCAGTCTCCAGCCGATTCAGTATCGTATATAGACCCAATAACAGAGGATCCGTCCGTATTAATATGAATAGCCCATTCGACGATAGAGTTGTCAGATAAAAAGTAAAATAATTTATTCATCTCTTTTAGGTCACTTTTGGGGGCTGTCGTAAAATTTGGGCGTCCCTCTTCAACATTTTTTGATAAGTCATTAAGATACTTATCGGACGACAGAACTATCTTTTTGCCTGTCGATATCCCTTTTGAATCAACTGCGTATAAAGTGTTTTTGTTATTTTCTTGTAGCCATTCCACTTTTCCTGAAGGATTAATAGTCCAATCGTCCCTCCCCTCCGGATCCACCCTGTTGATGGGATTCCCGCTGCAGTAAGCATACGGCGAGACTCCGTAGTACTTTTCTGCGAGGGGGTCAATCGAGAGGAAGATGCCGTCGTTTCGCTGGAATCGCGCCCCGCTGTCGTAGAAGGGCAAGTCAAAGAGCGATTGGAACTCCTTTCCGCAATAAAGATAGTCATTTTCTCCGGAAGCAAGGCCGTCGGCGATGATTTTTTCGCCGTAAGGCTGATAATCATTTTGCTGAATGATCTCCCCGTCGGCCTTTACTACGGCCCTTACGCTGCCTAGATGGTCCTTGATGAAAAAGTGCGGCTCGTAGACGAAGCTGCCCTCACTCAGTTCTTTCCTGACGA
>ERZ842401.2622-NODE-2622-length-23796-cov-21.456510_pt1 | contig 23796 bp, 21 predicted proteins | sample MGYA00521270_ERZ842401 | MGnify/ENA primary metagenome ERZ842401 (study PRJEB31892, sample SAMEA3878208) | bioreactor metagenome | biome: Moose rumen | place: Sweden | collected 2011-10 | study: EMG produced TPA metagenomics assembly of the PRJEB12797 data set... | reverse complement strand
AGGCGATATGACGGACGCAAATTATCACAGCGCAATCTGGATTCCGATTAAAAAGAAATCGTAAGTGTGTTCTATCTGCTCACAAGCTCAAAACTTGTTTGTGTAAGGCGGCAAAGCTTTTCAAAGTCGGTGATAGCGGTGAGCAGAATAGTAATCCAATGCTTTTTGTTCATATGCCACGCATTAAAAATAGAAGTATTGTCCATAAGGTTTTCTATTTCGTCGCTTTTTGCCTTGATGTTGACAATCCATACATCTTCGTCGCTTAAAAGCCCGAGTTGCTTATATTTGATTTTCATAACAAGCGCAAACCATTTTTTGTTTTTACAGCGAAAGACAAACGCCTCTGGCAACTTTTCCCACGGAAAATCGGGTTCAGCCGAAAACTGCGATTTCAAATAAGCGATATATTCATTCTTTATGTCTTTTGTTTCAAAGCATTTTTCTTTTATGCGCTCTATAATCGCCTCGACCTCTGTTCTCAGCGTTTCAACAAAGGCATTATGCACATTCTTCATATCGAAAAGAAAATACTTTTCGTCTGTTGCATTGTCAAAAAGGTCAACGCTTAAAGTCTGTGTTTTTGGAGAAAGAGAAAACGCTGCCTTAAAATCTCCCCTAGAAATATCAGTAGAAAAAGCATAGTTTTCGCTATCTATCGCCTTAAATCCAAACTCTTCAAGTGCGTCGCTCTTGAGCTTCCCCAACGAAAAGACATAATTATAATCCATTTTTGCCTCCCATAAAAAAACAGCCATAGGATTCTTTTACACCTATGACTGTTTTTGCCTAAAAAAGCCTTTTCAAAGAGAGTGTAGCTTACTCTGGCAAATGACCGCCGACGATTGTAATACGTCCGTCTGTTGCAGGTGTTACAGCATCTCCAAATGTCTTTGCATACTCAATAAAGACATCGCTCAAAAGCATAGAGCTGTTGTATGTGTCGATAGAGCGAGTAAATGGCTCATATCCGTCGCCGCCCTTTGCGTTGTAATCGTTGCATGCAAATCGATATGTCTTGTTTTCGTCGATTGGCTCTCCGTTTATCGTAACATCGCTGATTGCCCCGTTGCCGTCTGCATCATAAGTAAGCGTGTACTTGATAGACTTTGATACCTGTGCAAAAGCACCTGCTCCCTGCTTGATAGAGCCGATGAAGTTGAACAAATCCTTTACGTCGCTGCCCTTGAGAGTTACAACATATACATAGTTCTCAAACGGAAGCATTGTTACAATAGCTTCTTTTGAAACATCACCCTCTGGCAAAGCTGCACGGATTCCGCCGCCGTTTGTGATAGCACCGTCAACCTCTATGCCAGTCTTTGCAAGATACCACACCATTGCATCTGTGAGGAAATCTCCTGAAGGCATTTCTTGGAAGCGTGTAAGGCGTGCGCCGAACTCAAACGGAGCTGTTGTCTTTAATACAATGTCTTTAAGAGAAGCATTAGCTTTGTCTACATACGGCTGCAAAATAGAAGCGATTTCTGCATCTGGAGCAAACTTTTCTGTAGTAATCTCCTCTGGGTGCCAAGCGAAGTTTTCAAGTTTGCCGTTTTTAATCGTAAGCTCTGCTGTTCCTACATAGTGTCCCCACTGTTCTGAAGAAACAATCTGAGTGTTATTTACAACTTTCGGCTCTGCAAAATATGAATGTGAGTGTCCGTCAATGATAAGGTCAATGCCGTCAACCGCTTCTGCAATCTTCAAAGAAGTTTCGTGTGTAGGAACTTCCTCTACATCGCCCAAGTGTCCAACCAAAATAACGATGTCGCATTTCTCTTTGTTGCGGAGCGTTGCAACCATTTCTTTTGCTGTTTCAATCTCGTCTGTGAAAGTCAAGCTCTTGTCTGGGCTTGCTATAACGAGTGTGCGAAGTGTTGTCAAACCGAAAATACCAACTTTGTAGCCAGTAAATTCCTTTGTGATATACGGTTTTCCAAGGTATCCCTTTGCTGTCTTGATGTTGGCAGAAAGCCACGGAAACTTTGAGATTTCAATCTGCTTCAAGATTTTTTCTTGAGTACCGTCGAACTCGTGGTTACCGAATGTTACCGCATCATAACCGATAACATTGTAAGCCATAATGTCAGCTTCTGCCGCAGACATATTAGAAATAGCAGAACCTGTGTTCACATCTCCTGCGTCTAAGAGCAAGAAATCTTTGCCAGCGTTTTTAGCTTCTTCTCTCTGCTGCTTGATATACGTCGCACGCTCTGCAAGTCCGTTCTTTCCGTCCTTTGCCAAAACTGCACCGTGATGGTCGTTTGTGTGAAGAACAACGAGCTTGTACTCTGCATTTGGGTCGCGCGGAGCTTTTGCACTTTCTTTCGGAGAGCTTGCACAGCTTGCGAAGAACAGCGCAATACTTGCCGCTACGATTGTAAATTTAGAAAGCTTTTTCATAGCTTCCTCCTAAAGTTAAGATAAAAATCTTTTTAGAGTATATCACTTAACGCAAAATTGCAAAAGTGGTTGACGCAATATAACACAGCAACATAATTGCGCCTCCGAGTCTGCCGATGCTTTTTCCTTTAATCGCAAAGCCCCACGTCATAAGGCTTACTGCAATTAGAATCATCATATCATATACACTTGCGGTGTTTACGGCGATAGGGTGAATAGAAGTAGACACGCCTAAGATAAAGAGAATATTGAAGATATTTGAGCCGACGACGTTTCCAACTGCCATTTCTACCTCGCCTTTTCGAGCCGCAACGATAGACGTTACAAGTTCTGGAAGGCTTGTGCCGAGTGCGACGACTGTCAAGCCGATGAGAGTTTCTGTCATTCCGAATGTTTTAGCAATGAACTTTGCGCTTTCAACAACAGCCTGCCCGCCTGCGATGATTAAAGCCACCCCGATAACGATTAAAAGAACGCATTTGAAAAGCGGCATTGATTTTATCGCCTCTTCTTCATTCGGGTGCTTTTTTGCGTCATAAATTAAGTATGCAATATAGCAAACGAACATCACCAAAAGAGATATTCCCAATGCTCTGTATACCATGCCCGCATTGTCTGCCATCGTGAGCGTTGCTAATTTTCCTTGAATAATCGCAGGTAAGCCTGTTACACAGAAAACAACGAGCGCGATGAAAATCGAAATCGGAAAATCTCGTTTGATGATGACACTGTCAACAGGTACACGGTGAATGACGGCGCAGACTCCCAGAACGACAAGCAAATTGAAGATGTTAGAGCCGACGACATTGCTTAAAGCGATTTCGTTAGAGCCTGCAATAGCCGCTGAAGTACTGACTGCCAATTCAGGCAAACTTGTTCCCATCGAAACAACGGTTAGACCAATGATTACGCCTGAAACTTTGAAAATCTTTGCAAGCGCAGAGCTTCCGTCTACAAAAAAATCCGCGCCCTTTACCAAAGCTACGAACCCAACAATCAACAACGCCACATTAAATAAAAGCATATAAGCTCCTTTTTAGTGTTCGCAAAAAAAAAGAGACTTTTTCTGCAAACACATAAATTTGCAGTAAAAGTCTCGCTTTTTACAACATATTCCGGAGAAAGTGATTTAACAAAACCAATTTCTCGTGATGACGAAATTATGTTACACTCCAAAATGAACGGAATGCAAGCTACTCCCTTGTTACTTGATAAAACGTATCACTAAGTGTGCATAATGTCAAGCCACATAGTATAAAATAGCCTGTTTCATTATAAAACACCCTATGGCTTGTACAAAACACCTTTCGGGTGTGTTATTTGCGAACTTCAAGGTCGTCTAAAATACCTGCATAGTTTGTATTTTTGAGCTTAAAAAGCAAATTGCCTTTTGCATCGCTAGTGATTTCGATGCCTGTTTCAATCCAATTTCCCTCTCCGTCCTTGACTTCAAACGTGTCGCCAAAGCCGAGCTGAATATCAGGCACGCCGTCCACCGCAATCCAAAAGCGACCGCCTGCAATGTCGAAAAGGAGCTTGCCCTCTGTTTTATCTGTATCTGCCATAAAAAACCTCGTATAAGTTAAGATTATGCGAAAAATATTCTATATAACTATAAGATTTTCAAAGTGGATATGCAATAGATACAGCAGTATTTTTCTGTTGAAAAGAATGTGTACATCTTACCATCGGTAAGGTGTTAATCTTACTGCCTGTAAGCTGTACATCTTACCATCGGTAAGCTATACACATTACCGTCGGTAAGATGTACACGTTACAGACGGTAAGATAAGCGTAGCTATACAGCATAAATGAGTTTGTGCCGCAGGAGTAAAAATAAAAAACGCCCTCGCATTTGAGAGCGTTTTGCTTTAAGCCGTCTTTGCTTTTATGCAAATCAATCTGTGTCTTTTACAAGATAGCCTATGGCTATTAAGAAGGCTGCTTGCCGATGTATGCTAAGATACCGCCGTCTACATACAAGATGTGTCCGTTTACTGCATTAGAAGCGTCAGAAGCTAAGAATACTGCAGGACCGCGGAGTTCTTCTGGGCAAAGCCATCTTCCTGCTGGAGTGCGGCTACAGATAAACTCATCGAATGGGTGTCGGCTACCGTCTGCCTGCTTCTCGCGAAGAGGTGCAGTCTGAGGAGTAGCGATGTATCCAGGTCCAATGCCGTTGCACTGAATGTTCTGTGCGCCGTATTCTGCACAAATGTTGCGAGTGAGCATCTTCAAGCCACCCTTTGCAGCAGCATAAGCACTGACTGTTTCGCGACCAAGCTCGCTCATCATAGAACAGATGTTGATAATCTTTCCGTGTCCCTTCTTAATCATTCCAGGAATAACAGCCTTTGAAACGATGAATGGTGCGTTCAAATCAACATCGATAACTGCGCGGAAATCAGCTGCACTCATCTCTGTCATAGGAATTCTCTTGATGATACCTGCGTTGTTTACGAGGATATCTATCACGCCGACTTCTGCTTCAATCTTCTTTACGGTTTCCTGAACCTGTGCTTCGTCAGTAACATTGCAAACGTAGCCATGTGCGTCAATGCCTGCTTCCTTGTAAGCTGCAAGACCAGAAGCGAGCTTTTCTTCGTTCAAGTCGTTAAATACAATTTTTGCTCCTGCTGCTGCATACGCTGAAGCAATAGCAAAACCGATACCATAAGAAGCACCTGTTACCCAAGCTACCTTTCCATTAAGGTTGAAGCTGTTCATGTCAAACTTTTCCATCGAAAAATCCTCCAAAACAATATACTTTAATTATAAAGGCAAAATCTCAGAAATGCAATGACAACTATTATCACTATTCCGATACTTCTGACGGTATCGTGCTAATATTATCTTCTGCAAAAACTTTTTCTATATCAAGTATAGAAATAAAACTATTGTCTTTTTTGAATATTCCGCGGATAAATTCCGTTGAGATTGCGTTGCCAAACTTTGGTGGACAGTCTATAGCGTCGTCTTCTATTTCAATGACTTCATTTACACTGTCAGCAACTGCTCCGAATAAGGTTTCAAGCTCGATTACGATAATGCGAGTGAACTTTGTTAGGGGCGTTTCGGGCAAGGCAAACTTTTTCCGAAAATTAACGACAGTAATGCCTTGATTGCGAGAATTGATTAAGCCTTCAATATATGGAGCTGTGCAGGGTAGTTTTGTCGGTTCTACATACGTCAAGACTTCTTGCACCTTAAAAACATCTATTGCATACAGCCTAGAATCTAGCGAAAAGGTAAGATATTGTTTTGTCATTTAATTCCTCCTGTTTTTTCACTCATTTGCAAGGTGAAAGAAATCAACAGCATTTACAAGCTCTTTTGCATTATTCGATAGCTCTTGTGCCATTGCTGCCATCTGTTCTGCGGCACTTGCATTCTGCTGCACTACGGTGTCTAGCTGCGTGATTGCAAGGCTTACTTGCTCTGCTCCGCTGTCTTGTTCCTTGCTCGCATGAGCGATTTCATCAACAAGCTCGGCTGTTTCGGCAATACTCGGCACAATGTCGCTAATAACATTATTTGCCTTTTCTGCCATACCGATTGTCTTTGTCGAAAGCTCAGTGATTTCTCCTGCTGCGGCAGCACTTCTCTCGGCAAGCTTTCTAACCTCTCCTGCAACAACAGCAAATCCCTTTCCTGCCTCTCCTGCTCTCGCGGCTTCTATGGCGGCATTTAGAGCTAAAAGATTAGTTTGGCTTGCAATATCTCCAATAATCGTGATTTTTTCAGCGATTTCTTTGATAGCAATCATTGCATTATTTACCGCTTCGCTTCCAGTTTTTGTTTCACTGCTTGTTTTTTCTGCTATTTTGCCTGTTTTCATAGCATTTTCGGCATTCTGCTTTATGTTGCTTGCCATCTCTTCCATTGTTGCGCTCATTTCTTCTGTGCTTGCTGCCTGCTCGCTTGCACCAGCTGAAACGCTTTGACTTGTCGCGCTTATTTGCTCACACCCCTGCTTCATCTGATTAGAAGCATTTGCTACGGTGTGCAGTGTTTCTGTGAATGTCTTTACCATATTGCTAAATGAACGGCTCATTATGCCAATCTCATCGCCTCGTTTTGTATTGTAAATGGCGTTGTTTTCTTTGTCAGAAAGAGAAGAAAGAGTTAAATCTCCCTTTCCCGCATCGCTTAGAGCTTTTGTTAGTATAGCAAGAGGCGATTTTATTCCGTGTATTATAACGTAAGTAATCACCGAAATAGCTAATGCGACAATAACAGTGATAAGAGCGACAAGCGTCTGCTTTGCTTTTATTGCTTTTTCAAATTGTTCATTGTTTTCTTTTGCGAAGGTTAAACATTCGTCTTTTAGTTTGACTAAATCAAAATCATAAGTTCGGGCAAGCAGAGAAATTGATTCTAACTCGTCTAAAACTTCGTCTGTAATTCCGCTTTCAAAAGCTTCGTCTAACCAAGCTGTTCTTTTGCTTCGGATTGTATATCCTTGCGATTTTATAGAATTCCAAATGGGTTGTATGTTTTCGGGCAGTTCAAGAGTGTCTATTTCTGACGCAAATGCCTCTTCTGCTCCCTGTAAAGAAGCAATGTCTTCTTTTATTGTGCTATTTACTTTTCCACGAGGAAGCAGAATCGTTAAATCGTAAAGAATTGTTTGTAACTCTTTATTAAAAGAAGCTAATTCTGAAGGGAGATAAGTATATTTTTGCATTTGCTCACTAATTTTTGAGCTTTCGCTACGAACTTTTGTTGTGAGCAACTGCATTATGGCTGTCTCAACGATAAGTGCAACAAAAAGGCATGCAAAACAGGCGTATAGCTTTGCTCCTATTTTGATATTGCCCAATTTCCATTTCATATTTTTTCTTCCTCTTTTGATTTAATAACTGCATCGCAAATTGTTTCGAGTTCATCTGATGAAAAAATCGAATCTGCATTTAATATGATGATGTATTCTCCGTTTCTCATACCAACTCCGCTCACAAATCGAGATGCGATTGAGTTCCCCATAGGAGGGGGAGGCTCTTCCTCAGATAAATCCATAGAAATAACCTCTTGCACGCTGTCTACAATGCCTCCGAAAAGCATTTTTGTGCCGTTATCGCATATTTCAAAGACGACGATATGAGTGTTTGAATCGGCTTGTTTTGGCTCTAATCCGAACTTTTCTCTAAGGCGAACGATTGCTACATTCCTATCTCGAGAGCGAATAATTCCTGCAATCAGAGGGTCTGGACACGGCAAAGCCTGCGGTGCAGTGTAGGGTAGTACTTCGAGCACTTTGAATACACTCACCGCATATTTTGAAGTGCCAATTTTGAAAGTCAAGAATTGGTCAGTCATTCGCTTTTTCCTGCCTTTTCATTAGAATTCTTCAAAATCGGCATCGCTTATAGCTGTAGCGAACATCGATTGAATGGTTGGTTTACCTGTTTGTGCAGCTGGCTTTGCAGAAGGCTGCGGAATGCTTTTTTTCTCTGTCGGGATACTCACCTCTTCTGCTTGCACTTCCTCTACTGTTTCAACACTATTCACGATAGGCTGCGGCTTTACTTCCATAACAGGTCGTGAAGGCTCTTCGGCTTTAGGCGCAACGCTTTTTACGCTTTTTTGCACAGTGCTTTTGATTTGCGGCTTTGGAGCAACTACGGGTGCATGATATTCTTCACTTTGAGAAGAGTCGGTTTCATCGATGCGGAACACACTGATAGCCGACACGAGCTTTTCTGAGTTCGCAGAAAGCTCTTCCGCCATCGCCGCCATTTCTTCAGCCGCACTCGCGTTTTGCTGTACTACCGTGTCAAGCTGTGTGATAGCAAGGCTAATCTGTTCCGCGCCGCTATCTTGCTCTTTACTTGCGACTGCGATGTCTTCTACGAGTTGCGTTGTCTGCTCAATGGCAGGAACGACGCTCTGAATCATCTCGCCTGCGTGTTCTGACACTTTGAGAGTGTTCGCGCTGATTGTGCTGATTTCTCCTGCTGCCACAGCACTTCGCTCTGCAAGTTTTCTGATTTCGCTTGCAACAACAGCAAATCCCTTTCCTGCCTCGCCTGCTCTTGCCGCTTCAATCGCCGCATTAAGAGCAAGCAGATTTGTTTGGCTTGAAATGTCTTCGATGATACCGATTTTGCTTGAAATCTCTTTAACTGCTTCAAGCGACTCTTGCACAGCTTTGCCTCCTGCATTACTGTCTTGAGCCGTCTTGAGAGCGATGTGTCCTGTCTTTGCAGCATTTGCGGCGTTTTGCTTGATATTGCTTGCCATCTCTTCCATCGTTGCGCTCATCTCTTCTGTGCTTGCCGCCTGTTCGCTTGCACCTGCTGAAACGCTCTGGCTTGAAGAACTGATTTGGTCGCTTCCCTCTTTTACCTGCTCTGAAATCGATTTGACCGTTCTGACCGTGTGCGTAATCGAATTGACCATGTGTGTTAACGCAGTGCCCATACGCCCGATTTCGTCTTTGCGAGAACAGATTTTCGCTCTCGTTTCCTCGCTTACGCTTTCTAGCGTGAGGTCGCCGTCGGCTATGTCTTCAAGGCTTTCAGTAATGATGTTGACAGGATTTGCAATGCTTCCTGCAAACCATAGCGCGAAAAGTGAAGCGAGCGCGAGAATAATCAGCGTAACCACAGCAAGCGAAATTGCCATTGCATTAAGCGCACTGTGAAAGTCCTTTACGTTTGCAAGCACCGCCATTGCGAAATTCGTGCCTTCAATCGGACGATATGAAACGAAAAACTGTCTATTACCCGTGAACTTGATTGTCGATGACCCTGTTTTCCCCGCAATCATTTCATTTGCGATTTCCGCCATATCCGAATAATCTTTGTCGCTTCTCGCGAGGTCTGCGAACGTTAGGTGCTTTTCAACCCACTCCGCATCTGCTGCGCCCATGATTTCGCCTGTCGAACGCGAGATGATAACGGGGTGTCCTGTCTTGCCGATAACAATCGCGCCGCACATTCCGCTTAAAAAATCTGTCGAGCGATTCAAGCACACCGCGCCGATAATGTTGCCCTCTGTGTCTTTCATCGGAACAGCAAAAAGCATAGAAGTAACGCCCTGCAATTTGCTTAAAAGCGGGTCGCTCATCGCGTTTTCGCCCTGCAATACCTTTTGGAAATAATCGCGGTCGGCAATGTTGACGCTCTGCCCCTCGCTGTTAAAGCCCTGTCCGCTCTTGTCCGCCAAAACAAAATAACGATGCCCGTCCGCTTTGTTCACATCGTCTATTGTCGATTGAGCCTTTTCGAGCATCGAAATATCGGGATTTTTCATTGTCTTGCGCCGCGCGATTGATTCGACCAAAACCATCTCGTTGTTGAAATTGGCGTTGACATATTGCGCAATGCTTTCGGCGATAATCTCGAAGTTTGAAAGCGTCGAAGAGGATACCGCCTTATCCGAAAATATCATCGATACATTAAACAAAAGCGCGCCAAGCCCTATCGCCAGTACCGAAAAAGCTAAAATAATTTTTGCCTTTAGTGTTTTCATACCTAATTACTCCTTTTTTAAGGCTACTAGACTCTCGTAACGAGTGCTACTAGGCTTTAGTAACGCTCGTTACGAGAGCTTAGTAATGGGCGCTACGAGAGCTTAGTAATGAGCGTTACTAGACGTTCGTAATGGGCGTTACGAGCATCTAGTAGCGAGGTTTATCCGATGATTTTCTTTACGACTGCTAAGAGCTTTTCGGCGGTGAATGGCTTGACAATCCAACCAGTCGCACCTGCAGCCTTGCCCTCTTGCATTTTCTCTTGCTGATTCTCTGTTGTCAGAGCGATAATCGGAGTGAACTTGTAGCCCTGAGTCTGTCGTATTTGCTTTGTGAGCTCTATGCCGTCCATACGAGGCATATTTATATCAGTAATGATAAGGGAAAACTTATCGGCTTGAGCCTTTTCAAGTGCGTCAACACCGTCTTCTGCTTCTACAACTTCGTATCCCTCTTCTCCCAAAATAAAGCTCAAGCTCTTTCTGATAGAAAGCGAATCATCAACTGCAAGTATCTTCTTGTCTGCCATAATAAACATCTCCTGTGCCAGTGGCACTTTTGTAAAAATATATTCTCAAGAACAGCTAAAAGCTGCATTTTATCGTCGAACTGCGCTCAGCATCGCTTGTGCAATATCGGGAAGCGGCACGATTTTGTCAACTCCGCCTAACTTTACCGCCTCTCCTGGCATTCCGTACACAATACACGTTGCTTCGTCCTGCGCTATGGTGTAAGCCCCAGTGTCGTGCATCTCTTTCATACCGTGTGCGCCGTCATCTCCCATGCCTGTCATAATTATGCCGACCGCATTTTGACCAGCATATCGGGCTGCACTGCGGAAAAGCACATCGACGCTTGGGCGGTGTCGTGAAACGAGCGGACCTGATTTCACTTCGACGTAATATCTGTTGCCGTCGCGCTTTAAAAGCGTATGGAAATCTCCTGGAGCAACTAAAGCCCTGCCTTGTATTACATCATCGCCGTCTTCAGCTTCTTTCACATGTATTTTGCAAAGCCCGTCAAGACGCTGTGCAAAGGCGGCTGTAAAGTGCTTGGGCATGTGCTGCACGATGACGATTCCAGGCGCATCCGCTGGGAGCATTTCCAGAAAATCCTTCAGTGCCTCCGTACCTCCCGTAGAAGCACCTACCACAACAACCCTTTCGGCTGTCTTTAATACGGTGAAATTTCCTTCTTTCGGCTCTTCAAGGATAACGTCTGCCGTGAGCTTGGGCTGCACTCTATCAGCAAATCTTTCGCCAGCCTTTTGCAGCGTGTTGCTTGCAAATGTGCTTATTGCTCTTGGAGCTGTGCTATGAGACCTCTTTCCTGTCAGTGCAGAAGGAATAAGGCTCTTTAGCTTTCCTGTGCTCTTAAAAGCTGCCTTTACTGCATCTCCAATAATAGTTCTTGATTCCTCAATGAACTTCTTTGTGCCGAGCGAAGGCTTTGCGATGACATCGCATGCACCATATTCTAATGCCTTCACCGCATTTTCGCTGCCTTTTTCCACTCCCGCCGAACACACTACAACAGGAATCGGGTCGCTTGTCGCATTCAGTTTCCTTAAAAACGTCAATCCGTCCATTCTTGCCATTTCAATGTCGAGAATGATAACGTCGGGGCGTTCCTGCTGAATCTTTTTTACACCAAAGATTGGGTCAGACGCTGTCGCAATTACCTTGATTTCTGGGTCAAGATTGAGAACATCAGACATCGTTTGGCGGACAAGCGCAGAATCATCAATGATTAAAACTTTGATTGCCATATTTTCTTTACACCTCAATCATCATATTTTCCTAAACACAGTGGGTGCCATATTTTTGAGCGGAAGATTCATTCCGAATATCGTTTCTGAATGTCCTAAAAACAAGTATCCCCCTGGAACTAGTTGATTGACGAGTTTCCTCACAACAGCTTCTTGTGTTGGTTTATCAAAATATATTAACACATTTCTGCAAAATATGATATTTTTCATACCACATTGAGAATAATTTGCGTCCATAAAGTTAAGCCGTTGAAACGTTACCCTGTTTCTCACTTCCTCTTTCACTCTTACCAATGCTTTTTCTTTGTTGCAAGAGCGCAAAAAGTATTTCTTTTTCATATCATACGAGAGCTTGTCGACAGAAGACATCGCATATACTGCATTCATTGCTTTTGTGAGCACTTTTGTAGAAATATCAGTGGCAAGAATACGGAAGTCTGCAAAATGTCTTGGGTGCGCTCTTAAAAACTCATTCATCACGATAGACAGCGTATACGGCTCTTCGCCAGAAGAACAGCCTGCTGACCAAATATCTAGTTTTTGAATACCTTTTGAGTGAAACTCTGGCAAAACAGAGTTTGTCAGATACTCAAAGTGCGTATTCTCTCTAAAAAAGTGCGTCAAGTTTGTTGTAAGCGCATCTATCATCAATATCATCTCTTCTTGTCCATCTTTGTGATTTGCAAAGACGTAATCGATGTATTGATTAAAGTTGGTAAAATGCAATGCCTTTAATCTGCTAGAAAGCCGAGCTTGAATCATCAATTTCTTTGATTCAGGCATCTTTATTCCAACGTTTTCCTCCATAAATCTTGCAATTTTATGGAACTGCGCATCGCTAAGAGAAAGAGAAGCTTCTAGTTTTATGCCAGTAAGATACCTGCTCATCTGTTTATTCGTTCATTCTCCAATCTATGTACGACGGCAGATAGCTTAAAGACATCAAATATAAGAGCAACTGAGCCGTCTCCTAATATTGTTGCACCTGATAAGCCCTCTATGTTTTTATAGAGCTTGCCAAGCGGTTTTATAACTGTTTGATGATTGCCAATCACCTTATCAACAATAATGCCAATCTTTGAGTTTTGGTCATTGACGACAACTACTTGTTCCTCTTTAGGCGCATCTCCCTCTTCATCAAAGTAGTTTCGCATATTGATACACGGCAAGAATTGACCGCGTGCCGTGATATGTGAGCACATACCATTTTCATCATCGTCTTCTGGCATATACTCCAAACACTCATCTACATTTGTAAGCGGTATGACGTATTTATTTTTTCCAATGGAAACAAGCATACCTTCGATAATCGCAAGCGTCAAAGGTATCTTTAATATAAATGCGCTTCCCTTTCCAGGATTGCTTTCTATTGCAATCGTGCCGCCAAGTGTTGTGATGTTGCGTTTTACAACGTCCATACCGACACCGCGCCCAGAAATATCAGATACCTTTGCCGCTGTAGAAAATCCTGGACGGAAAATAAGCTCGTCTATTTCTGAATCAGATAATTTGTCATCTGCTTTTATAAGCCCTTTTTCAATACCCTTTTGCTTTACTCTTTCTCTGTTAATTCCTGCGCCGTCGTCTGCAATCGTGATTAAAACAAATGCGCCTGCGTGCTTTGCAGAAAGAGTAATTGTGCCTTGCGGACTTTTGCCAGAAGCGACGCGAACATCTGGCGTTTCAACTCCGTGGTCGGCTGCGTTACGAATAAGATGCACAAGCGGGTCGTTGAGCTTTTCGATAACAGTTTTATCAAGCTCTGTTTCCGCTCCTTCCGTAACCATTTCTATATTCTTGCCAAGCTCATTAGCAAGATCTCTGACAAGTCTTTTGAATCGACTGAAGATTGTGCCAATAGGCAACATTCGCATATCCATAGAAGTATCGCGAAGACTCAAAATAAGGCGTTCACTCAATTCGCTTAAACTGGTGAGCTGAGAAAGCTTCATATCTTGAGCAAGCTGACCGAGACGAGCATTAAACGTAACCATTTCGCCTACTAAATCAATGAGTTGGTCGAGCTTTTCGCTTGAAACGCGGATAGATTGATTTGTCTGCGGAGTCTGCGTTTGTACAGGCGGCTTACTGCCCTCTGAAATAATCTTTGTAATGTGCTCTTGCTCAGCTAAAGCACTTTGAATCTGCTGCTTTGAAATGCCTGTGTTTTCAACAAGGAGCTGACCGAGTTTCTTTTGTTGCGCAATAAGGCTATCGAGTTCAGCCCTGTTTATTTCGTGTCGGTCTACAAGGATTTCGCCAATCTTCTTGTTTGCAGAAGAGCCTATGTCGATTTTCTCGAACGTAACCTTTGAATCATTATCAAGAAAAATAAAGACATCTTGTATATCGTTTTCTGTTTTGTCAGTAGTTAAAATGACGTCCCAAGAGAAATAGCATTTCTCTGCGTCCATTTCGCTCAAATCAGGCAGATTTTCATAAAACGGAACGACTGTCGCCACTCCCATTTCTGTAAGCTCTTTGATTAAGAGTGCGGGGCGTGTTCCGTTACGCATAATATCTGCTGACGGGCGGAACATTATGCGCCACGTTGTTTCTTTTCCCGTAGGCTTATTTGCGCTTTGCGTTGTCTGCGTGCTTTTTGCAGGAACAGCGTCTTTTTGAGAATCTTTTTCACTAGCGGCAGAGTTACCATTTTTGTATGGCGCGACGTAGTTTTGAAACGAAGAAACAATTTTGTCAGATTCTGCTTGCATTTCGGGCGGCACAGGATTTGCAGTAAGTAAATCTCTGATGTGGTCGCGAGCTGTAAGCGTAAAGTTGATGAGTTCGTGAGTAACAGGCACGACTCCATTTCTTACCAAGTCGAACGTGCTTTCGATTTCGTGCGTAAAATGAGAAACCGCATCAAAGCCGAACATAGCAGCAGAGCCTTTGATTGTGTGCATAGCTCGGAAGACTGCGCTAATTGTTTCAGAGTTCTGTGGGTCTTCTTCAAGCGAAAGAAGCTGTCCCTCTAGGTTATCGAGCAGTTCTGTTGCTTCTTCAAGAAAGACTGCATTCATCTGTTCAAGCATTTTTTACCTCACTCATTTTGTTCACATTATTGAATTCCGAAAGCGAAACGCCGCAAGACCTACAAAATTCTTCTATTGCATCAGGAATCTTGCCTGCGATAGAAAACGGGATATTTCTCTTTTTTGCCTCTTTAAAGCATGCGAGTATAATTTGAATAGCCGATACATCAATATCGTCAACTTCCGAAATATCCAACTCAACTTCTTTCGCTTCTTCAAATGCCGCTAACAGTTCTTCCCTTGCACTCGCAGCCTCTTCAATTCCAGCATTCCCGTTCCACTTTACGCATTTCTTATCTGCCACTTTTTTCCTCCTACTTGCAATTCTAACTTTAATTTTTCAATAAACCAGAGTATAATTAAAATCGTATTGCAATTATTATTATAATACATTTTACTATTGAATACAGGAGTCGTCAAATGGAAGAAAAAAAATTATCAGAAGAAATGTATTTTACGTTCACTTTAGGTGATGGCATTTTTGCAATTCCTGTAACTTCAGTGAGGGAAGTCTTAAAGTTTTCATCATTGACGAGAGTGCCAAAAGCTGCATCGTATTTAAAAGGGGTGATGAATATTCGAGGTTCTGTGGTTACGGTGGTGGATTTTCGGGATCTGTTTAATTTCAAAGCGAAAAAGGCTCTTGAAGATGCGGCTATCATTGTAACGGAAACGGAGCAAGAGGGCGAGCAAAGCATATTGACGATAGCGTTAGTAGCAGATGATGTTGATGTTGTCGGACCTTTAGAGATAACGAAGAGCGACAATGCGAATTACGGCGCATTAGGCAATCGAAAGGAGTTTATAAAGTGCGTCGGAATGAAAAACGGCAAGTTTGTGCTTGTTCTCGCCCTCGATAAAATCTTTGAATCGATAGAAAAAGATGTCGATTCCGAAATCGCATAGAAAAAAGAACCGCCTTGCTTTAATGTACTAAGGCGGTTCGGTTGAATAAAAGAAAAAATTATTTATTTGAAAACAGCGGGCGCATAATCTTGCCGATGGCTTGAATGATTGGACCTAAGGCGAACGCCATGATGAATGAGCCCAAAAGAGAAACTTTGAAGTCGCGGAAGCCGAGCGAGAAAATAATGCCGATGATAATCGCCGTCATATCCCACGAAATGCGCACGACGAAAAACGGGATTTTTGAGAGCTTTTTGCTCAAGATAACACACAGCGCATCGTACGGGGCTAAGCCCATTTCGCTATTCATATACACCGCCGCGCTCACCGCCATTCCGATAATTGCAAGCGCGAAAATCGCGATTTTCAAGGGAAGATAATCGAGCGAAGAAAAGACTGTGTCGGGAATTGTTTTCGCCCAAATCGCATTGAAAAAATCTGCGCTGTAGCCGATTAAAACCCAGTTCGCCACCGTTCCCGCTCCGATAAGCGAGCGATTAAACAACAGCACAAGAACAAACATCGCCGCATTCAAAATAAGCTGCCACGTTCCTAAGCTAATGCCGAGACGGAGGCGAATAGAGTCGTTTTGGAACGTGCAGGGGTCTGTTCCCCAGCCGCAACAGCGCAAAAACGACAGAAAAAAGCCCATAAACAAAATCCCAAACAGCATAATAAAAAATCTTTTCCAAAAGTTTGCAGTAAGTGTCATAGCAGAATTGTAACGCCGCGCGCAATGAATTGCAAGAAGAGCTTTTTTTTGCTATAGTGGGGCAATGCAAGAGCCGTTGTATTCACTCAAGGTTAAACAGAATAATGTATCTCTGAGGGCGTTTTTGTATCTGTTGGACCAGCGGAACAGAAAAAAAGAGCTGAGCAATACAACGGTGTGCGATTATATTCTTTCCTCATTTCCCGATTTGGCGAAAGAATACAAGGATTCCGCCTCTTTCCGCTCAGGCTACGCAGGAAACTTTTCCCTCCTTTTCGACGCAGCGACAATGCAAGACGGCAAGATGAACAAATTGACAAAGACGCTTGAGCCGATTTTGCAAAGCGCAATGAAAAAACTCATAAGCGCGAAAATCTCTTTTTCCAAAGGCAAAACGGCAGGCACATCTTATTGCGTCATCGACAATATCCCCGACGAAGAAACGCTGCACACGCTGTGTGTGTTTTTCACGCTCAAGCCGATAAACGCAACTCTGCGGCTGAAAGTGAGCGACAAGGAAAACGGCTGGCTTTCTCTGCTGAAAAAAAGGCTCGCGATTACGGGGGAACTTTCGGCGAACCCTGCTGTTTCAAGCGGAAGAGGACAGGCGGGAACGATTGCGATTTTGAGCCGCTACACGATTTTCAACCTCGGCGGAAACTGGTTTGACGTGCTAAAGCCCTCGTATTACAACTTCAAAAACCTGCGCTACAAGCTCTTTTTGCATTCGCTGATGATTGAACAGCCGAATTTGTATTACGTTATCCCGAAAGCGAACCGCTACGACTTTAGCACCGACGCAATCTTTAGCGAGGGCATTGAAATGAAACAGAATGAGCCTGTGCTGAAAGCGAACTGGATAAACGAAAATTTCGCGCTGACCGATGTCCTCATCGTCAAAAAGGACACGTTTCGCGCTCTTATTACCTCTCAAGTGAGCCTGCCCGAAAGCCTGCAATATCAATTCACGATTGTGGGGAACACGCTCGTTTTTGCCGACGGAGCGATGATTGATTTGACGGAACACCTCGTTACAGACAAAAGCGTCCTTGAAAAAAGCGCGAGCTTAAATCCGAATATTTCTTTTGACCTAAATCAAGAAACCCTTATTCGACGGCACAATGATTTTACAAAACAGCCCGCCTCTGCTGCGGTTCGGAGATTGGCGATAAACGGGGAAGAGAGCAACACTATAATGAAATTTATCGAAAAGAGCTTTTTCGGCAAATTGAAAATCAACGATTACAGAAGAGGTGAAAACGGCTTAATCGTTACGGGGGATAAAAAAACGTGCTTGATTTTGTACAACGGCACAAAGTTCCCCGACCTCGTCTGCATTTTCCTTGAAGACGCGGAGCGGACGGAAAAGCGCGGCGGGCGGAGTTTGAGCGAATACGCTTCACATATTTGGAGGGAATACGACAAGTTTAAGCACAAGATGTTTATGGTCGAGGCGGAATTTAATCTCTCGTCGTTCAAAAGCCACGATATTTCTGCTGAGTACGTTATGCAAAGCCGATATATCTTTTGCGAAAACAGAACGAGTGAATATTATGTGTCGAAATTCGGCGTGCATATTCCTGCGGTGAGCATAAAGGACATATAAATTTTTTTACAAGCTCCTTTTTCTTCGGGGAGCGTTGAAAAAATTTTTTATTGCTTGCTTTTTCTTCAGGGAGCGTTGAAAAAAAATTTTATTGCTCACTTTTTCTTCAGGGAGTGCGTAAAAAAAAATTTATTGTCTATTTTTTCTTCGGGGAACGTTGAAAAAAAATTTATTGAGCGTTTTTTCTTCAGCGGAGGAATAAAAAAAAATTTATCGCTGTTTTTTCTTCAGCGAAGGAGTAAAAAAAATTTATGAGTGCAAACGAAAATAAAAAGTCGTCGAAAGCGGAAAATTATCTGACGAAACAGATTATCACATACATCGGAAACAAACGGAAACTCTTGGCTTTGATTTATAAGGCGATGAAAAGCGTCGGCGTGAAGATGAATAGCGGCGAAGTGTTTTTGGATTTGTTTTCGGGAAGCGGCGTGGTTTCTCGGTTTGCGAAAACGCTGGGTTTTGAGGTGATTTCAAACGATTGGGAAGAATACTCGTATATTATCAACAGCGCATTTGTCGGCTTGAACGAAAGCGAGGTGAAAACGCTGTTCGGCGGCGAAAAGATAGAAAAAGTGCTGGAGAGAATAAACGCCCTGCCGCTTCCGAGCGAAGACGAGCAGTATATGGCGAAATATTACGCGCCGAAGAGCTTTGACGTGGACGCGGCGGACTTTCGCACAGAGCGGCTGTTTTATACAAGGGATAATGCGCTGACGATTGACAAAATCCGAAACTACATCGAAAAAACGTATCCCGAAAAAGAGTCGAAAGAGCGCATTTTGCTTTTGTCGCTCCTGCTTTTTGAAGCGAGCTGCCACACAAATACGTCGGGCGTGTTCAAATCGTTTCACAAAGGCTTTGGCGGACATTCTCGCGATGCATTGAAGCGCATTCTTTGCCCGATACGCCTATCTTCTCCCTGCCTCATCGACGGCAAGGCGAAAACAATCGTGCTGAAAGAAGACGCGAACGCGCTCGTGAAGCGGCTGGGGAGAGTTGAGGTCGCCTATCTTGACCCGCCGTATAATCAGCATCAATACGGTTCGAACTATCACATTTTGAACACGATTGCAAAATGGGACAAAATCCCCGCTCCGCTAGATTTGAATGAAAAAGGCGTGTTGAGAGAAAAGGCGGCTATTCGCAAAGATTGGGTTTTGACGAAGAGCGCGTATTGCTACAAGGCGAGCGCGCTGGAGGCGTTTCGCGAGCTGTTGGAGAGCATCGACGCGCACTATATTTTGATAAGCTACAGCACAGACGGGATAATCCCGTTTGACGAGATGGAAAAGCTGTGTATGAAAAAGGGCAGACTGTCGATTGTAACGAACGAATACACGACGTTTCGCGGCGGCAAGCAAAGCAACACAAAAGAGGTGTCGAACATCGAGTTCATCTTAGCGATTGACACGACGAAGAAATCTTCTGAAAAGGCGGCGGCGACGATTGCGAATGTGCTGTTTAGGAAGCAATTTTTCTTGCTGTTCAAAAAGTCGTTTTCGATACAGCGATTGCGAAGCGCGGGGTGCAAAGTGAAAAAGGGCGAAGTTAGCGTGTTTTTCAAGGGCGGGGAGGAAAAGTTTTGCTTGAAAAACGCGAAAGAGTTGGTGCTGAAAGAAGAAGTGTGCGCGCTGTCGATTGCGAAGATGAGAAAGCTGTATGCGGTGCTGGAAAAGTGCGCTTTTGAGGCGAAAGAGGAAGAGCTGGATATGCTGATAGAGCTTTTGTCGTCGAATGCGGAATATGAGCTGGACGCGCTTGAAAAGGTGAACTTGATAAAGCAAGTGCCGAACATCTTGAAAAAGCTGGCGCAGAAAAAAACGCGGGAAGTCTTTGCTTCTCGCTTGGAAAAAGTGAAAGCCCTAGAAGCGAAACTTCCAGAGCTTTACGCGCTCATCGGCGAAAAGATTGCGGCGATAGAAGAGCTTGCTTCTATTCGTTTTTCGTCGTAGATTGCGCTTTGAGGAGAGCGTTCATATCAGAAATCGATTTTGCGGTGTCGGTCAAATCTCGTCTGGTGTATTCCTCTCCTTTTTTGAGCATCTCGACGGGCAAGCCGTACGCTTTTTCAAGGTCTTCATTCGTCAACACTTCCTCAGGCGTGCCGAACGACATATCGCGGTTCGGATAGAAGAGCAAGACCTTTTCGGCAAAGCGTTTCGTCAAGTCCAACTCGTGCATACTGATGTAAATCGTCGTCCCCGTCTTTTTGCAATAATCGCGCAAATACGAAAGAGCTTTTTCCTTTTGCGGATACTCCATTGCGAACAGTGGCTCGTCCATAAACACCGACGCAGAACCGTAGAGAATGGAAAACGCCAAGAGGGTGCGCTGTATTTCGCCCTTGCTGATGCCTGTGAGCGTGTGGTTCAATACGCCTGAAAGCTCAAAGACCTCGATAACTTCGCTCATCAAGTCGCCTTTGCCGAAAATGCCCTGAGCTTTTCCCTGCAAAGTGCCGCTTTTGAAGACTTGCGCTAATAAATCGCCGACTTTGTCTTCAGTCTCAAACTCCATATTTTGATAAATGACAGAAGCTCTCATATTCTTTGCTTCCCCTGTCATCATCGCAATATCTTTGCCCATCATCAATACTTTGCCAGTTGTTGGAACAAGGCGACCGCTTGCAAGAAGCATAAAAGTGGATTTGCCGCTGCCGTTTGGACCGACGAGGCTAACAAAGCCGCTCGGAAATTGCGCACTAAAATGAGAGAATACAGCGCGGGGCTCGATTGGATTGCCGTCTGCATCTACATCGCCTTCTACGGCTGGATATGTAAAAGAAACATCGTTAAACTCAATAAAATTCATACGAAAAGCATATCAAAGATTCTGTGTTTTGTCAAAAAAAGCAAAAAAATAGCAGATACCTTTTGTACCTGCTATTCAAGTTGGAGATAATCGGACTCGAACCGACCACCTACAGATTGCGAACCTGTCGCTCTACCAGATGAGCTATATCCCCGTTGATAGTTAGAGTATACTACAAAAGTGTAATTTGTTGCAATAGGTTTTTGACATCAAAAATCGAAGAAATGTGAAAAATTCTTCCTGCAATCTTTGTTTCGCTGTAAATTGCCTCATTTTCCCATCGTTTTGCGTCTGCACTTTTTTCTTCACTGCTTGATGCGTGAATAGCGTCTACAGGCAAAGAGTTTTTTCCCACGAGTACAGCTGTGCCTCCTAATGCTGCAAATGCGTCGGTGTATTTGATGTGGTCATCGAAAAAGAGCGTGTCGTTTATGCTGCCGCCGATTGCGTTCAAAGCTGTTTCATAAGCACTTTTGTATGGCTTTCCGCGAAGAGAGCAGGTGCGAATATCGGTTATATTAGAAAACAAATCGAAGATTTCAAGTTTTTTGAGAATACGCACGGCGTGTTCTGTGGGGGCATTGGTGAGAACTGATAGCGTAAGATTGCTTTGCAAAAGGGAGGAAAGCAGTTCTCTTTCTTCTGGATTTGCTTCAAGTTCTGCCTCTTCGCCTGCTGGGTGTACAGCGTGGAAATATAATTCTATGTCTTTCAGCCCTGCTTCCCTCATAAGCCATTCAAGAGTCGTGCCGTAGCGTGGCACACCTTCTGCTCTCAAGATGGTGGCTGTTTGTATGTCTGTTTTAAGCCAAGAAGCGACAAAGGCAATCATTCTTTCAGTGATGCCGTCGTCAAGTTTTGCTGTGGCGGGATAGAGCGTGTTATCGAGGTCGAAAATTAAGTGCTTTATAATCATGATACTCTAGTATAGCATATAACATAAAACAATGCGGTGAATTTTTTAGATTTTTACGCTTTTATGATTTCGTTTAAGCATTAGAAAACGCTGTAATAAAACAATATGCTTTGAAACCGTAAAGGCGTTTTTGTTGGTTTTGTTTATGTAAATCGATAAGACGGAGGAATTATTTTATGAATGGAATTGGATTTGCAGCATTGGCGTTAGCACTTGTTGCCTCTCCTCTTTCGGCGCAGGGCTTTGGAAGCGTGCCGAATGAAGCAGAGCCTGTGATTGTGGCGGAAGATGAAACCGACGGGGAATCGAAAGAGATTGCAGGAAAAGCAATAAGCGCAGAAGAAGCTGATAAAAGCGTAATCAGCGCAAAGAATGGTGCAAAAGTTAATGTTTCAAATGCGACATTGTCAAAGACGGGAAACACTTCTAATGATGGGCAAAGCAATTTTTACGGCTTGAATTCCGCTGTTGTGTCTAGCTCTAAAAGCACAGTGTCGCTTTCGGGCGTTACGATTACGACGGACGCTGACGGAGCAAATGCGGTGTTTGCCACAGGGAACGGCAGCAAGATAAATGCGAAAAATGTGCGCATTTCTACAAAGCAAAACTCATCTCGCGGACTTGATGCAACGTATGGCGGAGAGGTGAACGCGAGTGATGTATTCATTGATACAAAGGGCGCGCATTGTGCTGCGTTTGCCACCGATAGAGGGGAAGGAACTATCTCTGTGAACGGCGCAACGGCTACTACTGCAGGCGAAGGCTCTCCTGTCATCTATTCTACGGGAAATATCAGTGTAAAAAATCTTACGGGGCGTGCAACAGGTTCTGAAATTGCGTGCATTGAGGGCAAAAACTCAATTTCGATTGATACTTCAAACATTGAGGGCGCAGGACCGAACGGCATTATGCTTTACCAAAGCTTTTCTGGCGATGCAGGAGTCGGCACAAGCGTTTTGAATGTGAAAAACTCCACGCTGAAAAGTTCTTCTAATGGCGCATTTTTCTATATCACAAACACAAGAGCAAAAATCAATCTTTCTCAATCAACGCTTTCTTTCCCGTCGGGTGTTTTGATTCGCTCAAGCGGAAATAACAGCGAGAGAGGCTGGGGCGTAAGAGGGGCAAATGGCGGCAACCTTGATTTTAAGGCAGAGAAGCAAAGTCTTACAGGCGATATTATTTGCGATGAAATCAGCACGATAAACTTAGACTTTGCAGACGGTGTTGTTTTCACAGGCGCGATAAATGCGGATAATGGAGGCGCAGTTACGCTTACACTTTCAAAGAATGCGCAAGTTCGCCTTACTGCTGACAGCTATATTGAATCAATCAGCGATGCGGACAAGAAGTTTAAGAACATCATTTCTAACGGCTATAATCTTTACTATAACAAGAACGCTGCTGCAAACAAAGCTCTGAAAGGCAAAAGCTACAAGCTTTCAGGCGGCGGAAAACTTATCGGAATTGCGATTGAACGCAAGGCTGTGCAAGTTGTTTCGCAGCAGACGCAGGGAGATTTTCACTGCGAGAATATGGGAGGAAATCCTCCTCCAATGCCAAAAGAAATGAGCAAAGTAACAGGCGTGATAAAACTATACGGTTCTGCACCGATGACAACAATCGGCTTTGTTACAGACGACGGAAAAGAATATAAACTTTCTGTTCTTCCACCGCCACCACAAGGTGAGATGAAAGGACAGGGAGATAAAAAAGGTCAAGAATCTCAGGAAATGAAAGCACCTGGCGAGCCTCCGAAAATGGAAGGGCATTTTGATATGTCGTTTGGCGATAAAAAGCAAAAGCCGTTAAGCGAAGATGAACTAAAGCAGCTTACAGGATTGCACGTTGAGCTGACGGGCTTTGTTTCGGACAAAACAGAAGCAAACGCGCTCAAAGACGGCGTTTTTGTGGTGTTTGAAGCAATCGAAAAATAGTTTTGTAGCCAAGATTTCAAAAGAGGACTGTAACGAGTCCTCTTTTTTTGTATACGTGAGTGTCAAAGGCAAGAAAAATTGATGTGGGTACTCGTTGACGAAAAATATTTTTTTACCGCGAGCATTTTTGTTTTTATGCTCTGTTGCCTGTTGTTTTTTATTCTGCAGTCAGAGCGAAAGAGCTGCGACGAGTTGCGACACCGCTGAAATTTCTCGCTG
>ERZ842401.2621-NODE-2621-length-23798-cov-6.274986_pt1 | contig 23798 bp, 34 predicted proteins | sample MGYA00521270_ERZ842401 | MGnify/ENA primary metagenome ERZ842401 (study PRJEB31892, sample SAMEA3878208) | bioreactor metagenome | biome: Moose rumen | place: Sweden | collected 2011-10 | study: EMG produced TPA metagenomics assembly of the PRJEB12797 data set... | reverse complement strand
TTCCATCCGTGATATGAGCCTACAGCGCGGTTATGGCATACAGGGCACTCATGCGCTTTACTGCCAAGCGAATACTTGACATAGTGGTATGTGTTATCTGCGGCGATTTTCTTGGCCCATGTGCATATCTTGTCTTGTGGTGTTACTTTCACTTTCTTTGTAATAACTGCCTTATTAACATCAGTATGCATAGCATTGCCCATATATGGTGCATACACAGCATAGCCATCAGAGTTTATACCATTGCCGTAAGTGTAATGGTGGTTAGGCAGCGTCTTGATGTATTTGATGGACTTCTTCCTGTTCGCAAGCGTATCTGTCACACCAGCCATGTAGAAGTCCGTTGCTCTTCCAACAAGATGAAGCGAGTTCGTAATTGAACCGCTTAGTTTGCTGTTGTATGTCTTACACCGAAGACCGCAGGTAACTTTCATAGGCTTTTTGTAGTGGTCGCGTATCGCCTGAATGTGTTTAAGCTCCACCTGCTTCATATACGACGGATAGCCTGTGCAGTACTTTCCGCCGCACTCACATTTGAACTCCTCCGGGAAAAAGCTTGGAGCGCATTTCTTGACATTGTAGAAATGCCTCAGAGCGTTATCCGTATTTGTGCCATAGACCGAATCCTGTTGCTTCGTGTTTTTCGGAAAAGCCATCTTCTGGAATTTGAGGATATTGTCTTTATTGTACTCGCCAAGTCCGAGATACTTGAACCTCTTCTCTCTTTCCTCTTTTGTGAGCAGTGCCATTAGTCTTCACCCTCTTCCTCTTCCTCATCTATCTGATTATCCAGTGAATATAAGGTTTCGGCGAGGCTCACCTCAGGCAGACTTGTCAGAAGCGAGGTCAGAAGCGAATATACTGCACTTGAAAAGGCCGACAGAAGGAGAAACTTCCAATCGACCTCTGTGATAAGCTGTCCCGCTGTCCATACAGCAAGTATCACCTGTAGAAATGTACGGAAGGCTCGTATGCCCGCCGCTTTCCAGAATTCCTTATTCATCTTTGTTATCCTCCGTTTATGAAATGGTTATAAAAAATCCGGCTATCAGTCCGTTGTTTGATTGGGCGAAAGTCCCCGTTATGTTCGGTCGCGGATAAACCCCCACGGAAGATGGCTGTATGTTGTTTGTATAGTAGCCACCAGAGCCACCAGAGCCTCTTACTGATATATTTCCGCCATAACAAAAGCCTGTAAAATTCTTGATTTGGAGCATCGAACTGATAGTCAGGGAGCTATAGTCTCCGCTGCCCCAGTCTATGTTCATGAAATAAATACGCAGATTCCGTATCTTTATAAACGTGCTGGTCGGTCCTGTAAGCACCTTTGTATCGAGATCGTAGATATGCGGTGTCCATGTGCCTACTTCGACTGTTGATTTAATTGTTGATGTAGCCATAGTCTATCTATGGCACTGGTGTTATTTGCGTCTTGCGGTAAAATTAACTGTCACTTGCTCACTCGCAGTCGCAGACATTGTTGCGTACTCGCATACCTTGACGTACCAGTAATTGCCTGATGCGAACGGTATGCAAGCCTTGCCGTTGACATATGCAGATACCACATCATAGGTATCTGTGCTGACATTTGCGCTGTTGAGTTTTAACAAAAGCCATCCTGTAGAAGATGTTGTGTCTGTCACAGATGCAGTGAATAAACCGCTTTTAAGTGTACTTGTCGCCATTTAGTGCTTGGCGTTTGGCTGTTAGCAGTAATAAACAAGCATGGTCGCTCCCGATATTTGGCTACTTGTTAGATTCCTAACCCGTACCGCTATCGATGTTTGAGAAGCGCAATAGAGTTGTTCTATCACAAGTTCCGAAGTATTGCCTATCAGGAAACCTTTAATCAGCTTGTTATAAGCAGGATTGCTTGAAATATCGATTGTAAAGGTTTGAATAGTATTTGCAGACACCGCAGAAATGTTAGCACTCGCTTCTTTCGTTTCAAGCACAGGTGTCTTAATCGTACTAACAGCCATAAGGAGTCACCCCCTTACGCCTCTGACCCCCTTTCGGAAGTCCAGGAGACAAGTCTAAACCAGTGCCTTGCCTCCTTTCTGTGTAGTACCCCCCCCGAAGGTGTTGAATTTACTGCGTTTCATGTGGATTGCCCTCCTTATCTTGATACAGCTAAATATAGTGTTATATTTGTTGTTCCGCTTATCGTGCCGCTTATCACGGCTGACCCTGCGGATGTTGTTACCGTCCAGTCGCCCGTCTGTGCAGACGGATTTGACAGGACGGAATTGATGACTTTCATATCTGCGGTAATCCTTGTGTCGGTTATCGTCTGCGGCAGTGAGTCTGCCGATGATACAGTCAGCTCAAGGACACCCGTCAGTGTGCTTGCGTCTATCTTGTAAGTCGCCGAACCGTTGTCTATAGGAAGGTATGTTGTACTTCCTGTGTTACCTGTAAAGGTATCAAGTTCGGTTATCAATGAACCTTGTATAGCCATATACTATGCACCTCCCTATGTTACTGGTACTGCTAAATATAGAGTGATATTTGTTGTTCCACTTATCGAGCCGCTTATCGTCAGACTGCCGCTTGCTGTTGTCACCGTCCAATCACCTGTCTGTGCGCTTGGGTTGGATAAAACGCAGTTGACGACCTCCATGTTTGATGTGATGTTGGAGTTGGTTATTGTTGTCGAAAGTGAGGATACAGATGATTTGGTCACTTTCAGCAATGTCATCAATGTGCCGTTAGACGAATTAGCATCACAGCCAGTGTACAGATTGCCTTTTATACGGACATTGCCGTTTGAATCGACTTTCAGGGCGTTGGACCTGGACGATGTGCCATTGCCGATGATAAACAGACTTGTTTCATCTGATACATTGCGTTTGCCTATGACCATTTGGCAACTACCAGCGGCTATCGTTTCCAGCCCACTGGCATGGGAATAATTGCCAATTGCGTTACTCGCGCCTTCTGCATGAGAATAGTCTCCACTTGCTATGGCGCCCTCGCCTTCTGCATGAGAACAGTCTCCACTTGCTATGGTACTACTCCCTTCAGCGTGTGAAGAGGAACCACTTGCTGTAGTATGCCACCCTTCAGCATGAGAACCATCATTACTGGCAACTGTCTGATACCCTTCAGCATGAGCAAATCTGTCTGTTGCTTGATTGCTCATGCCTTCTGCATGAGAGGCAAAGCCTTCTGCCGAATTTCCGCCGCCTTCTACGAATGAGTAATTCCCAGCAGGATGAACGGAAGATAATATTCTGTGCCCCAAAGTGTAATACGGGGCTTGTGCTGTTCCTGATTGAGCATTTCCTTTGCCGTATCCAAGATTTGCAAGCTCCACAGTTCCGTCATTGGCGTATATCGTCATGCCCGAATCTGTTATCACGGCATGGCCGGTGCTGTCTTTGCCTATCTGCGCCCTTGTACTGCCGAATGAAGCTGATAAGTCTCCATCCTGATATACCTCAAGTCCGTCAGTAGTAAGGTCTACATACGAGCCGCCCTCGGCACCTATCCTCGCCTCGTCAGTGCCGAACTTAGCTACAGATACGCCATTGCTATTGATGTTCACGCCACTCTCGGTGAACTCGGCAAGCTCAGTAAGTCCATCACGAATCGCCACGCCGTTAGACCTTGCGAGCAGATTGCCGCCGCCATTCGTAGGGTCAGCTAAAAACTGCGTCTGCGGTGTCTCGGTTATGTGTGCGCCCGTGTCCGAACCGGAACCTGTGAACCAGAAGTATTGGTTAGTATCGCCCGCCACTTTATAGGCATTGTCAGCCGTTGCCTGCGCCGTGCCTATCTGCCTTGCCTGCGTTTCAAGCCTCTGTGTTATAGGCAGTGATGTACCGATGGAGTTTGCTTTGTCGCTCGCCTCACACGATGTTATCTCGGTGGTGAATCCACCATCATACTTGTGTATGAGCCTGTGACAAGGCACCGTGTATACATCGCCGTCAACATCTGTCACGGCTAACACATCACAGCCCTCAAGCCTTGGGTCACCCAATGTCAGGCCGACAGTTGCAGGCGAATAAGTGTAGCCTCGAATATCCAGTACATTAGTGCTGAATATAGCCTCGGTCATGTAGGCACAGCTGAAATACACATCAGCAGAATCAGGCTTTAAGTTGGCAAGGATGTATTCATCGTTTTCATCCTTCAGATAGTAGTCCGTACCCTGTTTGGTCACTACGATGTATGTCGGATTGTACGAGTAGAATATCTCCGCGCCGTTGTTGTCCGTGGTCGCCTCGGATACCATGACGCCGATGCTGTCAACGCTATAGGGCTGTTCGGCAAATTCCGGCAGCTTGACCATCATGCCCGTATCGACCGCCAGTGTTGTTGTAGCGTCGAACTTCTTCACTGCGATGTTGCCATCGTAGGTATTGACTACATAGCCGCCACAGCAGATGGCTATGACCTGCAGTGCTTCATAATAGGTCAGACCATTAAGCTGTGCGCCCACCTGCAATGATGTGTCGATGCCCGCATCGAATGACACGGTGCAATTCAGTTTGCCCGCTACCTTAGCCGCTATCTGTGCAATCGTAGGGTTTGACAGCCCTGTTGTGTCGAGCCGTGTGCCCGTGTCTGCTACGATACTGCTATAGGCCGTTATTTCAGCCTGATAGCGTGTTTTCTTGACCTCTGATACTCTGAATCGTCCAAGCGATATGTACTCGTAGGAGCCGTTTACGAGTGCGCCTATATGGCACTCGATCACTTCCTCTTTGATGTCTGTCGACAGGTTCTTTACTGTCGCCGTCAGCATATCGCCTATGACATCACCCACCATAAATGTCTGTTGCCCGCATGAGCCTTTTTCCACGGTGATGTTTACAATGTCACAGGACAATGCCGCATTGTCGTACCACAGCCGCGCTGTTACGTCGGGTGAATCGCTCCGTATTTGTGCTATGAAGCCAGCACTTATATTGTTTCCGTCAATATTCTTCGTTATCATTGCTCAATCACCTGCACTGCTACATTCTTGTAGTATCTCGTAGTGCCTGCCTGTATGTATTCGTAGCTGATCTCAGACCTGTAATACTTGCTTGGGTCGTCCGGCGCTGTTGTAGGGTTCCCGATGCCAAAGTAGAAGAACCCCCGCGGTAATAGCGTTTCCACCTTTTGGAAGTCGCTGTATTCGAGCATCGCCCACTCGATGGCATATGTATGCTTTGATGTCAATGACGAACCTATCATCTTGGCCTTGTTGTCGCCGCTTTGTGCCCTGCCTGTATCTTCTGACCATATCTGCTCCGCTGACACCTGTAGGCGAGAAGGTGAAGGCAGCTTATTAGCCGCACTCAATGTACTCGATGTACCCGCGTATAATACCAGTATTGACATATCTCACCTCCCTACACTATCAGTTCAAGCTGACCCGTCCGTCTTGTGTGGTTGTTTATGCGCTTGACTACATTGTTTTTGATCTGCTCGCCGTCAAGGTAGACGCTTGTATCCTGTGCATTGATCGCTTTCAGTATCTCTGTGAGCAGTGTAATCATTTGCGGGTCTGTGCCTGATGTCTGCACTGGTGTCGGTGCACTCTGTGATGACGTTGCATTGGCAAGCCTCGGTGCGGTCATCTTGAAACGGATACCCGCTATCGCCCTTGCCACGCCATCAGACACAGAGCTGACTATCTGGTCATTGTTCATAACTGCGGTATGACCGCCTAAAGTGCCGACCAGTTCAGGACCCGCTTCTCTCGCCCAGAATAGCTGTGAGCCGCCCGGCAGACCGCCAGACGCGTATCTTTGTATAGGTTGCCATCTGCCGTTTTTGTAAATGCCGCCTTTGGCATCAGTCGCTAACTTCATATTGAAATTAGACTTGCCGTTCAGTTTGTCCAGTGCTTTCTTTCCAAGGTCTACATCTGTGATCTGCGCTTTGAATCCGCTTATGGTCTTCTGTGCGGCAGACAGCGCATCTGACACAGAAGTAAATTTTGATGTTGTTTTGAATGTCTTTTTTTTCTTGGTCAGACCATCTGATTTTTCTGTGAACCTGGCTATTATGCCACTGAGGGTCTTATTTTTCGTCGATAGCTTTGATGCGTCCAGCTTTTTTACTGTGCCGTTAACATCAACGTTTTTGCTGACGGTTTTATCGCCCAGTAGATTATTGAGCCAATCTGCAACGGTAGATACGCCCTTGCCGAAATTCTGAAACAGTTTGACACCGAAGTTGACAACGCCATCCGCAACACTTCCAAGCCCATTTGCCACGCCACCTATCAGCTTATTGTCAAGCATCCACTGCGCGACCGAAGTAAATGTCTTCGATAATCCAACAGCCATCTTTATTGTTGAGCCAAGCAAGCTGCTGTCGATTATCCACTGCGCGACCGAAGTAAATGTCTTCGATAATCCAACAGACACATTGACAGAACCGATGTAGTTGTTATTTTTCAGCCAGTTAGCTACCGTGCCGAAACTTTGATTTAGTCCGACATATATCTTGAGGTCACCAAGCAGGCGACTATTTACTATCCAGTCAGCTACCGTGTTATTACTACTTCCAAAGTTCTTCTGAAGGCTTACACTGATCGTTACTGTCTCGGAGTTCGCGAGCTGTTTTATCTCGTTCCACTTTGCGCTGAATTCGTCCTTGACTTTGATAGTTACCGTCTTGTCGCCGTTGCTGAACAGGTCTAACAGCCACTTCGGGAACGATGTAGCAAGGTCTATGAGGTTATTGAGCGCGGTGCCGACAGCATCTATGGCAAGCGGTGCGATGTGCTTTGTCACAAGCCCTATGAGAGGTGACAGGACGTTATCTATCACCGCCTTGCCGGCCGTCAGGATAAGGTCTAATGCATCAGCAACAACCTTCCTCCAGCCTGTCCAGCTGTCCGTGGTCGATTGCGGTATTGCAAGGCCGTCTATCAGATCATTCAGTTCTTCAAGGCCGCTCAGATCGCCCACATCGCCGACACCGCTGCTGCCGCCACCATTGACACCGCTTGAACCTGTGGTGCCCGTGTCAGTGTCCTGCTTGCCCGTCAACTTGGTTATCTTGTCGAAGCCCATCATTTCACGCTTCAAAGCCTGTATTTCCTTTTTGGCTTTTTTAGCGTTAGACCCGGTGCCCTGCAGACCGCTGCCTATATTGCCAAGCGACACCCCGGCATCGTTGAACATGCTCTGTGTATCGTCACCGAAGGTCGAATCAAGTGAAGAACCGACCTCCGCATCTTTGCCTGTTATCAGCCGCGTGAGCCACAAAAATTTATTACCAAGCCATGTAAGCACGGCAGACAGCTTCGCTATCACCTGCATCAGAGGCAGCAGGATGTTTATCATGCCCTGCCCGACGGTAGCCATGAAGTTCTGCCAGTTGAGTTTGATTGTGGCAAGCGAACCGCTCCATGTGTCCGAATACTTTGCGAAGTCGCCTTGTGCCAGCGATAAGCTGTTTAGTATGAACTGATACCGCAGGCTTGTTTTTTCCAGTTCGGTCATTTCAGACCATGACTTCTGTATGCCCTGTGACATTGCAAAACTTTGCAGTGCGTTCTGCGTCATCACAACGCCAAGGGATTTCAGGCTTTCCGTCTCGCCCGTGAATACTGCGCCCAGCTTGCCGTATGCCTCGTCGGCACTTATGTGATAATAAGATGCTATATCACCTGCAAGCCCGGTCAGCGCGGTAGACATCTCATATGCCTGCTTCTCGGTGTAGCCCATAGCATGAGCCATAGACGCGAACTTGCCGACAAAGCCTTTCGCCTGTGTTTCAGATAAACCGAATGCGGAACCTGCCGCCTTCGCGAATTCGTCTACCTGTGCGGTCATGTGCGGCAGTGCGGCATCTATGATAGTGCCCATCGCATTCAGCGACGCGCCCGCCTCCGTACACTGTTTAGCGAATTTGGCTATACCCGCAACGCTGAACGCCACAGCCATCTTTTTACCTAACGCACTAGCTACCGACATGCCGGATTTCTGCATAGTGTTCAGGCCTTTTTCATATTCGCTCTGGTCTAAATTCGCCCTAACAAAAATGTCGCCAACTTTGGTAGACATATAACACCTCCTTTCCTTGGTTAAAAAGGTCGGTTGTCCTGCCTATCCATCGTGGCGACTACTCGTTACCTGTTTGATCTCTGCTTTTACGATGTGACCACATCGGTCACACTTTATTTCTATTTTTCCGTACTCTATCAATAACAGCGTCTTGCCGCATTTCTCGCATTTCAATTTCTTCATTTAGCCAGTTTCACTAACGCATCTTTGATACTGTTAAGTGCGTTCTGTGTCTCCTTGTCGGATTTCTTTAATGCCAGTTTTCTGCGGTATTCGTTGCGTATGCTCTTTTCTGATGCACTCATATCCCGTACTACCTCCGGGCGGGTCTCCGCTCGGATCGCTATGATACGTCCAAGCGGAGTCTCGCCCGATAAGCCCTGCAAAAGATATGAGAATTCATACCAACCCATTGACGGCAATTCTGTTGCCAGGCGAATGCCGTACTGCGTCTGAAAACTTGAAACAATCAACGCCCAGTCTTCGTCCAGATCATAGTACGGCTCTACGCTTCCCCCGACTCTTTTTGGTCAGGGTCATTGCCAAGCGCAAGGTCCATGCAGACCTCACAAAACTTGATGTAGTCGCCCACAGAAAGGCCAAGCTTCTCAATAATTTTCCTGTCCTTCTCGTTGAACAGCAATTCTGTCACTGCCTTTGCCCCCGCCAGCTCGCCGCCGTTCTGTACCGTGTCCACCAGCTTCAGCACCGTGACCGCTGAATTGTCGATAGTAAGTATTTTGCCGTTGACCTCTATTTGTGGTTTTCCGTCAAATTTTAACTTGTCCGTCAATGAGTAAAGCATACATTCTCCCCCTTCTGATTAAGATCCGACTGTCACAGTCGGCTTGCCGTTCGACATGACCTCGAATTCGAGCGGTGCCACTGCCGTAGAATCGCCCGAACCAAGTGCGGTCACATTGATCGGTGCGCCCGTGAATGTGACCACGGTGTCGTCAGGAAAAGTCCACTGGAAGTCCGCCTCTGCATTTCTGCCATTCTCGAACGCGAGCCCGGCAACGAAATTGTTTCCGGCATCGCCCAGGTTCCTCTTGCCCGAAATGCTGATCGTTACGCTCTTTGCCGTCATCAGCCTTCTGACCCAGCCTTCAGATTCAAACGGTGTCCATTCTTCGACACCATTGTCGAAGGACACTTCGAAGGTCTCACAGTCTGCAATAGTTTTCCACGAAGCTGTGGAAGAAGCAGATACATTGATCTTGAACTGATTTTCGTAGCAAGGAAATACTCCGCTAGTTGTTGCCATTTATCTGTCCCTTTCTGTAATAGATCGTCCCTGTTATGACATATTCATATACCCCGTTATCGTCCGTACCTACGCTGATAGGCTCATCATAGTCAAGGTCGATATACTGTACATGGATATCTGACATATCAAGGTCAGTGATGTAACGTATTTTTTCATACAAGCTGAATGCGCTCTCTTCGGTCTCTCTGGCGTTCTTGTTCCAATGGAGCAGTATCCGAAAGCCAAAAGTGCCGTAGGAAGATGCACCGCCAATAGCTTCAGTCCTTGGTGTCTGCGTCCCACCGTACACACCAAGAGACATGTCTTTGGAATTGTCTATCTTGCCTATCGAGTAGTTCTGCGCTACATCCAGCGTCTTTAAGTAATCTCTGAATTCTGCAATCATAGTTTCAATAATGCCTCGAATATCTGTGCAAACCTGTTCTGATACTTGCCGCCCGCAAGCCAGTGTTTCATCCACTCGCCCTGTGCGTTAGGGTTCTCGGCTGTGCTGAAATTGTATTCCGGGTGGAAGTATAGCCGCCTTGCATACGGAGTGTTGAAGCCTAAAGTGACATACCCCTGACTGGCTGTTGCAGTGTCGACATAGAATGCCTCGCCCTGTAGTGTGCCAACGTCCCTCGGTATGACCTGTGCCTCTCGTATATCGTCCTGCAGGACATAAGCCGACTTCGCCAAAGCATTGACCATTTTTGTATCGACTTTGCGAAGTCCTGCCGCGTCCCACTTGAAATTGGAGTCTTTCATTTGAACTGTATCTCCGTATGATTGACCGTGCCGTCCGGGTTTCTGCGCTTGTATCCCCTGAGAATCTCGCGCTTTTCACCGAAGATTTCCGCCGTGCCGCTTGTTATGTTGGATAAGCCAGGGCAAATATCGCCATTGAAGTAAGCTCTGCCCTCGATGCGTATGACCTTTTCGTCCGTGCCTACTTCAGCCTGCCCGCCGTCCTGCCAGTTGCAAAGATGGTCAGTTATCTGTACCTCTGCAGGCGCGCCATCCTCGTCTATCCCCTCGCCCTCTATCGTGATGGTGATAGGCGTGGTGCATACCCAATCGGGTACGAGTTCAGGATATTTCATATCATCACCTCGCTAACCTGCAGCATAGACCCGTCTGCTCGAGCAGCGAATACACCGTGCTTTGGATTGGGAGACCGCCCTCCATGACCACGTTGAAGCCCGTGCCGAAACGCATACTCACGCCGTTGATACTGTATGAATCAAGTACCGATGCAAGCGCGTCCGCGTTCTCATAAAGGAAATCAGCCTGTCTGCAAACTACTTCCCTGATGATGTCCTGCTGGAACTCGGTCAGATTGTCAAAGCCCTTTGCGACTATTCGATTGAATGTCAGCGTGTCAACATTCCTTGACGCTTCCACAAGGTACTTGTTGGCCTCGCCGTCTGGCAGTGCTTCATATCCAAGTGCTGTGTACTCCGCTGCCGAAACATAAGGTGTGTACATTTCTAATCCTCTTTCTTCTGTCTGACGGTCTTCTTTGCTTCAAGACCTTTGATGGTTTCTTTCAGGTCAACGATCTCGTTCTGCAGTTTCTCTATCTGCTCGAGTGCTTTCATGTACTTCGGATACGACACCATTTTGCCAACACCATAGGCGACCAGATTGCCGTCATTGTCATAGACATCAAAGCCGTCTTTCGCGAAGTTCTGTGCATCGGTCTCATTGATCGTGTACTGTCTGTTGTCTTTTATGGCTATCATTTGCCCTTTTCCTTTCCTGATTGATTAGTTGCTCGCACTGCCAGCCGAACCAGCGTTGATGGCAACGCCGTCAAGCCTCTGGTTGAGAAGGAACAGGTCGCCGTATTTCCTGTTCTGATAGATGTATCCGTCGCCAGTTCTCGAGTCGGAACCCGGTGCAAACATCTTGATGTAGCTGTATCTTTCCCTTGCTACTACCGAATCCGGATGGATGGCAATGCAGTTGATCTGTGCTGCATTCTGTGCAGGCTCAAAGCCAGTGGTGAAATCATAAGCGGTCTTCATCCTTGCGCTTGGTACTTTCACGATTTCAACATCGTCAAGATCCCATACCTTACGGTTGACTGTGCCGTCGCTCATGCCCTTGACATCAAGGTATCTTGTGATGCCCTGCGCATTCTTTGCCACCTTGAACATAGCAGGTGTCAGATAGAGGATTCTGCCCTCTTCAGGAACGCCCGCGTCGTCCATCTGCTCCATAGCACCGTCGAACCAGTCAAGGAAATTGCTTGCCGTCAGTTCGGTTGTGTCGACCTCGCCGCCCTTCTGGACAAAGTCAGACCAGATCTTACTGAATCTGTAAGCATCTGTCTCCGGGATGGCCTGCTCGCGCTCGAATACCGTCTGAATGTTAGCTACGGAAACCGCCATGTTTGTCTCGTCAACGTCCATTGCGTCAACGAAGAATTCAACGTCTCTGTCGAATGAGAGTGTTTTTGCCTCCCATGTGTTGGTCAGGTTGCCGCTGTTGAATCCTGCCGTTCTGGTGTGGTCTTTGTAGCCTGTCAGTGAGATCACAGGCAGCTTGATTGTCTTTGCGTCAAGCCACTGGACCTGTGGGTTGCTCTGTGTAAGAGCATAGGATTTCATTTCCGCTTCGTACTTCTGTGCAAGGAACTGCGAAAACTGCTCTGCATAGTTGATAGTGTTAGCCATTTTAATTCCTTTCTTACTTCATTTTTACACCGAATATCCTTGCAAGTTCATCCTGTGATGCGCCCTGTTTCTGCTCGTTGTCCGCGCCTATCTTGAACCCCTTGTTATTGATCTCGGGATTTACTTTGAGCTGCGGCAAGTCCTTTAGGACTGCCTCGATGGATTCCTTGAGGATATCGGCATTCACGTTACCGTCTGTTACGGCTTTGGAAGTGTCCGCCATCTTGAGAACGTATGGAAGCGTGGTGATGTCAACGCCAAGTGACGGCGCGATCCTGTACGCCTCAAGCGTTATTTCCGCGTCAAGCCATTTTCTGTTTGCTTCGGCTATCAGCGTTTCCTTTTCGCTTATCTGCCCTTTCAGCTCGTCGATATTAGGCGTTCTGCTCGCCTTGTCCTTTTTGAACATGTCTATAGCGCTTGCCATTTCCTCGGCTGACAGACCCTGTTGCTTGAAATAACCCTTTAACACCTGCTCTTCTGCGACCTTCTGTTTGCCCTCCACAAGGGATGCGATCTTGTCATAGTCGATATCGACCTGCGGCGCGCTTGGCTGTGGTGCGTTCTGTGGTACGTTCTGCTGTGGTACGTTCATTTCTTCTGCCATAAAGTTCTTTCCTTTCAGTTTTTGGTGTGTCTCACCTTTACAGTTTTAACGTGTGTCTCACGAATAACAGTTTTATGTGTGTCTCACATGTGATGGGATTCTGCCGACTCGAACGGCCTTTGTACGCCCTGTATGACCCCATAAGAAAAGGCGGTCATTCACCGCCCATCGCTTGTATCCTTGCTTCTGCTCCCCATAGCGTGGATAATTCCCGGCATACCAGCCCTATCATCTGTGGGTCGGTCTGCCGGAGCAGAAAATTCTCATATTCGTGCACCTGCCGCAACATGCCATCTCTGTCTTTAGACCGGGAAAGGCTGTGACCGTTGATGAATTTGTGCTTTACCACCACCTCATCAAAGCCGCCGTGATGGATGTATGTGCCTTTCGACAGACATTCAAGTACAAAAAGTCCATCCTCGCCATACTGCATACCCTCGACGAACCGCACATCACTCAAAAATTCGCGCTTAAATATCTTGTTCCATACACCGAACCACATCAGAGGCAGACGCCCGATATCATATCTGCCGCCCCGGTTCGTATATTTCAGGATGGCCTTATCTATCTGCGCATAGTAGCGCAGGTGGTTAAGCTGGTGCATATCCGCTCTCGGGTCAGCATCTATGACCGATGCAAACGTCTTATATGCGTCATCCACCATTTCATCATCAGCGTCAAGGAATGTTATGTAATCGCCCCTCGCATACTCGAGACCCGTGTTTCTGGCACCGCTTACGCCTTTAGTTTTGAAGTTCGTGAGAAGTGTAAAACGCGTATCCTTGTTGCAGTATCCGCATGCTATGTCTCTGCCTCCGTCGGTGCTTCTGTCATCGACCAGGATGAACTCGAAATTACCACTCTGTGACATCATGCTTGCACAGCACTTATCAAGCCATTGCTCTGACTCCCAAAAGGGCACTATCACACTAATCTTCATACTTGCACGGTTCCGGAAATGCGTCCCTGATAAACTGACCTACGGCACTGTCACCAAAAGCCTTTTCATCTGTGCTCAGGAAGTCACAGTCTTTGTCCGGCTTGATATCCCTGCCTATTATTTTGACATCTGCGTGCTGCTCACCGCCTATGTCCAACACATTACCGTACACGCTCCGAAACATGTGCGGCTTTGGGAACTCCTTTATCACCTGCAGCGCCTTCTTGCGATTGATGAGCATTGGCATATGTACCGCATAGTTGAATGTCTTGTAGCCGCCCTCCTGCAGTAGGTCTCTGGTGAGCCGTAGTTGCATCGTGTACAGGCCTGATGTACCCTTGCGTTTCTTTTCTATCTGCTGTATGCGTCTGTACAGCGTTCGGTCATAGTATGCAGGCATGTTCTCGACGGGTTTCATAATGAAAAAGTCGTCATTGAACAACCAGAAGTCTTCCGTGATCTGATCGTTCCTGCACGCCTCTGCTATGGTGCTTGTGACCTTCGCCCACGGCATCACGCCCTTTTGCGTGAATGGCACATATTCGTCAGGCGTTATGCCGTCCGGCTTGCCGCAGTAGAACCATATCTTTCTGTATGGGAAGTTCTTACAGACACTTCGGAGTGAATAGCGAAGTTCATCTGCGGTCACATCTTCTTTCAGGATATATACGATGTCATTCATGCTTGTGCCCCTGCAACGTGAAAAAACCGCTTGAGAGGCGGTTTTTCTGCTTTTTCGATAACTTGTATGTAATTGGTCGATGTGGCGCTTAAAACGCTAATAAACGGCGCTTGGTCGCTTGTAGTATTTGTCTATCAGTTCGAGAACCTGTTTCGAGTATGTAGTGTTCTTGCCGTACTTGCCCGGTAAAGGTATCCCATACTCCGACATCTTCTGTTGAGCGAAGGCTTCAGCCATGAACTCTGATGCATCCCTTGTGCCATGCTCATAGGCGCTTATCCACCGTGACGGATCGCTTTCGGTTTCCCTTAAATATTTCCTATGGACCTTTCTAAGTTCTTTCCAGAAGTCGGTGTCTTGCTCTCTGCCAAGTCCCACCTTTGTTCTGTATTCGCTTGCTATCTGATGTGCAAATTCATGTATTGCCGTTGCTTCGTCAGAATTGGAAATATGTATCGCACCGCCAAGGTCTGCCGTTCCACCTGCTTGATGCGCTCCGCGAACAACTTGCGTTGTATGGTTGATGTACTCGGAGTCCAATCGCTTGATAAGCCCCTCTTGCTTGATGCCGTCTGCAAACTGTATCTGTGATACAAATGCCGTTGGTGGCTCAACTTCCGCTACATTCTTGGCAACTTCTTCCGTTTGGTCAAGTATCTCCGCATTGACCTTGATGTACCTGTTTCCATCTGCATCAGTTGCCACCCCAATGTCGGTGACCTTGTATCGTGTGTTCCTTGCAAGCAACCTTTCACGCTGTGGTTCGTCATCAACATCAAGAAAGTCAACATTAGCACCTTTCAGCCGTTTACCCTTGGTGTCAAACTCAATCACAACAGGGTTTTCAGCGTCCGTGAAATAGCCCCATTCTTCTGCGACAACCTTATCAGCCGTAGTGGACATAAAGCCCTTTTCGGTGATTTCCCTGCCCTTTGCCTTGTTAAGGGCTTCTTCCATTCTTCGCTTTATGCCTTGTGAGTATGCACCCTTGTCATATTGACTGTCACCATACAGTATGTGTTGTGTCATATTGTACAGGTCATCACCGCTTAAGTCGGCAAATATGACTTTTGCGTCAACTGACCTATATAACTTGTCATAAGGTTCAAGGGTTCTGCTTGTCGCTTTCGTTAGGTCTGCAAAATAACCCTTTTCAAGTTCGGTCAATTCGGTGTCGAAATTGCCCCTCAAGTATTGGTTGATCCACATACCCTCGCCCGACACATACTGTTCAAGTGCGTCTTTTTCTGCGTCTGTAAACGGCTTAACCTCTGTAGGTGGCGTTTGCGCTACAGGTGTCGGTGGCGTTGCACCTAACTCTGTCGCCCTTGCCTGCCAATCATTCGCCCTTGCCTGGTATCTTGCCTGGTTCTCGGGGTCAAGACTATACTTTGCCATGCGCTCATATGAGTCCTTCATGTCCTCTGCATGGCGTATCTCCTGCTCCTGATTGTATTCGCCTACGATGCCGCCGATTTCTTCCTGCGTCCACGGTGTCGCCGGCTGGCTTACACCCTCGATGTATGCACTGTATATGTCCTTGCAGTTCGGATGCAAAACCCCCGCCTGCATGGCATCTGACAGAGTCGGTATGCCCTTGGCATTGGCCTCCGCCCTTGTGCCGCCGCCATATACATCATCTATCAGCAACCTACCCAGGAAACCAACACATTTAGGACAGGCGTGTGTGCGCTTGTTCACCCTGACAGTGTGCAGTCCGTATCTGTCATGCGCGTTGCCTTCGCCCATCAGATACGCTCTTTTGTTGCCTGTACGCAGTGCCATGTACGCATAGTCCGCTACCGTATGCCGCGAACCGTTCTTATAGACGATGCTGTTTATGCCCGCTTTCAGAAAGTCCTTGGTCGCCATGTCAACAGCCTTGCCGTAATCATTGGTGATGTTGGCGTAGGTCATTGAGTCGAATATTATCTTTCTGTACTGGTCATTAGCCCTGCGCAGCATTGCGTATTCGGCTCGGGTGAAGTCTGCCTTTGTTGCCATCAGTAAGGCTTCAAGCTTGCCCTCGTTCAGACGGAAGAACGCGCCCTTGTCTTCGGTCGGTCTGAAGTCGCCCGCCTTGATGCGCTCCATCAGCCGATGCTCTTCGGCACTTTGCGCATCCTCGTAGGTCGCCCAGTACATATCGTCTATCTTGTCCTGTATGTCTGCGAAGTCATCCCGGAACCGCCTTGCATTGTTCCTGCGGTATTCTTCCAGCTCGGCAAGTTGTATCGCCTGCCACTGCTCCCACTCGATGCCAAGTTCGGTCTCTTCTGCCTGATGACGTTTAAGATTGCGCATCATACTGTCTATCAGTTCATTCTCGATGCGCTTGAACGCCCTTGAAATATCGTATTCGCTAGACATTGGCGTACACCTTTATTCCCGCCTTGCCGTATTCCTTGCGCTTCTGCCTGACCTCGGCTCTACCCATAGGCAGATTCATCAGTTCGATGTATCCCTTGCCTATGTGTTCGATACCGTATATACCGCTCGGCACCTGCTCACTTGCTATTTTCAGTAACCCCTGTGCCTCTTTGCGCGTCATCTGGTAGCAGTTGTTCGCTATTTTGATAACCATTCCACACCTCACTTGCTACCATCGGTTCATCCATTTCAGTTATGCCCTGCTCGGCTTTCAGCCTTGCGACCTCTTCTTGTTTCCATTCGTCATCGCGGCTGTCGCCGTACAGTTCTTCCACGCACGCCTCTATCGACAGGATGCCTCCCTGTTTGCCTTTGCTGATAGTCTCTATCTGGCTTTCAAAACTCGGATTGGCATAATCCTGCCAGGTAACGGCGACCGTGTAATCAGGTACATCGGTCTCGATGCTTCTGTAGTATGCCTTTATCGTGGCTTCGACCAGCTTTTCAAGTGAAGGCTGGAGTGCTTCGATGATGGCATCCCTTGTGTACAGTGTCACCTTTTCTTTTTCGCGCTGTGCTTCGGCGTTGTCCAGTTTCTTTACGTCGACGCCCAATGTAGCAGGCGACATGATGCCCTGTAAGCACAGGTCCAGTGCGCTTGCATAGGTCGCCATGTAGGAGTCATGCTTGATCTCGGCAGAACTTGTGGTGATCTTGTTGTCTGCCCTCTCGCGCATATCCGCATCGGTCTTGATGTATCTGTTGTCGAAGGAGTTCGGCTTCAAGACCTTGCCTGTGTTGGGGTCTCTCGGGATAAGGCTCTCAGGTATGTATTCCTTGGTGCGTCCTGCTCTCAATGCGTCTATCCACTGGCTATAGGCTTCATCGTAGCTGTCGAAGGCATCTATTTTTCTATCGAACAGCGACCTGCCGCGCCCTTCGAATCTGTCTGAACGGTAGAACATAACCGGGACGGCCATCATATCATTACCGTCCCACTCCACGTTTACAAGACCCATGAACTCGCCGTCAAGCGGCATCTCGACCGGGCTGTCACCTCTGAATGTCTCGTACCTGATATAGCCATGTCCGTATATCTCACGCAGTTCGATCATATCGTCATTGTACCGATGATAGCTTTTGAATATTATCTCCTGCACGCGTCCGCGTTTGCGTTTGAACTCTACTCGCTCGCCCGTCCAGAACTCCAGTATCGGATATTCGGACATCGTAGGGTCAAGGCTTATCTTGAACGCGCCATCGCCTACAACCAGCGTTCCTTTTATCGCGTGTTCGATCAGATGCTTCAGGTCGTTTTCCGGCGCGATATGGTCATCCCACAGGTCGCTTATACTCGCGTTACCGTCGAAGTCAAAATCATTGAGGTTGGTCACGATGATGCCCGCCAGCAAGTCGACCATTGTGCTTGGCAGACCTGTGTGGATCTTGCGCATCTCCATACCAACCGTCGGTCTTGACGCCCAGAACTTTTGTTTGTCGACCTCGTGCTGCGGCAGCTGCCAGTAAAGCTGTTCTATCTCGCTCGGTTCGCCGCGATACCATATGCGGTTTTTGATAGCGTTGCCGTTGAAATCAAGCCACTCCTGCAGATTGATAGTCATTGAAATCGGTGGATTGATCTCCAAAAATGATTGCATTTTAGTTCTTATCATGTCCTTTAAACCCATTAGTTATACCCCTATGTGTTCTACATACGGTAAGAAGGCATATTGTACGGCGTTGATCGTGTGGTCGTTGCCGTCTTCGGGAATGTCTTTATCCTCCTGCCAGCTGTACACGCCAAGCTCTCTGATATGCGCGGTGCAATGGTCGCACACAAAGTATTGGCATTTTGCTATCCATCCAAGCTGCAGATTGATGCGGTCAAGCACCTTCATGCTCTTGTATGCTGGCGTAAAGTTGTATATGCTCCCTTGCTCCCGGCGGTACTTAAAGCACTCGGTCAATGTCGCCTGATCCGCGCTGTCGATAAAAATATACATGAAGTCGCCCCATGCTATTCTGCAGGCATCCGCAAAGGCGCTTATCTCCCGTACCACATCGGACGGTGCCAATGGCAAATTTCGGTCTGCGTTGTTGAATACTCTTTCCTCAAGCAGATACAGGTCGCTGTTGTCAGCAATGCCTATGAATTCCATTGCTATGGTATCGGGCGACTTGCTCGAGTATGCCGTATCAACACCCATTGCAAAGCGTTTAAATTGGATTTGACCGCCTTTTATCTGCTCCTTGATGTCTTTTGCCTTAACGATGTTTTTTTCGCTGAAATTGCCAAATACAAGGCCTGTCGCCTTGCACCGTATGCCCTCTATCTTGTTTTTATATAGCTTTGTGCCCTTCGGTACGTTCTCGATGATGGTGCGCTTCTTTTCCTCGGATAGTGCGATGTTGTCATCGAAACCAAAGAACCAATGTACCCAGCCATCTTTGGGGCTTTCCTTCAGCTCTGCCATGATTTCCTTTGGCTCACTATCCGACCACTCCGGCAGCGGTCTTGCATGATTGATGTACTCCGCGTATATAGGCAGTGCGGGGTCATCCGGGTTGAGCGTGGCTATTACGTTTTCGCACCGCATGAACGCTTCACGCACGAATTCCATATTAGCGATGTTGCATTCGTCAATGTACAGACAGCCGTACTGGTTACCCAGTGCCTTCTTCCATCTTGCCTTGTCATCATAGCCAAGTATGTATATTTTTTTCAGTCCGTTAGGTGTGTCGAAGATGATATGCGGCAACTTTTCACCGCTTGCACCGCCGCCCCGATAGTCGACCAGTGTGCCGAACACATCTGTTATGCCGTATGGCTTGTTGATGATGTTCTTCTCAATGGTGCCCGTATCGAGTCCGCTCAGTATGTGCTGACTGTGCGGGCTGTCTGCCACGTTCAGCATAAACTTCAGAATGCCGACTGTGGTCTTGCCTGCGCTCGTTACGCCCTCCAGGAAGTCGACCTTGCTAGGACAGTTGATAAATGCATTAAACTTGTCACTTACCTGCATTGCGTCTTTGCTCCAGTAGTTCGGCCAGTTCGTTCTTTGCCTCGTCAGTCGTATCGACCGCAACCTTTTCAACAGGCTTCTGACCGATAGTGTCGCGCAGGAATTCTGCGTCTGCCTTGGAATCCTTCGCGCGGGCAATGATACCGTCGATGAACTCATCCCAGTCATCCTCGCCCATGCGCTCAAGGATGCGGTCTTTTATCAACTTGTTCTCGCGCCGGTTCTGCATTGCTTTTTCTTTTGATTTCGCACTTGCTTCAACCGCCGACTTACCGTTGAACCGTGTATTTTTTCCGTATTCTGCAATGTTTGGATTACCTGTTCTCGCCATAATAAATATTCCGTACAACCAAAAGAGCGGTGTGTGCAGCACCGCTCTTCTGAAAGGAGGCCCCAGAGAAGTTTGAAAAAAGCTTATGAGAATGAAGACACATTCTGACACTGACATTTTACATGGTTGTTTTTCCGATTTTGTCCACTTTTACAAACTTTTTTATTTTTTTAATCATGGCTCTCTGCCCGTAGTCTGTTTGATGTATCTGATGATCTCGTATATGTGGCTCCTTGAATAACTGATACCCATGAGATCCAGCTCTCTGTAAATATCCTTTGGCCTTTTGTTATCTATCCACCGTTTTGTGTAGATGATATCGTATATGTCATTGCTTTTGCGCAGATCTTCTTCGGCAAGTTCGAGCAGAAACTTCTTTGCCGTGATGATCGCCTTGGCTTCTTCCAGGCGCTTCTTTATCTGCCGCTCTTCGAGTGCGATGACATACTCTTCAGTTTTGTTCTTCGGCGTGCCCGGCACCCTTTCCTCATAGCTTATCTTTGGTTCAGTCCTGGCCCGTATCACATCACGCTCATTTGTGATAGCGATCAGGTCTTCCTGTGCGAGCATGTATTCATAATACCGTGTGTTATGGATCAGATAGTATCGCATTGCTATAAATCCTCATTGCTTATGCTTTTCCATCTCGCAGATAAAAGCCATATTACATGCCATATGCTTATAGTGCGGGATACCCGATTCCTCGTCCACGCTTTTCGGGTCACGCAGATAGGCTATCAGGTGACGGCACAGCGCGTCACGGTATCTTACCACCTCGACCTGCCGCCAGTTATCGGGGTCATGGTACTTACGGTTACCGAACATCCTTACTTCGGCAATATCCTCGATGATCTGTGTTGGCACGAGCGTTATCTGCAGCTTACCCTCGTCCGCTTTAGCCTTCTGGTTATTCATAATTCAGTATTCACCTTTCCCGCCCTATTCAGACTATTAGCTATTTGTCTTTCGGCGTATCCGATAGCCACGATGGTGTCCGGCTTACGTTTCGCCTCGATCTTGTGCAGTTCCCTTCTTGCCTGTTCTCTTTCCTTGATACGTCCAAGGTTCTTATCGCGGTACTTTCGGGACCATGCCCTTTGAGCGATTTTCTTACACTCCTTTGAGCATATTATCTGTCTTGGATTATCTGCCGTAAATTCTCTGCCGCAAATTCTGCATACCATGCTGTTATCTCCTGATTGATTGCGACCGCTCCCGCCATCGACCGCATTGCCTGAAACCCAATGTCCAAAGCCCCGCATCGGATTGATAAGATGCTCCGTTTTTTCTGCGACCGCTCCCACCAAGCCTCTTTTAATAAACCCATAGGGCGAAGCACCTCGACCGCTTGAGGACTACCCAAACGAGTCCTCACCCGTGTTTGCGCTAAACACACTACCATTGAGTCGTCCACTAACGCAGGACCTCTCGTTCTTAGGTGTCCCCACCCGCAATCTGGTAGCGACTGTTAGTCAGTTGGTATCATCGTCCTTCCCAATCTTCACAGGAGTCGCTATAGTCCGTCCAATCGGTGCAATAGTCGCTCCTGTCATTTACGCAAACCCAGCCATCGTCAATATCTTCGTGGTAATGGTATTTGCAAGTACCGCATACTTGGTCTTTTTTCATACTCCCCTCACTTCCGTTAGTCAGTTGGTATCAATGTATTACTATGAAATCGTGCGTCAGTAATCCGTTGCTTAAAACCACGCAATTCTGTCTTGGTCTGTTGAGTTCTACTCCCCCCGCCTCAAGCGTGAAGTGCATCCTCTTTCGGAACATCATTAGTTGGTGAGCATGGTCAAATGGTATGCCATCATTCAACCACAGGAACGGCATTATCAACGCATATTTGAGTCCAAGTTCATCGAGCCTATATATGACCTCTTTTTTCCGAGAAAATGGTGGGTTGGATATGACCGCCTCTGTTCCTTGTGGTGGCTCTGTAGCAAAGAAGTCTCCATCGGTGCAAATAACCTTGTGGCCGTGTTGAGGGAGTATTCTATCGAACGCATTGCCCCTGTCATTGAAAGGCAACCACACTTGCATAGGTCTGATAATATGCTGTGCTATCGTTTCGGCATCTTTGTCGAGTGTGAAATATTCATCACCTCTGATGCTCTCAACATCCATTAAATTCGCCATGTTCCCCTCACTTCCACGGGCAGTCATGCCCTGTCTCGTGCTTGTACTTTGTGCAATCGTTTAGAAAGTCTGTAACCGCTTGCACATCTGCTTCATGTAACGTAAATAATTCTTGCCATATCTCATCGATGGTAATTTCACACGGATAGCCTTTGCGGTCACCTATTCTGCCGATTGCCCATTGAACCTCAAGGTCAAAATCCGTTAGTGGCTTTGATGTCTTTATTTCGCCTTTCGCTTCGCAATTACGAATAATATTCTTGAATGTTTCAAAATCCATCATTTCTCATTCCTCGTCATCGCAGTCGGTCTGCGGAGTATCGACTACCGCACTTGCGATTATTTCCATTGTCCTCGGCATTTCCTCAAGCACCTCATACAGTTCCTCTTCTGTGTTTGGTTTTCTGTAGCAAGTGTGCAGTACGCAGTTATCGTCCTTGTCATAAATCATCATCGTGGACTTACCCATAAGCACTCCGCTATATCCGTTTGAGTGTTGTACCATCGTTCTGTCATTCATCACTCATTCCTTTCCGCCTGCATATAGCCATTGCATTTGTCTATATGCTCATCTCGTTGCTCGCAATCCGCCCTTTCGCAAGTAGCACAAAGTCCCGTTTTGATCTGCTGCGTCATTCTCTCCATAAGCGCCTTTCTGCCGTCCTCATAACCCTGCATATAGGCTTGCTCTTTTTCGCGGTGCAGGTCTTCAGACTGCGGAGTGGCGGCGTGAAATTTGCCATCACTCGCTCCTTTCACATCGCAGTCGGTCATCTCGCGATCCGTCAACGGCTTATCACTCTCCGTCCACGGTAGATTGCTTATTGCTTCTTCCGTCTGCTTGACTAAATCCTCGACTAAACCTTGACTATCGTTGACTAAATCTGCTTCGTCTATTGCCGTTTCAACAGTAAGGGCAACAGCCTTTGCGAATATCTCCATTTTGCGAATAGCCTTGTCCTTATCATTCCTTTCGAGCAGATGGCAAAACTGTCTGTACGCTTCGCTATATCCGTCACCATACGCTTTTATTTCTGATGGCGTTCTCTTTCTCATCACTCGCTCCTTTCCTCTGCATCCATCATCGCATCGGCTATCGACCTTGCGACATCCTTGTCCGCTTGTGGCACATCGTCGTTGGACATCATCAGGCTCAAAGCCTTATTGATAACAAGTGCCTCGACAACGCCACACTCCATCGCAAAGGTTTTAACCTTCTTTCCGTCAACGTACATCACGGCTTTCATCACTCGCTCCTTTCATCGCAGTCGGTCTGTGGTTCGCCTTGTTTGTACGGTTTCGGCAGAGGCATCCACGCTATCGGATGTACTATCTGAGGAAAGCCATCTGCGCCATACCAACCATCAGAGCCTATGAATCCAACTGACACATAACAGACATCATTCCATACTCGCTCCATCGCTTCTTTAAGCGATTCGCCTTCTTGGGGGATAATCACATCGTGTCCTCTTATCGTAGTGAGTACCATCTGCCCCTCTTCGGGCAATCTTTCATCGCATCGTGTCCATCCCATCACTCGCTCCTTTCCGTTTACTTGGCAAACCCATCAATCAATTCTTTTAGTTCTCGCAGATATTCAAGCTTGTCCCAGCCTTCGATCTCGCAGATTGCCATGTCCAGGAGGATGTCCTGATAGAGACGCACTATCATCTGGTGGCGAGCGAAATCGTTAAGTGGCTTCGCACATTCTTTCGATTGCAATACGATCGATTTCATCCTTCAACTCCTTAT
>ERZ842401.2620-NODE-2620-length-23803-cov-7.908455_pt1 | contig 23803 bp, 21 predicted proteins | sample MGYA00521270_ERZ842401 | MGnify/ENA primary metagenome ERZ842401 (study PRJEB31892, sample SAMEA3878208) | bioreactor metagenome | biome: Moose rumen | place: Sweden | collected 2011-10 | study: EMG produced TPA metagenomics assembly of the PRJEB12797 data set... | reverse complement strand
TTATATATCAATAAATTAAATACCTAAGTTAAAAATTTATCGCGACAGTAGTAATTTATAATCTTCTCTTCAAATACTTTTTTACGAAGAGTTCTTATGGTTGATTTTGCAAATTGATTATTGTTCCAAGTTTGTTGGTCAATATAGTTATCTAAATCATTTGCATCCTCATACCTTAATATGTCATTAACCTTAAACCAAATAGCATCGGGATCTTTTGACAATCTATCGTAATCACTAGTTGATAAGAAACGGAAATCGTATTTCATTTGTCTTTCGTCCTCATCTGGTAAAGGACTTGCAATATTTACGAATAATTGTCTTGTGGGTAAACTTTTTTCATCGTCTTTCCACCAAGCACGAGGCATTTTATACGCATAACTACCTTTCAATCCAAGATAAATACTGGTAAGTCGCTGCTGACCATCAATTACAGCATAAAAATCCGGGAAAGCTTTTGTGTCAATGTCAATGTTGTTTTCTTTGAAAAATTGACGATATTCGGTTAAGAATTGATAAAATTTAAAATCATTCTTTATACTTTGTTCCTTAATTTCCCAAAACATAAAAGAATTGATAGGATAACCTCGCATTATACTATCAAATAAAGTTTCCACTTTATCACTACTCCATACAAATTTCCTTTGAATAGCTGGTATTAAGTAATTTCTTGCAACGATATTATCAATCGCATCTTTAATTGTTATTGGTGTGGCAAATCCGCTTGACATAATATTTTGAATTTTAATTAGTATATGACAAAAAATTGAAATATCAACCTAACATATTTACATTCAGCAAGTTATTAATAAATTTTATTAACAATTTGTTTACCGCGTCCTTTACAAAGCAATCGATTTTCATTAACTTAGAGATGAAAAACCACCACAATTCAACCTCTATTAGTTCCTATCGCAACTGCAAAAAAAACAATTTTTCTGACACGTTAAGCTTCTTTTTTTGGAAAAATATCAACCTATAAATTCAACTGGCAAAGTTATAAAAAACATTTGCAAACACTTGAAAGACTGCAAAATCACAAAATTATCCGACACTTTCATCAAAATTCAATTATCCCTTTTCTACTCTTCCTCACTGCTTTGAACTGTTCGGATAAAGAATAAAACAATTCGAAATACAGGGGTATACTGTACAGATTCTACCATAAGGTGATGGTTACGGGGGCGAGATCGATGTTATTATTGCGCTCGAAACCGACAAATTCCGCCAAATTAAATCGCAATAATTAACAATCAAATATTAAATTATTAAATCATTTTTGCAAGTATTTGATTATCAGTATTGAAAAAAACTTCTAGAAGTCTTGACTCCAGCGTTTTGTCTTTGTATATTTGCCAAGTGGTCAAACATATTCTCAATCATCAAAATAAAGCACTATGACTAATATCTTGGAAGTTGAAAACAAAATGATCACCTTGCGAGGACAGCAAGTGATTCTGGACTCGGATGTGGCGGAACTGTACGGGGTTCAAACCAAGGAAATCAACCAGGCGGTCAGAAACAACCCGCGCAAATTTCCCAATGGGTATATTTTTCAACTTGACAATCAAGAATTTTCAATTTTGCGGTCAAAATTTTTGACCACAAAATTTCAGAAAACAAGACAAACACCCAAAGCCTTCACCGAGCGGGGGCTCTATATGCTGGCCACAATATTGAAGAGTCCAAGAGCAGAAGAGACCACCATTGCCATCGTGGAGGCTTACGCGAAGCTGAGGGAGCTGTCAAAGGTGATGACAGAAATCCCCCTTCAGGAGGAAAACTCCACGGAACAGAAAACGTTGCTCCATCGGGGCGGACAATTGGTGGAGGACCTGATATCCGACGTACTGCCGGTACAGAGCAGCGAGACCTCCTTCGAACTTAACCTTGCGATGTTCAAGTTCAAACATTCAATAAAGCGGGAGAACGAGGAGGAAATAAAAAAATTACGTGATGAGATTGCAGAACTCAAACATATTCTCAATCATCAAAATAAAGCACTATGACTAATATCTTGAAAGTTGAAAACAAAATGATCACCCTGCGAGGGCGGCAAGCGGAGAGCCACTAACTGCAGCTCTTGAACCCGATGCCGCCGCTCTCCTTGCCGCCAATCTTCTCGTGACGGCACAACTCCTCGATGCCGGCAAGATCGGGACGGGTGCCGTCAAGCACCTCGCTCATCGTGATCTTGCGCACCACGTTGTCGATTTCACCGCCGGAGAAGTTGTAACGCTCTGCCAACACACGGCTCTCCTCATCGGAAAGCCAGTCCAGCTTGCTCTTCCAGATGGACTGCTTGGCCTCCATCGTGGGATTGTTGAAACGGATTTTGAACAGGAACCTGCGCTCGAAGGCCGGGTCCAAGTTGTCGATGAGGTTGGTGGTGGCAATCATAATGCCGTCCAGTTTCTCCATCTCCTCCAGGATGATGTTCTGGATGGCGTTCTCGGTTTGCGCCACGCTGCTGGAGCCCGGAGCACTGCCGACACTCTGGCGGTTGCTGAGCAATGCGTCCGCCTCGTTGAAGAGCAAAATCGGCTTGAGTTTCTCCTTTTCGCACAACTGCTTGTAATCGGTGAAGATACGCTTCACCAACTTCTGGCTTTCGCCATACCAGCAGGTCTTGGCGGCGCTGATATCCACGTGGCACACCGCCCTGCCCGTGGCCCTGGCGATTTGCATTGCGGTCTCGGTCTTGCCCGTGCCCGGCTGTCCGTGGAACAACGCCACTACACCCTTGGGCATAGACTTTTCCTCAAGACGTTTCTGCAAGTCGGCGAATTTCCCCTCCTCCAGATTCCGGCTGAAGAGGCGCAACTGGCGTTCCAACTCTTCGTCATAGAACATCTGTTTCTCCGGAATCTGATCCGGATACAACAGTTTCTGGTTTTTCTTTTTGGTGCTGGCAAAAAGGGCAAAATCCTCTTCCAGGAAGAGTTCCTTCCCCTTCTCCGTCAGCTCAAGCCCTGTTTCAGAAAACATTCTTTCTGGAAGAAGGTTCACCAAATCAAGGGTTTGCAGGGGGTGACGCTCATCCATCATCTGCTTAGCGATGCGGAAGCGTGTGCTGGGCGACTCATACATATCCTTCAGGGTGCAGTTGATGCCGGTTTCCCCGCCCGCGAGGAAATCGTCGCAAATCTCATACAGCAGCACCCTCTCTTCAATGTCGATGCGCAGTTTCAGGACCTGCTGCACAAAAGTCATATCCGCATTGCACTGCTCCAGGTCGGCCGCCTTCTCAAAGAGCATCGATGTGGGGAAGCTGTCATTGCTTCGCTGCTCTATAAGATCGGAAATCTCGTGCACGAACTTGTAGCGGTCATAGTAGAGGTCTTTCAGGTCCTGGGGAGCGAAGGCCTTCCCGTTCATCACGGCATCCATCACGCAAGGGGCGATTTCAAAGCCGCCGAAACGCATTCCCGTACGCCGCAGGTAATGATTATTCACCAGCTGGTCGAAGTCCTTTTTCAAGGGGAGAATCACCATTCCTTTCACTTCAAAAAACTGCCGGACATCATCCCATTCGATGGTGGAATCCTGGAACTTACGGCTAAAAGCCACCACCATCAGGGAAGCCTGCACAGGATTGAGATTCAGGTATTTCCCAAAAAATTTGATTCTCCCCACAACCTCTTCCACCTCCTGCGGAGAAATATCAGGTTCATCCTCAAAACCGAACCTATGGCTCTCGCGCGTGATTTTTTTGGGCATATGTACTAAGGTTTGGGGCGCGATGGCTTCCAGAATCCGGGTGCCCGAATTTTCCATCTTCAGTGCGAGGTAACTCAAAGTCTGCAATATATCTTCTTTTTTCATAACGATAATGGTTTACTCTTATAATATACTGAACAAAATTCAAAAACGAATCTGAAATTTTGGGAAAAGATGATTTTTTTGTGGAGAAAGTAGCGACAGCAATAATGGAGTCATCTGCGTCTCGCAGATGATCGTTTAGGAGCCATCTGCGTCTCGCAGATGATCGTTTAGGAGTCATCCGCGTCTCGCAAATGAGAGTTCTGCAACTGCGAGGACGCTGTCGGCTCCACACAATAGGGAATACTATCATCCTTTATCTTTGCCAAGTTTCTGTCATTAGCAATGATGTATTTCAACACATACTTGTAATGATCCTCTGACCTGATGATTCTGTCAAAATATTCCGATTGCCAAAATCGGCCTGTTCGGTTCATAACTTTATTTATTTTCTTGGCTGTGAAACTTTTCAACGAACGCATAACGCTCTCTATGTTGAACCCCTTTTTCATCTGCATAAGAAGATGAACGTGATTGGGCATTACCACAAATGCTTTTAAGTTATAGCGTTCTCCGTCAAAAAACAACAGCGCATCTTCTACAATTTTTCTATTTTGGGGATAGTTCAGCAGACATTCTCCATAATTTGAATCCAGCCAATTGTCTATTTTTGACACAAACTTGTCACAATACTCATTATCATCCTCGAAGGTCCACGGCTTGGGGTGTTTTTTCAACCATATTTCTTTTTCTTCTTGTAACGCTCTCAGTTTTTCTTGAGGCAAAGAATCTGCCAATCGGAATGTGACAAAAACATATTTGTCATCTTGATGCCAATGCGGCAGGAATGTCGCCCAACGCAGATGTTCGCAATCATACTTGTCGAAATAAGGTGTGATGAACTTTTCACTTATGGAGCCATCCGCGTCTCGCAAATGAGAGTTCTGCAACTGCGAGGACGCAGTTGTCTCCACATTAAGAGCTGCAACCTTACTGTGATTAACAATTTGTTCCTCAATGTTTTTCATATCGCTTTGTTATTGAATGAATGATGCGGCAAAGATAATAATTTTATTTTAATATTATTTATCTTTTAATTAAAAAATAAAAATTATATGGCAACTTACTGACAGAGGCCACTTGAAAGAGGACAAAGATGTAAAAGTAAGATAGGGACGGGTGTGTGATGGTTCTTCCCTGCTGAACCTCTACAACAGCCGCATTGCGATTTTCGCGCAGGCCTCCGCGTCGGCCAACGCGTGGTGATGGTTCGTCATCGGGCAGCCGCAGGCCTCGGCCACGGTGTGAAGCTGGTGGTTGGGCAGTAGCCGCCCGAAATGGCGACGCGAAGCCCGACAGGTGCAATAGAATTGATAATCGGGATAGTCCATCTGATAGACGCGGAACACGGCCTTGAGGCAACCCTCGTCGAAGGGACTGTTGTGCGCCACCAACGGCAGACCTTCGATCAGCGGCTCTATCTGTCGCCACACCACGGGGAATATAGGCGCGTTGTCAGTGTCCTCGTGCGAGAGGCCGTGTACCTCCTGACAGAACCAAGCGTAGTAGTCGGGTTCGGGATGGATGAGCGAGTAGAACGTGTCGGTGATGACGCCGCCGCGCACCACCACCACGCCCACGCTGCACACGCTGCTGCGCTGTCCGTTAGCGGTCTCGAAGTCTATGGCGGCAAAGTCGGTCATTGTGGTGATGGGTGATTAGTGATTAGTGAACTGTGGCTTTAGATTACATTCAAGAATTAAGAATCGGCGGCAAAGATAGGGCACAGGTGTGCAAGAGTGTGGCAAATTGGCACACGTCACGCAATCGGATCCCCGCAATACTTCCGCCGCAGGCACTTCGCGCAGTGCAGTCCCATCCACACCTCGTCGAACTGTTGCATCGCCTGGCGCACCAGGTCGGGCTCGTCGGTGAGGATGCCCGCCTCGAAGTTGCGGGTGTTGGCCCCTTTCATCCCGATGCCTGCGCCGGTGAGGTTGGCGCTACCGAAATAGACCGCGCTCCCGTCGAAGACCAGCATCTTGAAGTGGACCCGGGGACAGAGCACCCGTTCCAGCCCGCTTGCCAGCGACGGGTATTTGTCGAAGTCCTCGCGGAAGGCCGGTCCAGGTTCCTTGGCGTGGATGAGGCGCACCTCCACGCCCTTGCGCACCAGCTGCGCCAGCACCGCGAGGAACGGCAGCGTGCCCTCCCCCACCCTCACGTAGAGGTCCTTGATGTCGGCGGTGCCAATCCACAGCGACTTCCTGACGGAGGCCACGCGGGAGAGGACGAGGTTATAATGGTCGGTGTTGGAGATATAGGTGAGCATAATACAAGTTGGGGGTATAACAGAGGTGTCACGTAGATCGGATGTTGCGGCGGTTGGCACCATCCTGCTCTTGCTTACATTGTACTAATTTGTCATAGATTTTCCGTTTCACAAATCACGTTTCCTAGATTTTTCAAAAAGGTGTTTCTACACCTTTCCAAGATTTTTGAGAATGCAAAAATACACATTTCCGCGTTTTTTGCAATATCCGCAAAGATTTCCTTTAACTCAAGTTTCGCAAGTATGCCTCAGACTGTTTGAGGAAATTTGTCTTTGAACGGAGGAGATTCCGCCAGTTCCTATTGTCACTGGCGGAATGGTGCGCCACATTCAAGGAAAAGGGGGATGAAGGTGCTCACCATTCCGCTGAGAACGCAGTGAGCGAGCGGAATCTCCAACGGAAAATCACGAAAACACGCCAACAGCTGCAACGAAAATGAGCTTGCGAAACTTAAATCTTTAATTACGCAAAATGCGTAACGCAAAATGTGTAAAGTGTATTTTGGCACAACCATCCCAGACTGTGCCATAAAATTTCACACCTATTGCTTATCTTTGCCGCGTCGATTTTTTAAAAACCTGCAGTTATGACTAAAGAACTCATCCGGAAGTATATCTGGCTGATAGACACGGTGAACCAAGCGGGATCCACCGGAATCACATTCAAAGACATCCGCAGCAAATGGGAACGGAACGACCTGCTTTCCGGTGGCATCCAGTACCCGAAACGCTCGTTCCACAACCACGTGACGGCGATACGCGAACTGTTCGGCATCGAAATCGCCTGCAACAAAAACACCAATTCCTACTATATAGCCAACAGCCGCGAGCTCAAGGACAGCTCCGGCTTCAAAGGGTGGCTACTGGACGCGCTCTCGCTCAACAACCAACTGGAGGAGAGCAGCCAGCTGAAGGACCGTATCCTCCTGGAAGAGAACCCCTCCGGCCGCGAGTTGCTGCCCACCATCCTGGAGGCTATGCGCGACAACAAGATGCTGACATTCAGCTACAAGCCTTACTGGGTAGAGGACGATCACATCTCCAACCTCTATCACGTGGAACCTTACGCCCTGAAGGTGTTCAAACGCCGGTGGTACCTGTTGGGCAAGTATGGCGACAGTCCGCTGAAGGTCTATGCTCTGGACAGGATATTGGACATTGACATTGAATTCGAGAGCTTTACGCTGCCCGCCGACTTCGACGCGGAGTCCTTTTTCAGCTCCTGCTTCGGCATTATCGTCAGCGACGAAGACCCGCAAACCATCAAACTGAAGGTGGATGCCTTCCAGTCAAACTACCTGCGCTCGCTGCCTTTGCATCCGTCGCAGAAGGAGACCGAGCGCACGGAGGAGTACTCCGTGTTCACCTACTTTCTCCGCCCCACCTTCGATTTCATCCAAGAACTGTTAACCTTGCGCGAGACCGCCGAAGTGCTGGCTCCAAAAGAGTTGCGCGCAGAGATGGCGCGGATCGGGAAAAACATAGCGAATAAGAATGGCGGGCGCCGACAATAACACAATGCAATTGTGTAAAAACGTTTCTTGAAACGTCTCCACCTATCGCAAATCACGGACATAAATCTCATAACTGGCCGTGGTGCTGCAGCCTTTCCACCGTGGCATTGCCTTCAGAATGCGGGTGGCATCTTCATAGAACGCTTTCTCCTCGGCAGTCGGCGACTCGTTCCTCGGCTGGAACACCACCTCTTTCACTTCACCCTTATCACTGATAATGAGCACAATGTAGGCGTTGTTGTATTTCATATCACGGAGAAAGTCTGTCGGGGCAGTCAAACGGGATTTCAGGTATTGTGCCGGGGAGCCCTCGATATCGGGTACCCACTCAGAAGAGGGGACTTCGGATATATCCACTGGTATATCTCCCACATAATTATCCGCACATAAATCCCAGTCTTCCTCGTCACCTAAAGAAGAAGACTTGGAGGTGCAACGGTTCGATGAAGAATCATCGACAAGGCCTAAAACCACTTCTTTCATTTCAAACGTATCAACGCTACCTGGGGCTGGCACATCCTGATCCGGTGTCTTATCGGACAAGGGTTGCACCAAGGTCTCTGTGACAGGTGCGGGAGCGGGGGCCTCTCCGGGAGTTTGCTGATTGTGGCAGCCACTCATCATCATAGCGGAGACGGCGATGCCCGCAACGGTCACGGCCTTGCCGAGACTCCGGTGCTTGGAGAGTTCCTGCTCCAAATAGCGCACCTCAGCCTCGCAATAGGGGCACGTGCCGCGGCAATCGCCCTTATGGGTGCACTCGCGTATCTCCAGCGGGATGCCGTTCTCCCGCGCCACGCGCTGCCGCACCTCCTTCAAGAACTCACAAGTCCGTTTTCCTTTACTCATATCATTATTTTAAAACACGTTGCAAAAGTAGAAAAAAAACGTCGTATTCCATAAAAATATTATTTTTGCAAAAAAAAAAATGACGATGAAACCTCTTGTCAAATTTGCGATTACCTGGGTGATTGCCCTGACGTGCTTTACCGGACTGGCACAAGACGCCCCAGATCAGGACAGCCCACCCTTGCGTTTCTCGGAGGAGATGCCCGAGTTCCCGGGCGGCGCAGACTCTTTAACTGCGTTTCTACAGCGGGAAATTGTCTATCCACCGATTGCGAAAAAGTACGGCATCACCGGCACGGTGCTGATAGAGTTTGTGGTGGAAAGGGACGGACGGGTAACCCACGGCAAGGTCAAGGTGCCTCTATTCCCGGACTGCGATGTGGAAGCGCTGCGCGTCGTAATGTCAATGCCACGGTGGAAACCCGGCAAAAACCTCGGAAAACCTATTCGCTGCTTCTATATGGTGCCGGTAAGGTTTGAGGTTGGGAGTTGAGAGTGGAGAATTGAGAATGGAGAATGGAGAATGGAGAATTGAAAATGCAAATCGTAAATCGCAAATCGCAAATGTCCAGAAATCGCCACACTTTGATTCTTTTACTGACAATATGCACGTTGTCGGCGTTTGCGCAACAGGAGAAGGATTTCAATGAAAGAATAACCCCTTCCTTCGATTGTGTGGCGGTGTCGCCGGGAGGAGACCTGTGGGGATCCCAAGAACACCGGGGACTTCTATATCACGCTGGGAGTCTCCGCGATCTTTGGCACGTTGTGGACAACCTCGGCAAAGGCCATCCCGACGACAGCCATTATGACGGCGGGGGCAAACTATCCCACATCATCTGCCCGGACAGCAACACCGTACTGGTGGTTGGAGAGATTCACAACCCCTTCAAACACAAACAGGTCCGCAACACCTACTGGTACTCCAACGATCGGGGGAAGACGTGGGAGTCGAGAGTTTTTGCCGCCAACAAAGACCAGATCCGCTGCACCTTCTGTTCCCCATCCGGCGAGATCTGGATTGCGAGCGACACGCTTTATTGCTCCGCCGACAAGGGATTGTCCTTCACAAATCTCAACCACTTCCCGCACACACTCTCCTCGATCTCTATGAACCCGGACCTGCGCACAGGCGTTGCAGGGTGCTATGACAATGCCATCTACTACACCGAAGACAACTGGACCACCTACCGTGCCATCCGAACCCCCGACAAGCAGAATCTCCTCAATAAGGACAACAGCCATTCCGAAGAACCCAGGTACAAAAGATGTTTAAGGACTCTGATTTTCAAAGAATGGATTATGGTGTACCAGGGCGATGAATGGTTTCGCTCTGCAAGGGACAGAATCAAATGGGAAAGATTTCCCGAAGGCCTCACGCCCCAAACCCACGATCTCGAATCCGGCGTCCTCCTGCTCACCGACGAAGCAGGCGACATTTTAAGGACGAGGGATCTTCTGCATTTTGACACCGTGTTCCATTCTCAAGGAGGCTACCCTTTCAGGCTCCGTGTCTGCAACGGACAGCTATACGGTTACATCTCGACAGCCACGGACCACTTTTTCTGCCATTTTTCTGGTGATTCCTGCACCCGTATGGGATTCTTCAGCGACGAACATCCCATCTCCGCGCCGTGGCGCAGGGCCACCGCCAGGTGGGACTGGTTTGATTTCGCTGTTGAGCATCTTAAGGACAGTGTGTACTCTGAAAAATATCCTTGGGGTTGGGAGAAGAAGGACATCCTCCATTTCGACTCTGAAAAAAAACAGTGGCACAGGGTTGTTACCGCACCGTTTAAGATTCAATATATGTATCCGTACAGCGATGGAAAATGCCCTGACGGGCAGCAGGTTGTTATCAGTGATGGCAAACAATCCTATCTGGTTAGCGAGCACAATCCTACCCTACAGCCGTTCCGCATAGAAAGGCCCTTGGACAAATTCCTGCGCTATCCTGTCTCCCAAGTCATCTTCACCCCTTATACCAGCGGCTGCTTCCATTTCTGGCAAGATTCCATCAGCTATGTTAGAGAAAACGATCTCTTTGTGGCAAAAAATGCCATCCTCCACAAAGACACCGTGGAACTAAGCCTTTCTTTCAGAGCGGAAGCGCTGGACGCCTTGCTCAGAGACCTCAACCTGCACTACGACACCTCCATCACAATGGGGATGTTCTCTTTCGCAAAGGCCGACTACGATTCTGTGATGAGCCTTTACAAGAAAAACTCGTCGTTATACCTTTTCAGGTACGCCACGCTCAAAGACATCTACCAGTTGGACGACACCGTCTCTCACTTCAGCGATTCGCTGATCCACTATATAATGACCAGCGGTTTCGGTGACGGCTGCACCACAACAGCATTCTTCACAGCGCGAATCATCAATCAAAACGGAGACGAGCTGATCGTCAGCGGTGAAGACGCGTCTTGCGACCTCGGGGAGCACTCCTTTATGATGCCGGTAGAACTGCGCACAGACAGCCTTATCCTGTCCTGCACGCACATCCCGTTTCTTCGCTTCCTAGGCGAATTAATGCCACAAAAGATGTTGACCCGCCAAAACTTCACCGACCTTGACGTACTGCTGAAATGCCTCCGTCACCTCACCCATCCGAAAGAGAACTGGGAGACACTGTAGAGACGTTTCGTGTTGAGACGTTTTAAAAAACGTTTCTACCTCATTGTATCTCCTCCACCGTGAAACATATCACCTCCGTGGGCGCTTGGGACTGCCGCTTGGCTTTTTTGCGAGCGGTGAGATCCTCTTTGGGAAAAACATAGTGATAACAAATCCCGAATCCCGATTTGACACACAACGATTTCAAATATTCCATTGCTGCATCACCCTCATTCATCAGATTCATACGAAGCATCGCGCGCAACACATTAGCATCATAATAGGAGTTGGAATTTGAGACAGAAAAATAATAGACGAAATTCTGGCCGTCAACGCCCACCGAGTCCAGCGTGGTAATCTCATCAACCACAACGGGGCATTGGAGGTTGGTGACACGGATGATGCCTTCCAGCGCACTGCCAACTGCCTTGCCTCCGTCAGCATTCGCCGCCTCCTGCATCCTCTTCAATTCCTCCGACGAGAACGCCACTGTTAGCACCGTATCAACGCTCCGTATGTGAAAATGGTACGCGATGGCGCCATTCAATGCCAGCAGATTCCGGAAAATATTGTCGTCTTGGACACCACTGATTTGTTCCGCGAGGTTCAACTTCATTTGTTCTCGCAAAAGATCAAGGTTGAAGAAGACGGGGTCCAAAGTGTCCACCACATTGTAAATGTTCAGCACTCCGTCCTCAAAACTCATTCTCTCCACGCTCGCTTTCCCATCCCCTTGTGGGAAATTCTCACGACTGTACTGCTCAATCGCCTGCGCGAACAACTCCGAACTCAGCTGGGACGCAATTTTCTCACTGGAAAGGGAATCCACACTCTCCCCTATCTTTTCAGCATTGTTTATCTCCTGAGCCGAAACAAACAGGTCAATTGCTCTCCGGGTGTTCTCTTCCATATAGAGAATCCGCAAACCTTTGAAATACTGACAGAAGAGTTCTTTTGTTATCATAATGGAATCGAAAACCTCCGGAGTGCTGTAGGAGTCTTCGATGATGGTTTTCATCACGGACGCGAGTTTTGCCTTGACAATATTCTGCTCTTTGGCGGTCATATTGAAGTTCATCGTATTCTCCTGCACAGCATATACCAAGAGAAAAATGCCGTCATTATACTCTGCACTTTCCATCTTCATATTACTGGCACTATCCATTGCCTCTTCGAAGGACTCCATCGTCTCTTCCGCCGCCAATTCCATATATTCCCGCATTTGAGAATCATTGGCCAGTGTCAGTTTTTTCGCCTGCGAGCGCCATTCTTTCAACAATGATAAAGGAAAGTCCATTATCAAACTATCTGTACGTAGCTGATTAAAAACCTGATAACGAAAACCGCACTCGGCATCAATCATTTGGTCCAGTCTGTCGGGGTCCGCCAACAACGCATCCCTATTGTTGGAGAGCACCACTTCCTGATTCTCCACATAGAGTCTAAAACTGCTATCATCCACCGGATGCATATAATACACAATCCAGTCTTCCGTCATCGCCAGCGAGTCCGGAAGCAGGTATGAGGGGGGCTCCTGCGGGGGTGACGTTTGCAGGAAAGCTCGAATTTGCGCATTCGCAATGAACACATTCCGCTGCAAGAATCTACGGGCCTTCCATCTCTTGGCGTTCTTATAGGCGGGCTTGGACCGGTCAGACCAGATTTGGCGGACCTCCTGCGGGGAGTAGGCTATGGTGAAACTGCTGTCGCTGTCCGCAAGGGTGAAATGGTACGAGAGACCGCCGTTGATATCGCCGAGATGACTGTAAAGATAGTTGAAATACTCGTGTTCCAGCCGATAGCGGAGCCGGTCGGCATAAAACTTCTTCAATTCAGGAATGCCGAGTCCCATCAAAACCTGTTCTTTGGCGGTGATATGGAAGTGAAGCCGCCCCGGGGTGTACGATAGTTTTTCGATGTTGACGCCCTCTTCAAAAAAAGGACAGTTGTGTTTGGAATTGGAACGAACCACATTGGCATACATCTCACGGTCAATCGGCTGCGCAACCAAAGCGCCGCACCACAACAGCCCAACAATCATCAAGCATCTTAAGAATCGTGTAACTATATGCCTATCCATCATTTTCCTTTATCATATCATTATCTAAAAAATCACGTTGCAAAAGTAGCAAAAAACAGTCGTATTCCACAATTATTATTTTTTGCAAAAAAATGACGATTATTCCTATTGTCAAATTTGCAATCACCTGGGTGTATTGCCCAAAAAATCGTATCTTTGCCGCCGCAAATTAGGCGCATTATTTTACGTTGAAAAAAGAAAGTTTGAAATATGTTTGAAAATTTATCCGACAGACTAGAACGCGCGTTTAAAATCATCAAAGGCCAGGGATATATCACCGAAATCAACGTGGCCGAGACGATGAAGGAGGTCCGCAAGGCCCTTTTGGACGCGGATGTGAGTTATAAGATTGCCAAGGAATTCACCGACAATGTCAAGAAGAAAGCCTTGGGTATGAACGTCCTGAAGGCCGTCTCGCCCAGCCAGCTGATGGTGAAGCTGACCTACGACGAGCTCATCGGCCTGATGGGCCGTGAGGCCATCGACATCAACCTCAAGGCCAACCCCGCCATCATCCTGATGTCAGGTCTGCAGGGCTCCGGTAAAACCACCCACGCGGCCAAGCTGGCCAACTTGTTGAAGACCAAGCGCGGCAAGAAGCCCCTGTTGGTGGCTTGCGACGTCTATCGTCCCGCCGCCATCGACCAGCTCAAGGTGCTCGGCGAGCAGATCGGCGTGCCCGTCTATACCGAAGAGGGCAGCAAAGAGCCCGTCAAGATCGCCAAGAACGGCGTGGCACACGCCAAGGAGTATGGCTACGACGTGGTGCTCATCGATACCGCCGGCCGTCTGGCTGTCGATCAGGAGATGATGGACGAAATCGGCAACATCAAGGATGCCGTCAACCCGCACGAGATTCTCTTCGTGGTGGACGCGATGACCGGCCAAGATGCCGTCAACACCGCCAAAGCCTTCAACGACAAGCTCAACTTCGACGGCGTGATCCTCACCAAGATGGACGGCGACACCCGCGGCGGTGCGGCCCTCACCATCAAGGCCGTGGTCGATAAACCCATCAAGTTCATCGGCACCGGCGAGAAGATGGAGGCCCTTAGCGTCTTCCACCCCGACCGTATGGCCGAACGTATCCTCGGTATGGGCGACATCCGTTCCTTCGTGGAAAAGGCCCAAGACCAGTTCGACCAGGAAGAGGCGGCCAAGCTGCAGAAGAAGTTGGCCAAGAACCAGTTCGACTTCAACGACTTTATGGCCCAGATCCAGCAAATCAAGAAGATGGGCAACGTGAAGGACCTGATGTCGATGATCCCGGGTATGGGCAAGATTGTGAAGGATATGGATTTCGACGACAACGCCTTCAAGAGTGTGGAGGTGATCATCCAATCGATGACCCCCGAGGAGCGCGCCAACCCTGACATCATCAACGGCTCGCGCAGACGCCGCATCGCCAACGGCAGCGGCAGCAACATCCAGGATGTCAACCGCTTGCTGAAACAGTTCGAGGACACCCGCAAGATTATGCGGATGGAGAACAGCGGCAAGGCCAAACGCCTGATGCGCGCGATGAACACTCCCGGAAGAAGACCGTTTTAAGAATGGAGAATGGAGAATGGAGAATGGAGAATTGAGAATTAAAAAAAATGCAGTCCGGAGGGCTGCAAGGGTGTGTAACAAAATATAGAATTATGGCAACTATCATTGATGGCAAGGAGATTGCCGCAACCATAAAGACCGAAATCGCCACCGAGGTGAAAGCATTGTTGGACCAGGGACGTCCCGCCCCGCATCTGGCGGTCATCATCGCCGGCGAGGACGGCGCCGCCCTCAGCTACGTCAACAGCATCGAGAAGCAGTGCAAGGCCGTGGGCTACATCTGCTCCGCCTACAAGTTCCCCGAGAACGTCAAGGAGCAGGACATCCTCGACACCATCGATTTCCTTAACCAGGACAACGAGATCAACGGCTACATCATCCAGATGCCGCTGCCCAAGCAGGTTTCCATCGACAAAGTGACCGCGCACGTGGACCCGCGCAAGGATATGGACTGCTTCCATCCCGCCAATATGGGCAACCTGCTGCTGGGCAAGGAGTGCTACCTGCCCGCCACGCCCCACGGCGTAATGGAGCTCATCCGTCGCAGCCACATCGACACCACCGGCAAGGAGTGCGTCATTCTCGGTCGCAGCAACATCGTGGGCAAACCTCTGGCTATGTTGTTGTTGCAGAAGGACGCCAACGCCACTGTCACCGTGTGCCACAGCCGCACCAAGAACCTCAAGCGGGTGTGCAGTCGCGCCGACATCCTCATCGTGGCCATCGGCCAGCCGGAGATGATCACGGAGGAGTACGTCAAGGACAAAGCCACGGTCATTGACGTGGGCATCCACCGCATTCCCGACCCGGGGCAACCCAACGGGTACCGCGTCTGCGGCGACGTCAAGTACGACGAGGTCAGCAAGAAGTGCGAAGCCATCACGCCCGTGCCCGGCGGCGTGGGACCGATGACGATGGCCTGCCTGCTGCTCAACACGATGAAAGCATATAAGGGATGTTAGCTATTGGCTGTTAGCTGTTAGCTGTTAGCTATTAGCTATTAGCTATTAGCCATTAGCCATTAATCGTAAATCGCAAATCGCAAATCGTAAATCGTAAATCGCAAATCGCAAATCGTATGTCAAAACGATATCTCATCAGCGGCGGCGGCACCGGCGGGCACATTTTCCCCGCATTGGCCATCGCCAACAAGATCCGCAAGGAAGAACCTGACGCCGAGTTCCTTTTCATCGGCGCCGACAACAAAATGGAGATGCAGCGCGTGCCCGAGGCCGGCTACCCCATCGAGGGGCTGACCATCTACGGCATCAGCCGCGACTTCTCCTGGACGGGCATCAAGAAGAACCTCAAGCTGCCCTTCGTGCTGCTGCGCGCAATGCGCAAGGCCAAGTCCATCATCCGCGACTTCCATCCCGACATCGCCATCGGTGTGGGCGGCTTTGCCAGTGGCCCGGCTCTGAAAACCGCCGACAAGCTCGGCATCCCCACCCTACTCCAGGAGCAAAACTCCTACCCAGGCGTCACCAACAAGATGCTCGCGCCCAAGGCCAAACGCATCTGCGTGGCCTACGACGGGCTGAACAAATATTTCCCTGCCGAGAAGATTGTCAAGACCGGAAACCCCATCCGCGCCGAAATTCTCAACATCCAGCGCAAGAATCCCGCCGCCTACAAGTTTTTCAACTTCAGTCCCGAGCGCAAAACCGTGCTCGTGGTTGGCGGTAGTCTCGGCGCCCTGACCCTCAACAAGACGATGGCGGCTCATCTCGACGATTTCCGCAAGGCCGACCTCCAGTTGCTGTGGCAGACCGGCGAGCAATATTTCCGCGACATCGACTCCAAGCTCCTCGCTGAGCAGGACGACCACATCCGCATCGTGCCCTTCATCAAGAATATGAACGATGCCTACAGTATGGCCGATGTCATCATATCGCGGGCCGGTGCCTTGGCCCTCGCCGAGCTGGCCATCGTGGGAACGCCTACCATCCTGGTGCCGTTCCCTTACGCCGCTGAGGACCATCAAACCTACAACGCCCGCGCCCTGTCCGACAAAGGCGCCGCCATCCTCATCGCCGACAAAGACGCCCAAGCGCAGCTTATACCTCAGCTGATGGAACTTGTACAAGACGAGGCCCGTTGCGCACAAATGAGCCAGAGCCTGAGCACTTTCGCTCAGCCCGCAGCAATTGACGCTATCTACAAGGAAATCAAAGAGGTGGTTCGGAGAGGCTAATCACCCGCCGAAATCATCATAGTGGATCATCTCCTTCCCGACACCTAAACTATCCAGCATCTTCAGCACTGCCTGTAACATCATAGGCGGTCCGCAGATGTAGTACTCGATATCTTCGGGAGCAGGATGTGTCTTCAGATATTGTTCGTATATGACATTATGGATAAAGCCCGTGGGGCCCGTCCAGTTGTCCTCGGGCAATGCATCCGACAGGGCGATGTGGAACTCAAAATTGTCGTGTTCGGCGGCAAGCTGTTCAAACTCATCCATATAGAAAAGTTCCTTGCGCGAACGACCGCCATACCAGAAGGTGGTCTTGCGTTTTGTATCCTTCACCTTGAACTGGTCGAAAATGTGCGAGCGCATCGGGGCCATACCCGCGCCCCCGCCGATGAACATCATTTCACGATCGGTGTCCTCCACGAAAAAGTCGCCATAAGGCCCAGACACACTGACCTTGTCGCCGGGCTTCAGACTGTAGATGAAGGATGAGGCCACCCCAGGGTTCACCTTCTCCATCCTACCCTTCTTGCGGTTGAAGGGCGGCACGGCGATGCGCACATTGAGCATCACAATGCCATTCTCTGCAGGATAGTTGGCCATAGAATAAGCTCTAACCGTGGGAGTTCCGTTCTTCATCCGCAGGTCAAAAAGGCCCATCTTCTGCCAGTCGGCACGATAGGGCGCGTCAATGTCCATATCCGAGAATTTCACCGTGCAGGCGGGGATGTCGATCTGGATATAGCCGCCGGAGCGGAAATCCATCGTCTGCCCCTCCGGCAGTTGCAGCACCAACTCTTTGATGAAGGTCGCCACATTGCGGTTGGAGAGCACAGTGCATTCCCATTTCCGGATACCGAAGAAGCTTTCGGGGATCTCGATTTCCATATCCTCGCGCACTTTCACCTGGCAGAAGAGGCGGTAGTGCTCGGCGGCCTCCTTGCGGGAGATATGGGTCAACTCGGTGGGCAGAATCTCACCGCCGCCGGAGAGCACCTTGCCGCGGCAAGTGCCACAGGAGCCGCCCCCGCCGCACGCCGACGGCACAAAGACCTTCCCGTCGGCCAAGGCCTGCAGCAGCGTGCAGCCCCGCTCGTGCTCAATCTCCTTCTTGCCGTTGATATTGATTTTCACGGTGCCTTCGGGAATCATCCTCTTGCGGGCAAACAAAAGAATGCCCACCAGTAACCAAATGATTACCAAGAAGATCACTATAGCTGCTATGAGGGTTGTTGTTTGCATTGTACGATTTTCGATTTGCGATTTACGATTTTCGGCTGCCTCACATTCCCAAGAAGGCCATAAATCCTATTCCCAAGAGGCCGGTGATGATATAGGCGATGCCGTTGCCTTGCAGCGCGGGCGGAACTTTGGCGTAACGGAGGCGCTCGCGGATGGCGGCGAAGGCCGTGATGGCCAGAAGCCAACCGAGACCCGATCCGAGTGCATACGAGAGACTGTGCGCCACCGTAGGGAAATTGCGCTCCTGCATAAAGAGCGAACCACCGAGAATGGCGCAATTTACGGCAATCAGCGGCAAAAAGATACCCAACGCCATATTCAATGCGGGCAGATAACGCTCAAACACCATCTCCAAAAGCTGCACAATGCCCGCAATCACCGCGATGAAGATGATCAGCGACAGGAACGAGAGGTCCGTTTCCGCAAAACCACTGCTGAGCCAAGTCACAGCCCCCTCTCGCAACAGGTATTTGTCAATCAGATAGTTGACCGGCACAGTCACCGTCAGCACAAAGCATACGGCCAACCCTAACCCAAAGGAGGTCTTCACATTCTTGGAAACCGCCAGATAGGAACACATCCCCAAGAAATAGGCAAAGACCATATTGTCGATGAAAACCGAACGGACGAAAATATTGAAAATATCACCCATATCTAACTATCTAATTCCCTTAACTTTTAACTTCTTAACTTCTTAGTTTCTTAATTTCCCAGCCCCCACTCCATTCTTCACCCAAATAATGCTCCCCACCAGGATCAGTGCCATCGGCGGGAGAATCATCAGGCCGTTGTTGAGGTAGCCGGCGGCGTACCAGGACTGCGGCACGACGGGATGGTTCCAGAGCGTGCCCGAGCCGAGCAGTTCACGGAAAAAGGCGACCACGACGAGCACCAATCCATACCCCACGCCATTCATCACTCCGTCCATCAAGGAGGGCAACGGCTTGTGCGACAGCGCAAAAGCCTCCAGACGGCCCATCACGATGCAGTTGGTGATGATGAGGCCCACAAACACCGACAGCATCTTGCTCACATCATAGAGATAGGCCTGCAACATTTGGTCCACCAGAATGACAAAGAAAGAAACCACCAGCAATTGCACGATGATGCGGATTCTCGGCGGTATCGTATTACGTATCAAGGAGATGATAAAATTGGAGCAGGCGCACACCACCGTCACGGACAGTGCCATCACCACGGCGGGTTTCAACTGCGCCGTGACCGCCAGCGCCGAACACACGCCAAGCGTCTGCACCAAAATGGGGTTGTCTTTACTAAGTGGTCCGAGATATTTCTTCATTCTTTATTATCAGGCTGCAAAGGTACATTTTTTACAATGGGGGTTATTTCTCTCATCATCTCATCCACCCCTCTGGAGGTAATGGTCGCACCGGATATGGCATCCACCCGGTTCTCTTCGGCAATCTCACTTGAAGTGCCCGATTTCAGCACTCTGACGGAGACAAAATCACCCTTTTTATCATATAGTTTCTTTCCTTCAAAGGATTTCAGAAAGGCCTCTTGGGTGATTTTCGCACCCAGGCCGGGGGTTTCCGACTTGTGATCAAGCGAGATGCCCTTGAGCGTTTGTCCATCTTCAGAGAGCACCGCATAGCCCCATATCGGCCCCCACAAACCCTTCCCGTCGAGGCGCAGGGCGATGCCTTTGGAGCCGTCAGCGCAGACGATGCTATATTGTCGTCCGTCATCCGTCAAGGGCACTGCCAATTGCGGGAAGGCGACCACGGCTTTCTCCCGATCGATGTCGTGACCCGCCGCGCGCAGGATCTGCTGATACATCTCTGCCTGCCGGTTACGGTCGCGGCGCGGCTTCAGAGCCGAAAACGCCACCGTCAGCACCACTGTAATCAACAGCACCAAAGCAGTGATATACGCAAAGATATATGTATTACTGAATTTTCTCATAACCTTTTTTCTCAATAACCTTTCTTGCCTCAACAAACCATCGTCTTCCGTCTAACATCTCAAGTCTTAAGTCTAAAGTCTCAAGTCTTAACTCTCCTCCGTCGTTTAACATTCGTCTGTATCACACAATAATCGATAAGCGGGGCGAAGATGTTCATCAGCAGGATGGCAAGCATCATACCTTCAGGATAGCCCTTGTTGAGGGTGCGGATGAGAATGGCGAGCACGCCGATGAGCAGTCCGTAGATATACTTGCCCGTGCGGGTGTGTGCGGCGGTCACAGGGTCGGTGGCCATAAAGACCGCGCCGAAGAGGAATCCCCCCATCAGCAGCTGTTGGTGTGCCGCCGCGGGGCAGAGTCCGGCGAGATTGCAGACGAGAGCTGTTGCATAGCCACCTGCGACGACCGTGAGCATAATGCGCCAGTCGGCCACCTGCGTGAAGATGAGGATGGCTGCGCCAATGAGGATGGCTATCTTGCAGGTCTCCCCAATGCAGCCGGGGATGGTGCCGAGAAAGAGTTCCCAGGTGGAGGGCAGCGCCTCGGGGTGCCCATTCATCACAAGGGACAGGGGCGTGGCACCGGTGACGGCATCCGCGCCGGCTGAGATCCAGACCTTGTCGCCGGAGATGACCGACGGGTAGGCGAAGAAGACGAAGGCGCGGGCCAACAGCGCAGGATTCAGGAAGTTATAGCCTGTACCGCCGAATACCTCCTTGCCGAAAAGCACGGCGAAGGCGGTGGCCAGCGCCACGATCCAGAGCGGCACGTCGGGCGGCATAATCATCGGGATGATGAAGCCCGTGACGAAAAAGCCCTCCGCCACCTCTTCCTTGCGTATTTGGGAGAAGAGGACCTCAACGCCCAGTCCGCTGACGTAGGTCACGATGACCAGCGGCAGCCATTTGAGGAAGCCGTACCAAGCGGCGCCCAAAACCGTGGGGGCATAGCCCATAGAAAGGAAGTGTTGGTAGCCCACGTTCCACCAGCCGAAGAGCAGCGCGGGACAAAGTGCAATCATCACGGTAATCATAATGCGCTTCATATCGACCGCGTCGCGCACGTGGCAGCGCCCCTCCGTCACAGTGGCGGGGGTGCGCAGGAACGTGTCCATCGCATCTAGCAAGGCGTTGAACTTCTTGGGCATTTGCTTTTTCTTTTAGGGGTGCAAAAATACACATATTTCCTATTGACAATAGTTTTTTTTTATCTTTGCAGCGCAAATCACCATCTAAATAAAGCGATTATGAAAATGAGAACACACTTGCGTTTTTCGCCCGTCCTGGTCTGGTTGTTGCTGGTTTTCGGCTTTGCCGGATGCATTATCGACCCCATAGAGCCCTCACATCCAACGCACACGGGGTTGATTCCCATTGAATACACCCCTGAAGTTCAAGAGCCCATCACCAACGACTTCACCCTACTCAAAGCGTGCATTGGCAAGTCGTATTCTGAGGCCGCTGCTCTGTTGACACATTATGGTTTCTCTCCCACAGAAGGGAACAAATTTGTAAAAACAGAAAATGGCCTCACAAAGGAAGCTGAGATCTATGCCCCAGGCAATGTGGCAATGACCTTGCGAGACAGCGCCTTTGATGTTTTGAAACAAGGTTTCACGCGATGGATGCAAGAGATACGGAATTCGGTGGCGTACACCAAACTGGTCAGGACTTCCTTTTCTCTCAGTACCGGCTGGGGCAACGGGTATCAGCATTTCAGCACGTCCGAAGAGCTTCTCACAGCCCTCCGCACGGTGCCTCCTGCCGATGGAATGTCGGCCTCATTCTACGGGAACGACATCTACGCCAACCAGTACTATCTGGATATGATGCCCGGCCTTAATGGCGTTTTTATGCAGATCATCAACCAGCGTGTCGGCCAACCCGCAGACGACTTCACCGAAAGCGACCTTAGGCCCACAGATTTGCAAAAACACATCCTGATTTCCAAAGTGGACTACCTGACTTTCCGGTACAAGGGTTTTTACTCGCTCAATGTCACCGACAAGCTGAACTCTGGCCGTGAGATCCCGTTTGTGGCAGATTATCAATCTCCTGGTGATTTCGGCTATATAAAACTATTCTACCGCAACACCAACAACCTGTTGATGGATGGCACTATCATCTGGTCAGGTTGCGGCGAACTCAATTTCCCCGAATCATTCCGTGCTGGACAGCGGTTGAGCAACGGTCTCCCCTATCCCGGCCAAAGTCGAATTGCCTTCATCAACGAAGAGGGGCATTACACGACCGTATCCGACGATACCGAGCTGCAACGTATCTGGCACACACTCTCCCACCAGAAGGAATTCAGGCATTATTTCGGCCGCACCTCCAAAAAGATTGCGGTGTACCTCTACACGCCCAGTGTAGGTGTCGGCAACCCCGCCGATGCGTACTACCTGGTATTCACGGAGCAATAGGATTTTTTGTGCATTACGATGAAAAGACCCCTTTTGATACTTCTTGCCCTCTTCACGCTGCTTAATGCAACCGCCCAGCGGCGCTACTATGTCGGGATTCCGTTCCATCAGGGCTATCTGAAGGATTCCACGCGGTTCGTGATCGATTGTTTGCCGTGGCACCCGAATGGAAGACTGGACCAGAAATATATGCCACGCTATTTAGAGCCGCTGAAGCAGTTTATGGCAATGCACCCTGGCTATAAGTGCAATTTTTTGTTGTACAGTCACGAAGAAAATGAAGAAAAGAACTTAGGGTTTACTTCATACCAGACAAGACATCTAGCTGATTATTTCACGTATATAGACACCCTCTTCGGGCAGCAATACCTCAACGAAATCATCCCCCACAGCGGTCCAAACCCTTTGTTCAAAGACGTACAAGCCGACAGCAGCCAGCGACTGCCTCGGTGGGAAGCCAACATCTACTTGAAATCCAGCGTCATCATCGAACTCATTCAGCAATATCCAATCCACCGGATGGCGATGCAGACCGCCTACTTCTCACATCCTTGCGAGGACAACGACTTTGATGAGGCACCCACTTTCTCTGGTGGGATAAGCGGGCTGTACGATTACTTAGCGCAGCGTATGGACTATTCCGTGGTGGGGCAATCGAACGTTATCGGTGTGGTGCTAATGGAGTTCACCATTGAGACCGACGGCAGCGTGACCGCACCCGAAATCAAAATGCCGTTGTTTCTCGCCCTCAACGAGCAGGCCCTGCAAATCGTAAGCGAGATGCCACGCTGGAGCCCCGCCCTCAAGGACGGCCGTCCCGTGCGCTGCCGGTACCAGATGCCGATGCATTATACGGGGAATTGATGGCGCTTGCCCGCAGGCCTAACGGCCTGCGGAAAATACGGGGGATGCCGCATTCCTACCGAGCCCTTCAGCCCTAACGGGCTGAAATGCGGGTGGCATCACCTTCCCCTAAATCCGCTCTCTCCGAGGGCTGAAATGCAAAAGGCAGGCCGTTTAGGTCTGCCGGGCTCGGTAGCAACGGGCGGCACGATGGCATCCATCGCAGGCCGTTAGGTCTGCGGGCAAAGGGAAAGAATCCCTTAAGACATTTCTCTCCTAATGGGCTGAAATGCGGGTGGCATCACCTTCCCCTAAATCCGCTCTCTCCTAACGGGCTGAAACGCAAAAGGCAGGCCGTTTAGGTCTGCCGGGCTCGGTAGCGACGGGTACGCAACGGTGGCGACCATCGCAGGCCATAGGTCTGCGGGCAAAGGGAAAGAATCCCTTAAGACATTTCTCTCCTAATGGGCT
>ERZ842401.2619-NODE-2619-length-23806-cov-7.378216_pt1 | contig 23806 bp, 24 predicted proteins | sample MGYA00521270_ERZ842401 | MGnify/ENA primary metagenome ERZ842401 (study PRJEB31892, sample SAMEA3878208) | bioreactor metagenome | biome: Moose rumen | place: Sweden | collected 2011-10 | study: EMG produced TPA metagenomics assembly of the PRJEB12797 data set... | reverse complement strand
AGTGGTTACATTCAACACAACATATGGACAAAATACCGCATTTTCATTGATTTTATCCGTATATTGACAATGCTATCATAATTTGTTCATATTTTAAAAAGGGGCTTTTTTTTGAGCGTTCGTAATTTTGCCCATATATAGGCAGGGTTACGAACGAGATTATCTCTTTGCTATTCTATTCCATTCATATTTTGTTCATATTTTGATTCAGCAGTAATTTTATAAAAAAGAATCCTGCCAACAAATAGTTGACAGAATCCCTATTTTTAGCCAATATTTACTTTTTCGGCATAGCTTCTGCCATCAGATGCCCATTTGTCATACAACAAATGATAAAACCACGTTTAGCAACTGATTCGTTTAAGCCATCTGAAAGTTTACACTTCATCACTTTTCCAGAATCTTCAAGCATGATACCCCTCGTGCGCAAATCGGAAATCAGGCTGTTGAAGAACAATGCCGGACGGGATGGCAGAAAATCCTCTCCGTAATCGGAAATAAGCTCTTCTCGGAATCTCTGGAAAGATATGGGGGTTTTCTTGCCGGACTCAGACAAGCGGATAATTGTTTCGATTGCCATTCTCTGCTGTTCGGCTTTATCGGCTTTCTCGTCCGCCACGTCAGAGAGCTTCTTGCCGGTTCTGGCGGTAGTTTCCAAATCTTCTTTGGTGATGTCGGAAAAGCCAGCCCATTCAAATTTAGCGGTCTTTCCTCGTCCCTGATTGATAATCTGATAGCAGACGGATTTCCCCATTTCGGAATAGTTGCATTTTGTCTGAATCATAATTCTTTTATCAGTATTTCCGAATGTCCGGACGGCAAGGGCGGAGCGTGCGCCATTGACGAGGTCTACAGAACCGGAAACTGCATCATTTGCGTTGTCTGCCTGCGGTTTCTTGTTGGTATGGGCGACAATCAGGAAAGCGCAGTGAAATTCTTTGGCAATCACAGACAAAACCGCTGTGATGGCTCTCACGTCATTTGCCTTGTTCATGTCCTTTTCCCTGCCGATATAAGCAGACCACGGGTCAAGAATCACGAGCTTGGCGGAATACGTCTTAATGAGTGTCCTCAATGCTTCAATTCTGGCGATGTCCAGACCGTCCTGAGGGAGTTCAAACGGCTGATATTTGGCTAATTCTTGCGGTTTCGTGGGCGGTGCGATAAAGAAACATCTGCTTGTATCTGCTCCGGCTTGTTTCAAACGCTGTTTGAGAATATTGGCGTTGTCTTCGGCGGAAATGAATATCACGTTTTCGGGCTTAACCTGTTTCGGCTCTTCATCAGGGTGCGGAAGTGTCCAGCCGGAAGTCACAGCACTGGCGATTCCGCAGGTGAGGAAGCTTTTTCCTGTTCCGCCGGATGCATACAAGATGGTAATTTCCCCTACAGGAATGTAGGGAAACCACAGAAATTCAACCGGAGTTTCCTCTACATCATCCGCACAGATAACAGAATAATTCAATTTATCGGGATTTTCGGGAAGTTCTTCTTCCGGCTGGTAGGGGTTCGCTTCCCCTACGGCTGTATTGAATGCCTGTTTTGCTTTCTCCTCTCCAAGAATGCCGGCAATGTCTGAAATATCGCCTTTTTGCGGACAGAGTGTATAAATGGCAGATGCCGGAACGACTTTGACGGACTTCGCAGTCTGATAAACGTGATTTCCGACGAATCTTCCGTAATTTTCTCCGGCTTGGTCGTTATCGGTCAGAATGACAATATCACGATTTCTGAGGTATCGGCTATAATCTTCATGCCATGTGGACTGTCCTGCACCGTTGGGCGTACAAGTTGCAGTATATCCCCATTTCGTGAGCAGTTCTGCATCTTTCTCGCCTTCGGTGAAAAATACCGTCCCTTTGGTTTGGGCGAGCTGGTGTACCTGATACAGCGGAGCGGTTTGTTTCTGCAATCCCCTGACAGAAAATTGTTGTGTGCTGGGGTCAAAGAGATTCCAGTAGCATTTCTTGCTTCCGTCGCTCATGCTGGTGATGGTCTTCATGGCGAAAGGCTTTCCGGTGTCTGTCGTGTAAACGTGGGTTCTTGTTCCGGTCTGGCGTGGAAGTTCGGGCAAAACTGCGCCAATGTGGAACATTTCCGAAAGCGTTTTGACAGCATACTTGAAATTATCGGGACTGTTCATCATTTTGTGATGCATCAGAAACAGGTCAATAATATCTCCGCTTGCTCCGCAAGAGAAGCATTTCCATTGGGTATCATCTCCATAAGTGCTCAGTGCCGGAGTACCATTCTTCCCTGTACCGCTTCCGCAGAATGGGCAGTCATATTGTTTTCCCCTGCGGTGTCTGGTAATGGTGCATAAATACTGAGGGAGACAGCTTTTCAGCGTGTCAAGTGTAACATTTTGCATAAAATTTCCCCTTTTTGTAGATTTTTTAGAATTTTCCTGCAAAAAGCACTTGACAACTCCGGAAAGTTGTGCTATACTATAATCAATGTGATTAAGTGCATTATTGCAGTTATGAATTTCTTCGCTTGCCCGAGCGAAGTTTTTCATTTCTTCTTCTGAGAACATTCGTTCTAATTCTATTCTACCATATTCTTTCGCAAATGTCAAGCGTTTTATCCATTCTGTTGGGTCTTTCATAAAAAGTTGGTTTTCTCTGAGTATGGGGAGTACTTCATCAAAAAGCCAGCTTTCAAATTTTTGGGCATTCGGAAGTTTACTGTGTGCGATAAGACGGTATACATTGCCCTCAGTAATAAAAGTTGTTTGCTGTTTTCTTCCCATTCCGTCGATGAGGTAACGTTTCGTTACCCCATCTTTTTTACAGTGGTCTGCAATAGCTTTTCTGGTGTTCTTATAGCCAAGAGCATGAGCAACATCTTTTCCGCAGAATAAAATTTTTCCGTCAGAGGTTTCCAGCATGCGGATAGAGCCGAAATCGGGATTGTCAAAAGTTCTTTGTGTATCTACATTCATGGTATATCTTTCCTTTCTTAATACAATAACCGTTCAAATAATTTATTCAAATTCATTTAAGGATATAACTATTATAACACTTTTTTTTAGTTTTGTCAAGAGTTTTTTTCTTGACATAACTTATATAATTGTGGTATAATAATAGAAAAGGAAAGGGGGCGTGTTATTATGCCGATTTCACAAGAAAAAGCTATTGTCAGTGCAGTGATTCCGCAGAACGCAAAGGAAGAACTTGAGAGAATCGCAGAAGAACAAGATAGAAGCATGAGTAATTTAATCGCAATCATTCTGAAAGACTACGTAAAGCAGAAGCAAGCCCAGAACAAGGAAAATGATGACTGAAGGATTTGCCCATAGAAAAAGAGACGGCGCATGAAATTTCATGCGCCGTTCATGGTTTGCAGTTCTTTTTGGTTGAATGGAGCAGAAAGTCCGGAAGAAGCTGGAACTCTTCCGGACTTTTCCGCAGGGGGCAATTATTGCGTATTTGTGTTGATTGTTCCGACGGATTCCAATGGAATCCCCTGCCAATCGTGGAATCCTTGATTAGATTCAAATGAGCGGAGATATAAAACAGGCTTTCCCCAGTTGGGGTATAGAATTTGATAAAATTGCCCTGTACCAGTTCGGTAAACGACATCAAGCCTGAATCCGCCCATTCCGGTAACTGGTTCATGTTTGGTATAATCCGGAATATTGAACATACTCAAAGAAGCTGTGTTATTGGGAGAATAATAAGAACCTGCCGAAATGAGGGAATTTAAATCCGTCCCCGATTCCAAAAGCGTTGCGCCTGAAAGAAAGAAGTCATTATCTGCCTTTCCGGCAAGAGAAGTTTGCAAATTGGGGCGATAAGGTTCAAACGTATCATCTGCAATATTTCCATCCCGAAGCATGGGGAAAAATACAAGATTATTCGCTGTATAGCCCTTTTCAATTCTGATATAGCATTCGTGTGCTCCATCAGAAGAGAGAACCAGCCCTTCTCCGGTATCCCGACCAGCGGTATAAATTGCCAGACAATAAGTTTCTGCACTGCCATTTTTGGGGCATCCCGTCAGAATTTGTCCCGAATGATACTCCACCGATTGACAGATGTTAAAATCTGCCCTTTCTGTTGCTGTGCCGTTCACTGTGATACTTCCGTCAGGATTGATAGTAAATGTTACACCATTGAAAGTTCGTGAAGTTGCCGTGACTTCCATCAAATTTTTGCAGATTGTCCCCAGTGTCTGCCGGTTCAGGGCAATTTCTGACTTGACACCGGAAATTTCCGTGGAATCCATTGCCATTCGGCGGGCTACATAGTCAATTGTCATCATATCCACTCCCCATCAATGCCGAGTATATACCATTTATGCGAATTTTCCACAAAACAAGAAGAACCGGTTTTCCAGTTGCTTTGCGGAGTGGGAATATCATCCACTGTTTTTGCCTGAATGTGAACGATACTTATAATTTTGATTGTTCCGTTGGGGTCTATCACAATCTGTTCTTGTGAGTCAATCAAACACCAATTCATACATACCTGCACTCCTTTTATAGTTGTTAGTATTGGAAATCATTGTAAATGAATGACTTTCCAACATTGACAAAAAATGTTTGACAGTTTGCACGTTAATATACAAAATAAGTTAACGGCGGAAAATTTTACTGATTATAATGTATAATGTCTATTCATGTACATAAATATTTCTGTAAAAATGCTTGACAAAGTATGTACAATATAGTATAATGTAACTGTTGGTGATTTGTTTGTTTCAATGTGGGTTGACTTCCCGTCAGTGGAAGATACCGATTCTTTCCACTAAAAGAAATGGTGGATTACTTTGTTGAAAGGGGTGTTACTTATGGCACAAACTAACATTAGTGTTCGTATGGATGAAGACTTGAAGAAGGAATTTGACAATTTTTGCAAGAGTATCGGGCTAACAATGTCGGCTACCATTTGTGTATTTGCCAAAAGGGTTGTTGCGGAGCAGAAAATTCCATTTGAACTGACCGCATTGGACAAAAAAACGAATTTCAGTCAACAGGTAGAAAAAAAGTAGTTCACCGTCAGAGTATTTGTTGTTAACTATGAAAAATTATGATAGTGATAGGAGGAGAGTTGATGAAAGGAATCATTCTCGCCGGAGGTTCTGGCACAAGGCTTTATCCATTGACAATGGTGATATCTAAACAGTTACTTCCGGTTTATGATAAGCCAATGATTTATTATCCGTTATCCACATTGATGTTATCAGGAATCAAGGATATTCTTATCATTTCCACACCCACCGACTTGCCGAACTTTGAAAGACTTCTCGGCGATGGCTCGCAATATGGCATTCATTTGAGTTATCAGGTTCAGCCCAGCCCAGATGGGCTTGCACAGGCATTCATTCTCGGGGAGGAATTTATTGATAATGATGCTTGTGCCATGGTGCTTGGCGATAATATTTTCTATGGAAACGGTTTCGGAAATATTCTCAGGACAGCCAAAAAGAACGCAGAGGAGCAGGCAAGAGCGACAGTATTCGGATATTATGTCCCTGACCCTGAGCGGTTCGGGGTGGTAGATTTTGATAAAGAGGGGCACGCACTCTCCATAGAAGAAAAGCCTGCTGTTCCAAAGAGTAATTATGCAGTGACAGGCTTGTATTTCTATCCGGCTGGTGTATCAGCAAAGGCGAATCAGGTCAAGCCTTCTGCAAGGAGAGAACTTGAGATTACGACATTGAATGAAATGTATCTGCATGAAAAAAAGCTTGATGTTCAGTTACTTGGCAGAGGTTTTGCGTGGCTGGATACCGGAACAATGGACAGCCTTACAGAAGCAACTAATTTTGTACAGATGGTACAGAATCGTCAGGGAATTGAAATTTCCGCTCCTGAGGAAATTGCTTTTGTCAATGGCTGGATTGCTAATGATGAGTTAATGAAATCAGCCCAAAAATATGGTAAGTCCCCGTATGGTGTACATCTCAGACAGGTTGCAGAGGGAAAAATCAAGTATTAAGGAGAAAAAAACATGACTATTATTGTAACAGGCGGAGCAGGTTTTATTGGTTCTAATTTTATATTTCATATGTTAAACACATATCCGGATTACCGGATTATTTGTTTGGATAAATTGACCTATGCAGGGAATCTTTCCACACTCGAACCAGTGATGAAAAAACCAAACTTTCGCTTTGTCAAGCTGGATATTTGCGACCGTGAGGGCGTTTATCAGCTTTTTGAAGAGGAAAAGCCGGACATTGTTGTGAACTTTGCGGCGGAATCTCATGTTGACCGCTCTATTGAAAATCCGGAAATTTTCCTGCAAACTAATATTATTGGCACTGCCACTCTGATGGATGCTTGCAGAAAATATGGGATTACTCGCTATCATCAAGTTTCTACTGATGAAGTTTACGGAGATTTGCCGCTTGACAGACCGGATTTATTCTTTACAGAGACAACCCCCATTCACACAAGCAGCCCCTATTCCAGCTCGAAAGCTGGTGCGGATTTGCTGGTATTGGCTTATCATAGAACTTATGGACTTCCTGTCACCATTTCCAGATGTTCCAATAACTATGGACCATATCATTTTCCGGAAAAGCTCATTCCGCTGATGATTGCCAATGCATTGAACGATAAGCCCCTTCCTGTTTATGGTGAGGGACTGAATGTCCGTGACTGGCTTTATGTGGAAGACCATTGCAGAGCCATTGATTTGATTATTCATCAAGGCAAAGTCGGAGAGGTCTACAATGTTGGCGGACATAATGAAATGAGAAATATTGACATTGTCAAGCTCATCTGCAAAGAACTTGGCAAGCCGGAAAGCCTGATTACATATGTGGAAGACCGAAAGGGGCATGATATGCGCTATGCCATTGACCCGACTAAGATTCACAATGAATTGGGATGGTTACCGGAAACAAAGTTTGCAGATGGCATCAAAAAGACAATTCAATGGTATCTTGATAATAAAACTTGGTGGGAAACAATCATTTCCGGAGAGTATCAGAACTATTATGAAAAAATGTATGGTAACCGTGCGGAGGCTTTTAACAGTTAAAACAATTCTATAAAAAGTTAGAAGCAACTACTATAATTTTATAAGAAAGTGAGGTGAAAACCGTTATTGATACTTGACAAAATTAAATTTTTATGTTATATTGTTCTTTTCAGGCAGGGCGGACGGCTGGAGCATATGTGCGATAACCAAGCACTTTTTACTTTTGGCACAACAGAAATGTTGAAACCACAGAAAAGACAAAAACACGTCATTTGTGGTATGTACCCGTACGTTAGCGGGGAATTTACGCCTTCGGAGTGTTATGCCAAACATGAGTAGATGATGAGTAATCATATCAAAAATGGACACGATGAACAAGGAATGAAACGTAAAAGTTTGTTTATAACTTTTTATAAGTTTTCAATAACGGTAAAGTAAATGCGAGTATTTGTAACAGGTGTCGGCGGTCAGCTCGGTTATGATGTCATGAATGAGCTGATTCGACGAGGACACGAAGCAATCGGGAGTGATATTCTTCCCGAAATTCCGCAGAATTTTGATTATGTTCCGCTGAATATCACAGATAGAAATGCTGTGGAATCCGTTCTGAAACGTGTCAAGCCTGATGCGGTCATTCATTGCGCTGCGTGGACAGCGGTAGATTTGGCAGAAGATGAAGAAAATCAGCCCAAAGTCAGAGCTATCAATGTGGATGGTACACAGAATATTGCGGATGCCTGCAAGTTCTTGAATTGCAAAATGCTCTATATTTCGACTGATTACGTTTTTGACGGACAGGGAAGTGAACCATGGAAAGCAGACTGCAAAGACTATGCGCCACAAAATGTTTATGGAAAGTCCAAACTTGACGGAGAATTTGCAGTAGCCAACACGCTGAATCAGTATTTCATTGTGCGCATTGCATGGGTATTCGGCAAAAACGGCAATAATTTCATCAAAACAATGCTTCATGTTGGTGAGAATCATGCAGAAGTCCGTGTGGTCTCTGACCAGATTGGAACGCCCACTTATACTTATGACCTTGCCAGACTTTTGATTGATATGGCAGAAACTGAAAAATATGGGTATTATCATGTGACCAATGAGGGCGGATATATTAGCTGGTATGATTTTGCTTGTGAAATCTACCGTCAAGCAGGGATGAAAACAAGGGTTATCCCTGTCACGACTGCGGAATATGGGCTTTCGAAGGCGGTCAGACCGTTTAACAGCCGGCTTGACAAACGGAAACTTGTTGAAAATGGTTTTGCACTTCTGCCCACATGGCAGGATGCACTTACAAGATATTTGAAGGAGATTGGAAAAAATGGGACAGATTACAGTTGAAAAGAATGTCGGCGGTATTGAGGGACTTTGCATCATCACCCCTGCTGTTCATGGCGACAATAGAGGCTATTTCATGGAAACATATAGTCAGCGTGACATGGAAGAGGCTGGTATTTCTGTTATATTTGTGCAAGATAACCAAAGTTGCTCAACAAAGGGTGTACTTCGGGGACTGCACTTTCAAAAGCAATTCCCACAAACAAAGCTTGTCCGTGTAATCAAAGGCAGAGTTTTTGACGTTGCTGTCGATTTAAGAAAAAATTCGCTTACTTACGGAAAATGGTTCGGTGTAGAGTTGACGGAAGAGAACAAAAAGCAGTTTCTCATTCCGCAGGGGTTTGCACATGGCTTTCTCGTACTGAGTGATATTGCGGAATTTTGCTATAAATGTGATGATTTCTGGCATCCGAATGATGAAGGCGGTCTTGCTTGGAATGACCCCGAAATTGGAATTGACTGGATGGAGCTTGTCGGCGAATACAAGGGGTCTGCAAGTGCAGAGGGGTATACTCTTGCAGACGGCACAAAGCTCAATCTTTCGGAAAAAGACCAGAAATGGAATACGTTAAACAATACTTTTAGTTTTTAATGGGGCATTGCTTATGAAAATACTCGTAACGGGAGCGAATGGCTTTTTGGGGCGTGGCGTTGTAACAACATTGCTTGACCTCGGCTGTGAAGTGGTCGCAGTGGATTTGGATACACAATATGTTGACAAGAGAGCAATTTGTGTCAATCAGAATGTGTTAATGCTGGACGACCCTTATCAGGCATTAGGAAAGCCGGATTGCTTGCTGCATATGGCATGGCGAGACGGATTTGTGCATAATTCAGAAGTACACATTACTGATTTATCCTGTCATTATACCTTTTTAAAGAAAATGGCAGAAAGTGGAATCCAGCAAATGGCAGTCATGGGAAGTATGCATGAAGTGGGATTTTTTGAAGGATGTATTCGGGAAGATACTCCCTGTCATCCTATGAATTTGTATGGAATCAGTAAAAATGCATTGCGTGAGCTGACAAAACTTCTTTGTGAGCAGAATCATGTTGTGTTCCAGTGGCTCAGAGGGTTCTATATTGTGGCAAACCATGTGAATGGCGGTTCAATATTTTCTAAGATTGTCGCCGCAGTGGAGGAAGGAAAAAGCAAATTCCCATTCACATCAGGGCAAAATCAGTATGATTTTGTGGAATATGACGATTTTTGCAGAATGACAGCATTGTCAGTTTGTCAAAATGCTGTTACTGGCATTATCAATATTTGTTCAGGACATCCCGAAAAGTTGGGTGACAGAGTAGAAAGATTTATTTCTGAAAATCATTACCCCATTGAATTGCAGTATGGTGCATACCCAGACCGAGCCTATGATTCGAAAGCGGTATGGGGAGATGATTCTAATATCAAGAGAATTCTGGATGCAGCGCAGAAATAAATTTTTCTGTTGTTGCGAAATTTTTTTGAATTCGGAAGGGGAAGCAATGAAACATATATTTATTATTGGGTCAAAGGGCATTCCGGGCAACTATGGCGGATATGAAACATTTGTCGATAAATTGACAGAATATCACCAGAATGAAAGAGATTTCCGCTATCATGTGGCTTGTGCTGTGGATGAAGCAAAGGACGTGAAAGATTTCAAGTATCATCATGCGCATTGTTTCACAATTTTAAGAAAAAAAATCGGTTCTGCACAGGCGATTTTTTACGATACGGATGCTTTAGAATATTGTATTGGCTATATTAAGGCGAAAAATATAAAAAATCCCATTGTTTATGTACTTGCCTGCCGGATAGGTCCTTTCTTTCACAGGTATGTCAAGCAGATTCATGCGCTGGGCGGTGTGGTTTATGTCAATCCAGACGGTCATGAATGGATGAGAGCAAAATGGAGTGCTCCGGTTAGAAAATACTGGAAAATCTCGGAACAACTCATGGTAAAATATAGTGATTTGCTAATCTGTGACAGTAGAAACATTGAAAAGTACATTCGGACGACCTATGCACAATATCAGCCCCGAACAACATTTATCGCCTATGGTGCTGAGACAAGAAAAAGCATTCTTGCAGATGATGACGAAAAATTACTGAGCTGGTATCAGGAAAAGGGCTTGCAGGCGAAAGAATATTACCTAGTTGTGGGGCGTTTTGTGCCGGAAAACAACTATGAAACAATGATTCGGGAGTTTATGCGCAGTAAGACTAGTAAAAATTTTGCGCTGATTACCAATGTTTCTGACAAATTTTTAGAAGAACTCAAGGCGAAAACAGGCTTTCACAGAGATAAGCGGATTAAATTTGTGGGAACTGTCTATGATAAAGAATTGCTGATGAAAATTCGAGAAAATGCCTATGGTTATTTTCATGGGCATGAAGTGGGGGGGACAAATCCCAGTTTATTGGAAGCTTTGGGTTCTACGGACTTGAATTTGCTTTTGGATGTTGGATTCAATCGTGAAGTTGCCGAAGATTCCGCACTTTATTGGAATAAAAATGCCGGAAATCTTGCATCACTCATTGAGAAAGCGGATGCGCTGTCTCCTGAGGAGATTCAAAAATTGGGATTGCTTTCTACTCAGCGGATTGCAGAATTTTACAGTTGGGAATATATTTGCGACCAATATCGAAAAGTGTTCACGAAAGAGAAAAAAGCATGAAAATACTTCATTATTTTCTAGGTTTTCCGCCCTACCGGAGTGGCGGACTGACTGCTTTTGCAGTCAATCTGATGCAAACACAGGCAAAGCAGGGAAATGCAGTTTTTGCGTTATGGCCCGGAACAATGCCTTTATATGGAAATCGGGTCAGCATCCTTCACAAGGGGATTTGTGACGGAATTACCAGTTATGAATTGATTTCTCCGCTCCCCGTGCCTTTGGATGAGGGAATTGCACAGCCGGAATATTTTATGAAAAAGTGTGATGCAGGAATCTATCGGATGTTTCTGGAAAATTTAGCTCCGGATGTGATTCATATTCATACACTGATGGGCATTCATCTGGAATTCTTCCAAGTGGCAAAAGAATTGAAAATCCGTATGGTGTTTACAACACATGATTATTTTGGGATTTGCCCTAAGGTCACATTGTACAAAAATGGTGCTTGCGATAATGACCATTATTGTAAAGATTGCATCAATTGCAATTTGACCGCCCTTTCCATGAACAAAATAAAAATTCTTCAGTCTCCCCTTTATCGGGGATTGAAAAATACTGCACTGGTGAAAAAGCTCCGTAAGGGGCATCGAACCGCTTTTGAAGATGCACAGGAAAATACCATTCCACCCGAGGAAGATACCGCCCACAGCACAGGCAGAATGTACCGGCAACTTCGCTCCTACTATATTAGTATGCTTCAGCTTGTAGATGTCATTCATTGTAATTCCACGGTGGCAAGGGATGTTTATACACGTTTTCTTCCGGAAGGAAAATGCCGTCTGCTGTCAATCTCCAATCAGGAAATCAATGACCATAGGAACAATCCAAAAGTAACATCCGATAAAATCCGCCTTGTTTATCTTTCCCCTGCGAAAGCATTCAAGGGCTATGGACTGATTCGCCAAGTGCTTGATGAAATGTGGAACAGCGGATTGCACAATTTTGAACTGCATATTTATACATCTTTGCCAAATCCCATGCCTTATATGAAAGTATCTCCCGACGGTTATCAGCGTAGTGATTTACCGGAGATATTCTCCCAAGCAGATGTATTATTAGCCCCTAGTATCTGGTATGAAACATTTGGGTTTACCGTTCTTGAAGCCCTGAGTTTCGGCGTTCCTGTCATTGTGAGTGACCATGTAGGTGCAAAAGATGTGATTGGGGATGGCGGAATTATCATCCCTGCAAACTCAGCGTCTGCCCTGAAAGATGCGATTTTGTCCCTTTCCGCTGAACGCTGTGCCGAATTTCGGAAGAACATCCAGAAAAATGTAAAAATCAAAACATGGCTGGAATATGTACAGGAAAACCAAACATTATATAAGGCTAATGAAAATGAGGTGCTGAAATGATTTATGTGGAAATGTATGGAAGATTAGGTAATCAATTTTTCCGATATGCAGTCGCAAGAGCTATACAAAAAAAATATTACCCTGATGAAAAAATTGTGATTAACTTCACGCAGGTGAATGAAACTCATAAGTCTGACCCTTCTTTTTATAATGTTCTGGAAGAATATCAGGTTGCACCTTATGAAATTTACCCGAAAACAGGGAAAGTCATTTTTAAAGAAACCAACGCTTTACAGAAAGCCATTTGTGCCGTCTATTATTCCCAAATTAGAGGGCTTACACCCGAAAATATGAATACGGTGGTAGCAATCGAAAAAAAATGGCATCCGATTTTAGATAAATTTGGTTTATACTGGTATCGTTATGGTGGTTGGAATCTCCAACGCTCCACAGCAAAAAATAAATTTATATCGGGAAATTTTGAAGCTCCACAATATTTTTCGGAAATCAGGGAAGATTTATTGAAAGAATTTACTCCCAAACATGACAGACTGGAGAAGAATGCCCCACTCTATGCAGTGATTGAATCTACAGAGTCCGTTTGTGTCAGCATCCGGAGGGGCGATTTTGAAAGCAATCCCGAAATAAAAACGTTACATAGTGTTTGTCATCAGGATTATTTTCTCAGAGCAATTGATGAAATTAAGAAACGTGTTGCCCATCCTGTATTTATTCTTTTTTCTGATGATATTGAATGGGCGAAAGAAAACATTCATACAGGGACAGAGACATTCTATGAAGACGGAACAGACCCTGTTTGGGAAAAGCTCCGAATGATGAGCTTATGCAAGCATTTTATTATTTCCAACAGTACATTTAGCTGGTGGTGTCAGTATTTGTCAACATCCGAAAACAAAATTGTGATTTCGCCGTCTCACTGGTTTAATAATCGCTATCGTTCTCATTTGATTGAAGATTCTTTTATCAAAATTGATGTCTGATAAATTTTAAAATTTCATCGAAATGCACAAAATATACACAAAAGGGGAATGAAAGTTTTATGAATCGAAAGTTATTCTATTGGTATCATTTACTTGTGAGACATGATGTGCTTTCTCCCCTTGCTGTCAAGCGTTTTGGGAAAGCAGGTAAGGGAATGTTGATTTTCACGCCCATTCAGCTTGACCGCAAGAGGGATTATATTCGTTTAGGGGACAATGTGGTAATCAGAAAATATGCTAGAATCAATTGTTATCCGAAATGGAACGCAGAAAAGGACAATGAACCCATTATTACGATTGGAGACAATTGCAATATCGGGCAAAGGCTTTCTTTGCTTGCCGGAGGGAAAATCACAATCGGCAATCATGTGCTGATGGCTTCCGACATTCTGATTACTTCCGAAAATCATTCTATCAATCCGGAAGATAAAAAGCACTACATGGATCAGCCTTTGCAATGCGCTGATGTAGAAATTAAAGATGGTTGCTGGATTGGTGAGAAAGTCTGCATTATGCCAGGGGTGACAATCGGGAAAAAGTGCGTTATTGGTGCAGGAAGTATTGTCACAAAGAGCATACCAGATTATAGTATTGCCGTGGGAAATCCTGCACGAGTCATCAAAAAATATGACTTTCAGGCACATAAATGGGTATCTGTATAAAAATTTTTAATACCATTTAACATTTAATAGGAGGGAAAAATGGAAATAGGAAAGAAAATTCCCTTTTTTGTGATTATGATAATATTTGTTTTCTTGTTTTTTCACAGGTTTCTAATACAAGCGATTGGAATTCCGGATGCTTCAAAGTATATTTTGGATTTATTAAACATTGTATTATTGATATTATGCCTTTTCAAGCAGAGAATCAAAAATCCAACGTTCCTTTGTTGGTATGCGCTTTGTTTTTTGGTTCTGATATTTACCGGAATGATTAGTTTCCTCCTGTTTGGAAAATTATGGGATACGCCTGTTATCAATGTCATATTTGACCTCAGAAGTATCATACGTTTTCCTATTTTTCTAATCAGTTGCTATAATTTATTGAACAGAAAACAAACAGAGCTTATTTTTCGCTTTTTCATAGGGTTTCATTTGGTGAACTGTGTTTATATTGTTTATCAATATTTCACATTGGAAGTTGAAAAATATTGGATGCGTGGGGATAATCTCAATGGGTTCTTCGGAACGGAAACAGGCGGAAATCAGTTTGTCAATGTTCTGATGGTTGTGACTACAATCATAGTATTTGATAAATTTATCAAAAAAGAATATTCCAAAAATTTTATGCTGTTTTGGGTGGCATTGAATTTAATTATTGCAGTATTGATTGAATTAAAGTTCTATTTTGTCGAATTCGCCTTGATTGCATTGTATTTCATTGCTCCCTACATCAAAAAGCCTACCGCCAAACAATTGATAATAGGCGGAATTGCATTGTTGCTCATACCAATCATTTATTCTGTTTTGGTGCAGATGTTATATAAAATTTATCCGTGGATGGAAGGAACAATGTCACTTTCCGGAATGGTTGGCAACAATCTTTCCGACAAGGGGTACACCGGAAAAGGCGATTTCAACCGATTTACGGCGATTAGTGGCACGATTAGCAAAATTTTCCACGGGAATATTGCTTACTCCTTGTTTGGGATTGGGTTAGGAACTGCCAATTTGAACGGAGAATTTGCAAAAGCTTACGAATGGACGCATTATTCGTGGATGTCAACTTCTTATATGTTCATTGAAACGGGTTTCATCGGTTTTATTTGTTATTCCGTTTCGTTGCTGATGCCGTTTTTCCTGCACCGCAAAAAGAGCATCTATAAAAATTTGTCCAAATTAGGGGCAATCTTATTGATTGCTATTATGATTTATGATGAAGCCCTCAGAACAGAAGCCGCCTATATGATATTTTTCCTAGTTTCAACAGGGCTGATATCCAACTATGATTGTACGGAGGAATACTATCAATGTCAGAGATTGCTAACAATAAAATCATCTTATCCGTGATTATTCCGGTCTATAATGTGGAAAAGTATCTGAAACGCTGTCTCAATTCCGTGTTATCACAGCTCAGTGAAGATATGGAAATCATCATTATAGACGACGGCTCAACCGATAACAGCGGAAAAATTTGTGAACAATATACAAAAAAATACGGTTCTGTCATCAATGTGATTCACCAGAAGAACGGCGGGCTTTCCTCAGCAAGAAATACAGGCATTGAAAATGCCCGTGGAGAATATTTGTACTTTCTTGATTCGGATGACTATATCAGCAGTAAATTCATACAAACTGTATATGGTTATTTGCTCCCGAGAAAATATGATATTCTGGAATTTGATTCCTTTTGGCAGACAAAAGAAGGGGTTATTACCCTGAAAATGAACAATACCGTTCATGAATACTCCGGATTGGAATTGATTGACAAGCTGATACAGAATGAAGTAGGCTGTCAGATATGGCGAAGAATCTATAAAAGCAGTCTGTTTGAGGGAATTCGATTCCCTGTCGGAAGAAACTATGAGGATATTTCCGTATACTATCAACTTCTGATTCGTTCTAAAGTCAATTTGGTAATCGATTCACAGCTTCATATCTATAATCTTTTGAATGTGAATTCCATTACCCAAAAAGCAAATTTAAAGAACCTTAGTGATATGTATTTAGCAGTCAATGAAATGCATGACGGCTTGCTTCCTGTTGTGGAAGAAAATCATTTTGATAAGATGTATCTGGAATACTATAAAAGATGTATCTATATTTATATTTTGTTGAAATTGCACAAATCGAATTTGAGAGATAACGAAATTTATCAACAAATCCGTGATTATTTAAGCAAAAATAACCAATATGATTATATCAAATATAAAAATTATGGTTTGAAAAGATTGTTTGCATATCAACTGCTGAAAATGTTTCATCAGTTTTGAGGGGTGTTTTTATGGAGAAAGATAACTATTTGTCGTCATTACATGAAGAATTATTGACCATTCTTGACGAAGTTGTGAGAGTTTGTGATGCCAACCATCTGAAATATTATTTAGTGGGTGGCACACTTCTGGGGGCTGTCCGTCACAAAGGCTTTATTCCATGGGATGATGATTTAGACATTGTCATGCCGAGAGAAGATTTTGAAAAATTTGTATCTCATTTCTACCAAAAGCTGAAAAAGGGCTATTCACTGGAATGGATTAACACCAATCCCCGATATAACAAAGTCTTTGCAAAGGTTTGTAAGGACAATACACTGTTTGAAGAAGCAGTTGGTCAGAATCTGTCAATCAAAAGGGGCATATTCATTGACATTTTCCCTATGGATGTGACAGACGGATATTCCGAACAGGTGGAGCGCAGAAAGAAACAGGTTCTCTTCTGGAGTGGGCTTTTGGTTGCAAAATGTATCTCACAGGAAAAAAACATTGTCAAAAGAATCATTCTGGACGCTATCCCCGAAAAAACGCTGTTGCAACTTTCTGAACATTACATGAAAATCAAGCCAAAGCAAGCAGGGGGGTATTATTCTAACTTCGGGTCACAGTATGCCATCAAACGGCAGACACAGCCCATCAGCAATTATGGAGACGGCGTTTTGTTGCCGTTTGAAAACCGTCAATACCGTTGCCCGACAAAATATCAAGCTGTTCTGGAGTCCATTTATGGAAAAAACTATATGCAACTTCCCCCAGAGGAAAAAAGAAGAACGCATTACCCGTTGAAAGTGATATTAAGCAATGGTCAAACATTTGAGTTTGAAAAAGTCAAAAATAGAGTCATTGTTGGAGAGGAGTAACCATGAAAAAATACAAAGTAGGCTATACAACTGGTGTTTTCGATATGTTCCATATCGGACATCTGAATATTTTGGAAAGAGCAAAGGAACAATGTGAGTATCTGATTGTTGGCGTAAGCACTGATGAACTCGTGAAATCTTACAAGCATAAAACGCCAATCATTCCATTTGAAGAGCGAATGAAAATCGTGAAGGCTATCCGCTATGTGGATGAAGTTGTCCCTCAAACAACCATGGACAAAATGGAAGCATGGGAACATTATCACTTTGATGCAATGTTTCATGGGTCTGACTGGAAAGGGACAAATATGTATGATGAGATTGAGCAAAAATTGAACGCTGTGGGCTGTCATCTGGTATTTTTGCCACACACAGAGGGAACTTCTTCTACCATTCTGACCAACGCACTGCAAAAATTGATTGATGCGCCGAACGATACCAAAAAATAACAGGGAGGCTTTAACTTGGCACAATCAAGAACAAAAAATGTTTCTCGGAATGCGATAGTTGCAATTATATGTCAAGTCGCTAATCTCCTTTTGAATTTCATTATCAGAACTGTTTTTATCAAGGAGTTAGGGGCGGAATATCTCGGTGTGAATGGACTTTTTACCAATGTATTGACAATTCTTTCATTCGCAGAACTGGGAATTGGAAATGCAATCATATTCAGTATGTACAAGCCCTTAGCTACCAATGATACAGAAGAAATCAAGTCATTGATGCACTTATACAAAACTGCTTATAACTATATTGGTATCTTAGTTGCTGTGGTCGGCTTGGGTGTGACTCCGTTTCTTGATTACATTATCAAAGAAAAGCCCGATATTCCCGAAAATATCTCTATCTTATATTTGCTGTTCCTTGCCAATACGGTAGTTTCTTATTTTTTTACATATAAGAAAAATATTATCATTGCTGACCAGAAAAGCCACATTGTGATAGGTGTGTCTCAAATTGTCATTTTGATAAAAACAGTATTCCAAATTACATTTTTGAAACTCACACATCAGTTTTTAATTTATCTGTTATTGCAAATTCTTTTCACAATTGCCGATAATCTGGTATGTTCCGTGATTGCTGACAAAATGTACCCCTATCTGAAAGAACCGGCAACTCCGCTCGGGAAAGAAAAAACTCAGAAAATATTTACAGATGTCAAGGCACTGGCATTGTATAAGTTTGGTTCTGTCATCCTGAACGGAACGGATAATATCTTGATTTCGGCAATGATTGGTGTACTTGAAGTGGGGCTTGTGTCAAACTATCTGCTGTTGACTTCATCATGCAACTTACTGTTGAACAAAGTAACAGAGGTATTCACTTCCAGTGTAGGAAATTTGAACGCCACAGAGGGAGAAGAAAAGCAATATAACATCTTCAAAAAGCTTTTTTTCCTCACATCATGGATTTTTGCATTCGCTTCTGTCGGGCTGATGTTGCTTTCACAAGATTTCATCACCACTTGGATCGGGGAAGACTACCTTCTTTCCAATGCGGTATTGCTAGCCATTATCTCTGAATTTTACGTCAAGGGAGTGCATTCTGTCGCTTGGACTTACCGTTCTACACTGGGATTATTTGTAGAAGGAAAATGGTCTGCATTGATGGCGGCACTCATCAATTTAGGATTATCTGTGCTCTTTTGTTCCAAATTGGGGCTTTTAGGCATTTTCTTAGCAACTCCCATTTCCAGAATCATCACATTGGGCATTGTTGACCCCGTTTTGATTTTTCATAAGGGATTCAAGAAAAATGTCGGTCAGTATTATTGGAATTACATCCTCTATACAGCAATCTATCTGGCTATCGCAGTGATATGCAGATTTGCATTGAATATCGTCACAATTTCCGGATGGGCTGGAATCATTGTCAAAATGATTCTTGTCACGGTGGTATTCAATAGTATGGTAGCACTGATTTTCTCCCCTACCAAGATGTTCAAGGAGCTATTGGGAATGGTAAAAAATATGTTATTCCATAAAAGATAATACGAAAATAGGATTGATAATTCTACATTTTTGGAGAGAAATAGATTATGAGTATTTTATTGAACAATCAAAAATGCTGTGGTTGTGGGGCTTGTGAAAGCATCTGCCCCAAGAAAGCAATCACATTAGTAGAAGACGACGAGTCGTTTTTGTATCCACAAATCAATCAGGATTTATGCATTGACTGTAATCTGTGTGAGAAAACGTGCCCCCTTTCATTTGATGCATATACCCCTGCAAGTGATATTTCCGCCTATGTTGGGCTGAATCAGTCCGGTGAGGCATTGTTTGAAAGTTCGTCCGGCGGTGCGTTTACGGCATTGTATGAAGTCTATATTCGTAAAGGGTATCGGGTGTATGGTGTTGCATTCGACCAAAATCATAAAGTGATTCACTGCGGAGCTTCTACATTAGAAGAATGTGAGAAATTTAGAAAATCAAAGTATGTTCAGAGCTACTATAATAATGTATATGAATGCATTGTGCAGGACTTGAAAAAGGGAACAAAAGTTTTGTTCTCTGGAACGTCCTGTCAATGTGCAGCACTGCGCCTGTATCTTGCAACAAAGAGGGTAGATTCCCAGAATATTGTGATAATCAACGTTCTGTGTCATGGTGTGCCCTCTCAAAAAATGTTTGATACCTACCTTGATGAACTTCAGAAAGAGACGAAATTACAAGTGATCCGCTATCAGTTCAAAAACAAATCCCCAAAAGATGGAAAAATAAACACAAGAACCGCCCTGATAGAATTCGACGACGGAACAAAAAAAGTCAGAGAGATTGCCAATGATGCATTTTTGAGAGGATATTACACAAGACTTTTCTATCGTCCTTCCTGTGCGGTCTGTCCATTCGCCAGAGAGGAACGACTATCCGACTTCACCATATTGGATGCATGGAACATTGAGAAGATTATGCCCGAATATGATTCTCTTTCCGGAGTGTCATTGATTTTGTTCAATACGGAGAAATCTAAACAACAATTAGCGGAAATTCAGTCAAAAATGACGTTAAATGAAGTATCTACCCAATGGGCGCTTTCCAGTCAGGAGCTTTTCCATGAACCGACCTCAATGCACCGGAACAGGAAACTTTTTTTTCAGTTATGGTCAAAAATGGGCTTTACCAAAGCGGTGTTCCAATCCACACGCACCGGCTGGAAACAGAAGCTCGCCCGACTCCTGCCGGAAGGTATCAAGACTAAGTTAAAAAAAATCTTATACAAATAGCAATATGAAATCCCCCGCTTCTTCAAGTGGGGGATTTTATGAAACGTCAGTGGGAAAGAATTGGTATCTCCCATCTTGGTGACATCCTCCCCCGCCTGTAGAGGCGGGGGCTTCCCCTCGCCGGCAGGTTTGGTTCTCGTTCGATAGTACCAGCGTACTAAGCATAAGCGAGCTACCCCCGTGTGTCCCACGGTTCTTTTATCTTGATATATTATATCATATTTTGGGTAATCTGTCAAGAGGGTGGACGCAATTCATCCCCCGCCTAAGAGGCGAGGGTTTTCTTGCTAATCTTTGATAAAAGTAAAAATTGGCGATTGCACGGACAAAACATTCCGTGTATAAAATGAAGTAAGTAAGCAAACAAACCATCAGGAACGGCTGACGATAACAAAAACCTTTGCAGGAACATTATTGACCCTAGAATTTTTACCAATATTCAGCAAGCTGATTCCTTTTTCACGAAGTTCAGGCTCAAGAGCTTTTAAAAACGCTGTCGGACGTGCCGGAAAGAAATCGCTTCCATACTTTTTCTTGATAAGTTCATGCATTTGAGGATAAGAAATTTTCACTTTGTCGCCCCGTTTGGCAAGTTCTGTAATGATTTCAATAATCATCAGCTTTTCGGCATCCGGCATAGAATCTGACGGAAGCTGTTTTTTGTTTTTCTTCTTCTGATTCTGGGCAATAAGAATATCAAGTTTCTGATTGGTTCTCTCATTGATTTCATTTAATCTCTGAATTTCTCGGAGCAGTTCGGCTTCTGGTGCGTTGCTCAAACTGTAGGAACCTGTTTTCCGCAGTGAGGGGAGGACTTCATGTGTAATCCAACGCTTGAAAATTCTTGCCTCTGGAAGTTTGCTTGAAAAAATGAGTGAATATAAACCAGGTTCGTTAATAATAATTCTTGCAGGATAGCCAACTTGTCCTTGTAACATTAAAATCTGCTTATCTTCTTCCTCGACATGGTCAGCAATTGCCTTTCTTGAATTTGCATAGCCCAATACATCTGCAACGCTTTTGCCCATAAACCAAGGTTCGCCATCAATCATAATTACCTCAATGTTGTTTTTTTGAAAATCGAATTTCACAATTTCATTTTGTTGAATATGCATAAAATTTCCTCCTCATTTTTGTGTAAAAATACTGTACCCAATTCGTTACGCTATTATTTTCTTCTTCCTCTAAATAGTGTAACTTATTTTACACTATTATAACACATACTACAGCATTTGTCAATAGGAAAATAGAAAAAAATAAAAAAAGCCTGAAAAAAATTTTTTCAAGGCTTTTTCGGATTGATTTTCTGCAATTCCCGAAGCAGTTCGGCTTCTGGTGCGTTGCTCAAACTGTAAGAACCTGTTTTCCGGAGTGAGGGGAGGACTTCATGTGTAATCCAACGGCGGAATTTTTTAGCTTCTGGTTTGTTGCTTCTAAGAATAACAGCATATAAGCCTGATTCATTGACAGCAATTGCATTTTGACTTCTTCCCATTCTATCTGTAATCAAAATCTGTTTTACTTCATCTTCATCAAGTCTTTGTGCAATTCTTGACGGCTTCGTTAAATCTAAAATCTTACAAATATCTGAAAGTACAATCCATGCTTCATTATCAATCCAAAAAGACCGAACTTCTTTTTTCTCAAACTCAAATTTCACAACGTCATTCATAACAAAAAATCTCCTTTACGATAAAAATAAAAATGGGGTGAATTTTACTCACGTCATCTTTTCTTATAATTCTATAAATTTAATATGATGTCCGTTTTTGGAATCCATTTTTTATATTGTACCACATACTACAGCATTCGCCAATAGGAAAATAGAAAAAAATAAAAAAAGCTTGAAAAAAATTTTTTCAAGGCTTTTTCGGATTGATTTTCTGCAATTCCCGAAGCAGTTCGGCTTCTGGTTTCCGGCTTTTAAAAATTAACCATTAAAAACTTCCTTTCAATTTTTTGACGGTGTGAGTAAAACTCATACCGTCAAAATGCGGTGAGTAACTATTATTGTACCACATACTACAGCATTCGCCAATAGCAAAAACGAAAAAATCCATTTCCTGCAAAATTTCCGCAATAAGTAAGCAAACCACAAAACTTCTTCAATTAAATCAAAAGCATGTCAAAAAAATGTATTCCAAAAATCAAATTCAACTTATATGAAATACTTCCTGAAAAACTGATTGAGCTGTCACCATCGAAATTGGTATTGACATATATTTTGAAACATGATAAAATGAAATTAAACAGATTTTTGGAAAGGATGTGCTGAAAATGGCAGAACCAGACAAGAGAAAAACCTACATAGGCTATGTCAGGGTATCCAGTGCCGACCAGAACGAGGCTCGACAGCTCAAAGCCCTAGAGAATTTCGGTAAGCCTATGCACCGGATATTTATTGATAAGTGCAGTGGCAAGAGTACCGACCGCCCAGAACTGAAACGAATGCTTGATTATGTGCGTGATGGAGATGTTGTTGTTGTCAGTGAGTATGCCCGACTTGCTCGAAGTAGTGCCGATATGCTCAGAATCGTGAACGAATTGCAGGAAAAGGGCGTTGAGATTATCAGCCTTCGGGAACAGCTCGACACCACTACTCCACAAGGAAAATTTATGCTGACAGTATTCGCAGGTCTGGCAGAGCTGGAACGTGAAACAATTCGTGAGCGACAGCGTGAAGGAATCGCCATTGCTAAGGCTCAAGGGAAATATAAAGGAAGACAGCCAATTCCTGTGGATGAGGATAAGTTCAGAGCTGAATGTGCCAAATGGAGAGCCGGAGAGCAGACAGCGAAAGCAACTATGAAGAAGTTAGGCATGAAACCGAATCGATTCTATCGGAAAGTGAAAGAATTTGGTCTTTGAGATGAAATCCCTGTGCAGTTGCACAGGGATTTTCTTGTATTACATATTAACTTCTTTCTTTCAAAAAATAAGGTTGCAAGAGGAATCTGTTCTTGCTCTTGGTTACGGTTACGAACTTTTTTTCGTAACTCTTGTTGCTTTTAAGTTAATTTTCATAGGAATATAGGCAAAAAAGCGGTTACGGCAAATGGAAAATTTATCGTAACCGCTTTAAGTACACCCTCTTAATTCTATGGAGAAGTGTTTCAAATAAGTTCCGAACACTTATTGACATATATTCCGAAACGTGACAAACTTATAACAGAGAGAAAAACAAAAGGAGTTGAACCAACGACAGAGAAAACATATATCGTGTCCGTGTATCCAGTGCCAGCCAGAACGAGGCTCGACAGCTCAAAGCCTTGGGAAATTTCGGTAAGCCGATACACAGAACCTCTGTTGACAATAGCATAGCAGTGCTAGATATGCTATCATTAGGAATATAGAATCCCTGTGCAGTTGCATGGGGATTTTCTTGTATTGGCTCTATAAAAAACAGCCGATAACACAAAACAGGAGTCAGAAAGGACGATTCGTGAATTACAGGACAAGTTACAAAGTTACAAAAGGCAGAAACGAAAACCAGTGAAGTGAAAAACAGCCGATAACACAAAACAGGAGTCAGAAAGGACGATTCGTGAATTACAG
>ERZ842401.2618-NODE-2618-length-23811-cov-10.901246_pt1 | contig 23811 bp, 18 predicted proteins | sample MGYA00521270_ERZ842401 | MGnify/ENA primary metagenome ERZ842401 (study PRJEB31892, sample SAMEA3878208) | bioreactor metagenome | biome: Moose rumen | place: Sweden | collected 2011-10 | study: EMG produced TPA metagenomics assembly of the PRJEB12797 data set... | reverse complement strand
GACGGACAGGACGACCGTTCACCTCCTTCACACCCACCACGATATAACCGCCACCCGTCTCGTCGAAGTCGTTGGCGAAAGCACACACGCTACGGTAGATGGCATCCGGATTCCATCCCGTCTTATACTCAATGCGGTCACCCTCTACAGCCCGTCCACCGAGCAATTCTTCTATATTAATTGGTAATCTCATATATTTATAACGTTTTCGTTTGCAAATTTACTATAACTGTTCCAATTACCGCAGCGGAACAACTTTTAAACTGTATTTCCTGCTATTCCTGTCCAAAACGACATCATACTCCTTGATTCCTTTCGATTTTGCAATCGTTCTGAAATGCTCCTTATAGCGCTCTTCCATTTCTGGCCCATAATAAATCGCCTTCAAACAACCTTTATCAGGAATCGAGGTAAACTCTTTATTTGCATCTTTATCTGTCAACGGCTCCATATCAATGAGCCTCCATTCCTTTTCATGGGCATATTCTGCCTTATCTTTATATAAATAGGTCTTGATCCAATACAACCGGTCTATCGGGTTCAATTGTTCAAATTGTTGCAAAACAGAATCATCCACACCATTACTCATCATAAAATTCCGCCCACTAATCCTGTCTATTATCTCCGTCGCATCCATTTTTTGAGAAGTGTAGATAATCGGGAACAAACATACAGCATGGGAGTTCTTTGTCAACACTCGCCAATTCCTAAAATCGTACTCCAATGCAAAGCCTGTATAACCGTCCGCATAAGTATCCCACATAAACTTTGATGTCACAGTTTCAGTAAAGCAAGCCAGCTTGGTAGCTTTGTTTTGTCTGGCCCATTGCTGTTGCTTTTCTATATGCTCCTTCCAATCGTCATAATATCGTTTATAGATATCCCATAGATTGGTTTCTATAATGTCATTAGGCAGATCGTTTTCTATCAATTCTTTTATTTTAGAGGTGACAGGATTGATAGGGAATGAAGAAGGATTGTTTCTATATGCATTTATCATTGTAGGCATATATAAGTTGTATACTTCTTTCATCCGCTTATCTAACGTTTTGTTGTCGTAAAAAACAGTAGAATCATATTTATCAGGGAATTTATCCGCTATGCAAACCGGGATAGTTCCTTGTTCTATGGATATAAGCGTATCTATATTGCATTTACGGAACCTGAACAATTTTGATGGGATATGGTGTTCCACAAACGATAACACTTTCGCATAAGACAAAAGAGTCTCCATCTTCGGAAGATTGTCAGGTATTGATGCCCTAGACATCAACCTCGCAAACTCTTTCTTGAAGTCCTTTTTGGAATATGTATTCTTGTCTTTGTTCATCCAATTATATTCATGTTCTTAAAAATGATTCGTTGCTATTGTAAATCTCCTAATGCTGCTAAATTAAGACAAGTAGAAAATCCACTTAAACACCATCTTACCACTTCTTCAATATTCATCCCATCTATTTTTATTTCAGAGTTATCCCAAGAGTTGGCTGGCCCCACCTCTACCTCTGTGATAACATTATTGTCTTTCTTTTCAGATATAAAGAAATGCTCTGTGCCAAAGCTGAAATAACTAATACTCATATTTTTAGCAATAGCATATAATGGACATGTCAGTTGCATGTATTCAGGACACAGAATACTCATTTCTCTCTTCTCTCTAAGTGTAATCTGCGTTTTTAAATCGTTCACAATCTCATCAATTGACAACCCACACTCCACCATATAAACTATAAGATGGAAAAGTGGCATGGATGTCGAAAACTTCATATTGTGATGCTCAAAAATATCGCTTTTTATTCTGTCTTGAGTATCAAATAATGTCAGTCTCTTTAAATCTCGAATTGAAAGTTGATATATTCCTCTCCAGAAATTAGAAAATGTTGGGAAAATATGTGCGATATCAAGCTTCTGAGAAAACTCATTTTCAATATGCGAAGCTATAGAGTGCTGAATACTATATCTAAATGGCTCTCTTGACAAGAATTTGCTCATATACCCCTCATAACATGCTTCCTTTCCATAGAAATGATGGAAAATATGTTCCGTTGATTCATAATCCATTACCAGAACAATATTATTAAAGCCAAATTTGTTCGTCACCACATCAGGAGAACTTGTATCATCTATGTGAGCACTCAATACATTCAATATACGAAACAGATGCTTGGGATCAAGGCGATCTAAATCTTCAACAATTAAAACTACTCTTTTCTTTTTCCATTCAGGTCCATTTGTGGCATGATCCTCCTTCATCCAATTAAGCGCACATTTTATTAGCTCTGTATATCCATTATTCTCGTATATGCCACCTCTTATTTGAGAAAAAGATGACAAGTATTTGTCTGACGTATGCTTCTTTTTTTTGTATTGTTTCTTTTTCTCACAGAATTTTGCAAAGACTTTATCGTAAAAGCCTCCTGCAGGAATGAAAGACAATAAGAACGAAACAATTGCTTGCAAATCCGAAAAGTCGAAAATGGAATCAAACAAAGCATTAATATCTATGTTGTTAAGCAGTCCGTCCCTATCCAGTTGCATGATAATATCACGTTTTATATATTCAAAAATATCTTCATTTTTAGCTACAGAATAATTAACCGGATAAATAGTGATAAACTGATACTTTTCTTCCAACTCTTTGCTTTTCCGTAATTGATTTAGGAAATAGGTCTTTCCATCACCAAACTTTGCTGATAGAATTATCCTATCAGTCGTTTCAAGATATTGATCAAAATCCTTAATCTGTTCCTTCACGTTAATATCATGTAACTCTATTCTCATCGTATCTTTAGCAATTATAAAGTATTTTGATATAATCCTTTTCATTCTCATTCAACTGTGAGAAGACATCATCGGCACCATCAATATGCTCACGGAAATCCATTGCTATTGTAGAAGCCAATTTACATGCACAAGTCAATATCGTCCTTAAGAAATTTTTATCTGTTTCACTATTAAACATTTGACCGAACTGGAGTACACCAAGATATGACGGATGACCATGAATTGACAATAAACGATATGCAGGAGCATCTGTTCTAAGTAATGCCTCAACCCCTTCCTCAAATCTGTAACTATCAAAAGCTATGATTCTATTATTATCATAATCCTTCCTAAATCGATAGCCTTTAATATCTACACTTTTACTCCTTACGACACTAGTTAGTTGCCTTCTTATTTCATCGGACATGACAAGTTTTGCAGCAATACTTTCGATTATATTCTTCAAATCCTCTATTTGTTTCTTTTCATCCTCTTCTTTCTTCTTAAACGACAAAGGAACGATTGGGAGATTCTGTCGATTGTTCAGTCCTCTTATTTCCCAAATATACAAAACGATGTCTCGTTCTTCTTTTGTATCATGCTCAGCATAGATATTGTGAAATACAAATACCATTTCATACAAACTTCTCAGGACGGAAATCAATGAAGGAATATCCAGAATCTTAATCGTGTCCTTTTCTGGCCTTACATTTATCCCATCACACATGATAAATAATGTGCGGATTTTGCATACAACCATTTGGAGGATACACTGAGCTATAGCATCTGATTCTGGGACATCCTCTTGCTCTTTACTACGACGCCATCCATAGTATAAATGGAACAACCCATCACAGACGGTTTTCAGACCACTCCGCATAATAGCGATCTGCCCATCAATACCGATATTTTCAATAATCTTCTCTGTATCCATTCTGTCAATAAAGAAATAAAATAACACACCCCAATGGCCCTATCGGTTTAATCATACCCATAATGCATTTCGCGATAATTGCTCAAGCTGATACTCTCTTCCTCCCTGTCATAACACGAGAATCGCTGGTCTGTGGCCAGTTTTATCTTTTCACATGCCACGACAGGGTCAACACCGCGCATCTCCATGTTATACAAGAAGATACCAAAGCAGATATGCATATCAGCTGAGGTCAAGCTTTGTCTCGGCCCAAGCACATAGCAAATCTGCTGACAAGTCAGGAATATGTCGTATGCCACTTCCATCAGTCCACCCCTGCAACAAGATAACATCAGAATGCTATCTTCGTTCATGCACTTGCTTTGACATAAAAGCATGGCCAGTCTTTTCCAACTCATGTTGACTTTTTCGTCCTCGCTTGCAAAACCTTCGGAATTACCATGAGCACTTAAATAAATATAGTCGAAAAGACCATGTGAATAGAGAATGCTTTCTAAGTCCTCATTATCCTTAACGCACTTGCAGACAGACTCAATTCCGTATAATTGCGCCTGTTCACATATTCCGTTGCACTCATGTGGTTCATCGGAACTTCCGCATGCTTTTAATATAAGGATTCTTTTTCTCATATTCAAGAATCATTTGTAGTATTTGTTGACTATCTTCTGAAGATTATCAATTACAATGTCAACAGATGCCGGCCTTCTTTTTTTGGAATGATTCAACATCTGTTTTATTAAAGAGTAGAGAGAAGAGTTCCTGAGCAAGAAGTCTGATTCCTTAACGCATCCTATTGGAGCATTACCTTGTAATATATACCAAAAGACTTTTGCTAATTGGAACAAGTCTGACTGGTGATCGATATTACAATCGAAGTTTTTCCCCTCAACCTTCTCTGATAAGTATTTATTCATTGCTTCTGGAGATAGCCATCCACGTGGTCCAAGCAATTCTCCTTCTTTGTCAAGGCTTGGTTTATTTCTCATTTGTATGAGTCCTAAATCTCCTACTTTCCATGTGCCATTAATCATGAAAATATTATCAGGCTTGATGTCACGATGATAATACCCAAGATCATTAAGTTCTTTTATGCCTTGAGCAATTTGGAGACACAATTCAACTCGTGAGGCTTCATCATACATTTCGTTCTCCTCTTCTAAAAAACTTTTTAAATCATATTCAGCATACTCCATCACATAAAAAGGAAAAGAGACTTCGTAATTTCCATCCTCGCAAGTTCGACAAACCAAGTTGCCATCAAAGGAAATATCTATAACATTACCAACATTTCGTTGCTTGCAATCATATAATGCATCTATTTCTTGTCTAAATCTTTTGTTTATGTTTTTAGGCCTTATTTTGTCATTTTTATATGGCTCGGGGTATTTTGATATCTTAATTACTCTTTCGGGTATTGCATCCTCATCGTATGTTTGAGCAACATATAATGCAAAAACAAAAGAATTACCACCTTTGTTAGACTTGAATTCTGAATTAAGGTACGATACAAAATAGTCCACATCATCTAATCTCAGATAATTTTCAGTTCGAATTTCTGAGATTTGTAAAATGGGCTTGTGAAAAAGGAAATCACATTTTATATCCATAATGTCTAACTAAATTGTTTCGTATCAATAATCTTCCAGCCTTCAATCTCGGCAAATGCTATATCATCGATATCGTATTCGCCTTCCAAATATTCACAAACATCTGCCAGATGATGAGACTTCTCCTCCACATTCTTAACAATAAGTAATTCTTCCAAAATTGACAGTCTCGTTAATCTTGCTGTTTTAGAATTAGACTGGGTCACGCAATGATAAGCATACTCCTTGAAAGTCTCACAATCATCATTCGTAGGTCTGATGTATTCATGTTCATCAACAAATACCAAAAAACGATATTGTTCGGAAAGAACATTCACAGAAAATTCTTTATGTTTAGCAATAAAACAAAACAATGTATAGAAATCATTTCTTTGTTTAAACCTTGTCTCTTTTATTGGTTTAACTACATTCAACTGGCAAAGGATTTCCAAAATTGATTTGAACTCCTCACGAACTTGTTCAACTTTAGCAGTTTCAAGTGTGGATTCCAATAACTCTTCTACCGCCTTTCTCTTATCTGTTACATTCCCTTTAAATAAATAAGCAACTAGCTCCTCTATCAAGCTTCTATCATTCATCCTTTGGACAGTCTTTGTGGAGAATATGTCCAGATCTGATAACCCTTGCAAATCCATCAACTCATTGACCAAGACCATAAAGGGAGCATCGTGGTATTGTGCCTTATTGACCTCTGCAGGATTCAAATGGACACCACGTTTATTTACAAGACTATAGAAATCTTCAAGAGATTCGCCGTTTGACGTATCAATGTCATACAATTCCGTTACATTAAGTAAATATGACATGAATTTATCTTGATCAATATCCCGATAATATTTCTTGTCTGAATCTGCAAAATCTCCCTTAACATATTTGCTGATAGTTGTAGCTCGCTGTTGACCATCAACCATATCATAGGTGTCATCTTTCTTTTTGTAAATAAAGAAATTAGGCAAAGGATATCCTTTCATGATAGAATCAATCAATAGTTTCTGATCTTTAGACGACCATATAAAATTTCTCTGATATGGTGGATGAAGATTGATTTTATCTTTCTTTATCCAATCTATCAACTGCGAAATGGTTATTTCTTTAATTGAATATTTCATAGCGATATATTTTTTAATCCAATGATTCTGGTACATCATCAACATCTTCAGTCTCTTCCTCCTTATTCAAGAATCCGAGGAATACTCTCAGAAATGCAGTCTCTTTGAAGAAGTAATTAGGATTCTCCTCCAACTTCTCTTGAATATAGTCGAAGCCGAAGTTGGCATATTGTTCCATTTTGTCAACCAGCATATCTACGGCTTTACGAGGTGTAATGTCACCTTTGTCAAGTGCAATAAAATCAATATCCGTTCTTGCTATCAGAGCAGCATACATGTAGCGCTGCAACTCCGAGTATTTGACACGTCCAAGGCGTGCTTCTCTACTGCCCCATTCGCAAATAGGCCAGCCGAAGTGCTTTCTTTTGGCCCTATCCTCAACCAACGGGCGCGTCTGGTTGTGATACAGCCCTATGAAGAATGCCAAGATGAACATCTCATATCCAGGTCCAAAGATTTTGCCACGTACATCTTGATACTGGTTCACACCCTTGCCATAGTCTGTGAACGGAATCAGAATCGTGTCCTGATATTTCTTTTCCCATTCGGGGTCTCTTTTGCCCCACAAGTCAAATAATGATTCCATACTCTACTTCAGTTTTTCTACGATTGTGCGAATGGTTGCCATATTCCGTGCGTCGAAGCCTTCAGCCTTCTTGATACGATAGACAGGACACTGTAGGCTTTGAATATCGTTCTTCCGCACTTCTCCCTTAGTGATAAAGTCCTTGGTTACAATGATGCATTGCTTCTTCACATTGCTAATCACGTTATAAAATTCACCTTCCTTTGAATCGCCAAACGACGAGGTTGCCGCATCAAAGATAAGTGGATAGTCCTCTTCGCGTTTCTGCTGTGTAAAGTCAGAAATAGCGAACAAAACAGAGATATACATTACTGTACGCTGAGAGCCAGACGGCTTCAGAATCTTTGTGCCGTTCGAACTATATAGATGTATCTCCGTCGAATCATTAGCCGTCTGTACCAGCCTTATCTCACCATGGAAATCACTTGCACTCAGGATGGCGATATAGTGATTGGCACGCTCTTCCATCTCTGCAAGGAACCTACGAAGATTCTCCTTCTTGGCATTTTGGAATGCCTTGCTAATCTCTTCGAGCACCCGATGAACGTCTCGCAATGTCTTCACCTTCTCACTGGCAGGATTCAGAGCGTCTAGTTTCTCCTGCAACTCATTCATCTGTTCATTCAGCAAGTTCAACTCACCATTCAATTCCGTCAGTCTCACGTCTGCTCTCCGCCTCTGTTCGCTAAGTCCTTTATAATTATCGAACTCGCTTTCCAGCATCGATTCGGGAATGTTGCCAGCCTGAATCAATAGCCTTGTCTTCTCGTCGCTGATGTCCTGAATCTTGTCCTCTACCGTCTTCAAGTCTGCTTTCAACCGATCAACCAGCGACAAACGATCTGTTATCTCACGGGCTATCGAAGCAACCTTAGCCTCCTGACTGCCGCTGAGCGACATGCTAAAACTATGCAGTTCCTCCACATAGTCATTCTTAAACAGACTCTGTTCTTCCAGTGACTTCTTTTCCTCTTCCCGTTTCAGCTTTGCCTCCACATGAGCCTTATACTCTTCTATCTTATGTACCATGAAGTGATAGGCATCCGAATCCTCGTCAACTGTTCGTCCGCACACCTTGCAGATGTGGTCGCGTAGCATTTCCTCCATCGTCTCCTGGTCAGGCAGATACCAAGGCAGTTCGGTAGCTCCGTTGATGAGTGCCCCCTGTACCTCCTTGATTGTCTCCAGTTTGGCCAGTGCCGCAGCCTGCTGTTTGTCGAAGTCACGCTCCAGCCTCCGTTTCTCCCTGCTGAGAGCCGAACATTTCTGTTGAAACTCATTGAGGACAGACGGAAATGCACACAGTACCCACAACCTGTCGAGCAGACTATGATTATAGTCCACGCTACCTATCTGACCTCTTAGACGAGTAGCCTTTTCTTCCTGAGTTTTTAGTCTTCCCTGTATATCACGGAGACTTTTTGAGGCATCTTGATTTTGCTCAAATTTTTTCAGTTGCTGTGTAAATGCTTCCAACGATGCTTTCTTTTCTTTTATCTCTCCATTTTTTTGTGATATTTGTTCTGCAAGACGAGTTTTCTGGAAATCTAATGCCTTAGCTTCTTTTGAAACCTTTTCGTCTGATTTCATTTCTTTACTATAAGCCGCATTTGATTTCTCCTCAAATGTAGTCGTATTCTCTACAAGCACATCAAACTTCCTAATGTCCGAGAATTTGTCAACAAGATCTTTTAGTGCTGTAGGGTTATCCAAAACATCAAGTTCGGACTCTCCCTTGAACATACTAAAGTGTTGTATAAAAGCATCATAACAGCGATCAATTAACTGTTTCCCGTTTACAGCTTCACGTTCAGTTCCTCTTGTTTCATATCCTCTGTAAGTCAAATTACTCGGTTTATACGTGTCATTACCAGTCCTTTCAAAAGTGAAGGACTTTTCCACACTCTTTTCACCATCGTGTTCAAATAACATATAGACAGAAACTTCATCAGATTCTCCTATTTCCAACTTTGATTTTCTCATTTCTGAGACATTGTCCATGCTGCCTCTGTCAATCGTTGTATCAAGTAACCATTGCAGAGCTTCAAAGAACGTAGTTTTTCCATCTCCATTATCACCTAATATCAGAGTCAAACCATCTGAAAACTCAAAATGGTTATTATCTCCATAATAACTACGGAAATTCTTAATTCTAACTTCTTTTATTATCATACGTTGTTATATAAATAGGTGTTTATTTCTTTCCACAATTCTTGCATAGTCGCACCTTCATTCGTGCGTTTAATAATTTGAGCGACAGCATTAATGACATAGTTGTCTGAATCTAATGCCTGATATATATTACCAATGTCTTCTGGTGTGTAACCACCAAACTTCATAAGCCTTTCGTCCAGTAGAACTGCTTGAAGCATCTTGTCATTATTTGAAATATACGCCATATGTTTTTAGAATAATGGTAAATTGTAATACGTTAAAATCTCTTCTAATTCAGCATAAGCAAAATCTGCATTTTCAGATAGTACAGCAAAGTCTCTGACTCGTTTGAGTTCACCTTTCAGCAAACTACGTTCCATGTTGAAATTTTCTTGTCCTCTACTTATCTCTGGAGCAACGACCAAATCATGGATAATAGCAATATGTTTGTCAGGATGCTTACGCAAAATACGTCCACGTCTTTGAATAAATTGACGTGGGTTACCTGTACTTGCACAGAAAATAGCCATTTCACTCCTCGGAACATCTACGCCTTCATCTAAGCATTTCATAGAAGTGAGCACTTCTATTTCTCCTTTAGCATATTTTTCTAAAATCTCACTTCTTCCTTTTACATCAGAAGTGAATTTCTTTACTGTTGTAGTCTTACTGACTTCTTGCACTATTTGTGTATAAGTATCAATAAGGCTATCTGTATAATCATCATTTGCGACCGTTTCAGACACATCAAATATATCTGAGGTGTCGTCATCAGGCTTGGCACCTTCTGGTACGTATACCAATGTATATTGTAAATTACCCTTCTCTGAATATCGGTTCATGACTATTTCACGAAAAATATCCTCCTTATTTTTCGCCTTATGTACTATGCGCTTCCTTTTCAAAAGAAGTCGCTTCAATATATCATCAGACATGGGAAAACTATCGCTATCAGAGTTATAAAACTTTGCCAATTGAAGTGATATCCGCAAATACTCAGTCATCTCAGAATCATTTAACCGAACAAGGTGAGGGTAATATTTATATCTACATAGGAATCCATTATCAATCGCCTCCTGCATACTATACTCAAAAGTATAACCGTTCTGACATCCGAAGAAATCCATAATAGCTCGATTCCCGACATCATCAAATTGGCGTTCAGGTGTTGCAGACAGACCGATTCTACGTAAGAACTTCACGCCACCTAATCTGTCTAGTATTCGACCAGAGCCCATATTATGGGCCTCATCAGCAATTAGTAGCATTTGGCGACATGTTTTCTTGCTAAATCCAACAAGTTCTTGGAATATTGGTTCACGTGCGAAGGAAGCATAAGTCGCAATAATAACGAATGAAGGTTCTTCGTTAGAAATACTAAAGTCTTCTTTTAATTTAATAGCATCAATTTCCGATTTCCAATTTGGATTTTTAGAGCTAACTTTAATAATATGTCGGAAGTGGAACCTTTCACACTCTTCTTCCCATTGATCAACTAAAGTAATTGTAGGCACCAAAATAAGAGCCTTGTAAAAATGGAACTTCTGATAAATATTTAGCAAACAGTTAAGTGATGTCAATGTCTTACCTGTACCAGTTGCCATCGCAAACAAACCTTTTTGACCATTATTTTTCCAATTCTCATATGCTTGCTTTTGATAAGCACGAGGTTCATCAAATGGGAAATGAGGTATTTCCGTTTTATCATCAGGGACGGATTGTATTTCTATTCTATCAATAATGCTCTCAACCTTTCTTCTTGCTTTGTTTAGAACTGCTTGAACATTAATTGGAAGATTATCAACAAGTCTTCTCAAAATTAGAGTCTGTTCGTCTTTAAGTAGGCTTGCAAGATCTTTCTGTTCAAAATTTGTCGCTATCCCAGCTTTTACTTCATCTGCTTTCAAGTAAAGTACGGAATCATCATTACCAGAAAAAGTTCTCTCAAAATCTTCAGCTATATCATCAATCTTACAGATATCGCCCTGTCCATCCCAATCACAAAAAGCAGTAATACTTTCCAAATTTTCAATTAGAGCTGTACGTGAGAAATTACATGAGCCCTCAAATGCAACTCTGTTCAAGCCATCAGCAAAAACGCCACATTTTGTATGTGCTATACCATCTCCACATTTGGGCGCAACAATTTTGATTTCTAATCTTTCATTTCTAATCAACCAAGATAGACATTCAAAGAAGTGTTTGTCTCGTTCTGACAACGTTCGCTTTATTTCTTGTATATTCTGTAAATCAAAGTATGGTATCATGACATCTGTTTCACCTACCATAAATGCCTGCTGGTCCTCTACAGATAATACATCATTAATTACCATTCGCATCCGTCCTCCATTATAAAGAAAAGTTGCAAAGCCGTCTGACAAGATATTGATTGCTGAAGATGAAAAGAATCCCAGTTTTATATCAAACTGTGTAGAATTGCACAACGCTTCAGAAAAGAAACCTATAGGTTCCCATTCTGTTCTCGACTTGAACCGTCGACTTGCGGGCCAAAGTACATTAGTTTTGAGCATACTGTTTTATATAAAGCAGTTCGTACACATTATATCATCGCCAAGAATTTCTGCAAGGGTAGTCCCCTTGTTATTGGCCAGGCTTTCTTTCTGGCGACGGATGATGTCGAGTTTAATCTGGCGAATACGTTCTGGTTTTATGAGGTCAGCAAGACTCTCATTCTGATTCCACGTATAGCCGTCTTTTTCAAACTCCATCGCCTTTTTAAAGAGGTCAGGATGCTGCTCATAGAGCCAAATCCATTCTATCTTCTGCTGGAAGAAACAGAAGTAGCAACCAGAACGACTGCGGCAATAGGTACCCTTCTCTCCGTCGATCTCGAAAGGAATCTCTTCGTAGTAGGCTGGCACACCCACACCGCTCTCCCTCAGCAGACGGAAGATGTCGTCCTTCACCAAAATGTCTGTATTGTCAAGTAGTGGGAAGTCATCAAGCTTACCCACTGGATAGTCTGTCGTTTTCAGGAACTCGAACACAGCATGATTGAACAACTTAATGTCGTAGTCCAGCAGCGCATTCATTTTCTTCGAGTAGTAGAACTGCTTCGTGATGGGCTTCCTCACCGTTTCCAGTATCTCTTCATGAAGAAATCCCTCAGGACAAAGCCGCTCGTAGATTTCCACTATCTGATCCAAGTTCTCATTGTGCAGGAACTTGTTGATGACATCAATACTCCAGATGTTCTTGCGGAACGGGAAAATTGCTTGGATATTAGGCTTAGATGATATATATCCATCTCTGTCCTCATCACCACGAATACCCACATATGACACGGCGAAGTCATCACCTACATATTCTTCAAACCTCTCCAACTTCATTTTTTTTGTACACCATCGAGCTTGTGGCGAAGGCAGGAATCCACCCATTGCTTTTAGGTAGTGTTCAAATGGGTTCTCAATGACAGAATTTTCTGCGGCTTTCAGCCTGACAATCTTGCCAAGATATGCCCCTAAACGCTTTATCAATTCTTCTGTTTCATCCAATTCACAACGGGTATCAGAATTGTAATACTCGATTTTCAAATTCGGGTACTTCTGCTTCAAATAGATGGCGAGTGCCGCACTATCCTTACCACCTGATATGCCTAATATATGTCGTATCTTCATTTTGTCACTTTCTTATTTAGCAGAGACAACAAAGCACAAACATCTAAATTGGAATTTCCAGAAAGTACTTTGCTTAGTTGTTCTTCAAGACAAGTTGCTTTCTGTTTATCTTTCTCTGACAGAACGTATGTCTGGGTTCTTATGTTTGTTCCATGATTCGTCACCATATCAAAGGAATAAGCATCTTCTCCACTTCCTTTAACTGTTTTCTTAGAAATATCAGCATATTTTTCGCAAGTACGGAACATATATATGAGATCATCAAGCAACTTCTCCTCTTGTTCGTCACGTAGCGAATCAAGCTGTTGGTCCAAAACGGTATAACACACAGATTGGTACCATTCTGCACGGTTATCGTATTCAGTGATGGCGTGAGTATAAAATTCACGTTGTTTGTCTGTCATCAGATATGTTCTTACATTACTCAATCTCATCCGTATCTCTTTAACATACTCTTCATATTCCGATGACTCCAGATTGAGTCCATCAATCAAACGCTCTTCTATACGATTGATAAGTCTTGTATAACACGAACGAAGTTCACGAATAGCACGCTGAATGATGTTACCATATTCATTGACAAACTGTTCTTGTTGCAAAGAATCCCTATTATAGCCCAATGCTTCTGGTAAGTCTTCAAAAAAAGCCTTCTCCGGGTCCTTTGCCATAGCCAAAACTTCACGGAAGCGGAGTGTTGAGGAGTGGTCAAACTTGTGAGTATGCTTAGCGTAATCATTCAACTGGCGATAGAAGAAGAAGAATGGCTTAATCGTTTCTATGAACTTATCAGTAGTGATACTGCCCTCTTCGCCTAACCGTACAAATTGACGATATTGGTTGAAGAAACTCAACTTAACCCCATCTATGGCATACGCTTTGAGTTCAAAATCAGCAGGGTGCTTGGGAAGCAAGTCAAAAAACTCCATATTCACCTCTGGCATAAAAGCCCCTTTTGACACATTATACAAGGCAAAGTCCTGACGGCGCAAGAATAGATAGGTAGGAATCCAAAAATCAAGAAATCCCTGTTTGAGTTTGTATGGCTGTGATGAGAGCAACTTAATGAGTGCAGACACTTTTCGCGGCTTACTAATTGTACTATGTAAGAAATCCTCACAAGCCGTCCATACAGACATGAAATCCGGATTGTTTGGTGCATCATTTAGTTGTCCGTTTCGATGAAGTCCCGTATTCTTTAGTAGTGAGTAGTATATAGTCTTTTCAGGAGGAAACTTATCTGGTTCAAAACCAAGCTCTGCCTCGTTATAATGATTCAACAGTGCCGTAAGGTATTTTACACGGGCCGAAGATATAGTACCAGGCAGTTTGTGGCGATTAAATAATTCATTGTTCATCACAGGTGTCAATGAATATACATCATCACATACCTCAGACAGCAATTTGTTGAAGTCGAGCAGGGAATGTACGTCTTTATGTTGCCCTTTGAAAAGCCAAGTTACATTCTCGGTGTATTCAAACAAATTCGTGCTGATGGCCTTGACTAAAAGAGTCTCTTCGTAAGCCTTTAGCCGTGCTATTTCCTGATTCGCCACACGGTCGCTTTTGTCAATCAACACTTTCTCAGTAATATACTCGTAAATTTTGATACGATGAAGATGTTCGATAATATCATCTGCATTGTTGAAGTAGGCAAAAATGAGAGCGTGATCGTTATCTGTGCTAAACGCAGTTACATCTTTTAGTGAATCCTTGTCCGAGAATATCAGTTCAATGATGCCATCTGTGTCACCTGTTGGCACAATATCTACTGGTTCTTCACGAATCATATATTCAAAGTAGCGGGGAGTACCATGCTGATAAAAGTGAGCTTTGACTGGAGAAATTCTATTCACGAAGTATTTCTCCAAGTCTACGATGTAAGAAATCGGTTTGGGAACAATCCCTGTCGCTTTCTTAATCTCGGCTTCTAAGTCTACATCCGTACCTTCAAATAGTAAGAGCCGTTGCTTGTAGGCGGCATATCTGATAATCTTGAATTGTTCTAATTTGTGGAGAATGGATTCCGCATCAGGGATAGCCATAGCAAGGCTTGCATATTTTGCCATTTGCTCTGCTGTCAACTTAAAGGTGGCAATAGAGAACAAATTAAGCAGCCCAATAGCTTTGATAAGCCAGATTGCGCTCATCAGTGTTTCTTCTGAATCCCATTCTTGTCCTTCAGCTCTTTCTATTGACAGTTGTATGGAACTCCATGCCATTGAGTCGGCATTGGCATCCTTTAAATAAGAATAGAAGTTATAAATGATGTAATCATAGACGTATCCTAAGTTGAAAGTCAAATCAGGCTTTGACTCAAAGTCATGAAGCGAGTTCTTCCCTCTTGCAGCAAGGAAAGTAAAAAATGAACGTTCGTTCTGCCCATATCGTTGGATTGCCGAAGTTATGGCAAAAGCCGAAAAAGGATCAAGCGGAGACAAATTCTGAGCCGTTTCGTATGCGAAAGCTGAGGAGACAAACTTAGTTTCGAGTGCAAGCTGATAGAGCTGTTTGGTATTGGCTTGTTCTCCTTGAGACTTATACTGTGAAGAGGCCAAATACAGGATTTGCTCTATGGGTTCTACGAATGTGATTTCCTTAAAACGGCCTTTTACTTTAGTCCATTCGTTACGTTGGGACTCCGTAAGCCCTTTGGCATACGAACTGAAATTCTGATGCAAGGTTGTGAGCAGCAGAATCTGGCGAGAGGGGACATTCACAAACTCAGCCAATTTCTGCATGAAGTATAGCTCCTGCTCAGGATTGTTTTTGGATGCATGTTCCAATACTTTCCCAAACTCGTCAATTACAATTACCAGGAATTTGCCGTGAGTATGCAAATATTGATAATAGGCTTTTAATTCATCTATAACGCTGTTGTCCTCACCTTCCACCCGCAAAGCATTACGCAAGAGTTTTGACAAATCTGCATAATCACCAATAATGTTCAGAACTTCGTAATCCTTAGCATCAGAGAGTGTTTTCGGATTAATCAGATGCTTTAAACGAGTCGTTGCACGTAAATCTTCCTCTAAAGCCAATAGGAAACTTGACTTTCCCGTTCCGTATGAGCCAATAATGGTAAAAGAATGTATTCCTACATGATAATCGTTGACCATTGTACTAACAGCCGTTCGTGCATTAGGCGTAACGATATATTGCATCCCGTCAGGGAAACCATTCTCAATATTGGCTGATAAGCTAAACTGTTTCATAATAATGACTCAAAATATTACGTGGTTCAACTTGTTTGATCATCTGAACTTGGCGTATGCCAGCAACATCACTATAATGAAGCAAATCAGGGTAACGTTCCGTTAGAAGTCTCAACATATCTAGCATCTCAAGATCTGTCATACAGAAGATAAGACCTAATTCTTGAAGCGTATCAAATGATATAGAATTGTCTTTTCCTTTAATAATCAATAACCCATAGAGAAATATTTCTGGAATGACCGTTGCCTTTCCTTCATTATTAAAAACGTATTCCTTTGTGTCTTCCCTATAGAGAAGCAAATGCAAATCCAATAACAAAGAAGAGAAGTCCTCATGCGACTGAATCTTGCGTGGCATACAATAATTTTGTAATAATACGCCCACATCTCTCTTAACGGTATTGGCATTAAATTGCTTTTCTTTTCCTTCGCCAATCATTCTGCGCTTAACGTAAGTAATCAGACTTTCCCGAGTGAACGGCTTTCTGCCTCTCTGAAAATCAGTAAAAAACCAGTTGTAAAGCGTTGCGTCATTTCTATATATAAGATGAATATGCAAAAGCCAAAGCGTTGCCAGGTCTTCCAAATATTTATCTTTGCCGTTCTCGTCATTAAATAGATAGTTACCAAGCCAGGTAAGTTGGTCGTTTTCACAAATGCCAAATACTCGAAGCCAGAAACGAATGGCAGCAACCATATTCTTGCCGACACCTAAATCAATCACAGCTTCGGAACTGTTAAAATCCTTTCCCTGAATAACGAAATCATAACCCTTCTTCAACCATAATGTTTTACAGGGAAAAGACTCGTGACCAGAGAATATATATTTATTCGTCATGATTATCACGTTATATGGATTCGAAAGACTCCTTATTGATTAAGTCCATTATCTCAACACCTAATAATTTTGCCGTCTTCATCAGCATCTCCAATGGAGGTTGCGACGAATTAGTACACCATTTCGATACAGTCGTTGGCGCACATCCCAGTTGTCTGGATAGCCATAGACTGGACCTCTTTTTCTCTACAAGTACCACCTTCAAGCGGTTGAGATCTTTATTGCCTGCCATATCGCATTTTTAGATTAATGGCACAAAATTACAAAATTCCTCACAAAATAAAGACAAAAGTCACTAAAAAGTAGCAAGAATCAACGATTTTAATGAATTTCGTTCATCTTATATACAAAATTTGCTTGATGTTGCCAGAAATTTTGTACTTTTGCAATGTTTAAAGATAATCGTAAAAGCTAATAGGGAAATAATAAGCTATGCAAGAATCCTATATACAAGTTATGCCTGCAAGACATGGTGATGCTCTTATTTTGCACTGTAGCAAAAATGGGAATAGGGGCATCATAGCCATTGACGGCGGTCCCTATCCTAATCCACGCTTCAATCCTTTTATAAAGGAAATAGAAAAACATCTCCCAATTGATTTGATGGTAGCAACTCATTTTGATGACGATCATCTTGTGGGAATAAAGAGATTTATTGAAAACCATCGTAATGATAATCCATTCCCAGTTAAAAGAATATGGGCAAACTGCGCTAAACATATCAGTTTTGATCTTTCTGAAGACCTGTCGTCAAAAAAAGCAAGTAAGATGGCTGATGTTCTTTGGGAAATATCGCAAACATCACAGCTTGACTGGGAAAAATATAGATTGAACGGATTTGTTGACGAAACCATTTCGTTTGCCGACATAGAAGTTATTAATCCTCGCATAGATATATTTGAGCACTTCATTGCGAGTTATAAAGAAGAGTATGGTTGTGGCTATACGGAAGAAAACCTATCAAACAAAAAGGATAAGAAGTCAGATATCAATGTAGATATGCATGAATTGGCAAATCGTCCCAAAGCCCCTGGCAATATGGATAAACCATCGGAACTTATCAATATGGTTTCTCTGAGTATGCTTATCTGTTGCGATGCATTTAGTTTGCTTGCGTTAGGTGATTCGTTTCCACAGGAAATATACAAATCCCTTGTAGAGAGAGGCTATAGCAAAATAAATAAGCTTCATGTGGACTATGTTAAAATGCCTCATCATGGGAGCGCTGAAAATATCAGCAATGAGTTATTGGATATTATTGATTGCGATAACTACATCATAACGACTGATGGGAGCAAAGGTTACAAGCATCCGCATCGTGAAGCTTTGGCAAATGTGCTTTGTCATCCAGAAAGAGATTATGACCGTGTTGTTCATTTCTATTTTAATTATCCTCTTGAAACGATTGAAAAGAACAGAGAAGAAGCATTGTTCAATGCTAAATTAGATAATAACTTAAACTTTGAATGTCATGAACCCCAAGAAACTGATAGATTCCTCATATTGCCCAAATCCAACAACCCTTGAAGCAATATCTGTAAAGATAGAATGTCTTAATGCAGAGAAAGAAATCCTCAATAATGGGACTGGTACTTTGTTCTCAAAAGGAGGCTTATACTACGTCATAACAGCGGCTCATTGTATTCAGTATAATGACACGCCAGACCATTTTGACAAGACAAGCATTAGAATAACCCTTCCTCGCATCAGCAAGGACATAATTGAAGTAAATGAAATAATGGTCTTTAATTTGGAAGACCCAATTGATTTTGCTCTTTTGTCCGTAAAATTTAATATTGATAGTATTTCCATAACTTTTGACTATGATAATAATATTCGGCTTCTAAGCAAAGATGAGTTTGGAACAAATACATGTCTTTACGGATATACTTCTTCCGAGCCTTCTGGTCGTATGTTCCGTACTCATATGGTTTCTTCCGATACTTACTCAATAGATGAGAATATTTCTGCAACAGGTGTTGAATTTTCGCGTGTTATGAAAGGAAGCTCTGGCGGTGGAATATTTGTCGGATACAATGATTGGATATGTTTTCTTGGATATGTAAAAAGTCGTATAACTGAAAAAGATAGGCTTGATGACATTAAGATTCGTAGGATTCCTGTTGAAATAAACGAAAAACTTGGCTATCCATTGTTGTTATCATCAATACAAGATAACCAGATAACAGGTCGCTCTTCCGTTGGCAGGTCTGGTGTTGAGATTGAATACATCAATAAGTGGAATGAATTAGGTCAAATACTTTCAAACAATGAAGATGCCAACAAAATACTTGACGAAATACAATTGCTAAGAAAACAATATCCATATATTAAATTTGTTGCGAATCAAGAACGTGTTATAAGTATCCTTTTGAGAAAGGGTGAACAATGGAGCTTATATGAGCGACGAGCGTTCATATATGCATTACAAGACAGAGGGCTGTGGCCAACACTCTATGGAGAGCTAACTAATACTGGAGATCTGAATGAGATTCCAGAGTTGAAATATATGATGTTACGTGCGTCAACCTTTGCATGTGGTTTAAAAGATGGGGCATACATTCTTGATGAAAGCACAAATGAGGGTATGTATGAACTTATTCTTCGCAAAGCTTACAAGTTTGAGTTTGATAAGATGTATGAACTAATTAACGCATGGAATCCATCAGAATCATGGGCTGCGAAAAAAGCGTTACTTGTAAACCTTTTCAGGGAAGATAAAGATTGTTTGATTCCTGTGAAAAAATTTATTGAGAATAGGGAGAACCCTGCAAGGGAGAGGTTTGTTGCTTCCCTTATATACAATGTGACAAGTCAAATAATCCCACAGCCCTACAAATATACCGAATTCTGGAAGGAGGGAATTGAAGCACCGAGCGATATTATGTCATACATCGCAAGCCATATTGACAAGAAAAAACTCCAGCCTAAAATATTTGGAGTTCACTCTACCCTGATTTTGGGCGGCCAAGATATAACCTCGTTCCCAGAATCTATACGATTGTTGCAGTATTTGGTAAACACTGGTTTAACAACAAAATTCGGAATCTACAATTTGGTGAATATTGAACATTGGATGAAAGCATTTCGGCATTTGGTACACTTCATCCCATATCCCACAATTTACTATACTTTGCAATATGCAGACGAAAAGACTGTGAGATGGGCTGGCCAGATGATTGCATATAGTGACGACGAGTTTTTTGTAGAAATTCGTCCCTCTTTGCTTATCTCATTATTGAAGTCTTTACGTATGGAGTATGTCCCTAGATATTTATATATGGGACTTTATTATTTAACTCAGGAATTATATATGTCGGTTCCAGAAGATTTATGGTATGACGAGTTTAGGCAATCTGTTCTATATTATTTCTTCAATGAACTTGATGCGAAAAATGTAAGTACATCAGATGCCATTTACAAAAATTTATTCTATGCTATCCAATGTATTAAAAAGGTTGAAAGGAGGCAAGAAATTTTTGTCATACTTACGAAAAAAATGCCACAAAATGTACACCTAATTAGTCTGCTGTTTTGTGGTGCTTTGTGGGTAGATAAAGATTTTGTAGCTATGGATGAAGTGTCAAAATACTTATGGATAATAATAAATAATACACTTATATCCCAATCATACAGTGTGTTGTGTGAGTTTAATAGAGTTGATGCTCTATCGGCAGAACAGAAAGAGGCAATAGACAAGAAAATTGCAATAGAGGATTTGTCGTTTTCAAAAAGTGATTATCCAGCATTGATTAATCTTAGTCATTTGGCAATTTCGTCCAATAGTATCTCTAAAATCAAACAGATTGTTCTAACTGGAGATATTTGGAACTGTGGCATTACAGATTCTTGTTATACAGATCCCTCACCATACCATATTGAAATTTTTGATGACAAAGTGACCTGGACTGAAGATGAGTGGCAGCAGATACAGATTAATATGAAACAGAACTTAGATCTTATAGAGAAACATAAAGAAATAGGGGAATCTTCTAATTTCTATAACTGCATGTATGTTGATCTTCTGTCAGATATGAAAATGTTTATGATACGTCTGCATCAAAAGAACGGCATCAATGTGGATGATATGATTCAGAGAGTCAATACTGATATTGAAGAATTAAGTGGATTCGAAAATCTGCTGGATGCACTTTCGTCAGATGACTATAATAGGGTTAATGTTGCTTTAAATTTACTAAACGTCTTATTAAGAACTGATGACTTTGACAAGCATAAGTTAGAGATTAATCTTATCATAAGCAAAGTTGCTCTAAAACAATCTGCCGATATAGACAATTGTATTAATTTCATTGCTTTTCTGATGCAGCACTATCCAGTAGAGATGAAAAAGAATTATGGGGATTTATTGTTATGCCTGTTAAAGAATTACGCTGATTATGACTTTGAAAAAATGAACTTTCGGGTTCCTGTCATCAACCATAGACTTAGTCTTATTGCCCATCGTATGAAGCCTGAATATGAAGAGACAAGTCAAGTTAGATACTGGACTTCAAAAGAAGTTATTAATCGTTTTGGAGGATTAGATGAAATCAAATGATTTGTGTATAGATATGAGAGCCTTGTTTTGTTACTTATCAAAGGTGTAATAAACAATGCCTCTATTAATGGGCTCGCCCTTGCAAAAGCAGACACAAGGGCAGAGCACCGATAGATAGGCTTAAGTCTATAGAACAAGCTTGTTTTGGAATAAATTATATCGAATGTGATGTGCAAAACCTATAGTGGCTCTATCATAAATGGCAGAGACATCGATTCCGCGTCTATGGAACTCATCAATCAGAGCTTGATTATGATAAGCTCGCATACCTGTCCAGCCACGATTACCAACTTGGCGATTAAAGATGTCTACTAATTCTGTGATTTGCAAGTCTGCGAATTGCAGAGCGAACTTGATGTAATAAATACTTTGTTGCATAACGTTTTTGTTTTTGAAGTGAATAATAATACTTCCGCATCGTACTGACCACCGTGGCTCAATGTTATTGCTCGGTTGGCGAGTCCACTCTTGCGAGTGTCTGCTCTTGATGCTTCGGGTGCAAAGGTACGAAGAATAATTGGAAAAACAAAACATTCGTAGAATAATTTGGATTGGAACAATATGATGCGATTCCAACTCACAACGGGGGCTGAGTGTCTATGCAAAGGTACGAGCGGCGTATTTTCCCCAACCAGGTGCCACCATTTTTCCACGCATTTGAGAAACAGGGCTCTTGCTTTCTAAGCAATATTTCAATTGCGGATCTTTTACCTATAAAAAGGGGCTTAAAAAAGCAGAAAGTGGTAAAATGAGGGTTAAACTTTGAGTTTTAGGCGGTTTGGAGGAACTGGGTGGACTTTGTGAAAAGACAATATGAGACTCGAAAAAGCCAACTTAGGACAACGGAGAGTTACCAATTCGTTACCACTTTTGGAGATAACGCATTTATGGGTTATTCAGGGAAATAGTGGTAACTTTTGGCACTCCAACGTACTGAGTGGCAGTTGTTTAAGAAAGTTTAGGATTTGGAGATTGGCGATTCCTCGTTCTACCCGGATTTGCGTAGTGAAATATTGACTTAGACAGACTAATTTTGCAGCCCGAAACAAGAAAGTCGAACTAGTAAAATTAGTAAAGTATGAAGTCAACCTACAGTATTATCTTCTACATGAAGAAGGAGAAGGTCAGAAAGGATGGGACCTATCCTATCTTTGGTCGTATCACTATCGATGGTGCCAAGTCGTATTTCAGTTGCAAGACCTATTGCAAACCCGACATCTGGGAAGCAAAGGGTGGCCGTGCCATCGGTAAGGGTCTGTCGGCACGTAACGTGAACACTCAGCTTGATGCAATTCGTGGAAAAATCAATGACTACTATGATGAGATTATGCGCCGTGATGGTTATGTGACGGCAGAGAAATTGCGTAACGCCTATCAGGGCCTGGAGTTCAGATATAACTCCATCATGACAGTTTACAAGCAGTTCATCGAAGACTATGAGAAGCAGGTGGAGGGCGGCCTGAAGTCGCCTAAGACGCTTCAGAAGTACAATGCCGTGTATAAGCATCTTGGAGATTTCCTGAAGATTCGCTATCATCTGAGCGACATGGCTCTGAAGGAGATTAAGCCGTCGTTCATCTCAGACTTTGAGATATTCTTGACCGTGGACAGAAAACTGAATCATAATTCCGTCTGTATCTATGTGAAGCCAATCCAGATGCTACTGCACAGAGCACAAGAGAACGGTTGGGTGGCTCGCTACCCCTTCTCCGACTATAAGATTTGCCGTGAAGATCCTGACAAGGGATTTGTCACCAAGGAAGAGATGCAGTTGATGATGGACTGTCCGAATCTGAACAAGAAGCGCACGTACATCCGTGACCTCTTCATCTTCTGTTGCTTCACAGGAGTCTCTTACATCGACCTGAAGAACATGACGCACGATAACATTGTCATCAACCCTGCCGATGGTAGCAAATGGCTCCATTATCGTCGCCAGAAGACTGGTGTGGAGGCTAATGTAAAGTTGCTTGAGACTCCCGCCAAGATTATCGAGAAGTATGACGGTCTTTGCGATGACGGACATTTGTTCAAGGTTCCCGTTCATAAGAACTGTTGTCGAATGATTCGGACTGTTGCCAAGAAGTGCGGTATCGACAAGCATCTCTCCTGGCACCAGAGTCGTCACTCAATGGCTACGGTTATCTGTCTGTCGAACGGCATGCCGCTCGAAGTAGTCAGTTCCGTCCTTGGGCATAAGTGCATCCAAAGCACCGAGGTCTATGCCAAGATAACAAAGGAGAAGTTGGGCTGCGAGATGGATAAAATCTCCGTGAAGTTGAAGAATATCCCAGAGTTCAAGAGTTGTAAGCATATATATAAATAATGTGGAGGATAGGACTATGATGAAACGAGATTTGATAGTGTTCGAGCATGAGCGATTCGAACTGACGGGCTATGACGTGTGGATGA
>ERZ842401.2617-NODE-2617-length-23823-cov-8.009424_pt1 | contig 23823 bp, 28 predicted proteins | sample MGYA00521270_ERZ842401 | MGnify/ENA primary metagenome ERZ842401 (study PRJEB31892, sample SAMEA3878208) | bioreactor metagenome | biome: Moose rumen | place: Sweden | collected 2011-10 | study: EMG produced TPA metagenomics assembly of the PRJEB12797 data set... | reverse complement strand
TGCTCTTTAAGGCGCAATAGCAAAGCACATCCAACGGGTTACTCACCACAATGATAATGCTCTCTGGTGCATAGCAGGCTATCTGCTTTGAGACCTCGCGAACTATCCCAGCATTGGTGGAAATCAAGTCACTCCGCTCCATCCCCGGCTTTCGGGTGATACCAGAAGTGATAACCACAACATCCGTCCCTGTCAAAGCAGCATAATCACCTGTCACGCCCGTAACAACAGTATCGAACCGTTTCAAGGCTGCACTCTGCCGCAAGTCCAGAGCCTTGCCTTCAGCCAGCCCGGGCTTCACATCAATGATGACGATTTCATTCACGAAATCGCGCTCTGCCAGACAAGTGGCACACGATGCTCCGACTTCTCCTGCTCCTATAATGGATACTTTGCTCAAATCTACTCCTTTCTTTTTTTTAATATATTCGCACAACCCCATGCCAATTTAGCGGCTGTGAGTCAAATATCTGCCCTATTAAGTTCGCTATCACTTTTACACAATAAGCTGAAATCAATACCAAAACCATAATAAGAGGTACGTTCCAAGGAAACAAGGTATTCCACGCATCAGTTATAATCATCTTTTGAACAAGATAGCTTTCTAAGCATAAAGCACCAATAGATATCACTATGGGGCCTCCAATCTTTGAATGTAGTAGCCTGTCTAAAGGTTTGCTTTTGCCTATCATGTATATAAAAACCGTCACCCCCATCAAAGGTATAATCGACAATATCTGTAACGAAGAATTACCAAGGAGGTACCCCATTCCATACCAAACCACTATACAGAAGAATGTCAAAACAATTGCAATCCAAACATTCATCTGTTTTATCTTCGCTCTTTCCTTACCTACGATTGCTCCAAGCAACATAAAGAGAAGATAGACAGCCCATCTATAATAGCCACTACCGTAGAAAAGACCCTCTCCCTTATAAAAAAAAGGGAATATCGCCATCACTATAACTGTCAACACGCCCAAAAGGGCTATATGCTTCGAAAAATATTTTTTTGCCAAGAACAACAGCGGATAAAGGATAAAAATACACTGGATAAACCAATATTGTTTTGCCAAAATAATCGAGCCAAAAGATTCTTCCCTTCCAAAGACAAAAGCCCCGACTATAGCAACAGCAAGTATAGAAGGATAAATCCTTTTGATACGTTTTTTATACCATTCATCAAATCTTAAAATTGCCCCCCCCAGGAACAAAGTAAAACCTGAAGCGAAGAAGAACAAGGCATCGCCTATAGCGCCACCTGTTGCCAGAAACTGGTATTTTGGGTAACATGCCCCCATGTGTGAGTTCATGACCAGGAAAACGGCCACAAACTTCACCAAATCTATTGCTGTATCTCGCTCTTTAACCATAGGAAATGACTATAAACATTGACCAATTACTAATGGTTTACAATCTTCAACATAAACAGGAAGCCCATCTACATCTCTAAGGAAACGGTTGTTTTCAGGGAATATGATTTCTTTTTCTTCAGATAATTCATCGCTCCTTCCCAATGTTGTCAACAAGTGATATTCTGCAAGATTAAAGCCCGCTGAAGCAAGACAGCAGTTATACGCAACATAGCGGATATTTATTTCAGTCACTTTAGCCACACCGTCCTTGTCGGCCTTCATATCTACTACCACAACTCCATTCATCACACTTCCGGTGGCCTCGCAAACTTTATCAATAGCATCTAATGCATTCTTCTTGATCTCCTCATTATTGAGAAAACGTCCCACACTGGTATTTCCAGTGATACCAGACACTGCAACCTTAGCCATGATATACTCAAGTCTCTCCGCAATGGCCACTTTCAGCAGTTTTCCATTCTCAAAAAGACATAAGACACCATAGTTACCTCCTGGACAATATTCGGAAATTTGGAACAAATCTATTCCTTCGTTTATCTCAACCCACGCTCTTAGTTCATTAATATTATGGGCAAGAAAAGAACCTTTGCCCGAAGCAGTCCCAGCAGAGGCATCACGCACCCACATAGGATAATCAATGGGCATTTTATGGTCTTCTTCGTAAGCTTCAACTCTACTAATATCAGCACTCACTGGAACAAGTCCGGTATTTCCCAACAATTTGAAAAGCTTTCTCTTACTGATTGCGAGCTCGCAAAAAGAAGCATCGGGTACCAGATATGGAACATCGAATGAATTCTTTGCCCAATAGAGCACCTCTACCTCAGGTATAACCATGACGGCATCTGGCTGCTCTTTCTTTAATATATCGTTTACTACCTCTCTATACTTCGGGTCTGTCACTCCTGGGACTTTGTAAAGTTTCTCAAAGTCTTTAGAATAAACGCCATAAAGAATGGAACACATATCCCATCCAACAAATGTGGCATCTTTGAATTTTTCACTCATCTTCAATGAGCGAAGTACGTTGCGTGCTGATACAGCACAAGCTCCTGTTATCAGTATCTTCATTTTTCTGAATTTTATAATTTCATTTTATTTTAATTCTCTAATTAACATAAATGCCTCTGCCGCTTTCATATTTGCGATGGCCCCACGATACCTGGCCAATGCATCTATAGCTTCAAGTGAGCGTGCATCAGGGAAATCACTAACCTGCAACTTAAAAAATGAAAGGGCCTTTTTCTTTTCTTCTATTGTGTCCGAAATATCCACATAGACGTTTGGAATAAACTCATTCTGTATATTGGGTGCATTCCAAGCGGTTTCCGACATTGTTTCATAGCTATAAACACGCTTCACCTGCGGCATATACTTAGGCCGTACTGCCACCATACAGGCTTCGGCAACCATCTGATGATCTTTCTGCATATCTCCCCAGTGAGGTATATACACTTCGTCAGGAACTAATGTCCTAATCACCTCTAAAATCTTTCCATTGAAGTCAGAACGAGCTATTGTTTCAAGCTGCGTTGATGGAAAGTCCAAGAAGAAGGTCTCCTTTATACCAATGGCTTCATGACAGGCTATCGTATCCTGTCTGTTCAGAGCTGTCCGTTCTGCATTGAACAAGGGTGGAAATCCTTTTGTTACCACACAGACATATACCTCGTTACCTTCTTCTACATTTCTAATCATTGTTCCTCCACATCCAAGAACCTCATCATCGGGATGTGGTGCTATAACTAAAATCTTTTTCATTGTTTATTCATATTTGCTCGTTCTACATCTAATGGTTTTCTTTCGTATCCGCCATAGTTCTCCTTGTTACGCCTGAACATGGTTTGAAACACGCTTGTCAATATCTTTACATCAAGCTTAAGTGACAAGTTCTCCGCATAGTCTGCCTCATACTTCAACTGTTTGTCCCATGTGAGAAAAGAATCATGATACAAGGATTCGGGAGGTATCAATCCGCCTCTCACCTTGTTGCGCTTTCTTTCGTATGCCGTATAGTATGGATTATATTTCATGTAGAGTGGACGCGGTCCTATTACGGCCATATCGCCCTTGATAATATTTAATAATTCAGGTAGTTCATCAAGCGAACTATTCCTAAGGAATTTTCCAAACTTTGTAAGTCGTTTATGGTCTGGCAACAATTTACCTTCTGCATCCGTTGCATTGGTCATTGTCCTGAATTTAATCAGACCAAAAGGCTTCTCATCTTTCCCGGAACGTTGTTGATGGAAGAATATCGGACTTCCAATGGATATTCTTGCACATATCATCAACAACAAAAACAACGGACTGATAACTATAAACAGCAACAAGGCCGAAGTGAAGTCAAATGCTCTCTTAAATGCTTTATATATCATACTCTTACCCTATTATCTTTCTTAGATATTGTAATTCTTCTTTTCCGTATCGCTGGTCAATCGTAATAGGTATCATATAACTTGACATCCAGTGCTCGAAAGTATCCTCTGGTAGCTCTTTTGTTATATAATGCCACCAATGACCCTGGAAATGTTTTGCGTCCAGCAGTTTCTTTAAAAGTCTGTCATCTTCAACAACCAATGGATAAACCATCGGCACTGTCTCATCATCAAAGAAACGGGTCGGGTCAAACTCATTCACTTCTTCGAACAGATTGCAGGCAATACTGAAGTTTTCTCTACGCTTTTCTCTTATAAAATCATAGTCTGTTCCGTCGAGTATATAGTGCGTCAGCCGGGACATCTTCATGCAGTCCTCGCTATCAATACGGTTCTCATTCAGCGTCCTTGACTCATAGGCCTTCCCTTCGCATCCGTATTCAATCCGTTTCAGCAGAAATGCCGCTGTGTCTGAAGAATAGCATTGGGGGTAGTCTTCAACATATTGATGCGCTCCTTTGCCAATCACGTATGCCCCATCTGGAACACCTACGAACTTCCTGCAAGAATAGACGTTCAAAACTCCTTCCAACGGCTTGCAAAAGAATCCTTGGCAATTGTCTATAATAACATTTGGGTAAGCCACTGAGAGTATTCTCATTCGCTCACTTGACATGACACCATAGTAATTCACCAAAAGAACGGCATCATCAGTTTTTGCTTCAATATCAATGGGATTAAAGTTCTTGTCCTGATGATAAAACTTAATGTTGACATTCTTCCTTGTCAGAAATTCCCTGACGGTTTCGCACTGGTAATAGGGAACCCATATCGCTTTTGCACCCGTACAACGGAAGGCATGCCAGATGGCAGCCCGTCCGGTGTTCAGGCGAGCAATATCAATAATCCCTTTATAAAACTCCCGTCCTTTCGGAAGCTCTAATTCTATGAAACTACCTATCTCCCTCATTGAGTTCTGCAACCTTTTTTACGACATAATCCCAGTCGTATCCACAATTGAAAATATAATCAAGAACGGACATACATGGAAGGAAGTCTTTCCACAATTGAGGATATTCAATTGGCTTGTATTCCAGGTAGGTTAATTCCACGCCACGTGCAGAAAAATGCTCTGGTTCTTGATACACTCTCGCACCATTACCAGAGATATAACGGGTACCCCCTACTGCCACACAAAGGTCAATCACTTTCTCTTCTCTCTTTGTCTCGAAATGAAATTCCGATGACTTAACGAACTTGGGCTTGATACCAAATTGTCCGGCTATATACTCATTAATGGCAATATTCAGATCTGCCACATTATCGTAATCTACCATGTACACTTCTTTCAACCCTGGAAACACTTCCTTGAAGTGCTTGGCTTTGGAATAGTTCATCTCCAATGTGCGCAGATGCTTATCCCTCCATTTCAGTTCATAACGAGGACGCACTTCATTAATCAACTGTCCCATGTGCTGCTCCACTGGGAATTTGAGCCTTAACTCGCCCTGCGGGGTCTTAATCTTGTTATAATTATGTGCAGCCTCATTTGAGTACTGTGCATCGTCCAGATGTACGAAAACATCTGAGAGATACATCTTGTAAAACAATCCCAGCCAAGGGATATAGTCAGGTTGATGAATACCTACATTCATAATATCTTAGTTTTATTTATTTTACTCATAATTGTTTTATAGGCCTGTTCGGTAGTAAGCTGTGTTTTGAAAAGCCTATATCCATTTTTCTTTACACTTTCAATTAATTCTTTGGAATTATAATATTCTAATAACTTTTGCTTGAGGGCATTAATATCATCACTATGAGCCCAAAGACCAGCTTTATTTTCCTCTAAAAATTCTCCGAAATCTGTCACATAATCTAATGCAGCAAGTATGGGAACTCGCATATTCAAATAAGAAAGTGATTTGCTCGGAAAATTGGGGATGGCTGTTTTCTCATTTAATATTATCATACCCACATCGCACGAAGCCAGAAAACTCAGATATTCCTCTTGTGGCATGAAATCCAAGAACATAACATTAGACAGTTTTTTTTCTAACGTTGTCTCTTTTAACTTGCCCAACATTGAGCCTCTACCGAGGATAACAAACATCATATTGTCATATTCCTTACATTCTTCTGCCAAATCAATAAGATGATCGACTCGTTGAGCAGGTCCCGCGCTACCTCCATAAACAATGACGAATTTATTTCCCAGGCCTTTCTCTTTTTTCGTGTTTATGTTAATCTCTATATTCAATTCATCTTGCCAGAAAGGCAACAAATCAAACTTTTCATTCTCAACAAATGGATAGTATGATTTGATAAAATCAAAGTTCCTTCTTGTTGGACAGCCTATATAGTCGGCTTGCTTTATCATTCGTTTCTCCCAGTAACGATAGTACAACGCCACAGGACTATTCTCAGAGAAATAACCGAAAGCCACAGCATCCTGCCAAGTATAGTCTGACTGTATCAAATAGAATGGACATTTGAAAAGATTTTTCAATCCTTTGATTATATAGGATAGTTCAGGCGGTAAAGAATGAGATACAATTAAGTCAAATTTTTTAGTTCCAAAATATTTTTTTATATAATAACGTTGTTTAATACAGTACTCTTGGTAGGCTAACGCTTTCTTGACTTTATTATTAACGCCCGTAAAATCGTGGCCATAAACACGTAGTACTTCTATACCGTTTTCTATCGCCACACCAGTTTTCGCCTTCCCTTTCCCTTTGGCAGACACACAAACTTTGTGTCCTTTTCTTTTGAACTCATTAATTAATTGAGCAAACAATTGATTATTGGAGTCTAATGAGGGCAAACTACAAAACAGAAATAGTATATTCATTTTCTTGAATTTTTCCAGATATTCACTAAATCATACCATACTTTTTGCATTGAATAGCATTGGTTGACTCTTTCTTTTGCACGTTCTCCACAGGCTCTTGCAAAATCCTGATCTTCGAGCATTGTTTGAATGGCATTCGTTAAACGTTGTGTATCTTTAGGCTCAACACACAAACCACAAGGCGTGCCGCTCTCTGCGTTGAGCATTTCGGGTATAGCGCCCACTTGTGTTGCGACTATCGCACATCCGCATGCCATACTCTCGAGAATCACGTTGGGAAATCCTTCCGAATGGGAAGGCAGCACGAAAACCGAACATTTTTTCATCTCCGGAACAATCTGACTGTATGGCTTTAATCCTGCTATTTCTATATTTACTTGATCACCCGCCAAGTCAATAAGTTCACCCTTAACATCCTCTGAAATACTACCAACGTATTTAATCTTTACATCACTAATATTTTTGCAGGCCTCTAACAAATCAAATATCCCCTTTTGCTGGTAACATTGTCCTACATAAAGAACTTCATTCTTGTTTTTCGCACCAACATCGCACTTTTCAATCTGTTCAACGACTTCCGTAGAAATCGGGTTAGGCAGTTTTGTGACAGATGCAATGCCTGCTTTATTAAGCGTTATATAAGATTTTTGGTCTAACACAATAACATAATCAGCCATTCTACTGACCTTGCATAATAACTTCCATTCCCAGTTCTTCTTTTCTGATAATACAGGTATCCTTCCAAAATGAAAATGCAAGACTGCTGATGTATGTTTCCGTTTTGCTAATTTAATTAAGCAATAATCACGTATCAGACCCAATGAAGCACTTGACGGAATATGAAGTACATCATACTGTTTTTCAGACAACAGCCTTCTTATGCGATTTACATAACGAACATATACATGAATCCCATCGAGTATTCGTTTTATGCTACTTGATGTGAAATGGGTGAAATCCTTGCGTTTATCAGGAGCGGTGTCGATATTAATTTCATCCTGACCTTTTGAATAGTCATAGATATGTTTTGCCCATATATTGATACCTCCAACTGCTCCATCAACATCTGCTGCTAATAGTATATTCATCGCATGTTATTTTGTATCGTTTAATTCTTGACTTGATTCGATTCTCTTTAGCCAGTTAGAAAAGTAGTATCTTTCTACCACACTTTGGGGATATGGCTCCAAGGACTCGCTCATAAACAGGTCAAGCCCGTCCATGCTATCGCCCAGTATATAGATATTCTTTTTATTAAAGAAATCCTTGCGCGAAATTTCCGAGTTATTGGTTATCAGTTTTTTTTGCAAGAACAGTGATTCTATGGCGCGTTGCGTCAGTCCTTTTTGCTCCTTTTGGTTATATTCTAAAACGCACCGTGACTTTTCAGTTTCTTCAAGTACCTGCTTATAAGGTATCCTCTTGGAATATTTGTCAGAAAACAGAGCTTTTATAGGAGAAACCAACCTATATCGAACCGACAATTTTGTCTTGTCTTCTATTTCTTTTTTCAGTCTTTCCAGATAACGGAATCTGCCCTTGTTTTGACCCACAAAGTATAAATCGTAGGCGGTGTCAAAATTTTTCAATTCAAGTTCCTTCTCGAAAACAAACTGTCCATTGTACCTCATGCCATATTTTTGGGCATCATCATAATCGAAAGTCCAAAGTTCAAAAGCACCCGGTATGTCTCCTAATATGTCTTTCTTGATGGGATTCCAGTAAAAAAGAACGAGGCGTTTGTCAGGATATTTTTCATATATGTTCCGACAAACTCCAACTGTATCCATACCGTCAAATACGATAAGCGTATCATACGGAGCCAGTTCATCAAGCCAATGATCCTTGTAAAAGTATCGGATATACTCACGCTTTATTCTCACTGCGAAACTTCTTACAAGTTTAGTCAGCGAATTAACTGGCCTTAAAAGACTATAGGTGGCCACTCCATATTTTTGAATAGCCTTATCCTGACCAGAGTTGATGATACAAATATTACTCATTAGTCTAAAATTGATTGATATGGTATATACATGTTGTAATATAAATCTCCGTGCCTCCTGAAATCAATGGGTCTGGTCATGTGATAGGCTGTTGCTATAATCATTACAGTGATGCACATAATCTTAAGCAAGCCATACTTTTTAGTTCCACTGAAAACGTTTACCAAACTGACATAAAAGGGAAATATAAGATAATTTACCATTCGGGAAAATCCGGTAAAATAAGCATTCCCTATATACACGACCACCAATAACATGCCCAAATACAAAAACACATCTTTCTTTGCTTTGCTTGCGAATGATATATATATTACAATTAGTGGAGCTATCACATTAAAAAATCCATTAATAAGTATATTGCTGAAATTTTTGTCATGGTCAAAATAATGTTCCGCTTGATCAAAAATGTTCTCACTAATGCCTTCTCCTACAAAAGAAAACATAACGCTCTCTGATAAATATATGAATAAGGCAAGAAGTGCTCCAAGAATAATCACTGATGTATATATATTCTTAGCTCTTTTCAGTAATACCAAAACTATCGGAATGATAAATGTTATGAGTGCAGAGGTGTGGAAGAAAAAGGCCACTATTGCAAAAAGATAGTATTTCAAATACCCTGCTATGGTTTCTCGTTGTAAGTACTTCAGCCCTAACAAAAAACACATTACGGCCAATGATTCTCTCTGCAGCTCAATATTAAACATTAAATAATTAAAGGAAAGATAATACAAAAGAATAGCCGTGAAAACATATTTTGTATATCTTCTGAAGAATGAGAGAACTACAGTATTGATGATGATGGAGTGAACTATATGAAAAAAAACAAAACTCGGAGTTATCGATTTCAGTATAGCGCAGAATATGTACCACAGGGGCTGATATTTTACACCGATGCCTAACTGGTCTATTCGTAGTCTATCTATCGTTGGAATATCCTTATAATAGATTTCATACGAGAGATTATCTCCTCCGAGCCTCCATTGCAAACCGGTTATCAGTATCAAAACTACTAATATAGTATAGTAATAGGGGTTTTTAAGCTGCACTTTCTTTTTAACATCCACCGAATATACGGCCATTAAAATAAGCGCCAGAGCAAATAAATATACAAACATCTTTTTCTGATTCTTTTCTAAGAGTTTACCCACTTCCATCTTCTGGCAATTTTGTCAAAGCAAAACTGTCGAAGCTGGTCAAGGCAAAATGAAACAACAAATATCACTGCTACTAATGCTGAGAGGTATAAAATGAATTTTAAAGGGCTTTCTTTCCCAAAATCCACCACTGTAGAATAAAAATACTGTTGCAGTATAGGATGCATGTGTATCAACAATACGGCAAGCACGGTCTTTGCTATTTTATTGATTACGGTCGAATAGAATTCCACGTGTAAGAAAGCGCAAAACAAACAAGTTGATGATATGATTATCAAAGGATTATTATAAGCATAGATAAACGGCCATGCATGTGCGCCTTTAATATGCCAATACATTATAAATGCAGCATATATAAGGGTAAACAGAACGTACAACAGAAAATAATGCGAAAAGGATAACCTTTCAATCCTATCTTTCAAGTATTTCCTCATGTACCTCGCCATGATATATAGCGTTGACATTAAAATGAAGTTATATCCATGGGAAAACGGTCCGTTATGCCAAACATACCCGACATATACATTCAATAAAAGCATGAAAATGATAAATCTGCGGAGCGTTTTCTTATCAGTTGTTTCTACATACTGGTTGAGCATTGGTGCACAAACATACAAGATAAGATACTGGAGAATATACCAGTTGGTACCTCCCATCACAGGCAGAAACCATTCTTTTCTATATGCCCAATTTACCCCCCCAGACCATATCAATGCCGAATAAAATTGCGGCTACCACATAGAGATAAAACAAAGACGTAAAGACAAGACTTAATACGCCTTTCTTCTTATAAACAATCCCATACCACCCGGAAATCAGAATAAAGATGTTCACACAAACCAAGGTCATACTCTCGCCAATGGTACGACATCCTATCCAAATGGGTGATTGCAAAAATTCTGATTGAGTAGGTACTCCCAGTGATGGGAAATTGGCATGATGCAACACCACAAAGAGCATGGCGATGATGCGTAATAGCTCAATGCTGGAATTCCGTGTTTTAACTTGTACCGCTGCTGTTTTCATTGTTCCCGTTTTTAATTACCTAAAACATATTTCAACAGCTTCAAGCGGCTAACCCTGTTACTGTTCATTATACATTCATTTGAATTGGCCCAAACATCTCCTTCGACAATTCCAATGGTTCCCGTATTCATCATGGTTTTTAGAATATAGTCGTGAAAGGATTGTTTTACTTTCTCTGGTTCTATGTCATCTATATTGTTGATGAAGGCTTTCAACGAGGAATCGTCCTTGTAGAAGTATATACCTTCAGGTTTCTCCCCAAAATAGAAATCAAGACCAAACATAATGACAGGTTTTCCCATCATCAAGCCTTCACGGTTTACTGTTCCGGAAATAGTGGATACGGCTTTTGACTGTCCCATAAGTGTATAAGTATCCGTTTCGAGCGGTACAAGAACCACCTTGTCCAAAGCCGCCAAAGCTTGATAGAACCCAGGCCAGCGTCCCATAGGTGTACAATATCGGTAAAAAGTTGCAGGATGCTCTTTGACTACAATTTTCCAGCCTTCGGGTATCAGCTCATTAAGTAGGGAGATGGCCTTATACTGCTGTGTGAAACCGTAACCCTCAGGGAGTGTCGTACGCTCCGGTTGCAGATGAAGAAAGAATACTATAAATTTTTCAGGGATATCATTGGTGCATAGCTTTTCATACGCCCTGTAGCAGATGTTTTTGTAGATAACTTTTTGAGGATGCTTCCAATCAGACCTGAAATCCTTCCAGAAAGAATAAAGCTTCTTCATCTTTCTCTCTTTCATCACTTCATAATATTCCGGTTTTATGGCATCTGAGCCTTTTGCATAGCGCGACTCTATCTCGAAGAACATTTGGTTTTCCCATTCTGTCGGCTGGGTGTTGACTGTATCGTCACCCAACAGCTTCGGATGCCTGTTCATTCCCTCCAACAACACATTACGCCAAGTAAATACATGATTTCTGCAATATCTCACCGGAATACTCATATACTCACAAACCTTGGCAACAATCCAAGACCTGATATTGTGGCTGCACTCATAAAGGAGCATAAAAGAGGGGTGATACTGTAGTACATAACGAAATGCAGAAATGGTCATTTTGATTATCTCAACATCATTCCGCGTAGAATAATTGAAGAGATAACCAGACCTTGTCCTGTCATACAGTTCAACAGTCATCTTGTCGTTCTGAACATAGCTGATCAGGTCTGTTAATCCGATCTTTTCATCTGATGATAATTGTCTGTCTGAGTAAGAATACAATTGCTCATAAGACCAGTATTCGACATTGTTTGACTGCACTTTAGACTGAATCTCCTTTATGAAATAGGATTCGCCTATGTATAGGACTTTATACTTGCTCTCATTAAAAAGGCTTTCAAATTCACTGTCTGTAAATGCACGCCCCACGTCTATGATGACGTTCCCTTTGCTTTCTTTAAAAATTTTATCCATGTATTTTGTTTTTTATTTTATCTACAATCGATTTAATCATGGCTTTCTCGCTATGATTTAATGAAACGAAGTAGGTTGTAACTATCAAGATGATAAATGATGCCAATAAAGTCACGATAGATATAACCACGCCTCCTTGTGGAACCATTTTTAAGCATCCACCATACACCAGGAACGCCGCCCCTAATGCCACAACAGAAAGAAGTATGGTTGAAAATATATCTGATATTCTTAGGGATGACACCCTTACTGTAGTGACAATTGCTGTCACAAAAAACAATCCGTTGCATGCTGCCACCAATATCGCGGCTGTAACCACCGGCATTCCCATTTTAAGCAGAACAAACATTAACAACAGCACTATTACTGAGATAGCACCGTAAGCCGTGAAATACTTCTGAATTTTTCCCGTTGCTATTATCACGGAACGGAGCGGTAGGATAACACTGCTGAAAAGAGACGAGAAAAGCATGATAAAGCAAAACTCGTATGCGTACTTTGGGACACGTCCTAACCATAACTGCAAAAAACGCTCACCTGAAAAAAAGAAAAATACCAATATAAATCCTACACCTATGGAGGCCATCTTTATAGTTGTCAGAACAAGACTGTTCCTGTAGTGGTCATCTTCAATGACTGTCGAACTCGTTATTTGAGGTTCTACCGCTTTTACAAGGTTAGTCGTCAACGAAGACACTGCCGTATTAAGACTCTTGGCAAGGCCGTAGGCTGTATTATACAGTACACCGCCAAAATAGTTGATAATTATATTTGAAAGATATGTGATGGACAATCCCGCTACTGCCTCAACCGAATTCCATCCTGCAAACTTAAGAATGTTTTTACCCAAAGATTTGTCTGTGGATCTTTTCAATCTTGATTCAGGATACTTCTTGTTGCAATAAATAATGTAAAATAGAAACTGGATAATATAGAGTGAAAGTAGGAATAGTGTGTATAATATGAGAGAATCACTTGGCACATACGGTATCAGCCACAGAAAAACCAACTTATAAATCGAACCACCCAGTTCTACAGCCGCAGGTATTCCCATATCCTCTTTGGCAAACAAGAGAGCCGTAAAAGGAACTATGGCGAAAGAAATAAGAGTGAGCAAAGCAGTTATGTGAAAAATCATAATAACAGCATGTCCTCTTTCTGGCGGGTAATTCAGAATCTCTTTCACGAAATACAAACCTATTGTTTCATAGAGTATAAGCATTACCACAATGATAGCGCCTATAATCCGAAGGGATGTATTGAAAACAATATCGGGGGATATTTCCTTCTTCGTGAACTCCACATTGAAATAACGCTGCAACGCACTTGTTATCGGCATAGATACCACAGCAAACATTGAGATAAGCCCACCGATAATATTGTTGATGCCATAGTCCTCGTCACCAAGCACTTGCAATGTGAGCCTGGTAGTGTAAAAGGCTATCAGCATAACGAGAATATACCTTGCGAGAAGGTACACTCCGTTCTTCACGATGATGTTAGGATTCCGTTGCGTGGATTCTAAATTATTTCTTTCTTCCATTTTGAAAATCTTTCCTATTATAGCACCGACGCTACTTATCCTCTATCCTTCCGATACATTCTTTGAGACTGTCGGTCCAATAAGGCACTTCCAATCCGAAAAATTTCTTTATTTTGGTTTTATCCAAGACAGAATACGCAGGTCGCTTTACTTTGCTCGGAAACTCATCACTGTGACAAGGCTGGATATCACATTCGGTATGTCCTGCATATTCCGCTATCATCTTAGTAAAGTCATACCAAGAGCATACGCCTTCATTGCTGAAATGATATATTCCCGAATGGGAATATTTGTACATTGAGGCATTAGCAGTTAGCGTGTCATCCATTCGTGTTATTTGTGAGATTCGTGTTCGTTTATAGTCCTCAATAATCGTGGTTATCACTTGCGCCAGGTCGTATGCGTAAGTTGGTGTCCCTACTTGGTCAAAGACAACTTTCAACTGCGGTTTGGTAGCCGTCAGATTGAGCATCGTCTTCACAAAATTCTTTCCGAACTCGCTATAGAGCCATGCAGTACGAATGATAACATGATTGCAGCCAACCTTTTGTATTGCCTCCTCACCATGTAACTTGGTCAATCCATATACTCCTGTGGGTGTTCCTTTCTGGTCTTCCTTGCATGGAGTATTATAAGGGTCGCCACCGAACACATAGTCCGTGGAAATATGTATCAACAGACCATTTGTTTCCTTCATCACCCATGCAAGATTTTCAACCGCCTTGGTGTTGAGCAATTCTGCCAAAGAATAGTTTTCCTCTGCTGCATCCACATTAGTATAAGCAGCACAGTTGACGATGGCTTGTATCTTCTCACGTTTGACAATCTCACGGATAGCGTCAAGTTTGGTTATATCCAAATGCTCTGTCTCAATACTAACATCTTCGCCCGCTAATTTCTTCAGCATTGCGATAGATTCCTCAGTGGCATCCATCACGTCAGTAAAGACATAATGATCGGAACTGCCCTTACTGACAATCCGCATCTCGTTGCCAAGTTGCCCGTTGGCTCCGGTTACTAACACATTCATACTCTTCTACTTTTTTTTGAACACGAATCGCTCGAATGACACGAATGATTTGTCAGATTAGTGTCATTCGTGTTCGTTAATAAACAAATGGAGAATCGTAGTCCCTAAACAAAGGATGGTGTTTATCTTTCTCACTTAACTCAATATCCTCTGCCTTAACAGGCCATTGAATCGCCAAGTCCGGGTCATTCCACATGATAGCCCCCTCCGCTTCAGGATGATAAAACTCATCACACTTATACTGGAACAGTGCCGTCTCACTGAGCACCACGAAGCCATGTGCAAATCCCTTCGGGATAAAGAACTGCCTGTGGTTCTCACCCGTCAACTCCACTGCCACATACTTTCCGTAAGTAGGCGACCCCTTGCGAATATCCACCGCCACATCCACAACCTTCCCCTGAATCACCCGCACGAGCTTGCTCTGGGTATAAGGTGGGTTCTGAAAATGCAGCCCTCGAAGAACTCCATAATGGCTGAAACTCTGGTTGTCTTGCACAAAATTTACCCTCCCAACCTTCTCTTCAAAGTCCCGCTGAGAGTAGCTCTCGTAAAAGTAACCACGGCTATCCCCAAATATCTTTGGCTCAATGATGACAACTCCTTCAATATCAGTTTTTATTACTTCCATATTCGATATTTTTTTTGAACACGAATCACTCGAATGACACGAATATTTGTACAATTAGTAAGATTCGTGTTCGCTTATCTTATAATACTATTCTGTCTTTTTCCAGACCATCGGAACATCCAAAGTTCAACAAGATTCCCAATTTAAAGCCAGTAGCATGAAGATAGTTATACACTTGAGCATGGTGTACGTCATCCAACGCAGACACCGCTTTGAGTTCTACGATAATCTTATCATAGCAAACAAAGTCTGCTCTGTAAGATTGTTGCAGCTCAATGCCATCGTAAAAGATCTTAATATCTTTTTCGCGCTCATAGGGAATACCTCTCTTCTTAAACTCAATCTCCAAACACTCCTGATAGACAGCCTCCAAAAATCCATGCCCCAGTTTGTTGTAAACTTCAAAGGCAGCCCCTACTATCTTATAACTCTCCTGTCCGTAAACTATCATGGCGTAGCCTATTCGTGAAATTCGTGAAATTCGTGTTCGTTTTAATCCTGCGTTAGTGTTCTGGAATTTACATCCTCTTTCATCTCGTCAATTACTTTCAGGAGGTATTGCCCATACTGATTCTTCAGCATTGGCTTAGCCAACTCAAGCATCTTTTCTTCACTAATCCAACCGTTGCGATAGGCGATACCTTCCAAGCAGGCCACTTTCAGCCCCTGTCTTTTCTCAATGACCTCTACGAAGGTGGATGCCTCTGCAAGGCTATCGTGAGTGCCGGTATCCAACCATGCAAAGCCACGACCAAAGACCTGGACCTTCAGTTCACCGTCTTTCAGGAACTCTTGGTTCACAGTCGTTATTTCCAACTCTCCCCTTGCGCTGGGCTTAATATGCTTGGCAACATCTACTACCTTGTTCGGATAGAAGTACAAACCGACTACAGCGTAATTGCTCTTGGGCTCTTTGGGCTTTTCCTCGATGCTGAGACAGTTTCCTTGCTTGTCAAACTCTGCAACGCCATAGCGTTCTGGGTCTGACACCCAATAGCCAAAGACGGTGGCCTTCCTGTTCTCCTCCGCATCCTTGACTGCCCTTCTTAACAACGTTGTAAAGCCACTGCCATAGAAAATATTATCACCAAGCACAAGGCACGCAGAGTCATTCCCAATGAACTTCTCGCCAATGATAAATGCTTGTGCCAGTCCATCGGGTGAAGGCTGCTCCGCATACTCAAAGTGTACGCCATAATCGCTACCATCTCCCAGAAGACGCTTAAATCCAGGGAGGTCATACGGTGTCGAGATAATCAGAATATCCCTTATCCCCGCCAACATCAACGCACTGATGGGATAATACACCATAGGTTTGTCATAAATAGGGAGTAACTGCTTTGACACTCCTTTAGTGATTGGATAGAGACGGGTTCCACTACCGCCTGCTAATACTATACCCTTCATATTTTTTATAATATTTGTCAATAAGTACCATAATAGTAAGAGGAGCTGGATATTACCTTGTCATCATCTGTCTCCACCTCTATAACTGTTGGAATTTCATCATAAGATTCCAGTTTATTTGCCTTCTGAATATAGTCTATCAACTCTTCAGAAAAACTCATTTCTTGTAATATTTGTTTCTCATTCATGGCTTTACTGGAAGTTTTAAAATCTGTTTTTGTCTAATGATGCAATAGTTATCAGAGATGAAAAATTTCAGAATTGGAGTACTTTCAAAGAGCCAATAGAAAAGTGCCCACATCCTGCGCATGGCTCTATCAAGTCCTTGAATGGACTCCGAATGTGTGATTTGCAAACCGCATTCTGTCCAGGCTGTATTCCTGTCAATAAAATGTCCATGACTTTTCCATTTACCATGATCACAGAGTATGCCAGCTATCTTTTCTGCTTTGTCCTTCCGTTCTTGAGGTGTCACTGGATTTCCCGTCTGTAAATGATTTGTCCAGGTACTGAACTTATATTTTTCCAAATATTCCTTGGTTATCTGTATGGAATAATTGCTGGCTCCAATTGCACTACCTACATCACGCATATCTATATTCTTCAGCATCTGAACGTCAGTCCAATTAGGTTGTATATGGTTGTCTATTGCCTTTTGTCCCCTTACCTGAATTTCATTTATAGCAAGGAGTATAGATTGGGCGGGTACATATCGACCATCTTTCCCTGGAACTTGCGGGTCTATAGGCCCGAATTTTGATTGTTTGGACATTATTATCTCATCACCAGACATAATAAATATTGAGCCCGCACTCATTGCCATATCAAGAAGGATAAATGACACCTTTGAGAACCTTGGACGTAGCACGTTCACAAAATTAACTACTTGATTAGCCAGTCCGCCTGTTGTAACAAGTACGACATCAATCTCTGTCTTGTCTGCAGGTACCGATGCTACCATTTCCCTGAAAGGCATATCATCCGTTCCGTCGATGGAGTTACCGACACCCCCATTGAGGACATTAGCGACATAGCATATAAGAGGTACGTTATTCCTTGATTGCTGTACTTCACCAATGCTTCTACGTATCTCCTTAACAATATCCAGATTGGAGTATGTATGATTCAATATACTTTCATACTCGTGACCATCTTGCATAACATCTAATGGCGATGGTCCTTGCGGTATAGGAATTTGAATTCCTGGTTGTATTATCTGTGTCATAAAATCATTTATTTAAACGTACTGAACTCGGAAGATGGAACGGGTCATCACACCATTGTCGTTGGTTTCCTGCAAGAATGCCAACTGTCTGTCATGGTCGGGCAGTATCACCACATTCAGCCAATACTTTGTAATCGCGTAAAGTCTTGTGTCGAAGCCTCAGGCAACTACTATTCCTTTCATGCTTCAAAATTTTGGTCAATGTTTTAAATCACTATCTCTAAGCATTGCCTCTGCAAGTACAAGATCAATTGGCTCGTTAATATCAAGTGCCTCTCTTCCTTCAATAACAAAACCATTACAATGGCTGCCCAAAACAGAATGGCAACTAAACAATGCTTCGGTCTTCGTTACATACAGACAACTATCTTCGGCATATAAAGGCTTCCTCTCTTGACGACGGCGAGGAGCATTAGGGTATAAACGACCAAAAGTTCCATCTTCGTTCTCAACCCAGAAATCAGTTGTGTTCTTAGACAATGTCAATTGGGCATCAAACCCTGGAATACTCTCAAAATTCTTGATGAATGCATCAATGGTTTCAGATGTCCTAAATGGTGAGGTTGCCTGCAATGTAATGATAGCATCATACTCTCTCCCATATTCCGCCTTCATATATTGTGCAGCATGAATAAGTGCATCTTCTGTTGATGCTCTGTCACCGGATATTTCGTCTGGACGTTTTATCAAGATAACTCCGTCATATTTTCCGGCCACCGACAATATCTCGTCGCCGTCACTACTTACTGCAACATCACAATCAAAGGATACTTTTTTTATGACATCAAGACTATACTCGATAAGAGGCTTCCCGAGCAATGGATATATATTCTTTTTGGGTATCCCTTTTGAACCGCCTCGGGCGGGTATTACTGCCAAATACTTCATTTCTTGTTTTCCAAATAAGTATATACGTCATCCAATGTTATGATGTCCTGAAGTTCGTTGGACTCTGAGAGCACAGGTATCATTGTTAATTTATGCTTTTTGAAGAGCTGATATGCTTTTTCCATATCATAGTTGTTCATATAGCGAAAATTACGATTCATTATATTCTCTACCAGACTATGCATCTGCACTCCCCGCAATAGCTCTTTCAAAATATCACCCTGACTGACAAGCCCAATAATCTTATTGTTGTCCTCAACAAGTGCAACTCGGTCATGATTGACCTGAAAACTTTGAATTGTCTCAAGGATTGTATAGTTCTTACTAACAATCACAGTTCTTGTATCTTTTTTTTCCATTGTTCTAAAAATTTAATAGGTAAGCATTTTAACAAGCATATTTTCATCCACTACAGTATTCATCAGGAGGTCAAGAATTCTTTCTGATGAATGCCCATCACCATACGGATTTACACACTCTTTCTGAAGATAATCGTTGAATTCTTTCGACATTGCTTTATCCATAGCCTTTAAGACTTCCTTTTTATCCCAGTTCACATCGATAACGTTGATGCCACGGAAACGGTTATTCTGACGACGACCGATGTTAACAGCAGCCACCTTAAAGGTAGGAGCCTCAAGCAGCCCGGAGCTGGAGTTTCCGACTATGCACTTACAGTTCTTCAGAAAACCAAGATAATCCTCGCGCTTAAGGTTGGAAAACATATGATATTCTCCTTTACGGAAATTATTAATAGCATATTTAACCCCATCAGAACCCGCATCATTGTTAGGGAGAATAATTATCTTGGGGAGATTACACTCATTCAATGATTCAATAAATATCTTTGCCTGATCTGATGCAAGGTCTGCTTCTTCTGTTACAGGATGCATGACACCTAACACAAATCCATTGGATAGGTCAAGGTCATATTTCTTTTCCAAATCAGGAAGAGAGGTAAATTGCGCATTTACCATTTCATCTATCTGAGGTGCTCCTACATTATGTACCCTGAAGGGTTGTTCTCCTAATTTTATGAGACGTGTTGCGGCATCTTCATTTGCAGCAAAATGTAAATGAACAAGTTTTCCTATCGAATGTCTTGCCATACCATCAATATTGCCAGACAATTCACCAGCTTGAATATGAGCAACCGGAGTATAGGTATAGGCCGCAGCTATTGCTGCCATCAACTGCTCTCCTCTGTCTCCTGCAAGAAGCACCCAATCGGGTTTCTCGTTCTCAATGATATCAGGCATGCTGGTCAGAAAAATACCAAGAGACTTTGCATGAGTATAATGATTATATCCATCCAAGGACATATTTACTTTGTAGTCAATCTTGAACCCGTCTCTTTCAATCTCTTGATAAGAATTACCATAGGCAGGCAATAAATGCATATTGGTAACAACAAGAACTGACTTAACATCATCTCTCTCCTCTATCATCTTCATGATAGGCCGGATATAGCCCCACTCGCCTCTGGAGCCTGTAACTATCATTATTTTCTTCATTTTTGTAAATTTTCTATAGTTGTTCCTAAATCTTCAGCCTTAACTAAAGTGTTCTTCTTTATTGGCTTTATAACTTTTAATCCAATTACCTTTTCCATTAAGTATGACGGAATACCAGTTCCGGGACGCTTCGACCAAATCATATCTTGGGATATGACTTCTCCCGGTTCAATATCACGAGTACTAACTATACTGCGGAAGGCCCAGGCCCTGATAGCCTCCTCATTCTTGCGTACTTTTTTCTCATTTCCCATGGCCAGAAAAACTTTGTTGCAACCGTCAGCCAACTGATGCAGTTCAGTAAAATCAATGGATACAGACTGGTCTGGACCAGGGGTCATCTTGTTGAGTATAACATGTTTTTCTATAATACAAGCACCCAACGCAACGGCAGCATAGCATGTGAATAGGTCTGGAGTGTGGTCTGAGTGTCCTATCACCACGTCCGGATAGCGTGCTTTCATCTGTTTAATAACCCCAAGATTGATATCTTCATAAACAGGTGGATACTCAGAAAGACAGTTTGTAAAGGCCAAAGGTGCACCGCTGTTCTTAAGTGCATTATAAGTCCTGTCCACTTCTTCCAGCGTGCACATTCCCGTTGAGATGATCATAGGACGACCAAATTCTGCGATTCTCTTCAACGATGGGATGTCCGTCATCTCTCCTGAACCAATCTTGAAAGCAAAAGCAAGTCCTGCTTCTTCTAACTCGCAAGCGGCTTTATAGCTGAATGGCGTACAAAGATATGTTATTCCTATGCTATCACAGTAGGCCTTTAATTCCTTGTGCTGGTCAAGCGTTAAAGCATGCAGCCTCAGAAACTCATAAAGAGGAATGTCAAAATTACTTGACATGGGTACATCTGGAAGCATTTCTTCATCCGGTAAATGATGCTGAAATTTAATACAGTCAGCACCAGCTAACTTAGCCTGTAATGCCATCTCTTTGGCAACGTTCAAGTCGCCCATGTGATTGTCACAGCCCTCAGCAATAACATAAGGCTTGCAACCATCACCAATCTTAACACCGTTGATTGTAATCTGTGCCATAACTTAAAGTTTAAATAATTATAGGATTAATATTTTATAGAATCATGAGACTATCTTCAGATATTATCATTCTCTGTTAACCTTTCTCAACTTAGACACTTTTACCAAAGCGGTTACACTAAAAATAAGTGAGATTAGCAGTAGCAATGATGAAACTATCACATACCACGTGGACAGTGTCCAGCTACTAATTTCTTCATTGAGTAGTGATAACCACTTTATAAAAGAAACGCCATTCTGCTGAAGTACGTATATTAGCAGCAAGACTATGAACACCAGCACGCTAAACATCAGCCGCCAGTAGTATCTTTGAGCTAACACCACATAGTCCATCTTTTGGTTTGTTGAATCCTGGTTATAAGCAGTAGAGTTGACCAAATCGGCAATCGCCTGCTTATTGAAGTCATTCTTTTCTACAATATCCATCACTGTAGCAGGATCCGGCCTACTATATCTTGTACGTTTCAGGGCTTTGAGTGCACTTAAAATGGTACCGACCATATAGATAGCGAAAAACAGTAAGCAGACTACCATGAACACTTTCAGCCATGAGATATTGCCGTTTTGTCCGACAAGAATATTGGCCGTTCCAATCAACACTGTACCCAAAAAGCCGGATGAGGTTATAAACATCGAGGCTTTGTTCTCTATGGTACGTGTGCGTCCCCGCTCGTCATTAAAGTACTGCTGTGTTACCTCTGCTTTTCGGGCAAGGACTTCCGTGTCTCCCGTAATGTCATCCACCTTGACAACCGATGTAGGTTCAGATGGTTTTTCTGCCGGCATTAAAGGAAATATGAAATCTATTATTCTGAGAAAGATGTTCATTGGTTAAATATTTTGCAATTGTATCAGAAATAGGCATCCCTGTCTGCGTCTCTATCCAAGCCCACTGCCCATTGGGGTTTATTTCCAAGAATATATAATCTCCGTCTGAATCTTCTATGAAGTCTATTGCACCAAACTGAAGATTTAATCTACGTAGCAGCTCTTTACATTTGCTGTTAATTGCATCAGGAAGAATTATGGCTTTGTGGGGCAAGATGTTTTCGCCTACCCGCCAGTCAGTTCTGGTCTCGGGATTTGATTGTGAGTCTATACGTGCGGCAAATATTACTTCTCCTACTACAGTAACTCGCACATCATACTGTTTGGATATTTGTTCTTGCAGATAAGAAGGGCTTAACTCTATTTGTTGTGTCTGAGGCAATTTTTTTAACTTGCTGGTAAAGACCACTTCTTGCATGTCTGGCCAGCCTATCTGACCTGAATAAATAGGTTTTACTATTATATCGCTCTCACTGTTACGAACAAAAGCGGTGAAATCATCTGGGTGGTTTGTTATAATTCCTTTGGGAGTCTTTAAACCAATCTCCTTGGCTAACAACTGCTGATAAATCTTGTTTTCAGCCCGCCGGATAGCATCAACATCACTAAACCAATAGGCGTTTCGTAATACCTTATATAATCCTTCTAGTGTTTGACGAAATTCTAACTGTATGAACTGTTTCTCGTTAGGAGAAAGCTCTTTTTCAGTTATCTTAGGCAGCTCAGGGCGTCGGAAATAGACGGAACTAAATGATTTTAAATCTATCACCAAACCTTTTGGACGATCGTACAACGTAAAGGACCCATGAGTAAAGTCAAACGTCAGGAAAACTAAACTGCCAATCTCGTCGGTATTGAGACGGTAGTAATCTGCCCCCAGTCTGCTCAAACTCCGAACCACATAATCGCAAGTGAAGTCTGTGGTGTTAGTTATTAAAAGAACCTTGGTCATCACGTTCCAACTGTGAAAATGTCTTTGTCTGAGATGCCAATACTATAGACAAAGTATCATCGCGTTCACGTGCTGCCTCCGTCTTGGTCATCACTCCCATATTCATCGTCTCAGCCTCTATGAGTGGCACCCGCTTTTCCCCGTCATTATAAACTGACATATTCAACTCACGGTCGTAAGCTACTCCTTCAAAATACTCTTTGTCAGAACATTCCCTGGCATAATCAAGCAATACTGATTTCATTTTTTCAAATATATTATATTAAATTAAATATGAGATGGCAGGGGGCAGGTCTCTGACATCTACTTTTATCCCTCAGTTTTATCTTCTCTTTTCTCTATTCGAGGACATGGGAACAGGTCAGTTTCACACAGAAAGCACAGAAAGCACAGAAAGCGCGTTCGCGCAAGTTCAAAGTTCCAGGTTTCAAGTTTAACTTCGCCCGCTCTTGTCACGACTCGGCCAACCGCGCGAGCACGATGGCTCATTCCCGACCTGTGGTCGCCTACCCGTTGCCTTTCGCTGCTC
>ERZ842401.2616-NODE-2616-length-23846-cov-8.852003_pt1 | contig 23846 bp, 19 predicted proteins | sample MGYA00521270_ERZ842401 | MGnify/ENA primary metagenome ERZ842401 (study PRJEB31892, sample SAMEA3878208) | bioreactor metagenome | biome: Moose rumen | place: Sweden | collected 2011-10 | study: EMG produced TPA metagenomics assembly of the PRJEB12797 data set... | reverse complement strand
AACCACCAAGAGCGGTAAGGAAGGCAACGTACAAGTGAACTTTAATGGTAGTATGGCATGGAAACAGATCACCAAAACAATTGGTGTGCTGAGTCCTTATGAGTATGCGTACTATCAGTATGAGAACAGCAGCCGATCATTCAAGCCCACAACGGTTCCCATCGGAACAACAAAGTATGGTTTATTCAGTGACCTTGATTTGTGGAAGAATGTTTCCGGAACTGATTATCAGGATGAAATGTTTGGACGTACTGGCCTACAGCGCCAATTCGGTGTGAATGTCAGCGGCGGAACCAAAGAACTCAAGTATAATGTTGGCTATCAACACATTGATGAAGAATCCATCATGCGTGGTTCTGGTTTTCAGAAAAACAACGTAAACGCAAAGTTAAATGCCAAGCTGAACAAATGGTTAACTGTTGATTTCACTGCTCGTTTGGCTCAGAGCCGCATCGACGGTTTAAGTGGCGGTACTGACACAAACCAATCAAATGCCTCAAACTCAGCAATTGCACGCGCTGTTACATGGCGTCCTATAGAGGGGCTTTCTGCTATTGAAGACAGTGACGAAGATGAAAGCGGAAACGGCTCTAACCAAGCTAATCCTGTTGAACGTCTTGACGGTCAATACAAGCAGCAGCAGCGTTTCCAACAGCAGTACAACGGTGCTATCAGTTGGAAGCCATGGAAAGGTTGGACATTCCGCAGCGAAGTTGGTTTCAAGTGGAACTTTAAAGATACTGATGAAGTATGGAACAGCAAAGCTTCACAAAACTCTAAATATGGTGGTGGCGGACAGCCTCAAGCTATGTTTACACGTATCGTAAACAAAAACTGGCGTAACGCAAACACCGTTACCTATGACCATAAAAAATTGTTCAGCAATAATGACCGTTTGAATGTAATGATAGGACAGGAATGGCAGTCAACTCGCGAGACGACTCGCACCAGCATGTCAATAAGCTATCCTACAACGTTCAGTATTGACGATGTTTTGAAATACACTAATGTCGGCACACCATTGCAGAATCAGGTTGTCATGGCCGCAGATGTCAATATGTTATCATTCTTCGGACGTATTAACTATACATACGATGAGAAATACTTGGCTACTATCACAATGCGTGAAGACGGTAGTTCAAAGTTCGGCAGCGGTCATCGCTGGGGATTGTTCCCCTCTGTTGCTTTGGCTTGGCGTATCTCTGAAGAGAACTTCATGAAGAATATCAACTGGCTTGATAATCTGAAGTTGCGTCTAAGCTGGGGTACTGCAGGTAACAACCGTATCGGCAGTGGTCTGTTCGATACTACCTATGCTTTATCTGAAGCAAAGGATCGTAACCCCTACTTCAACAACACTTCTGCCTCTATGCTTCAGTTGGCTTCTAAAACCTTATATAATAAAGACCTGAAGTGGGAAACTACCGTCACCCGCAATATCGGTATTGACTTTGGTATCTTCCGCGGTCGTATCAATGGTACCTTGGACTTCTACTGGAATACCACCAAAGACCTGCTGATGAAGGCTATCATTCCTGGCAGCACCGGTTATGACTACCAATACCAGAATTTCGGTAAGACATCTAACAAGGGTATTGAGCTGACCCTGAATGGCGTCATCATCGACAAGAAGAATTTTGACTTGAATGCTACGTTTAACATCGCTTATAACAAGAATAAGATTGATGAGCTGAATGCTACTGCTTTTGGCGACGGTTGGCAAACTTATTCATTCGGTGGTCAAGCGCTGTCTGACCAAAATGTCTGGAAGATTGAGGAAGGTGGTTCACTTGGCGAAGTCTATGGTTATAAGACGGCTGGTTTCTATACTGTTTATGACCCTACAACTGGTCAGGGCGACCTCATTATGCAGAATGGAAAATGGCAATTGGCCGACGGTTCCAACCCCAATCTTCCCCAGGGTTTTGCAGTGGTTCCTGGTGGTATAAAGTTTGTTGATCAAAACGGTGATGGCAACATCACTACTGATGACAAAGTTCGTTTGGGCAACACTATTCCCAAGTGGACAGGCGGATTTGGATTTGACGCTCACTACAAGACGAAAATTGGTATCTTTGATGCCAGCGTCTTCTGTAACTTCTCACTCGGCAACAAGATTCTGAACGCTACTAAGATGCAGAACTCATACTTCTGGGGATCTAAGGCAGATTATAATATCGTCAGCGACTATGATTTAGCTCACCGCTTTACATGGGTTGACCCAGCAAACGGCATGAACCTTGTGGGTACAGCTGGTAGCGTTGACGCTTCAGTTGTAGCCTTATATGGTGGAGATGCTGGTGTTATGGATCGTCTGAGAGCTATCAACGTCAATGCCTCTGAATACAACCCGTTGTCAACTACAGGTATGGTAGTAACTGACAAGGATTTTGAAAATGCTTCATTCCTACGTATACAGAATATCACCATCGGCTACTCTGTAGCAAAAAAGTGGTTGAAACCTATCCACCTCACTGCTGCGCGCATCTACTTCACTGCTTACAATTTGGCATGCTTCACAAAATACTCTGGTTACGACCCAGAGGTGGACATGAGCTCTAAGTCAAACGCTATGTGTCCAGGTACCGACTACGCTGCCTATCCTAAGAGCCGTACCTATACAGTAGGTATCAATGTATCATTCTAATGATGGGAGGACAAAACATTATGAAGACAAAATATTTAATCGCTGCCCTCGCTTTTGGGGCAATAACATTCACAAGCTGCTCAGACTTTCTTGACCAGAAGTCAGAGTCAGAACTGTCTGGCGAGAATGTTTATGAAAACGAATACTTTACCAGCTTACGCATCAACAACATTTATGGACTGCTAACGACAGACCGTACCTATTCGCAAGATATGTCGGTAACATTTGGATGCAACACTGATATCGAGTGCATCGATGGCACCTATAAGGCAGGTACATATAATGCTGCAAGTTATCGTGGCTGGGGAAACTACTATGGAAGCTCATTTGCCACAGATACAAAGAGTAATGCGATGTGGACCGAGTTCTATGGCATTATTGAACAATGCAACTTGATTATTGACGGCATCCAGAATTCAAAAGCATATCAAGGCGGTTCTAAAGCCCTTAAGCACTATCTTGGAGAGGCTTACACACTTAGAGCAATGGTTTATCTGGATCTTATCCGCTTATTTGGCGATGTGCCTATGAAGCTTGAGAAGTCGCTCGATGACCTTAGCAACGCTTATGTAGGCAAGACCGACCGTGACGTACTCATGGATCAGCTGATTGCAGACCTGCAAAAGGTTATCGATGGAAACATGCTGCCATGGGTTGGGGAGTCTGGATATACAGTGGAACACGTCAATATGGCATATGCACTTGGACTTCAGGGTCAAATTGCCTTAACCCGTGCTGGATGGGCTATTCGCGAAGCTTCTAAAAGCGGATACGAAACTGCTACAGACGGAAACAGCGACCCACGATATCCTACGCAACGCCCTGCACAGGCCGAACGTAACAAATACTACAAGTTGGCACTAGATAACTTCAATAAGATTATTCTCTCTGGCAAGCACAGCATGGAGGGATCATTCCACGACTATTGGAGTATCATTAATCTCCGTCAATATAGTAACGAGAGCATTTTTGAGATTCCTATGGGTCTAAATAAGAGCGGTGAAATTGGCTATTCCATAGGAATACGTTTGAATCAGCAGACTTCAACTTTTGGTTATACAAACTCTACTGGACACATGAACCTTACAGCAAAATTGTTCTACGACTATGGCAAAAACGACACGCGACGCATGCAGACATGCGGATTCTACCAGATTCGTTCTACTGCCGGTGCCAATCAAACAAAGTCTGGAACAAGAAAGGATAACTTCATTGGTAACGCACCCTTTGGTATTCCTTGTGGTAAGTGGGATCCACGTATGATGTCCGACGAATGGCTAGCCATTAATAAAAATGCAGAAGGTAAGTTTGGATACGGAATTAACTTCATCAAGCTGCGTTATCCACACGTACTATTGATGTATGCTGAAGCATTGAACGAATTAACAGGAGACCCCGATGCTGTCAGCTATAATGGAACTACCTATGCAATGTCTGCCCGTAAAGCCCTACTTGACATTAGAGAACGTGCATATGCTGGCAATACAGCAGAAGCACAGGCCTATGTCAACGGAATCACAGGTAAAGATAATTTCTTTAAGGCCATTGTCGATGAAAACGAACTTGAGTTGGCAGGAGAAAGTGTCCGCAAGTGGGATCTGATTCGTTGGAACTTATTACACAGCAAGATTATGGAAATGCGCACTGCATCTATTAACCGTCAGCAAACTACACCTGAAGGCACAACTGTTATTTGGGATGCGAAAGTTGCATACAACTACTTAGATGCTGCTAAGAACATCATTGATGACAGTAGCTGGACATGGGGTGAAAACGCAGACAACAAGAGTTGGAACGGCACAACATATGCGGAGCTAAAGGCCACCTTCGGAACTGTGGACGCTGACCAGACCAACAATGCGAAGTACTACTCTTCTGGTCTGTGTGGAATCGATGGAGGTAAAGGGCCTGCAGTTAAAAACCTTTATCTATTGCCTATCTCTAATAGTGCAATCAATGCTTCTGCAGGATATCTCAAAAATTCATATGGATACTAATCTATAAAATAAATAAAGTATGAAAACCATTAAATATTTTCTGTTATTAGCATTATCACTGATAACTTGCACTGTTCTAACTAGTTGTAAGGATGACGCCAACGACTGGGACAATGAGACAGGTGGTGTAGCTAATCGCCAGTGGTCACCCATTGGTAGTTCTGGTTCTCCAGGTGACACCTATGTCATCTTGAGTAATTTCAGTGTTGCTGGTGCCACAGGATATGTAATTCAGTTGGCTCCAACTGATGATATTACAATAGAACCCACCGATGCAAGTTTTAGTACTGGTGTGTTGGAAAGAACGATAGGAGCTATTTCTTCTGAAGCTGAATACCAATTTGATGGACTGACTCCTGAAACTTCTTATTATTTGCGTATTAAAGCTACATGCGCTGGAAAGATTGATTCTAATTGGTACTATCTCCGAAAAGTGTCAAATGATGTCATGACATATGGCTTCAAGACAAAAAAATCTGGAGAAGAGGCCGATAGCGATGAAGAATGAGAATGAAGAAAACTCTTAATTCAATACTTACACTACTCCTCGCTGCACTACCTTTGGTTAGTTGCGGCGGGGATAGTGACTCTGATGGAGGGAGTAATCCTGGAGGAAATCCAGGCGGAAAGGTTATCATTCCAAATCGAAATTTAGCATTCCCTGGAGCTGATGGAGGCGCTAGCACCATTACGGGCGGAGCTGGAGGATCGGTATATACTGTTACTTCACTTGAGGATAATGGAACTGCTGGAACACTACGTGATGCTCTAAATCATACAGGAGTAAAAACCATTGTATTTGCAGTTGGTGGTACTATTTATCTGAAGAGCCCACTCAGAATAACCAACGGCGATGTTACTATTGCCGGACAAACGGCACCTGGTGGCGGTATAACGATAGCACAGTGTCCTGTTTTAATAACTGCTAGCAATGTGATAATACGCTATGTCCGCTTCCGCTTGGGTGATATAGGTCTTGACAAAAGTGATGAAACAAAAGATTTATTTAATGCTGACGACGGTGATGCTTTAGGTACTAATAAATGCGAAAAGGTAATGATAGACCACTGCTCTGTGTCTTGGAGTACCGATGAATGTGCTTCGTTTAAGAATACCAAAAATTTGACAGTACAATATTGCATCATATCCGAGAGTCTTAAAGAATCCTTCCATGACAAGGGCAATCATGGATATGGTGGAATATGGGGAGGAAGTAATGCTTCTTATCATCATAATCTCCTTGCCAACCATGATTCACGAAATCCTCGCTTTAGCCACAGTTACCTCGAAGAGGCTAGCATGCGTGGGCCTATTGACTATGTCAATAACGTAGTGTTCAACTGGGGTGGAAACAGTACTTATGGAGGAGAATCTGCAGTACAAAATGCTGTGTTTCACATAAATATGATTGGCAACTACTACAAACCAGGACTCAACACATCCGCCAAAACTCGTCTGATGCAACTAACAACCCATTGTACCAACTGCGTATCTAATACAGGAGAAGCTTATCCCGCAAAGATATATTTGGAAGGAAACTATGTCAACGGCGTAGCTGCAAATTGGGATAACGTCATCATGGACGGCAATGCTGAGACACGCAACAAAACAGATTTGAAAGCTAGTGCAAAACTTAATAGCCGCTGGACGAGTGGACTTACAGCATTAACATTTACAGAGTCTGCAAACGATGCTTATACTACGGTACTGACATATGCAGGCGCTTCAAAAGTTCGTGATGTTGTAGATGAGCGTATTATACTCCAAGTGAAGAATGGTACAGGTGCACTTATTAACTCACAAACTGAAGTTGGAGGCTATCCGACATTAGAAAAAGGGACAGCTTTAACTGACTCTGACGGTGATGGAATTCCTGATGAATGGGAGAAAGCAAACGGATTAGAAGCTAATAATTATAGCGATGGTGCTAAATACTCGTTAACCGAAAAATACTCCAACCTCGAGGTTTACCTGAACGAGTTGGTTACTTCAACCTTCCCTGCAGGTGCAGGTGCAGACAAGACGAGGTAATTCCTCCAACCAGTATCCTTAAAACGGGGCGGCGCATGCTGTCCCGTTTATTTTTCCACCATTTTAATTTATTTCTCCACCTCGTTTTCATAATTTATCACTACCTTTGCAGAAATTATTAAACTATTAACGCATCAAAAAGACTTTTAAAGATGAAACGACTACTGACAATGATGACCGCCATGCTGCTGACACTGAACATGACAGCACAGGAAGTGCGGACTCCGGCATTCCCTGGAGCCGAAGGCTTCGGCATGTACACTACCGGAGGACGTGGCGGCAAGGTATACCACGTAACAACGCTGGATGACAACGGTGATGACAAGAATCCCCTTGAGGGTTCGCTGCGCTGGGCCGTCAAGAAGAAGGGGGCGCGCACCATCGTCTTCAACCTGAGTGGTACCATTCATCTGAAGAGTGAGCTGAAGGTAAACCACGGCGACCTGACCGTTGCAGGACAGAGTGCGCCTGGTGACGGCATCTGCGTTGCCGACTATCCCTTTGTCATCGCGGCTGACAACATCATCATCCGCTTTATGCGCTTCCGACTGGGCAACAAGGAGGTGGAACACCACGAGGGTGATGGACTGGGAGCCTCAGACCATGACAACATCATTGTAGACCACTGCTCTATCTCGTGGAGTATTGATGAATGCTGCTCGGTTTACGGCGGCAAGAACATCACCGTACAGTGGTGCATCGTGAGCCAGAGCCTGCGCAACAGCGGACACCAGAAAGGTTCCCACGGCTATGGCGGCAACTGGGGCGGCAGCGGTGCATCGTACCACCACAACCTGTTGGCACACCATGACTCACGCTGTCCGCGACTGGGACCGCGACCGACAACACAGACCGACGAGCGGGTGGACATCCGTAACAATGTGTTCTATAACTGGGGTGGCAACGGCTGCTACGGTGGCGAGGGTCAGCACATCAACATCGTGAACAACTACTACAAACCCGGACCTGGCACAGCCAAGCGCAAGGAGATGATTGAACAGCGTATCGCACAGATTGGTGTCCGCACCTCGGAATATACGAAGCACAACACCGATAACCCTAACAAGTGGGATGTCATGTGGCATGTATGGGGTAAATACTTTATTGACGGCAACGTGAACAGTAAATATCCTAACATCACTGCCGACAACTGGACGGACGGCGTATATGCTCAGGTTGATGCCGACAAGGCCGAAGGCACATGGACAGAAGAGACGCGCGACAGCATACGGTTGGACAGCCCCATCCCCTTCCTGCCCACCACCACCCATATGGCGGAGATGGCTTACAAGCAGGTGCTGAGTTATGCTGGGTGCAGTCTGCACCGTGACTCGGTTGACAAAATGATAGTCAGAGATACTGAACTGGGCATTGCCTTCAATACAGGCACAAAGCTTGACAAGAAAGGCAAGCCTAACATTCCTGGCATCATTGACTCGCAAGACGACAACCGTCCTGCCGGAAAGGCGGGTGAGAACTGGAATGCATGGCCAGAACTGAAAAGTCTGCCCGCCCCTACCGACACCGATGGTGACGGTGTGCCCGATGACTGGGAGAAGGAGGTTGGCATGAACCCTAACGACGCTGCCGACGGCAATGCCATCCATGAGTCAACGGGCTTTACCTATCTGGAGATATATCTCAGCACGCTGGTAGCACCTATCATACAAGGTGGCAATGTCGGCGGAAGACTCGTCAAGAAAACTACAACATAAAACACTCGTAATATGAACATAAAACACTACAAACGCTGTCTATGGGCTCTGATGCTTCTGAGTTGGAGCACTACAAACATAACAGCACAGCAATTACCTTACCAGAACCCGAACCTTACAGCAGAACAGCGTGCCGAAGACTTACTGGGTAGGCTGACACTGGAGGAGAAAACCCTGCTGATGATGAATTCATCACCAGCCATACCACGCCTAGGCATTCCTTCCTTCGACTGGTGGAGTGAGGCGCTGCATGGCGTAGGACGCAACGGCATTGCTACCGTCTTTCCGCAATGCATCGGCATGGCGTGTTCGTTTGATGTTCCCTTATTGGAGCGTATCTATACGGCTGTCAGTGACGAGGCGCGAGCCAAGAACAACATTGCCCGCAAAAGCGGGAAGGTGAAGCGCTACCAAGGACTGTCGTTCTGGACCCCTAACATCAACATCTTCCGTGACCCGCGCTGGGGACGCGGACAGGAGACATACGGTGAAGACCCGTATATGAACAGCGTGATGGGACTGGCGGTAGTACGGGGACTGCAAGGAACCACTCGCCTCTCTCCGCTCACCACTCACCACTATTATAAACTTCATGCCTGTGCCAAGCACTTCGCAGTGCATAGCGGACCAGAAAAGACACGTCACCACTTTAACATAGAGAACCTGTCACCACGTGACTTGTGGGAGACGTATCTGCCTGCCTTCAAGACACTGGTGCAGGAGGGAAACGTCCAGCAGGTAATGTGTGCCTATCAGCGCTTTGAGGGAGAGCCCTGCTGTGGCTCAGACCGACTGCTACAACAGATACTGCGAAAGGAATGGGGCTACAAGGGTCTGGTGGTCAGCGACTGTGGTGCCATTCGCGACTTCCTGCCCCAATGGCATGGTGTCTCCAAGGACAGTGCCTCCGCCGTCTCTAAAGCCATCATCAGTGGTACCGATGTGGAGTGCGGCTCCTTATACAAGAGCCTTCCCGAAGCAGTCCGCCGTGGAGACATCAGTGAAGAGCAGGTCAACGTGAGTGTTCGCCGTCTGCTGAAAGGACGCATCGAACTGGGTGACCTCGACCCCGACAGCATTGTGGAGTGGACAAAGATTCCCTCGTCTGTCATCGCCTCGAAAGAACATCAGCAACTGGCACTACAGATGGCGCGCGAGCAGATGGTACTGCTAAAGAACAACGGTGTGCTTCCGCTCAACGCTCACCATGCACCGCACAACTCTAAAATAATGGTTATGGGACCTAACGCTGCCGACAGCACAATGCTATGGGGTATCTACTTCGGGAAACCTGCTCACACGGTCACCGTGTTAGAAGGCATCGAACGGAAGATAGGGAAAGTGCGCTACGAACAGGCTTGCGACATTACCGATATGACAGTAAGGCTACAGGCCATCAGCGGCACATCAGAGAGTCGTGACGGCAGTACCACACTGGAACTGAAAGAGACCAGCCGCCATACCAACACGATGGCTGACGTGCTAAAAGCTGCCCAAGAGGCAGAGACGGTGATTTTTGTGGGTGGCATCTCACCCAATCTGGAGCGCGAGGAAGCCAAGAAGTCGGCACTCGGCTTCGACAAAGGCGACCGCACAACCATCGAGTTGCCACAGGTTCAGCGCGACATCCTAAAAGCACTTCATGATGCTGGCAAGAAAGTCATCCTTGTCTGCTGTAGCGGATCGGCTATCGGTCTTAAACCCGAACAGCAGGAGACCTGTGATGCCATTCTTCAGGCTTGGTATGCCGGTGAACAGGGTGGTCATGCTGTTGCCGATGTACTGTTTGGCGACTACAACCCCAGCGGCAAGCTCGCCGTTACCTTCTATAAGGATGACAGTCAACTTCCTGCCTTCGATGACTACTCCATGAAGAACCGCACCTACCGCTTCTTCCAAGGAGAGCCACTCTACCCCTTCGGTTATGGGCTGTCATACACTACATTCCAGATTAAAGATGAAAGCCTAAAGATGAAAAGTGACGGCAGCTGCACCGTGACAGCAAAGGTAAAAAACACCGGTAAGCGGGAAGGAACAGAAATCGTGCAGGTTTATATTCGCAATACCGCCGACAAGGAAGGACCGCTGAAGACGCTGAAGGGTTTCGAACGTGTCACACTGAAGGCTGGGGAGTGTAAGACGGTAGCTATCGACCTGCCCCGTCAGCGCTTTGAGGGATGGGACACTGCCACCAATACCATGCGTGTCGTTCCCGGAACGTACGAAGTGATGGTGGGCACCTCAAGTGCCGATAAGGACCTTAAGAAGATGAAAGTGAAAATAAAATAACTATTGATAATGATGAGACAAAACCTTTTCATAAAGCTTGTGACACTGCTCTTCAGTGCGATGACACTGCAAGGAAATGCGCAGATTGCCTTCTCTATGACAGACGAGGAGACCGGTAAGAACACGCCAGCAGGATGGACGGCAGTGGAACTGCCTAAGGGATTACCCGCCATCACGGCTGCGAACACCTTCGACATCACCAGCTACGGTGCTGCTACCACTTCTGCAGACAATACGGTTGCCATACAGGCTGCCCTCAATGCTGCCGAGGCAGCAGGTGGCGGAATGGTGGTGGTACCAGCCGGAGAGTGGTTGTTCGGCAGGATACAGGTAGGGTCGAAAACCATCCTGCACCTCTGTGAAGGAGCAACACTGAAACTGTTGGCATACAGTGACCAGCCCAACCACACCACGAAGGATCCGTATATCACAGGGAAGAATGGTGCCTCGGATATCGTCATCGAGGGCGAGAGTAAAGAGACCAGCATCATTGACGGTCAGGGCGGTCCTTGGTGGGATGCCCTCGAACAAGGGGAGAGCGGTCTGCAGCGCGGTTCGCTCATCCGCTTCTACCAGGGCAGCCGCTACCTGTTTCGCAACTTCCGCATGCAGAATGCCCCCAGCACCAATCTGACACTTGGGAACAGCGGTAAAGGCACCCACAACACAGTTCACGATGTGAGCATCTATGCCCCTTCGTCACATGCCAGCGACCCCTCGCATAACACCGACGGCATACCCATCTGGGCTGCCTATGCCAATATCTACAACTGCGACATCGACACCGGTGATGACAACGTGGTAACAGACAGCAATGCACAGTATATTCATGTATGGAACTGCCACTTCAAGGCTGGTCACGGAGCCTCGTTGGGCAGCTATACACAAAACATGCACGACATCATCTATGAAGGTATTACTTTCGAGGGCACCGACTGCGGCTTCCGTCTGAAGTCGAACCGCGACAGGAGTGGTGATGTATATAACCTGACATTCCGTAATAGTACCATGACAGGGGTGACATGCCCCATCATGATTACAGCATGGTACGACCAACTGCCCGAGAGTCCTGAAGCGGCTGCCGCCTCACCCAAGAGCCTTATCAGTACGACACCGAAGTTTCGTGACATCACTTTCGAGAATATCAGTGCAAAGGGCTATAACGGAACTGCCTCCGGCAAAAACGGCTATGGCATCTTCATCTACGGCCGACCGGAGAGCTTGGTAAAGAATGTCAGCTTTAAGAATGTACACATACGGCAGGGCGGCGGTATGAAGCTGAACTTCTGTGAGGGTGTCACCTTCGACGAGGATTGTTGGTATGCCAAGACCCTTACCGGTAAAACATCAACAAAGGAAGGCATCACCGATGTCATTGACGAACAATATGCGTGTAGCTACACTTGGAATGGCACACAGCCCGATGTCGTTGTCACTGATGTCGTGCTGAGTGGTTCGACATACGAGTCTTCAACTTCGGATAGTTATATCTTCAAGAACGGATACAGCATTACCAACAAGAATGGCAAAACCTACGGCTCGGGAACCAGTGCTACCGTCAAGTACAGCGCTGCCGTACAATACACCATCGTGCCTCCAAGCGGAAAGACCATCAGTGCCTTAACATTTACGGGGTATAGCAACTACGATGGCGGAAGCTACCTGAAGGAGGTCAACGGAACGGAATACGGCGAGACGGAATATACCTATGTCCACGATAGCAACAAGTCGCACTTCACAACCTATACCATCACCCTGCCCGAAGCCGTTACCGGTCCCGTCACATTCACCCCTGGTGGCAAGCAGGCATGCTTTATCATCACAGTGACAGAGGAAGCAAGTACATCGGGTATCACAGAAACCCGCCAGTCTGTAAACTCCAGACACCAAACTTCCTACAACCTCATGGGACAACCCGTGGGAGAAGCATACAAGGGTATCGTCGTGAAAGACGGAAAAAAATGGTTTAAGAAGTAAGAAACAAACTAAAGAGCAGCACTGAGCAACCAGACAAGGTATGCCAGATAACCCACTACGAGCAGGGCTCCCTCCCAACGCTCTACCGTATAACGGGTACGGGAGAAGAACCACACTAGGGCAATAGAGACAAGCATCACTGCCGTATCAACGGTGGTGATGCCTTGTATCTGGAGCGGACTGATAGTTGCCGTCAATCCCATAATCATCAGAATATTGAAGACATTAGAGCCGATGACATTGCCGATGGCAATAGCCGACTGTCCCTTGCGGGCAGCAACGACACTGGTAGCCAGCTCTGGCAGCGAGGTACCACCAGCAACAATGGTCAAGCCGACAACAGCCTCACTGATTCCCAGGGCAATAGCGACATTGGAGGCGTGGTCAACAAAAACATTAGAGCCAACCACCAGACATACAAGACCAAAGACAACATACAGGATTTGTGTACCAAGAGAGGTGGAGTTAGTGTTCTGTTCTTGCTCCTGTGCATCAGCAGCCAACGCCTCGCTATTTCCATGCCGCATCTGCTTAGCAACAGAGAGACTATAGGTCATAAAGGCTGCGAAGCCTATCAGCAAGACGATGCCGTCGATACGACTCAGGTTGTTGTCGAGTGCTATCATGGTCAGCAGCACAGAAGCGCCAACGGCAAAGGGGATATCTTTCCGAACTGTTGCGCGACTAATCGTCATCGGTGCCACCATAGCGGCACACCCCACAATGAGCATCGCATTCATGGTGTTGGAGCCTACTACATTACCTATAGCCATATCGGGTGTTCCCTTCAGTGCCGACACAAAGCTCACGAACAACTCGGGAGCCGAAGTGCCAGCAGCCACGATGGTCAGTCCGATGATAATCTCAGGTACATTCATCCTTCGTGCCAAAGCAGAGGCTCCTTCCGTCAGTTTGTCGGCACCTGCCAATACACAGTAAATACCTAAAACAATAAATAAAATATCCCCAAACATACTATTCACTTGTTTTCTGTTGCCGTTCGTTATTCATCATCATCATCCCAGTCGAAGTCATCAAAGAAGTCGCCTTCCAAGGATGGTCCCACGAACTCATCGAGTGCCCGACGGTCTTTCTTCGTAGGACGACCGGTGCCACGCTGCCGATTGATGAATCCACTGATGCGGTTCATCTCCAGCAGTTCGTATTGGCCCTGGGGTGTTACGTTTTCATAAATCTCAGGAATGAGCTTTGCTCCTACGCGCTGCTCGATGGTCTTCAAGATCTTAAAGGAGTAGGTCACGGGCGGTTTGCGCACGCTCACCACCTCGCCAACCTTTACCATGCGGGAAGGTTTTACGTTCATACCCGCAATGGTGACACGACCGTTCTTGATAGCGTCGGCAGCGATAGAACGCGTCTTGAAGATGCGGGCTGCCCATAACCACTTGTCTACTCGTGCTTCGTTCATCCCTTTCCTAACTTATTATACTGATTCATGGTAAAGTCGATACCCGACAAGACAAAACTCTTGATGATATCGACCCCTAAGGTGATGGCGGGCTGTAGCTTCTCCAGTTCCTCGGCCGAGAAGCGTCCGAGCACATGGTCAATCTGCATTCCCATAGGATAGTCGTTGCCTATACCCATGCGGAGTCGGGCATACTGCTGACCTATAAGCTGCTGGATATGTCCCAATCCATTATGACCGCCATTGGAGCCACTGGCTTTCAGGCGGTACTGTCCGAGAGGTATCGCCACATCATCACTGACAACCAACAGGCGCGATGTGTCTATATTCTCCTGATTAAGCCAATAGCGCACGGCATTGCCACTCAGGTTCATGAAGGTAGTAGGTTTCAGAAGGAATACTTTTCGCCCCTTCAACGAGGTCTCACCAACAAAGCCATAACGCTTGTCGGCAAAAACGATATTGGACGCCTTAGCAAAAGCGTCCAATACCATAAATCCTGTATTGTGGCGGGTTCCGGCATACTCTTCGCCGGGATTTCCCAAGCCTACAATTAAGTACTTATCCATTACTCAGCAGCTTCTTCTGCATTAGCAGCAGCCGAACGAGAAGCACGGGTAGCCTTGACGGAGCATACGATAACCTCTTTCGAAGTAGCAATCTCCAGGCCCTCGAAGCTCAGCTGACCAACCTTGATGGCCTTGCCCAGCTGCAAGTCGGTAACGTCGATGTCCAGCTTCTCAGGAATCTGCTTGTAAGGAGCGGTAACGTCAATCTTACGGATAGAGAGGTTCAGACGACCACCATCACGTACACCCTGAGCGTGACCAGTCAGGTTAACGGGGATACCAACGGTGATAGCTTTCGTCTCGTTAATCTCGTAGAAGTCGGCATGCAACAGTGCGTCGGTTGTGGGATGGAACTGGAGCTCCTTGATAATAGCCTTGTGCTCCTTACCGTCAATGTTCAGGTTAACGACATATACATGAGGAGAATAAACAGCCTTACGCAGCTCAGCAGCAGATGCTGAGAATGCCATAGCCTCAGGCAGGCCGTTCTTATCCTTCTGTTCGCCATACAGATTGCAGGGTACCATACCCTCCTTGCGAAGCTGCTTTGAGGCCTTCTTGCCTACGTCGGTGCGCTTCTGACCACTTACGTTAATCTCTTTCATAATTTAAAAATGTGTTACTCTAAAATTAAGTATTTGTGCTTAATCCACCATCACACGATGCGAAAAGCGGCTGCAAAGGTACGAACTTTTTTATGAATAAAAAAATAAAAGAATAAAAAAATGAAACTATTAGTCCTATAAATTTGGTTTTTTTCTCACTTCTTTGTATCTTTGCACGCTGATAAGAGTATCAAATAGCTATTCAGAAGTAATTATGATCAACAGAGAACTCATTAGAATTAAAGTAGTCCAGCTAACCTATGCATACTATCAAAACGGTAGCAAGAACATTGATACGGCAGAGAAAGAGCTGCTGTTCAGCCTCTCAAAGGCATACGATTTGTACAACTACCTGCTGTCGCTTATTGTAGGTATCACACAAGAAGCACGCCGCCACTTGGAGGTAGCGCAGTCGAGAGCCCAGCGAGAGGGACTGCCGATGCCGTCGCAGCGCTTTGCCTACAACCGCTTTGCCATGCAGTTAGAGGAGAACCGCATGCTGAACGACTTCATGGAGACACAGAAGAAGAACTGGAATGACGAACCTGAATTCCTAAAGAAGATATATACGCTGATTACGGAAAGCGAGATTTACAAAGACTACATGGCTGCTCCAGAGGACGACTATGCTGCCGACCGTGAAGTATGGCGTAAGATATACCGCACGCTGATACAAGAGAATGCTGACTTGGACGCGCTGTTGGAGGAAGACAGCCTGTACTGGAATGATGACAAGGAGATAGTTGACACCTTTGTGCTGAAGACCATCAAACGCTTCGAAGAGAAAAACAAGGGCAACCAGGAACTGCTGCCCGAGTACGACTCGGAGGATGACAAGGAGTATGCCCGCAAGCTGTTCCGCGCCACCATCATGAATGCCGACGAGTATCAGCACTACATGAGTGAGGCTTCGCGCAACTGGGATTTCTCGCGTCTGGCTTATATGGACATTGTCATCATGCAGATTGCCATTGCCGAGATGGTTACCTTCCCCAGCATTCCCGTCAGCGTCACCATCAACGAGTACGTAGAACTGGCAAAGCTCTACTCCACCCCACGCAGTGCCAGCTACATTAACGGAATGCTGGATGCCATTGCCCGCCACCTGATACAGACGGGACGGCTGCTGAAGCACATAGGCGAAAAGAAATAGAAGCCCCGCGTTTTGCGGTTCACCCGCAAATACCAAAAACATCGAAATAACAAAACAATAAAAACAACCACAATTATGACACAAATTATTCTCGCTGCTCAGTCAGCACAACAGTCCGCAGGAGGACTGGGCGCAATTTTAGGCAATCCAATATTTATGATTCTGCTGATGTTCATCATCCTGTACTTCTTCATGATACGTCCGCAGAACAAGCGCCGCAAGGAGATTCAGAACTTCCAGAACTCGCTGACGGAAGGAACGCAGGTGTTTACGAGCGGTGGCATCTATGGCACCGTCAAGAAGATTGATTTGGCTACAGGCACCGTAGAGGTGAAGATTGCCGACGGCGTCGTTGTCAAAGTTGACAAGAGCTGCGTCTACAAAGACAATGCCAGTTCACCGAACCAGGGACAGTAACATCACGTCACAGCGAGGTGGGTATTAGGAGTATATACGAGTACATCAGAAACTTCTTGTTCAGTAACATGAACAAGCAGTTTCTTGTTTTTTTATTCTTCCTAATCCTGTCGGGCATCTTCTGGTTGATGATGACGCTGAACGAGACCTACGAGCAGGAAATTAAGATTCCTACGCGTGTGGTCGGTATCCCTAAGAACATCGTTCTCACCTCGGCTGCCACTGATACCATACGAGTTACGGTACGCGACAAAGGCTGGGTGATTATGGCGTACCTCTATACCGACAAGCGCAAGCCTATCAGTATTCCGTACAAAACCTACGACCGTGGTAGCGGAAAAGGCAGTGTGGGAGCCAACGACCTGAAGAAATTGATAGAACAGGATCTGGAGGTCTCGACGAAGGTCGTCAGCGTGAAACCCGAACGGCTGGAGTTCTATTACAACAACGGACAGCGCAAACGCGTACCGGTACGCTGGACGGGGCGCATCATTCCCGACCAGTTGTTCTTCATCTCCCATGTCACCTACTCTCCCGACAGCGTCGATGTGTATGCCTCCAAGGAGAAACTGGACAGCATCCACGCCATTTATACCGAGGCACTGAACTACGTAAACTTCCGCGACACGCTGATAGTCAACTGCAACCTGTCGCACTCCGCCGATGTCAAGGTGGTACCTCAAAAGGTACAGATTAAGTTCTTTACGGATGTGCTGACCGAGGAGACCATGGCGGGCATTCCCATCCAGTGTCTCAATCTGCCTGAAGGCAAGGTGCTGCGTACCTTCCCTTCGAAGGCAAAGGTACATTTCGTGGCAGGTGTCAGCCAGATACGCGACCTACGCCCCGAAGACTTTGTCGTAGTGGCAGACTACCGTGAGATTAGCCAAAAGCAACAAGACAAGTGCACCCTCTACCTGCGCCACGTTCCACATGGTGTCAGCCGAGCCGTACTGGATGCCAGTCAAGTAGACTATCTGATAGAAGAAGAATGAAGATAGGTATTGCTGGAGGCATAGGCAGTGGCAAGAGTTTTGTATGCAAACACCTGGCACAGCGCGGCATTGAGGTCTACGACTGCGATGCAGCAGCCAAGCGACTAATACGCACCTCACCTGCTCTCCAGCAGCAGCTCGTCAGTCTGGTTGGATCACTCGACAAAGCCGCCATGAGCCGCTTTCTACTAGCCAGCGAGGAAAACCAGCTTGCCATCAATGCCATCATCCACCCTGCCGTCTTTGAAGACTTCAAGCAGAGTGGCATGCAATGGATGGAGAGCGGCATCATGTTCGAGTCGGGTGCCTACCAGCTGGTAGATAAGGTCGTTGTGGTGACTGCACCGGAAGCGCTACGCATCCAACGCGTCATGCAGCGCGACGGCATCACTGCCGAGAAAGCCCGTCAATGGATGCAGCGCCAGTGGTCACAGGAACAGGTACGCGAGCGGGCAGACTATGAGATAATAAACGACGGGCAGCACGACATTGCCGCTCAGATTGACCGACTCCTCCTGTGTTTTGCGGTTAACCCGCAAATACCAAAATAACGAAATAAAAAAAATAAAACAATGAAACAAACCATTTTAGCTATCTCGGGAAAGCCGGGACTCTACAAATTAGTATCACGCGCCAAGAACAGCCTCATTGTCGAGGCCTTGGACGAAACCCACAAGCGCATGCCGGCATTCGGCACTGACCGCATCACTTCACTGGCAGACATCGCCATGTTTACAGAAACAGAGGATGTACCCCTCATGAATGTGTTGGCAGCCATGCGTGACCTGGAGAATGGGAAGCCTTGCAGCGTCAATTTCAAGAAAGCTACACCAAAGGAGTTGCACGACTACTTCACAAAGGTGCTGCCCCAGTGGGATCAGGACCGTGTGCAGAACAGCCACATCAAGAAGCTTATCCAGTGGTATGACATCCTGGTGAAGGCAGGCATCACCGACTTCGAAGAGGAAATGGCACCAACAGAGGGTGACAACATTGATGACAGAAAAGAAAACCAATAACAAATGAAACACGTAGTATGCGTACATACGGCAATGGCTTTGGTAGAGCCATTGACCAAGATTTTCCAGGAGTATCTTCCTGAAGTTACCGTCAACCACATTGCCGACTCGTCACTTATCAAGGAGGTCATTGCCAACAATCAAGTGACCAATGCCGTTCGGCGCCGTCTGCTCTCCTATTACAACGGTGCTGCCGATGCCGGTGCCGATGTTGTGTTCAACACCTGCTCAAGCGTTGGCGACATTGCTGACTATGGCAACCTCTATGCTCGCATCCCCATTTTCCGCATTGACCAGCCTATGGCAGCCGAAGCCGTGCAAAACTACGACCGCATCGGTGTCATCTCCACGCTGCCCACGACCCTCGACCCCACCTGCCGTCTCCTGCAGAACGAGGCTAAGAAGGCAGGCCGCCAGGTGACGCTTGTGGAAGGACTGGCTGACGGAGCCTTTGCTGCCGGACAGAGCGGTGACGGCGAGACCCACGACCGTCTGATAGCCGAAGCAGCCCAGCGCATTGCCGCACAGGTCGACATGTTCGTGTTGGCACAAGGCTCTATGGCGCGCATGGAACAGCGCTTGTCGGAGTTGACGGGCAAACCCGTACTCTCCAGTCCCGTCTTGGGCGTAAAAGGCTTAAGGAAATTCCTAGGACTCTAATATCACACATCTTACATCTAACCCGCTCATGAAACGGAAAAACATCATCCTGACCCTGCTCGTCATTTTGGGCATGGTCACCTTCCTCGACCGCATCAACATCAGTGTGGCGGGCAGCAGCATCATGCACGACCTTGGGCTGACACCCTCGGAATGGGGATGGGTGCAGAGTGCTTTCATCCTCAGCTACGGTCTGATGCAGATACCCATGGGTGCCCTTGGAGACCGCTTTGGTCATCGCAAGATATTGGCAGTCATCGTGCTGTGGTGGTCGTTGTTCACCGCCTTCACAGGCATGGCAGGCGGACTGGCATCGCTGCTGGTCATCCGTTTCATGTTCGGCATCGGCGAGGCAGGTTCGTCACCCTGTTCCACCGGAGTCATCAGCCGCTGGTTCGAGAAGCACGAAGTAGGCAAAGCTCAGGGTTATGTTTGGGCAGCCAGCCGCATGGGTGGTGCCCTGACACCGTTTGTTGTCATTCCCGTCATGATGTGGGTAGGCTGGCGCTCGGCATTCTACCTGTTGGGAGCCTTAGGCATTGTCTGGGCTGTCGTGTGGTATGTGTACTATAGAGATTTAAGAGGTGAGAAGGCTGAGGTAAGAAGTGAGAATACTCCCCCACATCATACATCCTACATCTTACATCTGACCTCCTCCCCCCAGTTCTGGCTGCTCTGCGGCATGTATTTCTTTTATGCCTTCGGTTCGTGGTTCTTCTTCTCGTGGTTCCCCACGTTCATGGAGTTAGGGCGTGGATTCGACAAGACTGAACTGACCTACGCTGTTGCCGTACCTTTCATTATGAGCATGATGGGCAACATTGCCGGAGGACATCTGACGGATAAGCTAACCAAGAAGTACGGCATCAAGACAGGCCGTAAGGCCCTTGGGTCTACCTCCTTGGCCATTTCTGCCGTCTGCATGTTCCTTGCCGCCTTCATTCCTGGCAAGATGGCTGTCTTCATCTTCCTGTCGCTGTGCTTCGGCATCTTCGACCTCATGCTGCCTTCCGCCTGGGCGCTGTGTATCGACCTTGGCAAGCAGCACGCCGGCACTCTGTCTGGTGCCATGAATACTGCGGGCAACATTGGCGGTTTCTGCTGTGGCATCCTCTTCGGCGAACTGGTACAGCAGTCGGGCAACTACAATCTCCCACTCTACCTCATTGCCGTCATGCTGCTCGTCAGTGCCCTGCTCTTCGCCTTTATCAATCCTGAGAAACCCATCATACAAGATAAATCAATTGGGTAAAGGGTTGATATATGTGCTGTTGGCCATCGCCCTCTGTTCCTGTCATGGCCATTATCCTACGCAGTTGACGCAGGCCGACAGCCTCATAGAGCGTGGTCACTACTTGGAGGCAGATAGCCTCCTGGCTGTTTATGACCTCCAGGCCAGCAGCAGTAAGCGCAATCGGATGTACCGGCAGTTGTTGCAATTGGAGCGTAAGTTCGTGGATGAAAAGATAACAGCAGAGGATTTCTCTATCACAGACAGCCTTTGCAGATACTATGACAACAGGTATACCCAGAATGAGTACGCCAAAGCACTTTGCCTTTTAAGCGAGGTCTATAAAGTCAACAAAGACTATCCTTCTTCCCTTGACATATGCCTAAAAGCCTTGCAGATAGCCGAGAAAGAGAAACTAACCTATGTAACAGGATGGCTTTATCAAAAGACAGGAGATTTATACTTCCTCCAACGTATGCTACCTGAATGTACCAACTATTATCGCAGATACTACAATATCGCCGTCAACAACCACGACACGCTCCGAATGGCTTTAGCAGCAGACCGCATGGGCAAAGTCTCTACTATAAATAATAAGGTGGATAGCACTATCTACTATTACGAAAGGGCAATAGAGTTAGCCCGACACACAGCGCATCCAGAGAATATCATTCCCGTTTGTAAATATTCATTAAGCGATATCTATATACAAATAGAAGAGTACGAAAAAGCCAAAGAACTAATGCGACATGATTCTCTGAATGATGCGAATTGGGCTTATTGGCATTTAGGACAAAACCATACAGACTCTGCTTTTGTGTATTTCAGTCGGCTTATTGAAAACAAACCATGGTCAACAAGGGTTGAATACCTTTCCATATTAGCTAAGTTAGAGGAAGAACGAGGCAACCATCATCATGCCCTATCCTTATTCAAAGACTTAACAATTGCGAAGGATTCTTCGCTAGCCCATTCTCAAGTTGAGGAGATGAGGAAAGTAAAGCAGCAACATGACTTCAACATCATCAAGCAGGAACGTGACACAGCACAAGAGCAAAGCACGATGCGGGGCTATATCATTGGAATTATCTGTATCTTTATTATCATGGTCTCTGCCATTGCTTACCTTTCACGGAAGAAGTTCCTTATCCAGAAAGAAAGACAACTTTCCCAGGAAAGATTGCTACGACAAGAAACTGAGCGCAGGAACAGGCAAAGTGCGGCTCAAATAGAGCGTAATAGGGAACAGATTAGTTTTCTTAACCAACAATTACAGGAAGCCAGAGACAACAACAATGCCGTTGAAGCGAAAAAGCTACAATTAGAAACAAGACTGCTCCATGCAGAGAATGAGCAGATACAAGTCAAATTACGACATGAGAAAGTTATGAAGACGGAACTGGAGCTGTCGCCGTTAAAGGAGCGCATTAAGCTGAATGCCGGCAAAGAGCGATTCCACCTCACTGATGACGAGTGGCAACAATTAGCTACGCTTATTGACAATGCCAATGACCAGTTTACCATACGCCTAAGAAATCTCTATGACAATATCACGGAATACGATTTGCACATTTGTTACCTCGTCAAGTTGGATATTCCGTCTGTTGCCATTGGCACCATGCTTTATAAGAGCAAGGCAGCTATTGGCATGGCCCGCAAGCGTCTGTACAAGAAACTGACTGGCAAGGACGGCACTGCCAAAGATTTCAACAACTTTATACAGGCTTTTTAATCACCCTAATTTATCCTTTAAAGTTAACAGGTAGTTAACAATTTCCCCTGTGTTAACTACTTGTTAACTCATTTTCTTTGTTCTTGTTCCTTTTTTTTTCGAACTTTGCAGCCAGAACAAAGCGCTAACATTCTAAATTGCAAACAAATTTAAATTAAAAGAACTATAATGTCTATGGATATATCAAAGGAATTGCAAGGCCGATGCAATAGAACCGTATTTTACAGTTCTATGTTCGTATGGGGAGTAGTAGTTTGACAGCAAAGCCCACGAACCCCTTATTCCCTGTAACCATGAAGGATCTGGGACCAGAACTGCCTATGGAACCTCATGGGTTAATTGTAAGAATAATGCAAACAACGAATATAAAAATTGTGTAAATAACAGAAAAAAATGAAATTTAAAACAATTCTTCTAGGCATTTTTGCGATAGCATCCAGCATAGTATCGCAAGCCCAAATCCAAGTATCACCAAAACTGATCGAGGGCATGAAGGTGGTATATACAACATCAACGACGACTGAGGGATCGAGTCCGCTAAACGCCTTCACTTCAGAGACAGAGTATACAGTCAGTCAAGTCAGCCCTCAGGGTGCTGTCATTATTGTTTCCCGTTTGAACTCAGAAGTCAACACTGACAGCATCGGTCTCATGGCTCAGTTAACAAATTTGGAGAATACGGTGCTAAGTGGACTGACTACCAACCTATCCACCGATAATCACGGAAAAGTAATCCATGTTTTGAATATCGAAGAGATAAAGAGAAAGGGAACAGAGTTTGCCAATAAACTTGTTGAAGAAACACTAAAGGCACATCCTAACTTGAAAGATGTCTTTCCTAAGAGTTTTGTAATAGGCGTAACAGAAAGCCTTTTCACGGAGCAGACAATCATTGACATGCATTGTTTTAACGGTATCATGGCTTTAAACGGAAAAACTATCACTAATGGCCTTACTGAACATCTGTCTCATGATGGTATGAAATTGAAACGTGTCTTTTCTATTGAAGGAAAAGACATTGTTGCAACCACTACACTTGATATGACTACTGAGGAGCAGATAGAGTATTTCATTTGTCAAATGCAGAAGCATGCCCCTGAGCAAGCGGAAGCGTTCAAGCAAGACAAAGAGCGTTTGGCAAAGTTCGTCAATTTTGAAATTAATAATACTTGCAGATATGAAATAGATGATGACGGGTGGGTTAAGAGCCTCAAAAATGAAAGTACAAAAAATAATATGGGGAAAAGCACAAAGACAGTAACCTATATTAAGCGTTTGTAGAGCCACCGATTAGTCATCTCAGATTTACATATGAAGATTTATATGATGGTTTGTAATAATCTTTTAAATGATTATCCGCAATCGTACCACCAGCAGTTT
>ERZ842401.2615-NODE-2615-length-23847-cov-3.926656_pt1 | contig 23847 bp, 22 predicted proteins | sample MGYA00521270_ERZ842401 | MGnify/ENA primary metagenome ERZ842401 (study PRJEB31892, sample SAMEA3878208) | bioreactor metagenome | biome: Moose rumen | place: Sweden | collected 2011-10 | study: EMG produced TPA metagenomics assembly of the PRJEB12797 data set... | reverse complement strand
CCCGCCGCATCATCGATTTGGTTTCCGCGTCTACGTCAGACACCAAATCGATGATGCGGCGGGAGTCATCCTTGTCCAGATTGATTTTTATAAGAGCGCGGATTTTTCTCAGTAAGCCGCCCTGCATGAAGATAATGCCGCGCCGGTCATGAAGCGTAGTGTAGAATGCCGTCATGACATTCTGAAAGCGCTCCTGCACCTCAGAATCAGACTCATCCTCTATGCGGTAGCTGAGGTATGCAAGAATTTTATCGCCGTCAAGGTTCACTGCGCCGGACGGCAAAAGCCAGCGCTCCCCAGTTTCCGAGATGGAATCGACTGGAGAGGGAATAAAAACACGCAGCCCCGAAAGCAAGTCCGTTATATAGCAAAAATTATTCTTGCTGAAAATCATATAGAACGGAATGGTACAGCCAAGCAACTTCTCTACCTCGCGCTTGTACGCGTCCACGCCCTTTTCGTTATACACGGAATCAATGCGGTCAACGCGGTCAATGGACTGGTAGATGGCACCCGTGTTCCCCGGAATGTTCACCAGCGTCGCCTTTTTAGAAACCGGATAATAGATAAGCACGTCAGAGAACGCAAGCTCATGCTTATCGTCCTCCATGACGTTCAGAATCCTGATTACCTGGTCAGAGGCAAGAACGGAGCCAACCGTATCCGTGCGCAGAGACACGCCGATAAAAATAGAAACGAAAAGAATAATAAGGAACATGACGAACAAAAAGAACGCGCCCTTCTGCTCGTCGCGAAAATGACCGATTTTCAAAGCATTCCTCCGGTTATTTAGGAAAGGCTTTTAAGAAGCGCCTCGGACTCAGGCGCGACTGCCTTTCCTTTTTTCTTAAGATAGTCAACATTTTCCTTAAGGACGAACTTAACCAGCTCCGTCAAGGAAAGCGACTCAAGCTTCTTCATGTATTTTTCGGTTACATGCTCACGTCCCGGCTCTATTTTGTCCGCCACGTACAGAATCATCGCAAGCGGTCCCATGCCCGGCTTTCCGAAGGTATGATTTGAAACCGCCTCTATAACGTCGGGGTCGCACAACTCAAAATCCTCGCGGAGCTTGACCGCCGCCGCCCTGCCGTGAAGCAAGCCCGGATGAGAAGCCTCCAGCTCGCTGATGGGGCTTCCGTCGCGGCTTGCAACAGAAACCAGGAGCGCACCGTCCATTGCCTTGCACATGTCATGGCTTATGCCCGCAAGATAGCCTGTCTTTTCGTCAACACCGTATTTTCTGCACAAGCGGGCGCAGGTTTCGGCAGTGCGCACGGAATGTGCATAGCGCGACGCGGATACCGCCGAAGCCACATATTTTTTTATTTCCTCGATAAGCTCATCAATCTGTTCTGTCATTTCCTGCAATTTCCGTTTACGTACAAGCCGTTCTCACAAATATACTGAAAAACCGCCTCGGGAACAAGATAACGGAAGCTCTTGCCGGTTGCAATGCGGCTTCTGATTTCCGTGGAAGAAACCGGGAACACAGGATTCTCAAGAAGACGATGCTCATACGGAAAATGCTCCAGCAGGCTCTGATCAGCATAATCGGCAGCATAGTCACCGGACGGCGTGTTGACAAAGCCCTCCACTCTCACGCCATTATTGTCGGGGTGGCGGCGCGCAATAATCAGCTCCGCAAGGGAAGCGACCTTGGCGCTGTTATGCCATTTGTCAAACTGGGCTGCAACCTCCTGCCCCATGATGAATGCGGGCTTTCCGTCAGTCTTATAATGCGTGGCAAAATACTCAAGCGTATCGCTGGTATAAGAAATTCCGCCGCGGCGAATCTCGCAGTCCTCAACCTCAAAAACACGCCGACCACCAAGCTGAACGGCAGACGCATCGCAGAACGCACGGAGCATTCCCAGCCGCTGCTCGGGTGTAACCGTCGTGTTCAGCGTTTTATGCGGAGGAACATAGGTCGGCACAAAAAACACCTTGTCATAGCCAAGCTCGCTCACAACCGTGTCTGCAAGCATACAGTGTCCTATATGCAGAGGATTGAACGTACCTCCTAAAATCGCAATTCTCATCGCTCACTTCCCGGATACTGCACGGACTCGTCATCGTCGTCAAACAAATCGCTGTTCATAAAGTCCGGCGCAGAATGTGCCTGCACCGCCTCTGAAACCGACTGCACGCCGTTTCCCTCAAGCCTGTTCACAAGCTCTATAATCGCACGGCGGGCATTTGCCATCCCAATATTGTTCTGTACGGAAACAGGAATTACAGCCGTATCCGCGTCCACTTCATGCACAGCCTCAATGACCTCGGCGGCATTCTGCTCCGCGCCCTCAATGTCAATCTTGTTTGCAAGCACAATACGAGGCTTTCTGAGCAGTTCCGGCGAATAGTTCTCCAGCTCATGGCAGAGCGTTGCATACGCGCCGCGATAATTTTCGTCCGCACAGTCAATCATGAACAAAAGGCAGGCCGTGCGCGAGATATGCTTCAGAAAATCAAAGCCAAGACCAACTCCTTCGGACGCCCCCTCAAGAATTCCCGGAATGTCGGCAATGATTATGTCCTGCTCGTCATCAACGCGAAGCACGCCCAGATTCGGGATTTTTGTGGTGAACGGATACGGCGCAATCTTAGGACGCGCATTCGTAAACGCCGTAAGCAGAGAGGATTTTCCCGCGTTAGGAAAGCCGACCAAGCCAACATCCGCCATGATGCTAAGCTCAAGACGGAGCGTGCGCACCTCGCCAGGTTTTCCGGCATGAGCATAGCGCGGCGCCTGATTCGTCGAAGACTTAAAATGAACGTTTCCCCAGCCGCCCTTGCCGCCTTCCAGAAACAAAAACTGCTCGTTCTCCGCCTCATTCGTAAAGTCGTGAATCAATTCGCCGGTCTCGGCATCGCGAATTGTGGTTCCCGGCGGAACTGCGATTACAACGTCCTCGCCGTCCTTGCCGAATTTATTCCAGCCCATGCCGTCGCCACCGTTACGCGCCTTAAAAATCCTGTGATGCCGGAGTCGAGAAAGGGTTCTCATGTTGCGCTTGACGCAGAAAATGACGTCGCCGCCCTTGCCGCCGTCGCCACCGTTCGGACCTCCGTGAGGAATGTATTTTTCCCGGCGGAACGCAATACAACCGTTGCCTCCCTTGCCGGAATGAACTTCTATAACAGCCTCGTCTGCAAACTGAAACATACGCGCCTCTTTTTTTCTCAAAATTAAAAAAAATACCCGGCACAGAAAGAATCCGAACCGGGCATCAAAGCAATTCAGAACAAGAATTAAGCCTTAGCAGGTGTAACAGAAATGAACTTTCTGTTCATGCGCTCGTGATATACAACGTTTCCGTCAACAGTGGCGAACAAACTGTCATCACCGGCTCTCTGAACATTATCACCAGGGAAAAATTTTGTACCGCGCTGACGAACAATGATTGAACCAGCAGTTACAAATTCTCCGCCGTATTTTTTTACTCCCAGGTTTTTCGGGTTAGAATCACGACCATTTTTTGCGCCGCTACCGCCTCTAGTTCTTCCCATACTAATCTCCTATAAAATCCTCATCAGATTTCAATTGTTACAGTTGTAAGTTCTAAATACTCCGGATACTCCTTTGCGACAGACCCTAACCCCGTCTGCAAAAAATCTCCAGCAAAAATCAGCTCCGCCAAGTTTTTTTTATCAAGCTGACTCGTATTTACAGCAAAACTCAGACTTCCACGCCGTGAAACATCTGAATCAAGCTGAATGCCAGGCAAAGCCTGCACGACCTGCATGGCAGTACGAAGTAGAACAGAAACCGCACTGCACACAATGTCATACCCGCGCCCGGCATATCCGGCGTGTCCTTCGGCATTGCAACCGAGAAGAACGCCCTGCTTACTGCGCTTTAACAGCACAGAAGTCATTATGCATTAATTGATTCAACGCGAACGTTGGTATAATGCTGTCTGTGTCCGATCAAGCGATGATAGTCTTTCTTTGATTTGTATTTGAAAACCAAAACCTTTTTATCGCGGAACGAATCCTCAACAACAACAGTAACCTTCGCACCCTTTACATATGGTGTTCCTACAGTAACCTTATCGCCGTCGCTTACGAGCAAAACTGAATCAATCTCAATTTTTGCGCCCTTCTCAGCGTCGATGGAATCAACTGTCAGAACTGCGTCTTTTTCTGCTTTGTACTGTTTGCCCTTATATTCAACAAGTGCGTACATGTTTACACCCCTAAAAAATAAACTTATATGAAAATAGATGCAGTATCTAACGGGTTATACCACACCCTTTTTACCATACGTGTTCAGAAATAATAACAAAATTTCCGAAGTGATGTCAACTAGAATTCCAAGGCGGCAAGCCGTTCGCAGGCTTCCTTCACGTCTTCCTGATGACCGAAGGAACTGAAGCGGATGAAGCTTTCGCCAGCAGGTCCGAAACCGCTTCCTGGCGTGGTAACGACGTTCGCTTCCTTAAGAATCTTGTCAAAAACATCCCAGCTTTTGCGTCCCGGGAATTTTGCCCAGACGTACGGACTGTTTCCGGTATAGTAAATCTCAACGCCAGCTTTTTTGAAGTTCTTGCCATTCAGGGTCTCGGCAATTCTTGCTCCGTTCACAAGATAATAGTCAATGACTTCCTTCATAGCCTTTATGCCTTCCGGCTCAAGGCAGGCAATTCCGCCAGCCTGCGCCACGTTCGAGGCACCATTAAAAAGCGTAGTCATGACGCGGTTCCAGTCGCGGTTAACGCTCGTGCCGTCAGCAAAGGTAAGCTCCATAGGAACGATTGACCAGCCAAGGCGTACACCGGTAAATCCGGCAGGCTTGCTGAACGAGTTTATCTCAATTGCGCAGGTGCGGCTTCCCTCAATCTCAAATATTGACTTTGGAAGCGCCGGGTCGCGGATGAATTCGCGGTATGCGGCATCATAGATGATGATGCAGTCGTTTGCATTCGCAAAATCGACGAGCATCTTGAGCTGTTCTTTTGTGGCGCACGCGCCGGTCGGATTGTTCGGCGAGCAGAAATAGATCAGACTGTTCTTTTTTACCTTTGAAAGATCAGGGAAAAAGTCATTTTCCGGCGTGCATGGCATGTACGTTACGCCCTTGTAGCCCTTTCCGTTGTTTTTTCCGGCAGCGCCAACGATTACAGAGCCGTCCACATAAACCGGATACGCAGGATCCTGTACGGCAACCTTTACCTTTGAGCCGAACAAGGTCTGAATGCGGGCAATGTCGCATTTTGCACCGTCAGAAATGAAAACTTCCTCCGGCTTTGCAAGCCCCTTATACCAAACTTCAGCAATTTTTGCGCGGAGCGCCGAATTTCCCTGTTCGTCGCCATAGCCGGAATAGCCTTCCTTTGTCGCAAGCCCAAGGGCATAATCAGACATTGCCTTTGCAATGAATTCCGGGAGCGGCTCAGTCGTGTTTCCTATTCCAAGACTGATGATTTTAGCCTGCGGATTCTTTTCCGCATATTCCTTTCTTCTGCGCGCAACCTCCGGAAAAAGGTAGCCCGCCGTAAGATTCGCAAATCCTGTATTTCTCTTAATCATAGAACAAATTCCTCTTTGAAAAAAATTATTATAAACGTTCTTTTATTGCCGCAATGAACTCGCCGCAGGTCTTGCGACCTGCTTCCCTTGAATTGCATAGCAATTCAAGCAATTACAGCCGCTCTTTTATAGCTGCGATGAACTCCCAGGAGTTCAGTATTTTCTTTGCCTTTGGCTCGGCAAGAGCGGCAAGGTCGCCTGTCATGTAGCCGTCCTCAATTGTCTGAAGGGTGGCTTTCTCAAGGCGTTTTGCAAAATCAACCAAATCCTCTGTTCCGTCAAGCTCACCGCGCTTTGCAAGTGCGCCCGTCCAGGCAAAAATCGTTGCGACAGGGTTGGTGCTTGTTTTCTCGCCATTTAGGTAGCGGTAGTAGTGCTTCTGGACGGTTCCGTGGCTTGCCTCGTACTCAAACTCGCCGTTCGGAGAGACAAGAACGCTCGTCATCATGGCAAGGCTTCCGCAGGCAGAGGCAATCATGTCGCTCATGACGTCGCCGTCGTAGTTCTTGCAAGCCCACAAAAAGCCGCCCTTGCTCTTCATAACGCGGGCAACGGCATCGTCAATCAGCGTGTAAAAGTATTCGATTCCTTCCTTCTCAAACTTGGCCTTGAATTCCTCGTCAAAAATGCGCTGGAAGATTGCCTTGAAGTTTCCGTCGTAGGTCTTTGAGATTGTGTCCTTTGTGCCAAGCCACACGCTGATTTTCTGGTCAAGCGCGTAGTTAAAGCAGCATCGCGCAAAGCTTTCAATTGAAGCGTCAAGGTTGTGGATTCCCTGAAGGATTCCCGGTCCCTTCATCACCTGAATTGTCTTTCGGATTTCCTTTCCGTCCTCGCCGGTGAACACAAGCTCAGCAGTTCCTGCGCAAGGTGTCTTTATCTCGCAGTTCTTGTATACGTCGCCGTAGCCGTGGCGGCCAAGAACGATTGGCTTTTCCCAGGATTTTACGTTGCACGCGATGTTCTTTACGAAAATTGGAGCGCGGAAGATTGTTCCGTCAAGCTCGCCGCGGAGGATTCCGTTAGGGCTTGGGGTAAGCCTCTTTAACTTGTATTCTTCCATGCGTGCGGCATTGCTTGTGATGGTGGCGCACTTTACGCCCACTCCAAGCCTTTTTATTGCATCAGCCGCCTCGTAGGTTATCTTATCGTCTGAATCGTCGCGGGATTTTAGCCCCAGGTCGTAGTATTCAGTCTTCAAGTCAACATAAGGCAAAAGGAGCTCGTCCTTAATAACCTTCCACAAAACACGTGTCATCTCGTCGCCGTCAAGCTCGGCGATAGCGTTCTTCATCTGTATCTTTGCCATACACTCAGTATAGCAAAAGATATGGAATTGGGGAATTATCTACACTTCCAATATTCCGCCAAAATCGACGGCGCTGTTGCGGCAGAACATGCGGTATGCTTCCTCATCGCCGGGAATTTTGAAGCCTGTAACAAAGAGAGCGTCATGCAGAGCGCGTTTTTCAGAGGCGCACAGCTCCGCCCCGTTATCGTCCGGCGTACGCAGCAGCGCGCACTCAACGTCAAGAGCATGGCGGGCAACACCTTCGCGGCTGTCAACCACGGAAACGGCGCTTCCAGCGACGCGCTGAATCACGTCCGCCATGTTCAGAAAATGCGTGCAGGCAAGGACGATTGCGTCGCACCCGGCAGCGGCAAAAAAATCAACCGCAGGGCGCACGGCGCTCTCCTGCTCTTCTTTTGTGGATGAAAAAAACTTGTGCTCGATAAAGGCAATAAGCTCCGGGTCGCCACGAGAAACAATCGTGCAGTCGCTTGCAAAATCGGCGATAAGGCGCTTTGTGTACGGATGGCTTACGGTGGCGTTGGTAGCAAGCAAGCCGATACACCTCTTTTTAGAAAGCGCGGCGGCAGGCTTTATTGCAGGAACGGTGCCTATGAACGGAGTTCCGTCAAAACGGCGGCGAAGATTCTCCAGAGCCGTTACGGAAATTGTGTTACACGCGATGACAACCGCATGAGGCTTCCACCTCTGGATTATTTTTTCCACACAAAGCGAGGCGTTCCGTATTATCTCGTCCTCAGACTTTTCGCCGTAGGGAAAATTCTTGGTGTCCGCAACATACACACAGCTTGCATTAGGGCAAAGCTTCTTCAGGCGCTGCATATACGGCAGCCCGCCCACGCCGGAGTCAAGGAAGGCAAAATGAACACCAGATTTTTCAGTCATAAATAGAATAATAAAGATTTGACTAAATAACCGCAATCCTTTACCATTTTTTTATGTTCACCTTGAATAAATGCCTTGTGCGGGCATGCCACAACCTTGCAATCTCCGCAATCAGCGAAAGCGGGAACATCACGGAAGAAAAATGCTACTGCCTTGACCATTCCCCCACACCAGGAAAAATTCAGCAGGACATCATCAATTACATCCAGAGGAACGAAAAAATCGTGGGGCTTACCGCTAGCGGCATGACATTCAAGGACGTTGACTTATCCGGCAAGAAATTCTACGGCTGCAACTTCATGCACTGCACCTTCACCAACTGCCACTCAAAGGGGCTCAGAAGCCGCATGAGCATTTTTGACGATGCCGTTTTTACCGACTGCAACCTTATCGAAAGCAACATTCAGTTCACATCATTTTCGGGCTGCACATTCTCGCGCACGCTGTTCACGTCAAGCGACATGCTACAGGACAACTTCAACGGCATAAACTCCGTTCAGACTTCCTTTGATGACACTGACTTATACAATTCGCGCTTTATCCGCGCAAAGCTCATAAACACATCGTTCAGGAACTGCAACCTAAAGAAATCCATTTTCTGCGAGATTGAGCAGGAGAACACGTCGTTCAAAATGTCTAACACGCGGGAAGCAATTTTCAGCGTAAAGGGCAGCGAGCTTGCAATGGATTTGATGGAAGAGGATTCAGGTTCCGTGCGGGGTGAGATTCTATGAAAATCTACTTTCATCTTAACACAGGTGGCTTCTCAAACAGCTACATCGTGTCAAACGAGAACACGAACGAGGCGATTATCATTGACCCGGGAAAAATCTCGGACGAAATCATCACGCAGATTGAGGACAACAAGCTGCGTCTTGCCGCAATCCTGATTACGCACAACCATGGAAGCCATGTTTCTGGTCTTAAGACGCTGATGAAAATCTATTCGCCCAAAATATACGGCGCTGACTACGAAATTGCGGGCGAAAAGACCAACGTCATCACCGGCGACGGCACGCTGCGCATTGCGGATCTGACCGTAAAATACATGACGTTGCCCGGTCATACAACAGATTCCATGATTTATCAGATTGGAAACGCCATTTTTACCGGCGACACCATTTCTGCCGGCAAACTGGGCAGCACGAACTCCAGCTATTCAACCCACCTTCTGCGAAGAAATATTGAGGAAAAAATTCTGTCCCAGCAGGAAAACACCGTCCTGCTGCCGGGGCACGGACCGCCAACCTCCGTAGGTGCGGAACGGCGCTTCAATATGGACATGGACGACTGACGCATAGCGCTCCGCAGAATGCCGCTGCCGCGCCGTCATCGCGTGATGAGCGCGACGCGCCCGCAGGCAAGCCCCCAGTTATCAAAGGCATATGAATCAAGATATTTTCCAGCATCCTCAAAGGTTATGCCGCGGTTCTGGCGCACCCAGGCGCACAAATCTGGCATAGCCTTCATGACGGAACCGCGGTTAGCAAGATGCACAAAATAGTCCGCAACACCACGGAGCGGCTGCTGCATGATGTACGCCATAAATTCGTTTTTCATCAAAAATTCGTCGTCGGGGTCATAGCCCAAGCCCGGCTGACTTTTCCAATAGCCCTTTATGAACGCCATCGTGTTGGCATCGACCGTATAATAGAGCGCGGCAACCGCATTCCTGAATTCCTCGTTTATGAAAAAAATGCCGTGCCAGCTTTCATGCGAAAGGAAGGTCTGCCTGAGCGCCGCCGTCGATTCCCGCGAGATTGAGATGACAGCCCCGCTCCCCGGCGCATACGCATAGCCGTCCGGCACAATCACACCGTTTCGAACCAAAATATCCCGCAGCAAAAGCTCCTCGTCGTTCAGCACGCCGGGCATGGAGACAGCCTTGGTAAAAAAGGAGGCAAGGCTCTGGGCGCCGTAATCATGGGCGTTATATCCGTGCATGTCGCCAAGCTGCTCGTCAGTCAGGATGGAACCGCGGAAGCCCGTCTTTTCGGCAAAGAACGCAAGACGGCGGAAGAACCGCGCCTGAACCGCGTAATCCGCCGTGTCAAAGAACAGCACGCCCGGAAAGCGGTCCCATTCGTACACCTCGTAGTCCTTTGCGCGCCAGCACGCCGCCTTTGCCGTAAGAATCACGCCTGGGTCGGTTTTTAAGGGAACGATGACCTTGTTCGGCGCGGCAGGAATAAGGCTTGAGTCGTTTGCCCGCATGAGCAGCTTCTGCACCTGCTCCGCGTTCTCTGGTATGTCATATGAAGAGAACGGAGAGATGAGCGTGGATGTCTGAAGCTTGCACTCAGAAACGTCGGGCGCACGGCGGATGGTAAGCGTGTCGCCGCCAGCGTTCAAGCGAACCCTCTCCGGGCTATTCGGCTCCCCATAACTTTCTATGGCAGAAAAGCCAAGCTCTACGACCGGCATGACAGAATAGGCGGAATTTTCAACCGGGAACACCAGCGCCGCTCCCGAAAAATCCCACGATTTTGAGTCCGAGCCGAAGCTACCGCCGTTTGACGGAAGTCCATAGAACGGAATCTCCCCGGAAAAATCATAGCCGATTTTTGCCCGCGTCACAAAAAAATCGAACACCCTGACCTTCCAGTCAGACGAAATGACGATGCCGCAGGGAAGCTCCGATGATGACAGATTTTTTTCTATTGCAAGCTCATTTGAAAAATACGACCAGCCGCCCTTGTCCTTAATGAAGCGCCGCACGTCGCAACCAGAAAGAATGCGCTCCTCTTTTGGGGCAAGCTTACCCTTCTTGTCAAAATCAGAATCGAATAAAAAGCCGTACGTGAACAGTTTTTGTGCCGCCTGAGCGCGGGAAAAAGCCGACTTGCGGGCATTTTTTACGCCGACGCGCACGTTTATTCCCACTGAACCAAAATGCTCGTAATACGTTCTGAGCCGTTCCCGCTGCTCCGCAGAAAATGTAAAATACGCCGTTGAGGAAGAAAAAGAGCCGCTGCGGGACGGAGCGTTGCAGGCAAGCACATGCTGCGGCGAAAAGCTTGAGTCATCAAATGAAATGAGGACGGAGGAAAGATTTCCGCGCACGCGGAGCACGGTAAAAAAAACGATGTCAAAAAGTGCAAAAAGGCAGATTACCAGCAGAACGATTTTCTGATTCTTATTCAGGTTCCTGATTTTTTGAGCGGCAGCCTGTACTGCAAGAAGAAGCTTTTTCATAGCGAAATACTACAATTTTTTGAAAAAAAATACTATATTTTCTGCATGGGCCTTTCAATCCGCCTGAACCCGAATCAGGAAGAGCTGCTTTTAAAAAAAAGCCGCGAATACATTCATTCTCTGAACGCCACATACAAAAAAAACGTGGTGCTGCCTGTATTTCCGGCAGTCATCTTTGTTGAATCAGAAGTCCTGAGCCGCAAAACGATGGAAGAACTGAAGAAAGGCACGGAACGTCTTTGCCTTTCGCAGATTGAAATATGCGGAAACGAGGTGGTCTGCGCCGTGCGCATAGATTTTTCAGGCACAAGGGATATTGCAGAAAAAATAATCCTTGGCCGCTGCACGGCACACGTAGATGCCAAGCCTGTTCCGCTTTGCATTCCATGCCGCTCATTCCGCTTTGCAACGGCAGAACGGAATGGGAACAGCATAACATTCTCAAACTTCACCTGGTGCAAGACCAAGGCGTAAGCAAGGCACGCGTCCTACATTACCGCTTCGCCGCGGTCAAGGGCAGTCAAGCCTGTCTTAACATACTCAAGAATTCCGAACGGCTCAAGCAGGCGGATAAGGCTTTCAATCTTATTCTCGCTTCCTGTTGCCTCCACGATTACGCTTTCTGGTCCTACGTCAATGATGTGAGCACGGTAAATATCGCAGGTTCCGATGATGATGGAGCGCTTTTCGCCCGGTGCCTTTACCTTGATGAGCGCCATCTCGCGCTGCGCGGTCGAATTCTTCTCGCAATGCTTTATGGAAATGACCTCCACCAGCTTTGAAAGCTGCTTCTCAATCTGCTCCAGAATATAGGCATCGCCGTTCACCACGATTGTCATGCGCGACTGTCCCGGATTCCCGGTTTCACACACCGTAAGGGAGTCGATATTATAACCGCGACGGCTAAACAAGCCAGAAACACGACTCAAAACGCCGGCATGGTTCTCAACAAGAACGCTCAAAACATATTTTTCCATAGTATTTTCCTCGCTTATGTATTTTTTTCAGATTTAGATTGAATAGCCTGCCTCGGAATAAATTCCAAGCAGACGAACTTCCTCCGCGGTATCCTTCAGTTCAGAAAGAACAGTCTCAACGTACTGCGCGTTCTGCTGCTTTTCTGCGCTAAGTTCGGCATCAGCATAGAACCAATAATGCCACGGCTGACCGCTTATCGGGCGGCTTTCCAGACGCGAAAGGCTCAGTCCATGCTTTTCAAAAATGCCGAGGCATTCGTACAGCGCCCCCGAACGGTTTTCCGTGCTGAACATAAAGGTCGCCATATTCGGAGCCTTGCAGGAATGCGAAGGAGCGCCGCCCACCTTATTATTCGCCGCAATCACCACAAAGCGCGTATAATCCCGGGGATCATTCTGAATGTCCTCCTGAAGCACCTCAAGATTATAATATTTTGCCGTAACCGCGCTTGCAATGGCGGCATTGTCCTTCGTTCCGTAATCAGAGACCATTTTTGCGCCGGTTGCCGTTGAGACGGCATCGATTTTTTCCCATTTATGCTCGGAAAGGAACTTTGAGCTTTGCGCAAATGCCTGCGGATGCGAATACACTTTTTTAATGGAAGAAAGCGTCGCGCCCTTTACCGCAAGCAAGGCATGCTGAATACGAAGGTGCATCGCCCCGATTATTGAAACGTCCTCAAAATCCGAAAGATTGTCGTAATTCTGATAGACGGAACCGGCAAGTGAATTCTCTATAGGAATCATACCGTAGCCTGCCTTGCCCGAAAGCACCGCCTTGAACACGTCGCGGAACGATTCGCAGGAAAGAGCCTGTGCCTCGCCGTCAAAATAGCGCTCAACCGCCTGCTCCGCATACGCGCCTTTTTTGCCACTGTAAGCGCAGTACACGGCAGTTCCCGCTGCTTTTGCTCCGTCAGCAGCGTTTTTTGAAGAAGAAATATCGCTCCGGATATGGACTACGGATTTTCCTACGACAGGGGCAAGCGCCTCTATGTCATGCATGAGCTTGTCGAACATTTCCGGCAGAAGTGAAAGCGGACCGTCGCTGAGCGCCTTGCCAGGCTCGTTATGAACCTCTATCACAACGCCGTCAGCACCCGCGGCAATCGCGGCAAGCGCCATCGGCGAAATCTTGTCGCGCAAGCCTACCGCGTGGCTTGGGTCAACGATGACCGGAAGATGCGTCATGCCACGCAGAACGGGAATGGACGACAAATCAAGCGTATTGTGAGTCGCCTTCTCAAAAGTTCGGATGCCGCGCTCGCACAAGATAACCTTATCTGTTCCGGCGCTCAGCAGATATTCCGCAGACATCAAAAGCTCTTCAAGCGTGCAGGCATAGCCGCGCTTGAGCACGACAGGCTTGTTCAGTTTGCCAACCGCTTTGAGCAGGTCAAAATCCTGCATATTCTTTGAGCCAATCTGATAGGCATCGACACCGTATTTTTCAAGCACGCAAAGCTGCTCGGCGGATTTTACCTCGGTAAGGACAGGAAGACCAAAGGCGTCTCCGGCTTCCTTCAGGAGCGCAATGCCCTCCTCTCCCAAGCCCTGAAATGAATAGGGACTTGTGCGCGTTTTGTATGCGCCGCCAAAAAGCATGCAGGCACCGCTTGCGGCAACCGACTTTGCAATGGCAAAAATCTGATCGCGGTTCTCAACGGCGCTAGGACCTGCAATTGCAGCAATTCGCTGACCGCCAATCCGTATGCGCTGTCCTCTGTTGTTTGCAAGCTCAACCACGGTGTTCTGCGGCTTGAATTCTCGGCTCGCCATCTTGTACGGCTTGGAGATTGGAATGACCGCCTCTACGCCGGCAAATTGCTCAACCGCCTTTGGGTCAAGGCTTCCGCGACCTACAGCGTCAATGACCGTCTGCTCGTCGCCGTTAATCTCATTCGTCTTGAATTTATTGTCCGTCAAAAAGCGCGTGATTTTTTCTTTGTCACCGCTTTCTATGCCATTCTTAAGAACTATTACCATATCGTACCTATGCTAGATGCTGAAGCTCACCGTCCGCAAAATGTCTCCGAATACACCGGCGGCCGTAACCTGCGCACCGGCACCGTACCCACGCACGGTAAGCGGAATAGGCGTATAGCGTTCCGTGTTGAACACAAACGCATTTTCGCCGCCCTTTACCGCATACAGCGGGCTTACGGAATCAACCTCAAGCAAGCCGACGCTTACAACTCCATTCTGAATGGAAGCGCCCATGCGAAGCACCTTGCCCTCCTTTTTAAGAGAGTCGATTTTTTGTGCGAAGTATGCATCGACCTTGGGAAGATTCTTAAGGAACGTGTCAACGTCGCCGGAATCATCAAAATCCTCTGGAAACAGGCGGTTCATCTTTATATCCTCAAGCTCAATGTCCATGCCGGACTCCCGCGCAATTATAAGCGCCTTGCGGGCAACATCCATTCCATTAAGATCGTCGCGCGGATCCGGCTCCGTAAAGCCAAGCTCGCGGGCATCAAGAACGGCACGGCTGAACGCCACGCCCTCGTCAAGCTTTCCAAAGATATACGAAAGCGAGCCGGACATAATTCCGTTAAAACCGATGAGTTTGTCGCCTGACTTGAACAGGTTCTGCAGCGTGTCGATAATCGGAAGACCTGCGCCAACGTTAGTCTCGTACAAAAAGCGGCGATGCATCTTGTCTGCCGTCCTGCGCAGGGCGCGGTAGTAGTCCATCTTCATGGAGTTCGCCCGCTTGTTCGGCGTTGCGATTGACATTCCTGCGTTAAGAATGTCGATGTAGCGTTCCGGAAGGTCGTAGCTTGCCGTATTGTCAACGAACACTGGATTCAGGAATTTCTTTTTCCGTACGAACGCAAGAATTTCATCAAGGGAAGGAACCAACGGCGAAGCCTTGAGCCGGTCGCGCCAGTCGGTAAGGTCAAGTCCGTTCTCGTCAAGCAGCAACTTATGACCGGTCGCGATTGCGATAACCTTAAGGTCAATGTTGGCCGCAAGGAATTTTTTCTGCTGAGCCTTTATCTGATCGATGAGAGCGCCGCCAATCGTACCGGCTCCAAAGGCAAACACTTCAATTTTCTGCATTGTGTTAAAAAAGAACGCATGGGATGCGCGCACAGCAGTATCCACGCTGTCGCCAGAAACAACCACGGAAATACATCGCTCGCTGGAGCCCTGCGCAATGGCAACTATATTTATGTCCTGAGAGGAAATAGCGTCAAGGAATTTTGCCGCAACACCGTGATTGCTTACCATGCCGTCTCCCACAACGGAAACAACGGCGCAACTCTTTAGCACCTCCACCGGCGCTATGAGGGAATCACGGATTTCAAGCTCAAATTCAGACTTGAGCGCGTCAACGACGATATCAGCCTCACTGTCCTTTACACAGAATGAGATGGTATATTCGCTTGAAGACTGCGTGATGAGCAGAACGGAAACATGCGAGCGCGAAACTGCGTCAAACAGGCGACCTGCCATGCCGGTACGTCCGCGCATTCCGTTTCCGCTGACGCTTATCATGGAAATATTCTTTAAGCTGGAAATGCCGCAGATGGAACTTTTGCGGTCCGCCGTAAACGGACCTTTTGCGATGCGTGTTCCGCGTGCAGACGGATTCAGGCTGTTCAGACTCCATGCCTCAATGCCCTTTGCGGCAAGCGGACCGAGCGTCTTAGGATGAAGCACGCGCGAACCAAAAAACGCAAGCTCCATCGACTCCTCGTAGCTCATGTCGCTTATAAGCACCGCATCCTTTATGATGCGCGGGTCAGCCGTGAACACTCCGTCAACGTCAGACCAGAATTCAACCTTTGACGCGCCCAAAGAAGCCGCAACGATTGCCGCACTGAAGTCAGAGCCGTTCCGACCCAAAAGTCCGGCAACGGCAGTTCTTCCATGCGAAGGAACCCACGAACAGATGAAGCCGGGAATGACAAGAATGCGCGACTTCGATTTATTCTCGCCATCGCGGTACGGCGTAAAATTTTCCGTACAGCGTACATAATCCGGGTCGCCTTCCTTTTGCTTTCCACTGGTAAAAATAAAATCGCGGGAATCAAGGTATTCAGTGCTCTGCCCCATGCTGGAAAGCAGAGCCTCAAGAATCGTATTGGAAAGAATTTCGCCAAAGCCCATGATGCGGCAAAGAACGGTGTCCGTGCATTCCCCGAACGCCACAATGCCGCTCAGCAGCTTCTCATATTCTGTAAAAATCGGCTCAAGGCGCGCCATAACCGCCCTGTCATCAAAGGCAGGCACAGCTTTAGCAAGGTTCAAGCAGATGTCGCCGTGCTTTTTTCTAAGGGAATCCACAAAGCCGTCCGCAGCGCCACCTTTTGTGCAGGTCTCTATGCTCTCAAGCAGCGCATTTGAAACGCCCTCAGCTGCTGAGGACACGACGCTGACCCGGTCATTTTTTGCCCTTCCTATGATAATTTCCGCCGCGCCCAAAAAGCGCTCTGCATTGGCCAACGAGGTTCCGCCGAATTTAAGTGTAAGCATAAAAACTCCTGCAACAATTTGTGATTCTACTATATTACAGGATTCTGCGATTGATTACAATGAAAAAAGAAAAGCGCGAAGAACACTTTCAGTTTTTGGAACCGAAAAGCTTCCTTCGCGCTGTTTTTTACAATTCAATTTGTAAAAGCAACCTCTGCATCGTAGCCAAAGGCTGCAAGACCTAGAACTTGTACGTTCCGGTGGTTATCGTGCCGCCGTTACTGTATATATCGAAGTTCACGGATTTATCCACATTTGAAAGCTCGCGGTAGAATTCCTTGAGGTCTTTCACGCTCTTTCCGTTTACGGCAGTGATGACATCACCACTCTGAAGACGAAGCGATGCCGCCGGAGATTTTGGAAGAACGTTCGTTACGGCAACGCCGTGAATTTTATCCTCCAGCTCAAGCTTCTTTCTAACATCGTCGGTAAGCGGTGCAGCTACAAAGCCCGGCCACAGTTTTCCGTTGTCGGAAGAAACCTTTTCTGAGCGCTCCTCAATTTTTACAGAAAGCTCTTTTTTCTCGCCGCCGCGGATAACACTGAATGAAACGGTCTTTCCAGCCTCAAGCCGACCAACCTCACGCTGAACCTGCTCAACGTCCTTTACCTTTATGCCGTTGATTTCCACGATGTAGTCGCCCGGCTTCATGCCGCTCTTTTGCGCAGGAGAGTCTATGAACACCTGAGCGGCAAGCGCGCCGTCAAGGTCAGAAACGCCAAGCGCTTCCTTGTATTCTTTTGTACCCGGCATGAGCGACACACCAAGCCAACCGTAAACGATTTTTCCGTTGTTGATGAATGAATCGATGGCGTTCTTTATGTTGTTGATTGGAATGGAAAAGCCCAAGCCCTGCGAGCCACCGGACTGGCTTGCAATCCATGTGTTGATTCCGATTACCTCGCCGTAGATATTTACGAGCGGACCACCTGAATTTCCCTGATTGATTGCGGCATCCGTCTGAATGAAGTCGCTTATGTTGCCGATTCCGCTTCCGCTGCGTCCCTTTGCGCTTACGATTCCCTGCGTTACGGACTGACTGTAGCCTAACGGCGCGCCCATCGCAAGGCAGATGTCGCCGGTCTTAACGGAATCTGAGTCGCCAAGAGAGGCAACAGGAATCGATTTATCGTCCGATTCAAAGGAAACGAGGGCAATGTCCATACGGGCATCCGCGCCGACCAGCTTTCCCTCAAACTCGCGGCTGTCATTCAATTTTACGGTGATTTTGGTTGCCTCGCCGGCAACGTGATTGTTCGTCAGGACGTAGAGCGTTTTTCCGGTACGGCGCACGATTACGCCGGAGCCAAGTCCCTTCTGCTCATATTCGCGAGTGTTGCCGCGTTTTTTTCCGTCCTTCTTACCGTCGGAATCATCGTCCATCTCCGGCATTCCAAAGAAGAATTTTCTGAAATCCTCAAACGGATCGATGGTCTGAACGGTCTTTGTCTCTGTAACGTCAACCTCAACGACAGAAGGAAGTACGCCGTCGCTTATTGCGCGGAACGAATTCTGCAGTGCCTCAACGACCTTCAGATAGTCCTCGGGAACGATTTTTGACTTTGATTCCGCATAGGCTGTGAGGGCATTTCCCTCAACCTTCGTCTTGCTGCATGAAAAAGAAATCGCCGCGAATGCAAATGCAGCCGCACCCGCAGCATATAGAACACCTTTTGTCCATGTCTTCATGATATGCCTCCAAGAAGTCTTTTTAAAAAAGAAACACAAAAACGCGCTTTGGTTACAAGCTCATTTCAATTTATAGTTCAAGTCCGTGAGGATTTCGGTGTGGTCATCAAAAACGGCAACCGTATGCTCCTCGTGAGCAGAGGTTTTGCCGTCCTCGGTAAGCACCGTCCAGCCGTCGTCTGAGACATACACGTCGGGAACGCCTAGATTTATCATCGGCTCAATCGCAAGCACCATTCCCGGCTGAATGCGTGGATTCGGGCCGCGGCTTGGACAGTTCGGCACGCTTGGGTCCTCGTGAACGTCAAGTCCAACACCATGCCCGCAATAATCGTATACAACGCCGTAGCCGTGCTTGGTCGCAATCTCGTACACCGCCTTGGAAATGTCGCTGATGCGGTTTCCTACGCGGCACGCCTCTATACCGGCAGCAAGACATTCAAGCGTAACTTCGTCAAGCTTGCGAACTTCGGGCTTTACGTTTCCCACAAGAACTGAATGGCAGGAATCGCTTATGAAACCGTCAAGGTCAATTCCCACATCAAGGGAAACGATGTCGCCGTCCTTTATGACGCGTTTTTTTGATGGGATGCCGTGAATGACCTCGTTATTGATGCTTATGCAGGCGGCACCGTCAAAATTTTCGCGGTACCAGGCCGGCTTTCCGCCGTGCTTTTTTATGTAGCTTACAAAAATATCGTCAACCTCGCGGGTCGTCATGCCAGCCTTTACCTGCGGAAGCACGTAATTGAACGTATCCGCCAGAAGATGGCAGGACCTTCTGATTCCATCAATCTCCTCTGTGTTCTTCAGTCTTATCATATTTCACTTCCTATATAATTTTTCTCTTTTTTATCAGTCGCGCGGCCAGCTTCCTCAAGGCAAATGTCCGCGGTGTAGTCGTCGCCCATGCGGCGGTAGATAAGCGCCATCTGCGTAAGAAAGAATGCGTCGTCCTTTGCAGAAAAGCCAAGGTCAAGCGCGCGCTCAAACACGTCAAGAGCCAGCTCGTCATGCAGCGTTCCCACGACGTTCCGCCTCAAAAGGCTCAGCGTGAATTCCATCACCTCTGGAAAGAACAGGCGAAAATAATTGTAGCTGTATTCCATGCGGATTATCTGCTCCAGAAGAATGAGCGCGTCGTAATACTCATTGCGGAGCGCCAATTCCTCGGCAAGAATATAGCCGTAATCCATAAAATCCTCGCGGGTGAACCACCGCTTGAGCGAAAAATCAGCGTGCTCCATGCTCATCCGTTTGAATTCGCTTACCGCCTCGTCCTCACGCTCGTGCATCAAATCAAAGAATATGAGCTTCGCACGGCTTTCCTCGTCGGTTCGGGCAGAAAGCCATTTATAATAGTCAAAGGAATCAACGCTGTTTCGCGTATAGGCGCTGCGCGTGGTGAACGACTCGTCAAAGATGGAACGTTGCCGCTGGTCAGAAAGAATTTCATAGGCGCGCACAAGCAGCCTGAACTGCTCGGAGTTTTCGGACTGTGCGGTGTCCGGGTGCAAAAGCTTCGCCTTTTTTCGGTACGCCCGCTTTATCTCCGCGGCGGTGGCGTTCTGCCGGACTCCGAGTATCTCATAGCAATTTATCACAATCTTTCCTTTGCAGCATATTTCTACGCATTCTTAAAACGGGTCTCCATGTCCGGCTCGTGAACCACCAGCACCGGGCAATGGGCAAGCAACGCTATGTCATTCCGGCTTGACGCGGACACGCTGCGGCGGATTCCAAGGCGTTCCAGCGAGGTTTCCGTATTTGAGCGCCCTCCCACCAGAATCATGTCTGCCTTGAGCGAATCGGCGGCGGCAATGACTTCGGCAAAAACAGAGCCACGGCGCAACTCCGTCGCAATCTGCACTCCCTTGGACAGCGCAAGCTTTTCTATATAGGCAAGATAATTCTTTCCGTCCCGCTCAAGGGCTTCAGTATACGACAGTTTTTCTTCTTCTACAAGAAAACGGGAGTTAATAAGAAATTTTATCGTCTCCGTATCTACGACGAACACAGCCGTAAGCGAAAGTCCGTACTGCTTTGCAAGCAGAATTCCGTACATGGCGGCATCAATTGAATTCTTTGAGCCGTTCACCGCGACCACTATGCTGTTCAAAAGAGCTTTCATTCCTCTGCCTCCGTCGCCGCGCGCTCCGTGCGTTTTTTAAGCGCCTTGAGCACAAAGATATTCTCGCGTTCCTTTTCCTCAAGGGAATTTTCTATATAGATTTTTGTTTCCTCAGTCTGCGGAATGACCAGCTTGTCCAGGGCATTCACGCGGCGCTGGGTTTTCTTAACTTCCTCGGCAAGCCGCCATACAATCGTGCGGATTGAAGCCAGTTCGGTGATGAGCGTGAGCAGCTTAAAAAAACGGGCGATAACATCGTCGGTGTTGGAATACGTTCCCATCATAGAATAGAACAACTTAGGCTTTGGCAGCACAACATCGAAAGAAGAGAACGACATGCCGCCCACATTAACCTGCTTTTCCTGAAGCTCAAAGTCGTAGTGAACGTTGCGCGCAATGCGCTTTACCTGATCCGAACCGTCCGCCATGAGCATACGCTTGAACGCAGGATACGCAGTCTTAACGGCCTCGTCCATCTCGCGCTCAAGAATACGCACCTTTTCCACCAGCTTCATCAATTCCTGCACAAGAATCTCGCGCTTCTGCTCAAGCAAATCGTAGCCGTTGCGGCTGATTGCCAGCTGCTCCTTCATTGCAAGAAGATTTGATTTTGTGGGGGCAATGTTCAGTCGTGCCATGCTCATCATTCTCCGTCAGCAGGAAAATACGCGTCGATGAATTCGGATTTGATGCGGAACAGTTCTTCCTTTGGAAGAACCGCAAGGCATTTCCAGCCGATTTCCAGCGTGCGCTCGATGGTTCTGTCCTCGTATTCGTCCTGAGAAAGGAATTCGCGCTCGAATTTCTCACCGAATTTAAGGTACAGTTTGTCCAAATCGGAAAGCTCCTCCTCGCCGATGATTGCCGCAAGGTTCCGTATTGATTTTACCTTTGAGTATGAAGCAAAAAGTTGGCTTGAGACCGCCGCGTGATCCTCGCGGGTCATCTTGTCGCCTATACCGTCCTTCATAAGGCGCGAAAGGCTCGGAAGCCCCGCAACCGGCGGATATATTCCCTTTGAGTCCATCTCGCGGTCAAGCACAATCTGACCTTCCGTAATGTAGCCGGTAAGGTCCGGAATCGGATGGGAGATGTCATCGTTCGGCATTGTAAGAATCGGAATCTGGGTGATAGAGCCTTCGCTCCCCTTTATTTTTCCTGCGCGCTCGTAAAGCTCGGCAAGGTCGGAATACAGATAGCCAGGGTAGCCCTTTCTTCCAGGAACCTCGCCTCGTGTCGTTGAAATCTCACGCAGCGCCTCGCAGTAGTTAGTCATGTCCGTCATGACCACAAGAACGTGCATTCCCTTCTCAAAGGCAAGGTATTCCGCCGCAGTAAGGGCGCAACGCGGGGTCATGATTCGCTCAATGGAAGGCGCGTCCGCCAGGGACTGGAACATCACGACGTTTGCAAGAACGCCAGATTCCTCGAACGTATGGATAAAAAAACGCGCGACATCGTATTTTATTCCCATGCCCGCAAAAACCATGACGAATTTTTCGTCGCTTCCACGGAGCTTTGCCTGACGTATGATCTGAGCGGCAAGCTTGTTGTGCGGAAGTCCGTTTCCGGAAAAAATCGGAAGCTTCTGACCGCGGACAAGGCTGTTCATGCCGTCAATCGCACTGATTCCCGTCTGGATGAAATCCCGCGGATACGAGCGGCTGTACGGATTGATTGGGTTACCGTTCACATTGTATTTTTTTGAGGAGACAATCTCCGGATAGCCGTCGGCAGGTTCGCCAAGACCGTTAAAGACGCGGCCGAGCAAGCCTTCGCCAACGCGAAGTTCAAGCGGAGAGTCCAAAAACTCAAAGGAGCTGTCGGTAAGGTCAATTCCCGTGGTGTCGCCAAAAATCTGAACGACGCAGGCTTTCTCGCTTAAATCAACGACGCGTCCGAGCCGCTTTTGTCCATAGCGGTCGCGCACACACACCGTCTCGTTAAAGGAAACGTTTTCCGTACGCTTTACGACAACAATCGGTCCGTCTACCGAAGCAATTCCCCTGTATTCAACACCTTTCATTATGCACCTGCCCCGGAATACAGCGATTCCAATTCTTCAAACTGAGCGTTGAAATGCCCGCTTATCTCAGAGATTTTTGAAAGCTCCGTGTTCGGCACGCTGTATTTTATGCGCACAATCTCGTCGCAGACAGGCATAGACACGATGCGCGTAAGCGGACAGCCGTTTTTTACCGCAGAAAGCGCGCGGTCATAGAACGAAAGCATTATCTCAAGAATCTTAATCTGCTTTTCTGACGAGCAGTACATGTCAACGTCGTCAAAGGCATTCTGCTGCAAAAAGCCGTTCTTTATCATGTCGGAAACCTTGAGCACCAGCTGATCCGTGTCGGGCAGCGCGTCCGGTCCGATAAGGCGAACAATCTGCTGAAGACGCTCCTCTTTTTTCAGAAGCTTAAGCGCCTTCACGCGGAGCGACCACCAACTGGGATTATGCTTTTCCCACCATCCGCGTACTTCCGAAGCATATTCAGAATAAGAATCAATCCACCCGATAGCCGGATAATGGCGCGCGTTCGCAAGCTCGCGGTTCAACGCCCAGAAGCAACGGATGAAACGCTTAGTATGCTGCGTGACAGGCTCCGAAAAATCGCCGCCCGGAGGCGAAACCGCACCGATGACGGAAACAGAACCTTCCTCGCCTTCCAATGAAATGACCCGACCAGCCCGCTCATAGAATGATGCCAGGCGAGTCGGAAGATAAGCCGGAAAGCCTTCCTCGGCAGGCATTTCTTCCATACGGCCAGAAAGCTCACGCAAGGCTTCCGCCCAGCGCGAGGTGGAATCCGCCATGATGGCAACGTGAAGTCCCATGTCGCGGTAGTATTCAGCAAGCGTGATTCCCGAATACAAGGAAACCTCGCGCGCCGCAACCGGCATGTTTGACGTGTTCGCAATAAGAATGGTTCGCTCCATGATTGAGCGCCCCGTCCTAGGGTCAATGAGCTCAGGAAATTCAGTAAGAACCTCGGTCATCTCGTTACCGCGTTCCCCGCATCCGATGTAGACAATCAAGTCCGCATCGCACCATTTTGCAACGGCATGCTGAGTCATAGTCTTACCGGTTCCAAATCCACCGGGAATGGCAGCCGTACCGCCCTTTGAAAGCGGAAAGAACACATCTATCACTCGCTGACCGGTAATGAGCGGCTCGGACACCTCAAGTTTTTCTGCATACGGACGCGGCTTACGCACCGGCCAATACTGGCTCAGGCAAAGTTCCTCGTCCAAGTCGGTAACCGCGATGACGGCATCAACCGTATAGTCCCCGCTTCCGGCAAAGCTTTTTAGCGACCGCCCTCGAACCGTGGGCGGAACCATTATCTTCTGCGTTATTGATTCAGTTTCCTTTACCGTGCCAAGCACGCAGCCTGGCTTTATGGCACAACCGGCGCTCATTCCGTCCGCCACCTCAAAATGCCATTTTTTTTCTACGTCAAGAGGCTCAGTGCGCTCACCCGGAAGCAGGAACGCGCCGGATTTTTGCGCCATAGCCTTAAGAGGGCGCTGGATTCCGTCGTAAATTGTGCCCACAAGCCCCGGCCCAAGCCTGAGCGAAAGCGGGCGCTGCATACACGCGACCGGCTCGCCTATTTTCATGCCGGTATCTTCCTCG
>ERZ842401.2614-NODE-2614-length-23855-cov-8.579412_pt1 | contig 23855 bp, 20 predicted proteins | sample MGYA00521270_ERZ842401 | MGnify/ENA primary metagenome ERZ842401 (study PRJEB31892, sample SAMEA3878208) | bioreactor metagenome | biome: Moose rumen | place: Sweden | collected 2011-10 | study: EMG produced TPA metagenomics assembly of the PRJEB12797 data set... | reverse complement strand
ATGCTCGGCGATTTTTGAAACCGTCTAGCTGCGCCTTTGCTAATCTGCCTCGTTGCCGAGATATTCCTTGGGCACGTCGTGCTTCAGGAAAACGGTTGCCAACGGCGCAAGCGTGACGCTTGACTCAACGGTCGCGCTATGCTCGGCGATTTTTGAAACCGTCTAGCTGCGCCTTTGCTAATCTGCCTCGTTGCCGAGATATTCCTTGGGCACGTCATGCTTAAGGAATATCGTAGCCAACGGCGGGATTGTCAAGGTTATGGAATGGTTGCGATTGTGATAGGGAACCTCCTCGGTCAGGAGACTGCCCGCGTTTGTTATGCCGTTGCCGCCAAATTCCTCCGCGTCCGAATTGAACACTTCGATATACGCGCCTTTGTCGGGCACGCCGATTCGATAATCCTCGCGTACGTTCGGCGTAAAGTTGCAAATCGCTATCAGATAGTCGTCGCTGTCCTCCGCCTTGCGTATGAACGACACCACGCTGTTATCGTTGTCGTTGCAGTCAATCCAGCGGAAGCCGTTCCAATCGAAGTCCACTTGCCAAAGAGCTTTGTTATCCAGATAAAACTTGTTCAACGCCCGCGAATACGCCTGCATTTGCTTATGCTTTTCGTATTGCTCCACCAGGTGCCAATCGAGGCTGTCGTTTTCGTTCCACTCTATGAACTGCCCGAATTCGCCGCCCATGAACAGGAGCTTTTTGCCGGGGTGCGCCATCCAGTAGCCGAAGAAGCCTCTCAAGCCCGCAAACTTTTGCCAATAATCGCCGGGCATTTTGTCAATCAGCGACCGCTTGCCGTGAACAACTTCGTCGTGGCTCAGCGGCAGGATAAAGTTTTCCGCGAACGCGTACATAAACGAGAAAGTAACTTTGTCGTGATTCCACTTGCGATAAATCGGGTCGAGGCTCACGTAGTCTAGCATGTCGTTCATCCAACCCATATTCCACTTGTAGTTAAAGCCCATGCCGCCCATATAAACGGGTTTGGAGATGAGCGGCCACGAGGTCGATTCTTCCGCCATCATCAGGGCTTGCGGGTTGTATTTAAAGACCGTTTCATTGAGCTTTTTGAGGAAGTCGACAGCCTCCAAGTTGCCGGTGTCGCCGTAGCGATTTGGAGTCCACTCGCCGTCCTCGCGCCCAAAGTTAAGATACAACATATTTGCCACGCCGTCAATCCTTAATCCGTCGATATGAAACTCGTCGAACCAAAACAGCGCGTTGGAAATGAGGAAGCTTTGAACCTCCGTGCGCCCGTAATCGAAATTGACGGTGCCCCAGCCGCGATTTTCGGAGCGTTGCGTGTTATCCGACTCGTAAAGATTAACGCCGTCGAATTCGCGCAAGCCGTGAGTATCCTTGCAGAAATGCCCCGGTACCCAATCCATTATGACGCCGATATTATTTTGGTGCGCCGTCTCCACGAGGTAGCGGAAATCGTTCGGCTCGCCGTAGCGGCTGGTGACTGCGTAGTAGCCCGTGGTCTGATAGCCCCACGAGTTGTCCAGCGGGTGTTCGGTGAGCGGCATGAATTCGATATGCGTGTAGCCCATTTCCTTGACGTATTTAATCAGGCGGTCGGCAAGTTCGCGGTAGCTGAGATAATCTTTGCCGTTGCGTTGCCACGAGCCGGCGTGCACTTCGTAAATCAGCATGGGGCGCGAATAGGACGAGTGCCGATTTTTGAACTCCTGCCACGCGTCGTCTTGCCAATCGTAGCCTTCGAGGTTGTAGAGGCGCGAGGCGGTATTCGGACGTTTCTCCGCGTAAAAGCCGTACGGGTCGCTTTTGAGGATATGCGCCTTGCCGTGTTGAGGCAGAATGGCATATTTGTAGGTGTCGCCCTGCTTCAGCCCCGCGATAAAGGTTTCCCAAGTTTCGCCGTCTTCAAGCCGAATCATGCGGTTGACGCGAGTATCCCAGTTGTTAAAGTCGCCGACCACGCTGACGGATTTTGCGTGAGGTGCCCATACCGCAAAGCGGACGCCCTGCTTGCCGTCGCGCTCAATGAAGTGCGCTCCGAGCATTTCGTAAGCCCGATAATTCGTGCCTTGGTGGAAAAGATACAAATCGTATTCGCTGAGGTTGGAAGTTTTCATGAGCCGCCCTCCTTCCCGCTAATCGCCCGTCATTGAATCTTGCAGGGTTTGATATTCCAAATCTCCGCCGCGTATTCGTCAATCGTCCTGTCGGAGGAGAATCTGCCGGAGTTGGCGATATTCATAGCCGCCGAGCGGAGCCAGCCCGTGCGGTCGGCGTAACGCGCATAAATTTCCTCGTGCGCGTCGATATAGGCGTTGAAGTCCTTAAGGATAAAGAATTCGTCGCCGCCCTGAATCAGATAATCGCGCAGAGATTGGAAGTTGCCGTAGGAGCCGTCGGTTAACTTGTCGACGACGAGCCGCGCATTGGGGTTGCCGGTGTATTCGTTCCACGCGGAATAGGTGCCGTTTTCGTAGTAAGCCAAAACTTCGCCCGCCTTAAGCCCGAAAATAACGATGTTGTCGTCGCCGACAGCCTCGCGGATTTCGACGTTCGCGCCGTCAAGCGTGCCCAAAGTTATCGCGCCGTTCATCATGAATTTCATATTGCCGGTACCCGACGCTTCCTTGGACGCCGTGGAAATTTGTTCGCTGACGTCCGCCGCAGGATAGACAATTTCGCCGATAGACACGCCGAAGTTTTCAATGAAGACGACCTTCAAACGGTTTTCGATAGACTTGTCGTTGTTGACTTTATCGGCAATGGCGTTGATGAGGCGAATCGTCTCCTTGGCAATGTAGTAGCCCGCCGCCGCCTTGCCGCCGAACAGATACGTCGTCGGGAGCGGTTTATAGCTGGGGTCGTTCTTCATCTTTTCGTATTGCCAAATGATATGGAGCGCGTTCATGAGCTGACGCTTGTAGGAGTGAATGCGCTTGACTTGAATATCGAAAATGGTATTCGGGTCGAGTTCAACGCCCTGATGTTTCTTGATGAATTCGGCGAGCGCGGTCTTGCGGATAAGTTTAATTTCGTCGAGTTCCTTTTGAACTTTGCGGTCGTCGACGGATTCATTGAACAGGTCGAGCTGTTCGGGGTGACGGTGCCAGACGCGGCTGCGGATAGTTCTGTCGATTAGGTCGGCGAGTTCGGGGTTATTGCCCATGAGCCAGCGGCGGTGCGTAATGCCGTTGGTCTTGTTGTTGAACATGCGGGGCCAATATTCGTAGAAGTCATGGAGCGTCGTGGACTTGAGAATATCGCTGTGAATGCGGGCGACGCCGTTGACGGAGTGCGAGCCGACAATCGCCAGGCGAGCCATATGGACTTCGCCGCCTTCGATAATCGACATGGCGCGGAGCTTGTCGACGTTGTTAGGATAACGCGCCTTGACGTATTCCAGATGACGGCGGTTAACCTCGTCGATAACCATGTAAATGCGCGGCAGGAGCGTCTTGAACATATCGACAGGCCACTTTTCCAAGGCTTCGGGCATAATCGTGTGGTTGGTGTAAGCGACGACGCCGCGAGTAATTTTCCACGCCTCGTCCCATTCCACGTCGTAATCGTCAACCAGAATGCGCATAAGTTCGGCGACGCAAAGCGCGGGGTGCGTGTCGTTGATGTGAATTGCGATTTTCTTGTCGAGGGCGCGAATGTTGCCGCCGGAGCGGACGTAGTGGCGAACGATACTCTGCGTCCCCGCCGATACGAGGAAGTATTCTTGGATAAGGCGCATGCGCTTGCCTTCGTTGGAGCTGTCGTCGGGGTAGAGGTATTCGGTAATGCTTTCGACGAAGTTGCGATACTCATTCTTTTGGCGCATTTGCTCATGCGTCAACATGCCGTAATCGGAAAAGTCGCGGTTGACTTCGGCGTTCCAAAGGCGCAACGTGTTGACGGTTTTGTTGTGGTAGCCGACAATCGGCACGTCGTAGGGGACAGCCATAACGGTCATAGCGTTTTCGTGCACAAGCTTAAGCGAGCCGTCGGGTTGCTCCTTCATGTAGGCGTTGCCGTTAAATTTGACGTTGATTGACTTGTCGGGCTTGCGATATTCCCAAGCAAAGCCGTCACGCAACCAATTATCGGGAATTTCAACCTGTTGCCCTTGAATGATTTTCTGTTCAAACAGCCCGTATTGATAGCGGATACTGCAACCGTGACCGGGCAGGCGGTGCGCGGCAAGCGAATCGATAAAGCACGCCGCCAAGCGTCCCAAGCCGCCGTTGCCAAGCCCTGCGTCGGGTTCCTCTTCGTAGATGTCGTCGAGGTTGAGGTCGAGGTCTTCGAGCACTTCGCGGAACGCCTCATCAATGCCGAGATTGATAAGATTCGCCTTGAGCAGACGCCCCATAAGGAATTCGATCGAGAAATAGTAAACCTGCTTCTCCTGCCTGTCCATATAGGCTTTGTTCGTCTTGATCCAGTATTCCGAGATCCACTGTTTGGCGACTGCCGCGACCGTCTTGTAAATTTCATTCATGGGCAGTTCGTGAACGTCGCGCCCGAACATGATATGCGCCGAGCTGATAAAGCGATTCTTGAGCGACTCTTTGAGCTTATCGTACTCCTTGCTGTGTGCAACTTTTCTGTCTGTATCTTTTGCCAAGCTAATTCCTCCTTTTATTGCGTGATTATGGAGTTTACGAACGCCATTTTATCAAACGGAATAACGATTGGCAATAATAGTAACCACAGAAACGGCGAATCTTTACGTTGGGGGGAAATTCGCCCGTCGGTAAAAATTCGCCGTAATCTGTTCGTTATTTAAAGCTCGACGAGTTTAGATCCTTGCGTTTTTGGTGACGATATAGGGATAATTTTCGGAGCCTTTGAGCCAGCGGTTCTTTGTGATAATGACGTTTTTGTCGCAGATGACGGCTTCGACGCGGGCACCCTCTTGAACGTCGCAACGCTGCATGAGGATGGAATCTTTGACGACTGCGCCTTTACCGACGGTAACTCCGCGGAAGAGTATGCTGTTTTCAACAGTACCTCGAATTTCGCAACCGTTGGCGATGAGCGAATTTTTGACGTTGGCGGTCTCTTTGTACTGAACGGGAACTTCGTCCTTGACCTTGGTGAAGATCGGACGGTCGTTGTTCATAAAGAGTTCTTCCCAAACTTCGGGCTTGAGGCAATCGCGGTTGGCTTCGTAATATTCCATAGTCGAATTGATATGGGCGACGTAGCCCTCATGCTTGTACGCACTGATCTTGAACTCGTCGGCGTGACGAATCAAGGCGTCGAGGAGGAAGTCTTGCCCGCCGCGCTCATAGGTGGAGCGGACGAGATAAGCGAACGTCGGCACGGGCATGAGATATGCGCCCATGACGTCCTTTTGACCCGCTTTGATAGCCGGCACTTCGGCGAGGTCGGTGACAATGCCGTTGGTGCTGGTCTGGATAACGACGCTCTTGCCCTCGCGGTCAACCTGCGCCTTGGTGTAAATCATTGTAATATCGGCAGTGCTCTTTTTGTGGAAGTCAAGCACGTCTTTGAAGTCGATATTGTAAATATAGCTGGCATTGGTGAGCAGGACGTATTGTCTGCCGCTGAGTTCGGCGAAGTCGAGGTTGGCGTAAATGTCTTTGAGGTCGCCCTTGCGGGAGTCGTTATCGGGCAGAGCGGCGGGCAGATAGGTCAAGCCGTCGCGGCGGCGAGCCAAATCCCAATCTTTACCGGAGCGGATATGGTCGAGCACTGCGCGGGAAAAATCGGGGAGCACGAGTCCGACCGCGCTGATGCCGGAATTAACCATGTTGGAAATGGCGAAGTCGACGAGGCGATAGCGTCCCGCGAACGGCAGAGCTTCAACTGCGCGAGTTGCCGCCAATTCTCTAATCAGGCTGTTGCCCTCTTGAAGATTTATAATCCCCACTACTTGTTTCAATTCAAAGCACCTCCGAATTTAGCTGTTAGGTGTTAGCTTATTAGCTGTTAGCAAAGGCTGAAAGCTGACAGCTAAAAGCTTAAATCACGCATTGACGACAGAGCCTTCGGGGACGACGAAAATTTCGCCCGGCTTGCCTTCGACTTTCGCGCCCGCTTTGATAACGGCGTCCTGAGCGATAATGGCATAGTTGACGACCGCGCCCTCTTCGATAACCGCCGTCGGGAGGATAACCGAGTTGGTGACTTTCGCGCCTTTGCCCACGCGCACGCCCTGGAAGATGACGCATTTGTCGATTTCGCCCTCAATCTTCGCGCCCTCGTTGATCATGGACTGTTTGACGGAGGCATAAGGTCCGACGAAATGTGGCGGGAGCGACGGATTGGAGGAGAAAACTTTTTGATCGCCTTTGAGGTCGAAGGGCGGCTGGTCTTGGAGGAGATCCATATTAGCCTGCCAGAGGCTTTCGATGGTTCCGACATCTTTCCAATAGCCGTCGAACGCGTAGGAGAACATGCGGGCATTATCGGCGAGCATTTTCGGGATAAGGTCGTTGCCGAAGTCATGCGTCGAATCTTCTTTCACGCCGTCTTCTTCGAGGTACTTTTTAAGGAAGGGTTTCGAGAAAATGTAGATACCCATGGAGGCGAGGTTGGATTTGGGTTCTTTGGGTTTTTCTTGGAATTCGGTAATGCGCCCGGTCTCTTTATCGGTGACCATGATGCCGAAGCGGGGAGCCTCTTCCCAGGGAACTTCAAAGACGCCGATGGTGATGTCCGCGTTGTTATCCTTGTGCGCCTTGAGCATCCAGGAATAGTCCATGGTGTAGATATGGTCGCCGGAGAGAATCAGGACGTAGTCGGGGTCGGCGAGGTCGATGAAGTTGAGGTTCTGATAAATTGCGTCGGCGGTGCCGCGATACCAGTCGGCACCCTTTTCGCGAGCGTAAGGAGGAAGAATAAAAACGCCGCCGCCCGTGCGGTCGAGATCCCACGAGCTGCCGCTGCCCAGATAGTTATGCAGTTCGAGCGGCTTATATTGGGTAAGCACGCCGACTTTTTCGATGCCCGAATTTGCGCAATTGGAGAGCGGGAAGTCGATAATGCGATACTTTCCGCCGAACGGTACTGCCGGCTTCGCAACGGTTTTCGTCAAGGCCTTGAGGCGGCTGCCCTGCCCGCCGGCCAATATCATTGCCAAGCACTCTGTCTTTCTCATAGAACAATCCCCCCTGAACGAAATACAAGCTCCAACATTTCCGAAGCAAGGCTTCATTGGCAAATGCATTTCTACGCGCCGCCGCTTTTTCCTGCCAAAAATTTCAGAAAAATTTTTAATTCACATTGCCTTTATCAGACCGTAAGGATTGAACGGCACGCCTTGCGCTCCGGGTATGAAATCCATACCGTTTATGAAGTCTCTGCCGGGGGCAAAGTCTATTTGCGTCAAAATATCGCTTATGGCTGAGAAATTCGGCACGAGCAGGAAAAAGACTTTCCGTCCTTGAGCCTTACCCATAGCGTAGACCAAATTTGGAACGGACTCTTCCGTATCGGCGATAATTATCTCCTCGCCCTCGCGAATGAAAAAGAATTTCTTAATTTCCTCCACATGTGCGGACGACACGAAGAAAGCGCGAGTTTTTCCGCTCATCAATGCTGACAGTTGCACTAAGGAATCATTCATTGCGTTGTAAAGTTGACTGTAGTTTTGCAGGAATTCCTCATAGAGCCGCCCGATTGTCTTCGCCTCGAACCAGGGCGTCTTCATGAAATAGCTCATCCAAAAGCGTTTGAACGGATTATTCATGTCGGGTGTCAACAGGGTGCAATGATAAATCACGTTTTGAATTTGCGTCCTGCCTTGGGAAGTTTCGTTGCAAATGAAGCGGTCGAACTTCACGGGCAGTTTCAAATAATTTTTGGAGAAAAGGTAATTACATATGTCTTGGTCGAAACAATTACACTGCGGGTGTTCACCGCGCCACTTGATGCCCGACATTATTAGTTCCTCGGCGGCGCGCAGGTAATTCAAATTCATCACGAGCACACCGGAGTTGAAATAATCCTCATAAGCGACAAGCCCCGCGTTCAACAAATATTTTTTCGAGGCGTCGGATTTTTTGTAGTTGTAGGCGTTGGCTTCCATTTCGCGAACGGCGGCGAGCGGCTTATCGCCAAGCTCAACCTCCCACAGTTCCTGTATGTCGAGGTTAATCAGCGTGTCCGAATCCAGGTAAATGCATTTTTTTATTTCGGAGGGAAGGATTTGCGGAATCAGCAAGCGGTAAAATGCGCCGACGCTTACACGCGCAGTCTTCACGGCGGGAACCAAGCGAATCATTTCCGCAAGTTTAGCCGCGCAGAGTTCCTCGACGTTGTAAAATTTCACGCATTGCCCGTAGCGACCCGCCACGTAAGAAAATTTGTCGCGATTATCGGCAGTCAACGTATTGTCATGGAGAATGTGAACCGTGACGTCTGATTTGGTGTTGTCGAAAAGCGAAAACATAGCCGTGCCCGTGAACTTGGAATAACGCCCCGTCGCGTCATGAAGACCGAAGCAGGCATGAATCATAAAATCGCCTCCTCACATTGCTTTAATCAGTTCGTAGGAATTCAGCGAGCCCCCTTGCACATCAAATAAAAACTCCAAGCCGTTTACGAAGTCTTTGCCCGGCAAGAAGCCCGCCTCCGTCAAGATTTGTACCGGGAAATAGGGCACCATGATAAAAAACACCCTCTTGCCGCGAGCCTTCCTCATGGTGTCGAGCAATTTCTGAAACGCGTCTTGCCCGTCCGCAGGGATTATTTTTTCGTCATCGCGTATCGAGAAAAATTGTCTTAGCCCGTCGAGGTCTTTTGGAGCCGCAAAGAATGCCCGCGTCCTTCCGCTCAATATTGCCGACAGATTAACCAGCGATTGTTTCAAGCCGACGTGAACTTGTCGGAAGCCCGCATAAAGTCGTCCGATAGCCTCTTCGTCAAACCACGGTGTTTTCATGAAATAGCTCAGCCACAGCCGATTGAAAATGTCATCTCTCTCCAATCGAATGCTCGCGGCGGCATAGTGATAAATTTTCCGCTCCACGCGCACGCCCGGTCGCGCCCGCAAATCACGCACCAACAAGTTGAACTTTATCGGCAACTTCAGAGCTGCGGTCGAAAAGCAATAATTCAACACATCTTGGTCAAAGAAATGATATTGAGGATTCGCCGCAACAAATTTCATCCCCTTGAGCAAAGTCAGCTCCTCCCTGCGAAAAATGTTCAGATTGAGGAGCATAACGCCCGAATTAAAATAATCTTCGGGTTTCACTCTTCCCTCAATAACAATCGGGAACGTCCTGTACGGATCAACGCCGTTTAAAGCTTCGGGCACGGCTGCCAGAGGATATTCGCCGAGCCGAATTTGCCAAAGCTCCTTTATATCAAGATTGACAACAATATCCGAATCCAAATAGATAATCTTTTCTGTTTCCGTCGGAACAACCTTTAGAATTAGAAACTTAAAAAAACCGCCGACGGTAACCCATGAATTTCTCAAGTCGGGAATCAGACGTTTAAATTCCGCTAGTTCATTTGCGCAGAGATCCTCGACGTTGTAGAACTTCACGCGCTGATTATATTGCCCCGCGAGGTAAATGAATTTATCGCGGTTGTCTTGCGTCAACGTGTTGTCATGGAGGATATGAACGGTTACGTCCGCAGAGGTGTTTTCAAAGAGGGACAGCATGGTCGTGCCCGTGAACTTTGAATAACGCCCTGTCTTATCGTGGAAGCAAAAGCAAACGTGAATCATCGAAGACCGCCCCCCTCACATTGCCTGAATCAGCGGGTAGGAGAAGAACGGTACGCCTTGCGCCTCCGATAAGAATTCCGGCCCGTTTACAAAATCTCTACCCGCTACGAAGCCCGCCTCCGTCAGCACTTGATACGGAAAGTTCGGCAACATGATGAAGAAGACCCTTTTGCCGCGAGCTTTTTTCATGGCGTCAAGTAACTTTTGGAGCGAATCCGGATTTTCGGCTGGAATGATTTTTTCGTCGTTGCGAATGGAAAAAAACTGCTTGAGCCCGTCGAGGTCATTTGGCACTGCGAAGAAGGCACGCGTCCTTCCGCTCATGATAGCCGAAAGATTTACCAGCGCACTCTTCAGTTCGACGTGAATTTGTTGGAAGCCCGCATAAAATCGTCCGATAGCCTCTTCGTCAAACCACGGTGTTTTCATGAAATAGCTCAGCCACAGCCGATTGAAAATGTCATCTCTCTCCAATCGAATGCTCGCGGCGGCATAGTGATAAATTTTCCGCTCCACGCGCACGCCCGGTCGCGCCCGCAAATCACGCACCAACAAGTTGAACTTTATCGGCAACTTCAGAGCTGCGGTCGAAAAGCAATAATTCAACACATCTTGGTCAAAGAAATGATATTGAGGATTCGCCGCAACAAATTTCATCCCCTTGAGCAAAGTCAGCTCCTCCCTGCGAAAAATGTTCAGATTGAGGAGCATAACGCCCGAATTAAAATAGTCCTCCAGCTTGACGACGCCGTCGCGACACAGGACGAACCAACGCGGGTCGGAGCCGAGTATGTGTTCCGAAACGGTTGCAAGCGGACGATCTTTGAGGTCAACCTTCCACAACGCGTTTATGTCCAAATTGATGATTAAATCCGAGTCGAGGTAAATTATTTTCTCCATGTCGTGCGGGAAAATTTGCGGGGCGAGGAACCGATACATTGCCGCGACGCTGAACAGGGCTTTGAAGCCTTCGGGCAGGATATTTGCCAATTCCCGAATCCTGTCCGCGCAAAGGCTTTCGACATTGTAGAACTTCACGCGCTGATTGCATTGCCCCGAGAGGTAAATGAACTTGTCGCGGTTATCGGGCGTCAACGTATTGTCATGCAGGACGGAGTCCGAAACAGACATGAATCATAAAATCACTCCTTAAATCAAAATGTTGTCGATTTCCTTAAACAGCTCGGCAACCAGCTCGGATTCGGGCACTTTGCGGACGATAACGCCCTTGCGGAAGATAATGCCCTCGCCGTCCGCGCCCGCTATCCCGACGTCGGCAGTACGCGCCTCGCCGGGACCGTTGACTACGCAACCCATAACCGCGACCGTCAGCGGCTGTTTGACGCCGGCAAGACGCTCCTCGACCTGCGCGGCGATAGAGGGTAAATCGATTCGCGTGCGCCCGCAAGTGGGACAGGCTATCAACGTGACGCCGCCCTCGCGCAGTCTCAACGACTTCAAAATTTCCGTGGCGACTTCGACCTCGGCAACGGGGTCGCCCGTCAGCGAAACGCGTATCGTATCGCCTATGCCCTCCGCCAACAACGCGCCGATACCGACCGCCGATTTTATCACGCCGCTTTTGACAGTTCCCGCCTCCGTTATGCCGACGTGGAGCGGGTAATTTGTCAGCCGACTTGCCAGCCGATATGCCGCCAGCGTCAACGGCACGTCGTGCGCTTTGAGCGATAACTTTATGTCGAAGAACTCTTCCGCCTCCAACAGCTTGACGTGCTCCATTGCCGATTCGACCAAAGCTTCGGGCGTCGCGCCGCCGTACTTTGCCAACAGCTTGCGGCTTAACGAACCCGCGTTTACGCCGATTCGGATTGGAATGCCCGCACTCCGCGCAGATTTGACGACTTCGCGCACGTGCGCCGCCCCGCCTATGTTGCCGGGATTTAATCTTAAAGCCGCCACGCCTTGAGCCGTCGCCTCCAATGCCAGCTTATAATCGAAGTGAATATCGGCGACAAGCGGCACGTCGACCGCAGAGACTATCGTGCCCAAAGCTTTCGCCGCCGCCATATCGGGCACGGCTACCCTTACAATGTCGCAACCCGCTGCCGCCAGCTGTCGTATCTGTTCGATTGTCGACGCCGCGTCCTGCGTCTTGGTGTTCGTCATCGATTGGACGCTTATCGGTGCGCCGCCGCCGACTTTTATTTTCCCGACGCTGATTTGTCGTGTCGGTTTACGTTCAAACATTTGCCTCACCCGTAAAAATATAACAGACACCGCCGCGAATTGCAATGCGGTTGACGGTGAACATTGCCGCAAGTTGACGTTGACAATCGGCTTCGGTATAATCGGCGCGTTGACGTAAGGAGGGGACTTTAGTGCAAGTAAGAGACCTGACAAAGATGTCGCTGTGCGTCGCGCTGTGTTGCGTGACGGCTTATATCTCGTTCCCGTTGCCGTTCACGCCGGGGCTGGTTACGGCGTTGACGTTCGCACTGAGCGTGTCGGCTTACCTGCTGACGCCGCGCCAAACGTTCACGGTTATATTGGTTTACATACTGCTGGGAGCGGCGGGCTTGCCGGTATTCGCGGGCGGACAGGGCTTAAGCCGACTCCTCGGACCGGCGGGCGGCTTTTACTTCGGATGGCTCGTCGCCTATCCGCTGTTGAGCATGGCAAAGGGCGCGGCTCCCGACTTCAAACGCTACTTGATAACGAACGTCTTAATCGCGGTGCCGATAACGTATTTGGGCGGCTTAATCTCGATGATGCTCGTGCTCGACGTGGGCTTGACGGAGGCGTTGACGATGGCGGTCTTGCCGTTCATACCTGGCGACATACTCAAGGCGGCGGCGGCGGCGGCTCTGGGCGTCAAGTTGAAACAAGTATTGCCACGCAATTAGCCAACCGTCCATATTGGATGCAACGTCACGTTGCCGGAGGCTTTGGGCATCAAGTTGCAAAGGGTTTTGGGAGGCAGATAACTTTGGACATTGCGGAAAAGATTATTGCGGGCGAACGCCTTAAGCCCTCCGACGATTTGAATTTCCTCCTGAACGCGCCGCTTGAGGAATTGCAGGCGGGCGCGGCTCTGATTCAGAAACATTTTTGCGGCAACCATATCGACCTTTGCACAATCATTAACGGCAAAAGCGGGCGTTGCAGTGAAAATTGCAAATACTGCGCTCAATCTGCGCGGCATAAGACGGGTATCGACGAATACGACTTTCTCCCGACCGAAAAGATTTTGGCGGCGGCTTTGGCTAATGAGCGGGTGGGCGTCAATCGTTTCTCTATCGTGACAAGCGGGCGTGCCCTCGACGGCGAAAATTTTGAGCGGGCGATTGCAGCTTACAAAGTCCTGCGCAGACAGCTTAAGATTGAATTATGCGCCTCACACGGCATTTTGAATGCCGAACAACTCAAACGACTGCGGGCGGCGGGCGTCAATCGGTATCATCACAATTTGGAGACTTCGCGCAGATTCTTCCCGCATATTTGCACCACCCACACTTACGACGAACGAATCGCGACGATTAAACTTGCGCAGGCGGCAGGGCTTGAAGTCTGTTCGGGCGGGATAATCGGCATGGGCGAAACTTGGCAAGACCGAATCGATTTGGCGTTTGAACTCGCCGCGCTCGGCATCCAATCGATACCCGTCAACGTCCTCAACGCGATTAAAGGCACGGCTTTGGAAAATCTTAAGCCGCTGTCGCCCGAAGACATTTTGCGCACGATAGCAATTTTCCGCTACATAAACCCGACCGCCAATGTCCGCCTCGCTGCCGGCAGGAAGTATCTGCCCGATAACGGCGCGTCCGCCCTTTTGCACGGAGCCTCCGCCGCCATTACCGGCAACATGCTCACGACCTCGAACAACAACATCAAAGCCGACATGAAACTTTTGGCGGAACTCGGCTTGACGAATAAGCCGCTCTGATTTAAGCTTGAGAAAAATTTTGGGAGGGGTAATTATGAGCAGGATTATGATTTCGGACGACCGCAAGTCGATTATCATGCTGATTGGCGGCGCGGGCGCGGATATTTCTTGCGGCGGCAAGCCCATGAATTTCCTCAAGGCGAACACCACCGACGCCGCGCAGGAAAAACACGTGCCTCAAGTGACCGTCGACGGCAACAAGGTCAGCGTTAAGGTCGGGAGCGTGGCGCACCCCATGACCGAGGCGCATTTGATTCAATGGATTTACCTGCAGACCAAGCGCGGCGGGCAATACGTCCACCTCACGGCAAGCGATAAGCCCGAAGCAGAATTCATCATTGCCGACGGTGACGAGCCTGTTGCCGCCTACGAGTACTGCAATCTGCACGGTCTCTGGAAAGCAGAGCCGCTTTAAAAGCGGCGGAACAGCGGTCGCGAATGGCTCTGCACCTTTGGAAACATTATTGCCGCGTTCAAACGAACGGTTTGCGAAATTCTAACTTCAGCAATAAAAAAGCCCTCCAAATCGGAGGGTTAATTTGTTTATCGGTCGTAATCGGCGGAAGAGAATATCGGCTCAAAGTCGGCGATATTGAACTCGGCGGACGCATTGGAGTTTTCGGCGGAGAGCAATCTTTGAGCTTTGGCTACAGGCTTGCCGTTAAAGTCGGGCTTGCCGTCTTTGTCGTCAAAAGTCGTCTTGCACTTGGGATAAGCCGCACAGCCCCAAAACGCGCCGTTTTTGCCGTTGCGCTTAACCAAGGCATTGCCGCAAGTCGGGCACTGTGGCGCACCCTCCTTAATCAGTCGCGCCGCTCGAATCTTGCCGTCGAAGTCGGGCTTTCCGTTATCGTCGTCAAAGGTCGTCTTGCATTCGGGATAATTCGCACAACTCCAAAACGCGCCGTTTTTGCCGTTGCGCTTAACCAAGACATTGCCGCAAGTCGGACACCTGGGCGCACGAAGCTTGCTGTCGAGGTCGGGCTTGCCGTTATCGTCGTCAAAGGTCGTGTGACACTTCGGATAAGCCGCGCAACCCCAAAATGCGCCGTTCTTGCCGTTGCGCTTAACAAGAGCACTGCCGCAGGTCGGACACTTGAAGATGCCCTCCGCCTCGGCGAATTTGGCATTGGTCGCCGCCGCGCACAGTTCGCTCGTAAACTCCACTTGACCCGCCAAAAAATCCTCAAGCGTTCCGTCGCCCGCGCTCATGGAGTGGAGCTTGTCCTCCCAAATCGCCGTGGCGTCGGGATACGTCATCGCGTCGGGCAAAGCGTCTATCAGCAAGTAAGCCTGCGCGGTCGGCTGGAGGATTTTCTTCGTGACTTTCAGAAAGCCGCGCTGAATCAAATCGTCGATAATCGCCGCCCGCGTCGCCTCGGTGCCTATGCCGTACACGTCCTTGAGCTGCTTACGCGCCGCCGCGTCCTTAACGTACTTGTGAATATCCTTCATGCCCTGCACCAGGCTCGACGCCGTAAAACGTTGCGGAGGTTTCGTCACGCCCTGCTTAAGCTCGGAATTTTTATGAGCAACGCCGTCGCCTTTCTTCATGGCGGGCAGGAGCGTATCGCTCTCGTCGTCGGTTTTGGGCTTGGGCGTAGCGTAGAATTTGCGCCAACCCAATTGCTTGATAACCTTGCCGCGTGTCGTGAAAGTTTCATCCTTATAGCTGACCTCGACAACGGTCTCGTCGTAGACGTGGAGCGGATAGAATTGCACGGCGTAATTCTTGGCGATAAGGTTGTAGACGTTAAGCTCGGCGGCGGGCAAGTTTATCGTCAAAGGTTTTTGCGTCGGGATAATGGCGTGGTGCGCGGAGACTTTGGAGTTGTTCCAGGCGCGGCTCTTAATCGAGGCGTCGGCGTGCCCAGCCAAATCCTTTAAGCCGTTCAAGCCCTTGAGGTTATTTAAAATTTTCTGCGCGTCTTTGAACTGCGTCGTCGGCAGATATTCGCAATCGGAGCGCGGGTAGGAAGTCAATTTTTTTTCGTAGAGACTTTGCGCGGCGTCGAGGACTTGTTGAGGCGTGTAGCCGAAGGATTTGCCCGCCGCCACTTGCAAGCGCGACAGCGAAAACGGCAACGGTTGCGACTCCTTGCGCTCGGTCGTCTTGTACTCGGATATTTTGCCGTCGAGCGGCGCGGTTGAGAATTTTCTTACCAGCTCCTGCGCAAACTTTTTATCGATAAGCCGCCCCTCGCCGTCGAACGCGGGCAGGTTGAGCATTTTCTTTGACGGCTTGAACTGCGCGATAAATGCCCCATTGGCGTGCAGGAACGTCGCTCGAATGTTGTAGAACGTCACGGGCTTGAAGTTTAAAATTTCGCGTTCGCGCCGCACAACCAAGGCAAGCGTCGGCGTCTTCACTCTGCCAATCGGCAAAGTCAAATCGTGCCCCAGCCGCCGCGCCGCCAAGGTATAAGCCCGCGAAAGATTCATGCCAATTAGCCAATCTGCGCGGCTCCGTGCCAAGGCTGACTGCTTAAGGTTAAAAAAGTCGGCGTTATCGCGCAGGGCGGCATTGGCGCGAAGGATACTTGTCTCGTCGAGGGCGTTAAGCAAAATGCGCTTGACGGGCTTTTTGTTGCCGAGGAAGTCAAGCACCTCGTCGACGAGCAACTGACCTTCGCGGTCGGGGTCGCCGGCGTGAATAATCTCATCCGCGAGATTTATCAGCTCCTTGACGATTTTAAACTGCTGAAGCGTCGCGGGATTGACTTCCAACTTCCAGACCTTGGGAACAATCGGCAAGTCCTCTGCCCGCCAAATTTTATATTTCGGGTCGTAAGCGTCCGGCTCCGCCTGTTGCAAGACGTGCCCGAACAGCCAAGTCACCGTGCCGCCCGCCGTCGTTATGAAGCCGTTGCACGGTTGCGGATTTTTCAGGCAAGCCGCCAATTCGCGAGCCATGGAGGGCTTTTCCGCTATGTAAAGTCTCAATGCGATTCACCTCGGTTAAGTTATGGCGGCAAGCGTCGCGAAGATTGAGCGGACTAATTTCGCACGCTCCTCCGCCGCCAATTTGCCCGCCGCCTCCGATTGATACAGATTCGCCGACATCTGCGCAATCAATTCCGCCTCGCGCCGCGTTATCAGCTTGCTCTGCAACAAGAGAAAATCTATCAGGGCTTTGACTTGCGGAAAGGTCGTTGCCGCGTCGATTTGCTCCAGCATGTCGCGATAGAGCATCTGCTTACGGTTCGGCTCCTCCGTTATCAGCGCGATTCTTATGTAGCCGCCCAGCCCGCGTCGCGATTCAACCGCAAAACCCCGCTCCGTCGTGAAACGCGTACTTAGCACGTAGCTTATCTGCGACGGCGCACAGCTTATCTCGTCCGCCAATGCCGTCCGCTTCAGCTCGATTTGCCTGTCCGCGTTCTGCCGCAGCCGCTTCAATATGTATTCCTCTATCGTGTCTGCTTTGTTGTTTAACATGGTTTATCACCTCGTTTTGATATTTTGACATTATAGCCTTTAAATATCAAATCGGCAAGCCCCCTTTTGCAATTTGGAATTGGGATTGAGGAATGGGGAATGTTTTTGGCAGGAAAAGCCTTGCCCGGCGAAGAATCACCCGCTTTGAAAGCGACGGAACGGAAAAAATTTTTATGAGGTTTGCTAAATGAACCGAGCGATTTTTTTTGACAGAGACGGCGGCAACGTGACGTTGAATCCAATGAGCGCGATTAGCCGTTCGACGATTGAACCGTCCTCACCGCGATGGAACGGGAAAAAATTTTTATGAGGTTTGCTAAATGAACCGAGCGATTTTTTTTGACAGAGACGGCGGCAACGTGACGTTGAATCCAATGAGCGCGATTAGCCGTTCGACGATTGAACCGTCCTCACCGCGACGGAACGGGAAAAAATTTTTATGAGGTTTGCAAATGGAACGAGCAATTTTTTTTGACAGAGACGGCGTCCTGAACGAGGAGGTCGGCTATCTTTGGAGGGTCGAAGATTTTCGTTGGATAGCGGGCGCACGCGAGGCGATTAAGCTTTGCAACGAGCGCGGCTTTCTGACGGTTGTCGTCACCAATCAGAGCGGCATAGCCCGCGGACTCTACACCGCCCGCGATGTCGATAATCTTCATGCCTTCATGCAGCGGAGTTTGGCGGAGGTCGGGGCGCATATCGACGCCTTTTATTACTGCCCGCATCACCCCGAAGGTAAGGTCGCCGAGTTCAGCGTTGTTTGCGATTGCCGCAAGCCCAAGCCCGGCATGATTCTGCGAGCCTGCGCGGATTTGAACATTGATCCTGCGCAGTCGATTCTGTTCGGCGACAGCAAGCGCGACATAGAGGCGGCGGAGGCGGCGGGACTTCGAGCGGGCATTCCATTTTTCAGCGGCAACCTGTGCGACGCCGTTAAAGCCGAATTGGAGACCTTATGAGCAACTTCATTGAACTTGGCAAAAAAATTTACGACCTGAACAATCCCCGCGAGGCGCACCGATTCGCCGTGTTCGTGGCGCGGTGTTGTCTGCACCCGCAACGCATGAGCCGCTTGGAAAAATTCTTCGGGCAGTCGGAGCTGTTGAGGCAAATCGCGGCGGGCTACCCTTTTGTCTACGAGCAGGCGACGCGGGCATTTTTTTATCACAAATCGACGTTCGAGGAGCGGGCGCGGCTTATCGAGGAGCATATGCAATTCCTGACGACGCGCTTTAACGCTGACTTTTTGCTGACACTTTACGGCGACAAAAAAATCGAGCTGTGGCGCATGGCGTTGGACGAAACACTCGGCGAAATGAATTTGGTACTGTGCGCGGAGCCGGGGCAACGTAAAGAGGGCTTGGCGGCGTTGATGTTCGACTTGCCGGGCGAGGTGCCCGTTTATCAAATTTTATTTTGGATAGCGCGACACGCGGACGGGTGGGCAATGTTTATCGGCGCAATGCAAGGTCCGAACGTCGAGGACGCCCGCGAGCTGATAAAAAAAATTACCAAACGTTGCCACGCGTATCGCACGAAAAATTTGATTCTGTACGCCGCGCAGTCATTTGCGAGGGCTTTGGGCTTGAGCAAGATTTTTGCCGTCACGAACGAGGGCTACTACGCGAACAATCACTTGCGGCGCGACAGGAAGCTTAAAACGTCGTTCAGCGATTTTTGGGCGGAGGCGGGCGGCACTCCGACGGACGACGCCAGATTTTACGAATTGCCGCTTAGCGAGACGCGCAAGACCGTCGAAGAAATTCCGTCGCATAAGCGGGCGCAGTATCGGCGGCGATTTGCCTTGCTGGACGATTTGGACGCGTCGACAGCTCAAACGTTGCGGGGGTTTGAACGTGCGAATTGCGATTTTTGAAAATATAATGACGCCCGGCGGTCACGAGGTGGAATTCGACAGGATATTGGTCGAGGAGCTGCGCGGGCTGGGGCATTCGGTGGAGTTTTACGTGCCCGAAAATTTTACGTTCCAATTCGATTATCGGACGCCGGTAACGCGGCTCAAGGGCGAGGCGGTAACTTACACCAATTCGCGGGGGCTGAGGAAACTTTTTGCGGCGGCTAAGCGCGAGGTCAATCGGCAACGGTGGTACAGTCAACTGTTCGAGGCGCAGAAAAATTTCGACGCGCTGATAATCCCGACGGCGACTTACAGATATTTGCGGGCGTTGAGCCACAGCGCGTTGCGGAAAATATCGGTGCCGCTGATTTTTATTTTGCACGGCATAAACCCGACGGAGGCTCCGAAATTTTTGGCGGCGGCGGATAAGCTTGCGGGCAACGGGAACGTCAAGGCGGTGGTGCTGACGTTCGGCGATTCAATCTTCGGCGAGCGGCGCGATAACGTCTTCCCGATTTACCCGCCGACGTACACAGCCCGCGACCTTTCGACGACTGAACACTTGCGCAACGAACGCTTAACGATTGGATTTTTTGGGCAGTATCGGCGGGAAAAAAATCTGCGCGGACTGCTGGAGGTTTATCTGCGCGGAAACTATACGCGGCAGGTCGAATTGCAAGTTCAAGGCTCCACCATGCACGCCGAGGACGCCGAGGACTTCGAGGCGATTATCGAGCAGTATCGCGGCGTCGAGGGGCTGAGCTTTTTGCACAAGGGCTTAATCGGCGCGGAGTGGCAGCGAGCTATTCAAGGCGTCGACGCGCTGTTGATGCCGTATTCCGCGCCGCGCTACCGCTATCATTGGGGCGGCATGCTCTTTACGGCTATCGGCTTCGGCAAGCCCGTCGTGGCAAGCGACGACATGAATCCCGAAGTCTTCAAACTCTACCGCGTCGGCGAAACTTTCAAGAGCAGCGACCTCAACGACCTTGCCCGCGTGCTTGAGACTTTTATAAATAACTTCGACAAAAACGCTCCGATATACGCGGCAAACTTAAAGGCGGCAGGCGAAGACTTCTCGCCCGTGAATTTTGCTCGGCGGCTCGAAAAAATTATGACCGCTCGTTGAGGAGGCAACTCTATGCAGAAACAAATCCTGTTGATAAACGACCTGCCCGGCTACGGCAAAGTCGCGCTTTCGGCAATGATACCCGTCCTTTCGCACATGGGACATCACCTCTACAATCTGCCGACCGCTCTCGTCTCAAACACGCTCGACTACGGACGCTTCAAGATTTTGGAAACGACCGACTACATGGAGCAAACCATAGGCGTTTGGGAGGAGCCGGGCTTCACCTTCGACGCGGCGGCTGTCGGCTTCGTCGTCAGCGAGGCTCAAGCCAAATTGATTGCCGACTATTGCAAACGCCTCAAAGGGCGCGGCGCAACTGTTTTCCTCGACCCGATAATGGGCGACGACGGCAAGCTTTACAACGGCATAACGCGCCAAACCGTCCTGCATATGCGCGGGCTTCTCGGCACGGCGGACTACAGCGTCCCCAACTACACGGAGGCGGCTTGTCTTGCCGGGCTTGACTATTGCGCCGACGGCTTAACCAAAGCGCAAGCCGAAGACCTTATCCGCCGATTGATTCAAGCGGGCGCAAAATCCCTCGCCGTGACAAGCGCGAATGTCGACGGGCAAGACTGCGTTATCGTTTACGACGCCGCCGCTAAGACGCTTGAATATCTTCCGTTTGATTATATTCCCGTCCGTTTCCCCGGCACCGGCGACATTTTTTCGGCGATTTTCGTCGGCAACATCCTCAACGGGCTGGGTTTGCTTGCAAGTACGCGGCGGGCTATGGATAACGTTCGGGCTATGCTTGCCGCCAATCGCGATAACGAGGACAAGTACAAAGGCATTCCCGTCGAATCTTGCTTGGAGGTGTTGAATACATGAGCAGACGCCCGAAAATTAAAATCACGCTGATTGACAGGAAAGGTTCGACGCCCTGTCATCGCGGGCACAAGGTCGGCGACAGTTTCGACTTCGACACCGAGCGCGGCAAGCTCTGCCCCATGGCAATGCATGTCTTCAAGATTGAGCGGGTGGACGTTGATGGCTAAGGTATCCGTTTTAATCCTGGCTAAAAACGAGGAAAAATTTATCGGCGCGTGCATTCGGAGCGTTGCGGGCTTCGCCGACGAGGTGATTGTTATCGACGACTTCAGCACCGACGCCACCGCGCAGATTGCTACCGATTTGGGCGTGACCGTGATTCAACGCGGACTTGACGGCGATTGGGGAGGTCAACAAACTTTCGCTATTCAGCAGGCACGCTTCGATTGGGTTTTCTTCATCGACGCCGACGAACGCGCCACGCCCGCACTTGCCGCCGAAATAAAAAAAGTCCTTGCCGACGACGATAAGCACTTCGCGTATCGGACGGCACGGCTGAGCTATTTTTGGGGGCAACCGCTCAAGCACGGCGGCTGGTTCCCCGACTACGTGACGCGCCTTTTCCCGACGCAGGGCAGCTACGTCACGGGCTTTGTACACCCGCAAATTCATCACACCTGCGCGGAACGCGACTTCCCCGAATCGGCTTACCTCGTGCACTACCCGTACCGCGACTGGAATCACTACTTCAACAAGCTGAACTTTTACACGACGCTTGCCGCCAAAAAAGCTCACGAACAGGGCAAATCGGCAAGCCTCCTCGATATGATTATGCACCCGTTTTGGGCAAGCTTCAGGATGTATGTCCTGCGCGGAGGCTTCCTCGACGGGCGTATCGGCTTCGTGCTGGCGGGCTTCCATTATTTTTATACCATGGCTAAGTACGTCAAGCTTTACTACTACGGCAAGGAAAATGTTCACGTCACGGAGGAGGCGGACGATGTTTAAAAATATTTTGGTCAACGCGCTGGTCAACCTCGGCGACGTGGTGCTGACGACTTCCGCGCTCGCGCTGATTAAGCGGCACTTCCCCGATACGCGAATCACCATGCTGGTTAAGCCCGTCGTAAAGGACGCCGTTATCGATAATCCCGTCGTCGACGAAGTGATTGTCCTCGATTATCGCGCCAAGGAAAATTCCTTCGGGAAGATGCGCGACCTCATTAAGGAGATTCGGCGGCGCAAATTCGATTTGGCAATATCCTTCGACCGCAAGCTCCGCCCCGCGCTGATAACTTTCCTCGCGGGCATTCCGCGCAGAGTTTGCCCGTCCAAAGTCTTCGACGACAACAAAAGCCGCGTGACGCTCCTGTACACCGACGTCGTAGAAATTTCGCACGACCTCAACAAGACTTTGCAAGCCGAGACGTATCAGGAAATCGTCCGCAAATTTTTCAAGCTTGAAGGTCACGCCGAGCCGGTCTTCCCGAAAAAACCTTCGCCCGTCGCCGAGGAGTTGCTTAATCGGTTGCCGCCCGCGAGGTTCAAAATCGCGCTGTGCGTCAAGGGGACGTTCCCTCTCAAGACGTGGAGCAAGGAATATTTCGCCGAGGTGGTACGCGAATTGCGCCAAAGATACGACGCGGCATTTTTTATCGTGGGTGCGCCGAACGACCGCGCTTATGCCGACGAAGTTATTGCGGCTTGCGGCAGCGGTATCGAAAATTTTTGCGGCGAAACGTCTTTAACCGACCTTGCCGAGCTGTTCCGCCGCGCCGATTTGTTTATCACCGTCGACACGGGAGCCGCGCACATTGCCGCCACGACCGGCGTTAAAATGGTGACGATGTACGGTTGCACAAGCCCCGACCGTTGGCACCCGATTAACCCAAACGCCGTCGCCCTCACGAGCCGCGAGCCGTGTTGCCCCTGCACGTTCAAAGCCGAGGACTGCCCGACTTATCCCAAGCCCGCCTGCTTGCAAAACGTCACGCCCGCGCAGGTTTTGGAGACGATTCGCAATGAACATATGCTTGCTGATTAAAGACTTCGCCGTCGGACGGAAATTCATGCCTGACGGACGACCGACCAAAAGCGGCGCAGAAATTCACGGGGAAAATCACGCGCTCCAACTGATTAAGCTGGGGCATCGCGTCACGCTCATGACAAAGAAACGTTTCCGCTTCACGGCGGCGCGGGAGGATTTGAACGGCATCGACCTGGTGAGGCTCCACCCGCCGTTTCGTTGGCTGGAAATATTACTGCGCCTGTTCACGACGCACAGCGACATTGACGCGTTTTACATAATTGGCACGCCCAAGTTCGCGGTGTGGGCGATACTTTTTGCGCGGCTGTTCAATAAGCCGGTGACGTTGGCATTGACGGGCAAGGCTGAAATTTTCGGCGCGGATAATTGGCGCAACAAGATTTTGGCTAAGTGCAATCACTACGTGGCGACGACGCGGGAGATTCGCGACGGCTTTATCGAGCGCGGCGGCATATCGCCCGAAAAAATTTCAATCTTGCCGCACGGCATAGACACCGCCAAATATCCGCAATCGAATGAGGCGCGACGTCGACAGCTGAAACTTGCTCAAGGCGTGGAGCCTGCGCGGAAAGTCTTGCTGTTTTGCGCCAGGGTCGTCAAAGATAAGGGCGTCGACACGTTGCAAGCGGCGTGGCGCATTCTGCATAAAAAATTCCCCGACGCGGTGCTGTTCGTGGTGGGCGGCGGGATAACGGCGTTGCTTGACGAGTTGAGGACGCTTTCAGCCGAGCTGGACAATTCGATACGGGTAATCGGCGAGGTCGACGCGCCGCAGAGTTTCTATCAAATGGCGGACGTGTATATCTTCCCTTCGCGGCACGAGGGCTTACCGACGTCGTTGTTGGAGGCTATGGCGAGCGGCTTGCCTGCGGTCACGAGCGACATTGGCGGTTGCGAGGACGTGGTTGAAGACGGCGTGAACGGCTACCGCGTCGATTCGGAGGACGCGGCGGCGTTCGCGGACAAGGTTGCGCTTCTGTTCAATGACGACGAACGCAGGCGGCTTTTCGGCGAGCGGGCGG
>ERZ842401.2613-NODE-2613-length-23862-cov-15.640610_pt1 | contig 23862 bp, 27 predicted proteins | sample MGYA00521270_ERZ842401 | MGnify/ENA primary metagenome ERZ842401 (study PRJEB31892, sample SAMEA3878208) | bioreactor metagenome | biome: Moose rumen | place: Sweden | collected 2011-10 | study: EMG produced TPA metagenomics assembly of the PRJEB12797 data set... | reverse complement strand
GACTGAGATCCGCACAGAGGAAGCTCAGAAGGTTAAGGACATCGCTGACTACATGCAGAAGTATCCTGAGTCAAAGGTTGTTGTAACCGGTTATGCTGACGCAGGCACAGGTAACGACAAGATCAACGACCGTCTGGCTGCAGGCCGTGCTGATGTTGTTGTCAAGTCGCTCATCAATGACTACGGAATTGCTCAGGATCGTATCACCTACGATTCTAAGGGTTCTCGTGTACAGCCATTCGCTGAGAACGACCTCAACCGTGTAACTATCTGTATTGCAGAATAAAATTATCAAATCCGCAGGGCATTGGATATCAATACCCTGCGGATTTATTTTTTATCATGAAAATTTAATCTTAAATCCTGTCCTATGATGGGGTGTCCCCTTGACTTATTTCAAAAATCACTAAAGAAACGTATACTACGATTCTTGTCTCTGCTATTTAACACACTTCCAATGTTATTGCTACGTAGGAGCAATATATTACTTATAAATGCTTCTATGAACCTAACTAGAAATGAGGTTATCCATTCAAATTATGGTGATGATCTAAATTTTTTTATTTTAAAACATATTACTAATAAGTACATCTTCGTTTATCATCAAATTTTGAATGTTAGGAGATTACCAGTGTATATGTGTATTGGATCAATAGTCAATGCACAATGGATGACACAAAAGAATTGTATTATATGGGGAAGTGGAGCGCGAAATAATTATGACCCTATAAATGGAAATCCAAAGAAAATCTGTGCTGTTAGAGGAAAATTGACAAGAGATTATTTTTTGAAACACAAGATTGACTGTCCTGAGATTTATGGTGATCCTGCATTGTTGCTCCCTTATATATATAAGCCGCAAAGGAAAAAGATTTATAAATTAGGAATTGTACTACATTTTAGAGATCGTGGAAATGGGATTGTAAATAGAATCATACAAGAAAATGGTGAGGAAGTGAAACTTATTGATATAGTGAACTATAACGATTGGAAGAGTATTATTGACAATATTGCAGAATGTGAATGCGTTGCATCAAGTTCATTGCATGGTTTGATTATTTCTGATGCGTATAAAGTTCCAAATGTCTGGATTCGATTCGGGGATGAAACATTTGAAGGCGCATTCAAATATATAGACTATTTTTCCGGAGTACAGCGAAAGACGACATCGCCATTACAGATGACAATCTCTACTACAATGGAGGAAATCCTTGAACAGAGTTGCCATTATGTTCCAATCGAATTCAATGCAACTCTTTTTATACATTCTTGTCCCTTTAAGATTGTCTATCCCATATCGTAATTTATATTTGAGAACTATTGCTACTTTCATGGAAATCACGAACAACAATCAACGTATAGCGAAAAATACGATTCTCCTTTATATCAGGATGCTTGTCATTATGCTGGTATCCCTCTATACAAGTCGAATCGTACTCAACGTATTAGGGGTCGTTGACTATGGTATATATAATGTCGTAGGAGGCATCGTAGGGATGTTCACCTTCGTCAACGGAGCTCTGTCAAATTCAACGCAACGGTATATAACCTTCGCAATAGGCAGAGGTGATATTGAACGCCTGAGTGTCGTGTTTACTACTTGCGTACAGGTCCATCTTATTATTGCGCTTCTTATAACTGCATTAAGTGAGACGGTGGGTCTGTGGTTCTTCTACGATAAGCTGGTAATCCCAGACGACCGTATCGTGGCTGCCATGTGGGTGTATCAGCTGTCTATACTCACGATGTTCGTGGATGTCATCAGTGTGCCGTACAACTCTGTCATCGTAGCGCATGAGCAGATGGGGGTATATGCAGTAATATCTGTCATAGAGGTTATAATGAGACTGGTCATTGTCTATCTGTTGATGATTGGCAATTTCGACAAACTCATTCTCTATGCTTCTCTTATCGTTTTCGTCCAGTTTTTCTTACGCTTCTTATATACCCAGTATTGTAGTAAGCATTATAGCGAGACCAAGCTTGTCAGTGTTATTAACCTTCGGTTACTTAAAGAGATTGGTAAGTTCATGGGCTGGAATATGTGGGGCAACATGGCTGGGGTTTTCTATAATACAGGCTTAAATTTATTGCTTAATATTTTCTTTGGACCAGTAGTAAATGCAGCTCGCGGAGTAGCTGTGCAAGTAGAGGGAGCCATATTGCGATTCTCCAACAATTTTCTTATGGCTGTTAGCCCTCAGATAACAAAATTATATGCTAAGGATAACATCCCAGAAATGCATAAGCTCATCTTTCGATCTTCAAAGATTACATTTTTCTTGTTGCTCACATTATCGATGCCTGTTTTTATGGAAACAGAGATGATTTTGACTTTGTGGCTTAAGATTGTTCCTGAACATACAATTAATTTTATCCGAATCTTACTTTCTATATCCATACTTGATGCAGTTGCAAGACCACTGATAACAGCTGCTAATGCAACAGGTAACGTGAAACTCTATCAAGCCGTTATCGGGGGCATCCTATTGACAATTGCACCGATTGCCTATCTTGTACTTCGTTTGGGCGGTAATCCTGAATCAGTCTATATTGTCCATTTGACAGTTGGCCTAATTGCTTATATAACTCGTTTGATAATCATCAGACCGATGATTAAACTCTCACTTAGGGCTTATTTCAATCGGGTCATCACACGCTGCTTTTATGTCGTGATTTTTGCATTCCCATTATGTTTTTTTGCTAAAAATATGCTTTCCTCAAGTATATCTGACTCTATAATAGTTTGTCTCGTAAGTGGAGTAATTGTAGCGGGGGCATCATACATGTTTGGGTTAACATCTGTGGAACGGTCTTTTATCAATTCCAAATGTATAACTTCTGTATTGCGAAAAAAAAAGCAGTAAGGCAGATTTGTTTTTATAAAAAATCAATGATAAGGTACCTTTTTGACTGCTCATTTATTTCGCCACAAAACAGATATCGGAGTATTCCCACTTATGCATTCCGGTTTATACAAGCGTTGCCACAAAACATCTTGAGCGAATGCGCTGTCATGGTTAGGCCACCGATGGCAAAGTATTTCAAGGAAATAAGCCCAGGGTTACGGCTGATATATGTGCAATCATTCAAATTCTTTACAAAGATACCCTTTCTGAAAACGATAAATGATAAACTGTATAGAGGAAAAATTCGCAATATTGACTTCCATAGTATACTTATCTTTGACGAATACCGAGAGTGTACATTGTTTGAAACAACTCATAGAAAAGTTGCTATCATACATGATCTTAAAAGTTATGATACCATTAAGCCCGATCAAATAGAAAATTCTTTTCATGCGAGATTAGCTAAAAGCTGCGATGCTTTGATTGCAATCTCTCAATATACGAAGTATGATGTCGTTAAATATTTACAAGTTAAATTTGATAAAATAAATGTTGTATATAATAGTGTTCAACTTCCGTCACAGGCCCACAGCCCTCTCAACTTCTCTAATGAGAAACCTTATATTCTATATGTAAACTCACTTGATTCGTATAAAAATGCCATGACTCTGGCACGAGCATTTTATTTGCTCAAAGACCGATATGACTTGAATCTGGTTTTTGTAGGTAGAAGTACCTTGCATTGGGAAAAGGAGGTGAAAAATTTTATTAAAGAAAATGGTTTTGAGGGAAGAGTAATAAGACTCCAGGACATTACCAACGAAGAATTGAAGTTTGTCTATGAACATGCCTCTCTGTTTGTTACACCGAGTTTGCACGAAGGATTTGGGTATACGCCCATAGAAGCAGCCATCTGTAAGTGCCCTGTCATTTCTTCTACATGTGAGGCTCTACCTGAAACAACCCGTCATCTGCTATATTATTATAATCCAGCCACTGATGCGCAGGCTTTATCTGCAAAGATGATGGAGGTTTTGGACAATCCGCCATCAGAAGAAGCACTGAATAAAATTTCAGTTATATTATCAGAGCTTTATAATCCCGATAAACAGGTTGCAGGAATATTGAATGTTTTATGAAGAAACAAAAAATTTTAATATATCTGGCTCCACCGCCCAATGAGGACACTCTTGGTGTTCATCTTGATATAGCTGTAAAGGAAAGAAAGGAAGGAAACGAAGTCATTCTGCTATGTTGTGACCATTCTTTAGGACTATGTATGCGGAATCCCAGAGGCAATCGTTTTCTATGCAGATTCTGTGAACAATGTCAACAAGAAGCCATACAAAGATATTTGCCAAATGTGCAACATATATGGATGCGCGATTGCTTAAAAAAGTTTGGTATTTCCAGCTATCCTGAACTGACATACCGAAATTGTGATGAATTAATGAATCTGACATGGAAGGGAGTAGAGATAGGTTATGGAGTAATGTCAACATACATATCATTGACCCGGAATTTATATCCCGCAATCAATGATGAATCAAAACATTATTTTAATGCACTCATTCGAGAGGAATTTGATACTTTGGCGGTGATTGAAAATATGCAGCATGATTTCAATTTTGATCTAATTGTATTTCAGAACGGCCGGGGTGCTCAATTTAAGCCATTAATTAATTTCTGTCAGCGAGAGAAAATCGACTTCTGGTGTACGGAAACAATTCCCAATGGAGATATTTCCTTTACCAATCATTTTTGGAACAGCTATCCACACGATGCGGGTTCATTGAAAAAAAAATACCAAAACTTTTGGAATCAATCACATGAAAGTGAGGAAGAGAAGACGCGGATAGGGCGTTCTTTTTATGAAAAACGTAGAAATTCAAAACCTGCTGGAGATGTTGTATATACAAAAAGTCAGCATAAAGGACTTATGCCAACTACATGGCGAACGGACAAAGAAAATATTGTTATCTTCAATTCTTCTGAAGATGAATTTGCAGCCATTTCTAAGATGTTCGAGGAAGATAAAGTATTTGTAAGCCAATTGGAGGGAATAAAAGCAATTGTCAGCCATTACGTAAATGATTTCAGTAAGCATTTTACTTTGCGGGTACATCCTCATCTCAGAGATATCCCTTACCATTATCATACTGATATCTATAAGTTGGATTATCCTAATCTGACCGTAATTCCTGCTGATTCACCAATAAGCACATATGCATTGATGGATGCTGCAGATAAGGTAGTGGTGTTTGGATCGACGGCTGGAATTGAAGCTTCATTTTGGGGAAAGCCTGTTATTAATCTGGCACCAACATTTTATAATTGTCTTGATGTGGTATATATCCCAAGGTTACCAGAGGATGTGTGGGGCCTGATTGATACTCCTTCATTGCCTCCTCGACAAAGTATATTTGCACTGATGTATGGCTACTTTACAATGAGTGACAAGCATCAGACAACAGAATTCCTTAGCCTTAAATATAATGCCCTCGAAATAGGTCATAAGAAAATCATCTATTATGACTGGCAGACAATATTTGGTTCCCATCTGCTCTTTTGCCTCTCGAAAGTAATTGTGGGTTTTATAACGAAATGGAACTTTTTGTCAAAATTTAAGTCATTGCCTCAAAAGGAGATGGAATAAGATGTCCTCATTTGATCATATTTTCCTCAGTGGACTTTTGTTCCTCTCGTTTTATCTGATTACTAAGAGAGGGCAGGACTATGTAAACAACCATTTCTGGAGGGTTGCTGCTATACCAATTTTATTCTATAGTATAGTGTTGGGATGTAGCTATGGCATGGGAGCAGATTATCAGGGTTATAAATATGCAATTGATCATCCTTTTTATGATAAGGGAGCTGATGAGTTGGGGCTTGTTACTCTTAACAAGTATATTCATCTGATAGGTCTTAACTATGTTGGTGGTTTTATTGTTTATGACTTTATATTCTGTCTTGGGGCGTTTACGCTCATCAGAAGTTGTCCCGATAATAAGTATATGATGGCACTCATGCTGCCATGTACCATGTTTTTTATAACTTCACCCATTCGGCAGGCTATGGCGCATTCTTTTGTATATCTAGGGCTTATGTCTATAAATCGGCGACAATGGACTCTGGCTGCTGCTTCTTTTTATATTGGTTTCCTGTTCCATGGTTCATCTCTTGCGACAGTGGCAATATGTATTGTATGCTATTTCTTGCTTAACAGAATTTTTGATGCTAAGAAAATGGTGTTGGTTTATTGCCTGGTTTCTATATCTTCCTTTACAGTGATGAATATGTTGTCAATGTCATTAGAGGTATTGGCACCATATATACCAACCTTTGGGCTGCACTATGGTAATTATTTGGAAAACCCGAGTCATGCTTTTGGAGAGGAATCCATTGATGAGGAAAACCAACGGTCGTTCTTTGCGTTTGTTTTAAGAACGGTTTATTATTCAGGAATCCTGTATCTGTCAGGATTAGCTTTGAAGTACAAATTTGATAAAAAAATAGCCTGGCTTGTGTGGGTAAGTATAATAGGAGTATTTTTGACTGCAATTTTTGCAAATAGCCTTATTCCCAGAAGACTGGCACAACCGATGGATTCACTTACCTTTGTTTCTTTAGGCTATGGCCTCTATGTCTATTTGAACGAAAAGGAAAGATTTATGAGGAATGAGAAGAAATGGGCAGCCTATTCTTTTTACGGCATAATTATTTATTTGGTTCTCTTTTATGGACGATATATTTTTATGAATCCAGAGGCAAAGTATTTTTGGAGCGTTTAGGTATGAAACTGAGCATTATCGTCCCGGTCTATCAGGTGGAGAAATATATTGTAAAATGCGTATCTTCACTTTTGAATCAAGATTTTTGTGATTATGAAATAATCGTAGTTGATGACGGTAGCAAGGATGATTCCATTGATTTGTTACAGAAAAACATCCATGATTCTCGTGTATCTGTCGTACACCAGGAGAATAGAGGTTTGTCCGCTGCACGAAATCGTGGGTTAGTCGAGGCCTCAGGTGACTATATCTGGTTCTTCGATTCTGACGATTGGTTAGAAAAAGAGTGTTTGGGGAGTATTTGTCAGCAATTGGATGACTGCGATATTCTTTCCTTCATGGCCTATTTCAGGGAATATGGGTATTCATCAGAGATTAGTAGGAATGAGCATTCATTCTCAAAAGGTAAAGATCTTTCTTTCTCAAACTATTGGATGGGGGCTCCGTTTTATATATATCGGAGGGCATTTCTCAAAGAGTTTGACTTGTGTTTCTACGAGGGAATATATCATGAAGATCTGCTATTTACGCCGTGTGCGCTCTATCTTGCCAAGTGTATAGCCAGGTATTCCCAACCTGTCTATCATCGCCTGATTCACTCGGAATCTATTACGCAGAATTCTCTCATTATGGATAAACGCTGTATGGATGTGATGACGGTAATAGCTCAACTGGAAGTGTTCAACCTGACTTCCGTAGCACAAGTGGACCAGAAGAAGTGGCGTAAATGTATTATTAGCGCAATTGTTTTTGCATCGGATATGGCACAGAATTGTTCGTATGAAACAAAAACAAAATTAAATAACTATCTAAAAAAAAATAAAGAATACATCAGCTATTGCCAAAAGTCTTCTAACATGGGGATTCGGCTATATGGTTACGCAATGATTTTACTTCCGTGGACTAATTATGTGAAATTATACCGTCTTTTAAGAAATATCCAGAAGATTATAAAATGATTCCCAAGATAATACATTATTGCTGGTTTGGCCATAATCCCTTACCAAGATTTGCTAGACAATGCATTGCATCATGGAGGAAGTTCCTGCCAGAATATGAAATAAAGGAATGGAATGAAGATAATTTTGACGTTAATATCATCCCATACACAGCAGAGGCATATCAGGTAAGGAAGTATGCGTTTGTGAGCGATTATGCCCGATTTTGGATAATATACCATTATGGTGGACTTTATTTTGATACGGATGTAGAGATTATAAAACAGTTGGACGACATTATCGCTCGTGGGCCATTTTTGGGGTGCGAAAAGGATGCCGGTACAAGCGAGTTCTTTGGAGTCGCCCCTGGACTTGGTCTTGGGGCACCTTCAGGTCATGAGCTATATAAAACAATGCTAGATAAGTATAATGATAGACATTTCATTTTCTCTGATGGTTCCTATAATCAAGTAACAGTAGTAAGATATATGACCGATTTACTTATGTCTCAAGGGTTAAGGATCATACCAGAGATCCAAGAAGTTTGTGGAATAACCATTTATCCCAAAGAATATTTCTGCCCCAAAAACTATCAAACAGGAGAAATGAATATAACATCAAATACAGTTGCCATCCACCACTATGGAGCTACATGGGTCCCGATTGAACAGCAGATAGAAAGAAAACTATGGAGGTTTCTTCATATTAAGAGACATCCACTGATAACATTCCACATTGATCGTATGTTGAACCGTCTTGGAATCGTTAGGTAAGATATTTTTTGATTTACGTCTTCTGGTTGCATTATGAAACAAATTATATACAAGACATTACAAGAACTTCCTTCATTACAAGAGGATTGGGAGCGATTAGAGAAAGGATCTGATATGACATATTTTCAGACATATTCTTGGTATATAATGCTTAAAAATATTTTTGAGGATAAATTTTCAGATTTGGAAATAGTATTTGTATTAATATCCAACAAGGGAATTATCACGCTTATTGCTCCTTTTGTAATATATAGACAAACGAAGAGATTAATAAACCGAAAGGGTATTTATTTCTTTGGTCGGAAAGGATGGAGTGACTATTTAAATATAATATACGATCATTTTTTATCAGAAGATGTTGATGCTCTTCTTCTTGATGTAAAAAAGAAATATGGAATCAATACATTTTTCTTTGAGCAAATCAAGGAAAACACGATGCTTTATAAATATTTCAAAGGCAAGGGAGTAATTCAAAAAGATATTTCATACCAATCATTTGGATTGGAGATGCCCCCGTCTATATCCGATTATCATCATCTTCTCAGTAAACATGCACGTCAGAATATTCGCACTGCTCAAAATCGTATTTGTAAAAATGGTATTGCCATGCATTTCATTTTTGATGATAAGAACGTGGATAAGATGGAATGCATAAGAATGAGAGAAAATCGGGTTGTAACAAAGGAAAAGAGAAATATAAAACAAAGCTTTATTAATGGTATAAAAAACTTTGCTCGCCGAAGACTAATAGACAAATACCCCGATTACATTCCGTTAATTGAAGATCCACAAAGTAAAATCTTTACAGCATATATAGGAGATAAACTATGTGCATTCTTGAATTATGGAATAGATATAAAACACAAATCAATTGTTTTAATGGCCGTTGGGATAGACAATGATTATGCAAAATATTCCCCAGGAATTCTTTCTCTATATTCTTTTATTTGTTCTTGTATAAAAGAAAATAAAGTGGAATATTTTGATTTTACAAGGGGGAACGAATCTTACAAGGTTGTATTAGGTGGGAAAGAATCCCTAATACATAATATAATTTTGGTGGTTGAGTGACAACTAAAGATATACTTGAAATGAAAAGGATAGAGTGCTTTAAAATAAGAATAGGTGAACTACGAGAGGGTCAAATATGGGACATTAAGTCACAGAATGTATTGCTTGATATCTTTTTTGGTAAAAGTTCATTAGAATCTAATCCTTGTATTATAATAGCTGACCCTTTCCTGTTTGTTTTTAATGATACTCTATATCTTTTCTATGAAGAGAAACGGCTGCATACTGACGGCATCTTGAAAATGATTAAAACGACAGATTTAGAAAACTGGTCTATACCAGTCAATGTGTTGGAAGAACCATTCCATCTTTCATATCCATTTGTGTTTGAGGAGGGTGACCAAATATATATGATTCCAGAAACGTGTGCAGTAGGTGAAGTACGCTTATATAAGACAGAAAGCTTGAATCCATGTCGATTTAAAAAAGAATGCCTCCTTCTTAATCATAATGGTATCAAGTCAGACGTAATTGTTGACTATTCGGATTCTTCGGTATATAAGCATAAAGATGGCATCTATTATTTAATGACAACTCTAAATGTTAAAGGAGAAAACCAATTGCACATCTATTTATCTGATAAATTAGAGGGTCCATATAAATCTCATCCATTGTCACCTGTTTGTACTAGTCGGGAGTATGGTAGAAATGCTGGAGGTTTAATAGAGAATAACGGGAAGTTGTATCGTGTCGCCCAAGATTGTAGTGTAAGATATGGTGATAATATACATGTGTTTGAAATAAAAGAATTGTCGCAAACAAAATATAAAGAAAAAATTGTTATTAGAAATATAATAGATACATCAATACCGTTTTACAAGGAGGGCGGGCATCAATACAGCGTGGTCCAATTTAAAGGAAAGACAATATTAGCAACCGATGCAAAAGAATACCAATCTTTTATAACAAATAGACTTCTGAATAAAGTGAAACGATATTGTATGCACTTCAAGTATAAAACAACAAAATAGCCATAACTTACTCGAACTTATGTACGCACCAATAGTAATATTTGCATTTAACAGATTAGAGTTACTGAAGAAGTGCATTACGGCTTTGTTGGATAATTGTGAGGCAAAAGAATCAGACTTGATCGTATATGTTGATGGTGCCAGAGCCAACAATAAAGGAGAAGTAAAGAAAGTGGAAACTGTTAAGGAGTATGTGAAGACCATCACAGGCTTTAAGTCTATGACTTATCACTTTTCAGAGGTGAATAAACAGTTGGGACCTTCAATCATTGCTGGTGTAACGGAGGTGGTGAAGCAATATGGGCGGGCTATCGTGATAGAGGACGACCTAATTGCTAGTCGTAATTTTCTAGCATATATGAACCAAGGGCTAGAACGCTATAAATTGAATAAAGATGTGTGGTCAATCAGCGGATTTAGTTGTAAGGTAAAAGTGCCGAAGGGATATGATGCTGAAGCCTATTTCTGTCCTCGTAGTTCCTCATGGGGCTGGGCTACTTGGAAAGACCGTTGGATGAAATGTGATTGGGAACTGAAGGAATGGGATATAGTGCTAGGTAATGGTAAGGCATTCAATCGTTGGGGCGGTAGCGATTGTTTCGGAATGTTAAATGGATGGCACGAGGGACGCAACCAATCGTGGGCCATAAGGTTTTGTTATAATCAGTTCTTGAACAATGCCCTTTCACTATTCCCGACGGTCAGCAAGATTGATAACGAAGGGTTTGACGGCTGTGGAACGAATTGTAGGCAGTATAATCGTTATAAGTTTGACTTCGATACAACTGAAAACAAGGATTTCAGAATGCCAGAGGAAATAACAGTGAATAAGAGCCTACGTAGGCAATTCTTGTGGTACTATTCCATACCAATTCGGGCTTATAGCAAGATAAGATATGTCATTGATGATCTCAGAAATAAGTAAACAGACATTCAGTCAAACCTACTTATGAGATTACCACAAATTTATTGAACAAATCCAGATGTCACGAATAAAGATACTTTTTATCTCAAAATTAACAAAAGATCATTTGATGGCTTTGCCCTCAAATTTCTCATATTATGTCAAGGAGTTGATGAAATATGAGGATATGGAAGTCCTCTTCCTGAATCCTACAGACACAAAAGGTAACATAATTACTTACAACTGGCGCATTGCCAAGAAAATCAGGAGGATGTCTCCAGACATTCTGTATCTTACCCTCTGGATGGGGTTAAATAACTTAGTGCTATTAAAGATATTGGGGCTAATAAATTGTCGGATTGCGATATGGAAATATACTTATTGTAAGGATAGTAGGAATCTTTTGATGCATTTTTTCTATAAAAGGGTTTATTGGAGGGCTATTGACAGAGTTTACATGATGTTTGACAACCATAGCGAAGATGCACTTACTAAAAGGCTCTTGACTGACAAACAGGTTGTAACCTTAAGTAGAGGAACTGACATAGGCTGGTATTCCCAATTCCCCCGAGCGGCAGAAAAGGAGTTTATGCTCATAGCCACAGGCAAAGACCACCGTGACTACATGACTCTTGCCCAAGCATGTGAAGATACAGAAACGAGATGTGAGATCATCACAGACAGGCACTCTAACAGTTTGGATGTCGCAGAGAAGTTTAAAGACTCCAAATATGTCAAATTCATATTTATGAATAGTGGCTATCAGGTAGAATCATACCGGTTTGTGGTAAGCGAGGTGGCAAAAGCATCTGCCATGGCTATATGCTGTGAAAAACTTCCGTATGGAGCTGGTTATACAAATATCATAGAATGTCTGGCATTTAGAATACCTATCATTCAAACGCTTAATCCCGATGTTCACCTGGATCCAGAAAAACAGGGTATAGGTTTTTCTGTGATGCCTTATGATGTAGAAGGTTGGAAGACTATAATTTTAAAACTTAAGAATGATAGAAACCTAAGAGCGGAAATGGCGCAAAATATCCAAGCGCTATTAGAAAAGGATTACAATTCAATATATACAGGAATGTTCATTAAAAAGGACTTTGAGCGACTGATACAATATCATCATTGAAATGAAAAGAATTCTTATTACTGGTGGAGCTGGGTTTATCGGGTCCCACGTGGCCTTAAAACTGAACGACATGGGCTATGATGTCACTGTCTTAGACTCTTTATCCCCTCAAATACATGGTAATAATCCGGAGGAAACATCGGCTTTGTTCATGTCTGTCAAGGACAGCGTTAAATTTATTAAAGGATCTGTAAACTCACGGGAACACTGGATAGAAGCTCTTGATAGACAAGAAGCCGTGATTCATCTTGCCGCAGAAACGGGAACAGGACAATCAATGTATGAGATAGAGAAATATGTACAGACCAACATCTGTGGAACAGCCCTTTTACTTGATATCTTGACAAATACCAAACATCAAATAAAAAGGGTTTTAGTAGCCGAATCTCGTGCAGTATATGGTGAAGGAAGATATGTCTGTTCGTCTTGTGGTGAGGTATATCCGACAGACCGGTTGGATGAAGATATGTCAAATGGCGATTTTGAATGTCATTGCCCCAAATGTGGTAGCCGTGTCAAACAAGTCGCAACGACAGAAAAATCCGAACTTCATCCAACATCCGTATATGGTATTTCCAAACAAGTCCAGGGACAATTGGTACATCTTGTATGTCCTACTATCGGAGTAGAACCAGTGTCATTCCGTTTTCAGAATGTTTATGGTCCAGGTCAATCATTAAGCAATCCGTATACCGGCATACTGAGCATCTTCTCAACACGAATCAAGAATCATAAACCCATCAATGTTTTCGAGGATGGTATGGAGTCACGCGATTTCGTATATATCGAAGATGTGGTAGACGCGATTATCAAAGGACTTGAGACTCCTGAAGCAAAAGGACATGTATTCAACATAGGCACTGGAGTTGCAACTGATGTTCTGACAGTTGCTAATACCCTTTGTGAGAAATACGGTATAGACGTACCTATTACTATAAGTGGAAATTACCGTTTAGGCGACATTCGCCATAATTACGCTGATATAACCTTAGCTCGAAAAATATTAGGATACGAACCTAAATGGTCATTCCCTGACGGTATTGGCCAGTTTGTGAAGTGGGTAAACCGGCAGACTGTTCAAGAAGACAGATATGAGGCATCTATAGAGGAAATGAAAATGAAGGGATTATACAAATAAGACAATTTTCCACCCTGACGCTATGAAATGGAAAGAATGTAAAACGCTCATTAGAGAAGATCTCTATAGGATTACCTTGTCGGATAATATGTCGTATATAAAAGTTACAAAACTTTTGCTAAGTAATGCTTCGTTCATGGTGACTTTCTGGTTTCGTTTAGGGAATTACCTGAATAATAAGAGAGGCGCATGGAGGGTCGCTTATTGGGTTGTATATATGTACTACAAACATCAGATGTTTAAAACAGGTATTCAATTGCCTATCGGGACAAGTGTTGGCGGTGGTCTGAGATTCTTCCATTTCAGTAACATTGTTGTAAATCAACATGTTATTATAGGACGCAATGTATCCATATATAATGGAGTAACGATAGGACAGAATTCAGACAGTAGAGGATGTTCGTTTATTGACGATAATGTAGTCATTTTCACAGGAGCCAAGGTGATTGGGACTGTTAGAATCGGAAAGAATGCAGTAATTGGCGCGAACGCTGTCGTGTTGAAGGATGTTCCAGACGATGCCGTAATGGCTGGTATTCCAGCAAAGGTAGTTTCATATAAAGGAGAGGACCACTCTCGCTATATCATCAATCATGGTTGATATGACTGGGAAGATTAGGAAACCAAGGATACTCTTTATTGGGACATTACCGCCTCCAGTGCATGGGAGTGCAGTGGTTAGCCAACAAATTAAAGAAAGCAAAGTGATTAATGAAACTTTCGATGGCGACTGGATCAATTTGGGTACATCGAGGACGATGGATGAGATAGGGGAGAAAACCATTGCCAAGCCCTTCCGTTTGCTGGAAGCTTTATGCAAGGAGTTCTGGTATCTTCTGACCAAGCATTATGATCTTTGTTATTTAGCGATTACATGCCATGGCATAGGTTTTTTAAAGGATTCCCCATTTATCTTGATGACTAAACTATTCCGAAGAAAGATAATTATACATCAGCATAATAAGGGGATGTCGAGAGATTTAGACAGGTGGCCGTACCGGTGGCTGTTGCCACTTTGCTATAAAAATGCAAAGGTGATACTGCTATCGTGGAGACTATATCCAGATATTGAGAAAGTGGTCAGAAAAGAGGATGTTTTTATATGTCCGAATGGAATTAAAGTTCAAGAGTACCATGATTCTGTAGTTCAAGGATTACCTGAAACTTGGATCACGAAACCTGATACCAAACGATTTTCCCGGTTGTTGTTTCTAAGTAATCTGATTGAGAGTAAAGGTGTGCTTGTGTTGTTGGATGCGCTGGTGACACTAAAGGACAAGGGATATTTGTTTGTCTGCGACTTTGTGGGTGGTGAAACGAAGGAAATTGATGCAAAACGATTCAATGCAGAAGTTGAGAAGCGTGGTTTGGATGGACAGGCATTTTATCGCGGAAGAAAACATGGTGAGAAAAAAGAAAGGATATTTGAGCAGGCAGACATCTTTGTGCTTCCAACATATTACGATAATGAATGCTTTCCGTTGGTACTGCTTGAAGCTATGGCACACAAAAAACCTGTGGTATCAACTGATGAAGGTGGTATACCTGATATGATCTTAGACGGCGAGAATGGCTTGATTTCAATGAGAAATGATCCAGGATCTTTAGCTTGTTGTATAGGAAAACTTATTAAAAATGAAGATTTGCGTAAGCAAATGGGAATAAATAGCTTTCAGAGGCTTAAAAAACATTTTACAGATGAGAAATTTGAGAATAACTTATTATATATCTTTAATCTAGCATGTCAAGAGAGAGGCATGCCTTTTTCCGTATAGGGAGAGCCAAGATAAGCATAACTACAGAGGAGCTGGCTATTGACGGCATCAAGAGGTTTATCCATGATGTTGGGAAAGGCTATGTGTGTATTTCAACATTACGAACAGTTGTAGTCGCTAATAAAGACGATGCATATCAGGATGTCATGGAGCACTCGCTAATGAATACACCTGACGGTACCCCATTGGTATGGTGCGCCCACTGGTGGGGGCTGAAAGAAGTGAAAAGAGCATGTGGACCACACATATTTCCTCGTATGTTGCAAGACAATGACCCGGTTTTGAAACATTTCTTTCTTGGGGATACAGAAGATACATTGGCAGCATTGACGAAGAAGGCCTCAGAGGAATATGGAGCAAAAATTGTCGGAAGTTATTCTCCGCCATTTAAGCCGTTGGAGGAGTATGACATTCAGGGTATTGCTAGAATGATAAATAATAGCGGAGCTACCCTTGTGTGGACGGCACTGAGAGCACCAAAACAGGATTTCCTTAATGCCTTATTAGTGCCATATCTGAACAATGGCATTGTGATGGTTGGTGTTGGGGCTGCTTTTAGAAGTGAACTGGGAATCCTAAAACAGCCTGACGGGTTCCTGCAGAAGATAGGCTTAGCCGGACTGAAGTTCAAAAGGCCAGAAACATCTTGGTGGAGTGAAGTGTTGTGGTATTCAAAGCATGTGATATATCTGATGCAGTATTTTTTTGTCATCAAGTGGAGAAAGATAACAGGTAAGGCTTATTATGAGTAATTTTAATATTAAGTCTATAGCAAAAGGAAAACGGATTTTGGTTACAGACGGTTTCTGTAAGCAGGTGCTTCCTTTTCTGAGATCATATAAAGAGATGGGATGTGAAGTGACGGTATTATGTGACTCGAAATTAAACTGCGGTTATGTCTCACGACTCCCTGACCATAGGATCTTAGCAACAGATTGTAATTTCAGATGTAGTGAGGGTACTGAACAGTTGCTTGACAAATTGGTAAAATCAGGGAACTATGATATGATTTCAACTCCTTCATTCGACGGAACGTTGAAAATTGTGTCACATAAAAAAACAGAGTGGTCGAAATACCTGCATGTATGTGCTAACGACCAGAATGTGTTTGATGCGGCATACGATAAGGAAGAGGTGATGAGGGTATGCATGGAGAATAACATACCATGTCCAAAGACTCTATTTGATGCGAAAAGCATAGATGATGTCATCAATGGCCAGATTACTTTTCCTGTCATAATCAAACCGCGAAGGATGTATGGCGCTCGTGGATTTCATATCCTGAAGACAAAGGAAGATTTTATCAGATACATTTCCGAGAAAAGTATTACGATATCCGAGTATGTAGTACAGGAATATATCCCAGAAGGGAGCAAGGTGGGAGGAGCTAATATATTCATTGACAAACATGGAGAAATAAAGAGCTCATATCTCTATGTCTGTGAACATCTTTATCCAGAAGATGGAGGTTCCAGTACATTGAATGCAATTCTGGAAAGATCGGATATAAAGGATTCGTGTGAGAAGTTGGTGAAGAAAATGAAACTCAGAGGACTAGTCGGAGTCGATCTGATTTTGGATGTCAGGGATAATATTGGTAAAATCTTGGAAATAAACGTTCGCCCTGTTCACGGTATCACCATAGGCTTTGAGTGTGGTGTAAACCATGCTCAACAGCTGATTGAGGATGAATTTGGCGAGGAGGTGACACCTATGGAAATAACCAGAACTGACACATGTTTTCGCATCGGTCAGACAGATCTTCTATGGTTTCTCCATGCATCCAATCGATTCAAGAGATTACCAGGCAGGTTGGGATATAAGCATGTCAAGGAGCAGATGTTCTATTGGGACGACCCACTGCCCTGGTTCGCATTTTTGATTAGCGGTCTGAAAGATTTCCGTAAAACTATGAGAGAGAAACAGCAATAGCCAAGCTGTATGAAGAACGTTTTGATAACGGGGGCTGGCAGTTATGTCGGAACACATGTTGAGGAATGGCTCGTGAAAGAGCCACAATCCTTTCATGTAGATACCGTTGAAACTATGAATGATGCATGGAGACAGGCTGATTTCTCAAAATATGATGTTATCTTCCATGTAGCAGGCATTGCTCATGTTGATCCAAACCCAGAGATGGCTCCACTATATTATAAGGTGAATCGCGACTTGGCTATTGAAGTGGCTAAAGAGGCGAAGACAAAGGGTGTAAGGCAGTTTATCTATATGAGTAGCAAGATTGTGTATCATGCAAGCAAATCTCTGAAAGGAGATGCGGTCACGCCACAGACAGAACCCCAACCGAATGACTTCTATGGCGACAGCAAACTACAGGCCGAAAAGGGGTTACGTGCGTTAGAGAGCGACACATTCAAGGTGGCGATTATACGTCCACCGATGATATATGGAGCCAACTCAAAGGGTAACTTTCAACGTCTAGGATGGCTGGCCACAAAAACGCCTGTTTTCCCAGCTTGGCACAACAAAAGGAGCATGCTCTATATTGATAACCTGTCTGAGTTTGTAAAGAACCTGATTGTACGTGATTTGGGTGGGATATTCTATCCGCAAAACAAAGAATTGGCAGACACTGTAGAGATTGTGCGCTATTTTGCCTATAAATATCATAAAAAAATCTGGATTTCAAGAGTTCTCAATCCGCTGGTGTGGCTTGGAGCCTTTCTCCTCAAGCCACTGCCGAAGATGTTTGCTGACTCATACTATGTACCAGAGATGTCTGTATATGATTTTGACTATCAGCTTGTCAGTTTTGAGGATTCGCTGAAAAGGATTGAAATTGTTGAATCAAATAAACGACTGAGGTGAAATATGTATCAGATAGTAAAACGTTGCTTTGATATCATATGTGCCATAGTAGGGATTTTGATTACAAGTCCACTGTGGTTAATTGGCATTGCAGGAGTTATGCTTTCTGATCGTGGGCCTTTATTCTATACTGCACATCGTATCGGCAAAGGCAATAAGCCATTCAAGATGTATAAATTCCGTTCGATGCGTGTGGCAAAAGGGGCTAACGAAACTTCATTGAGGCCAGACGGGGACAGGATATTTCCCTTCGGTCATTTTATACGGAAAGTTAAAATAGACGAACTTCCGCAACTGCTGAATATACTCAACGGTACAATGTCTATGATAGGTCCTCGGCCTGTAGCTCAGGATCAGTTTGAACTGTTTCGTACTGGGAAATGGAATCTGGCAGCGGAAGTTCCTGTGGGATTGAGCGGCCCTGCTGCACTATATGATTTTATTTACGGTGATCAGTTTACGGATGAGAAAGAATATATGGAGAAAGTATTCGAGACTCGTCGAGAATTGGAATATGTATATGTAAAAAAAGCAGGATTCTTATATGATATCAAGATGATTATTTATACTATTATCTGCATAGGATATGCACTTATAGGTAAAGAATGTACATGGATCCTCAATGAGCTTAGAGCAGATGCAGCTCAAAGTTCGGTTAAAGATTAGTGGTTAAAGATTAGTGGTTAAAGATTAAATACATGATATACTTAATTGTGGTAGCTCATCCGGATGATGAGGTACTCGGAGCTGGAGCTTCGATATGGAAATGGACGAGGAAAGGCGATGTAGTTGATGTATGCATTATGTGTACAGAGGCGAAAGCGCGCACATTCAGGCCGGATGACAAGGACTTAGACGATGATATGCATGCAGCACTGGCATATATTGGAGTGAGTAAGGAATATGATGGCAACTTCCCAAATATAGAAATGAACACTGTGCCACATCTGCAGTTAGTACAGCATATAGAAAAGGCTATTCTTGATTCGCAGCCTGATATAGTAATCACACACCATCCGTCAGACACGAATAATGACCATATGCAGACAAGCATGGCCTGTCAGGAGGCTATTCGTTTGGCACAACGCAGACCTGAAGTGAAACCTTTACGTGAATTCTGGTATATGGAGGTGCCGAGTTGTACGGAGTGGGCTATCAATAGTGCTATGAAGTCGTTTACACCTAACTGCTATGTTGAAGTAGGGCCTGATGGAGTACAGGCAAAGCTAAAAGCACTATCGATGTATAGAGGTGTAATGAGACCTTATCCGCATCCGCGTAGTGAGACTTATATTACTGGGTTGGCGGCTTATAGAGGTAGCCAGTTCCAGTTGGAATATGCGGAGGCATTTGAGATTGTACTTCGTAAGTATTGATTCTCTTGGGGCGGAAGTCTATTAATTCTAGTATAATAAGCGATATGGAAGATATAGTCAACAAATTAAAAACATTTATTGAGGACGAGGCAAGGTCTTGTTCAATGGATTTTGGGTGCATAACACCGCAATACGTCTATAGGATGTGGGGCGGTGAAGTGCCATTGGAAGATATTGAGGCGGCTTTCAAAGAAGTGGACGTTTGAAATCAGTGAAATTAAGGTATACATAAATAATATGAGAAAGCTCCTTTCAAAAACTGCAGGCGCAACATTCAACGAAGAGCGCCCCAACCTTACGCTTTGCGTGCGCAAGGACTGTATAGAGTTCATATATAAGGGGAATCTCGGGGTGTATATTATTGTCAATATGATTGGCGCTTCAGACAATGAGATACTCCTCTTTGCTAATTGGGGTGCCTACTTCAACCGTATTCAGAATCCACAGGTTCAGATGCCACGTCTCGAAAAATGTTGCCCCAAACTCTTTGCAGCCTTTTTAAACGAAAGCTCAGATGGTATAAAGCATATAAGGTTAGGCAACAAGAAGAATGGCGAGATGGAGGGTTTTGCCATTACCCTGCCGGGCTCTCCAGAAAAATCTCTTCTGGAATGTATCACCACAGAGGTGCTAAATGCCGTAGAGAAACTGATAGACATTAATCTCAAGTTCTACCACGAGCTCTATAAGAATCCACCCTTCCCAGCCTGGAAGGATGACCTTAAGGAACTATGGAACTCATGAATAGAGTATTATGATAGGAATCGTGAAATATGATATTGCACCAATCATTATTACGGGACTGTACTATTATCATAATCTTGTCGGTTCAAAGGGCGCATTTATAAAAGTAGCTGAGATATAGTTATGATTACAATACAGAATTTGTACAATATTATTGAAAAAGAAGATAAAACTATTGATTGTCAATTAAGACGTTAGTTGGAAATATGAATCATAGCGAACTATTCAAATTAACTAGAATGATGGCGTTGGCACAGGGAGTGAAACCAGAGCAATATGATAGCAATGAAACTTGGTATTATGACGAAACAGATAACGTAAAGCATCTGGTACTATTGCCTAATAAAAAAATCAATGCCGGTGAAAAAACATGTTTTGTGTTAGGAGGAATCCAAGCAGAGGACGTGATATCAGATGATGAGTTGCATACGGCACTAGGAAAAACTCCAGGGAAAGAGTTGAGGTGGAAAAGATTGTTAGCATACTTATGAACGCTTACAAGAGAATAAAAAAGTCTTCACGAAATTTGGAAATTTGAATTAAAGTCATTATCTTTGCACCCAGAATATGTCTAAGGATACAAGAAAAATTATACAGGCTCTGACTTATCTGGCAAATTATCAGCCAGACAAGATGTTAGACAACATGAAAGCCTACAAGCTTTTATGGTTGGCAGATCGTTACCATCTGCGTCAGACAGGAAGGACTATAACTGGTGATGCCTATTATGCCATGCCTTTTGGTATAGTTCCGTCTGATGCGAAGTGCCTTCTGGAGAATGCCAAGACCAAGTTGAAAGATCCTAAGGGGTATAAGAATAAGTACCTGATTCTGGACGGGCATCAGTATAAAGCTATCGCTGACCCGGACATGAAGGAATTTTCTCAGTCTGACAGGGAAGCCCTTGATAAGGTTCTCGCGGCATACAACAGGTATGACGCTCTTCATCTTTCAAGTATTTCCCACAAATTCCCAGAATGGACTTTTTATCAGGATATGTTGGAGAACAAGGATGCCAAGAACTCTTATAAGATAGACTTGGATCACTTCTTTGAGGATGCACCGGAGGGTGAGCGACAATTGTTCGATGATAGCAGTGAACTGTTGGAACTGACTCGCGACCTGTATCATCAATATAATCGTGTTTAGCAGAAATGGATATTCCCGTAGAATTGATGGGTATGGTTGTCGGTGAAGGAGAGAAGTACTTCTTTACTGTTGATTGTCCTATCGGTATTCAGGAGCATATCCATATTTGCATCAAAAGGAAAAACAGAATTCTGCTATTCTCAACTTGTTCATCACAGACTGATACGGCTTTCCGTTTGGCAAAATTGAAAGGACTGGACTTGAGCACTTTCCCTGTTTTCCCCAAGAACAATATCAACAAGTTCACTAAAGAACACACTTATATCAACTGCAACAATATTATCGAGATTAGTGAATATGAGTTTGGCAAACTGATTAAGGAAGGAAAAGTGCATCGTCTTGACGGACAGATTGATGAATTAGGCATGCAGCTCATTGCAAATGGTGTTAAGTTGAGTCCTGAGGTTGAAGAGAGAATCAAAGATTTGTTTGAATAAATATATAAGTGTTCAAAATGGTCTTAACCTCAGTGCGTCACAAAACGAACTGAGGCTGTTAATAGGGACTGAATATAGGTTCAAAGATAATCACTTAATTCTTTTCGCAGTTGATTCATGGAATCGGAAGGGTGGATTTTACCGCCAGCGATTTCGGAGAGGCTGAGGATTTTGGCTTCGGGGTAATGACTGCGGGCGAGGAGGAGCACCTTGATAAGGTCGGAACGTGAGAGACCTGCTGCGTCGACAACGTGGCTGTGTCGGAAGTCAGGAGCAAGCCTGCCAAGAGTAGCAGGAGTTGGGGACGGAGATGAAATTTCATTGAGGAGGATGAATTTGATTTGTTTCATTGTGATATGGATTTTATATGTTTCGTTAGAGAAATGAATTTTCGGAGTCAAGGAGTCTCGGAGTAATGTCTTAACTCCTTAACTCCTTATCTCCTTAACTACATTACCATGTTACATCAGTTGAGAGGCACAGCTTGTGGTCACGGCACCTCCCAGGAGGAGTCCGATGACGTAGGCTAAGGCCTTGAGGACGATGACCCACCAGGGGTCTTTTGCTTTAATACCGGCCTCTTGGGCCTTTTCGGGATTGTTGGTAAGCAGTCAATTTTTGCCGTATTGCGCGTAAACTAAGATATGCGTACCTTTGCAGTCTGAAATTCAAAACAGATTGCAATGAACAACAAGAAAGAAGGAGAGTACTACTCCCAGATGGTACGACGCTACAAGAATGAGTACGGAGGTGAAAACCTCCAGGAATTCTGTATCAAGGAAAAGGTAAGCTACACAAAGATGCTCCACTGCCTTCGTAATGAATCCTACAGGAGACCTCAGCCGCAGGCTGAAGCGCAAGTTGAGGATCCTGGCTTAAGACCGCTCGTAGTCGACAGCCCAATGCAGGAAGATCATCGGATGCTGTCGGACCAAAAGGTGAAGACCAACAAGAAGAAATACCGTACAGAAGTGAGCCGTGCGGACTTCAGCCTGACTTCTGGCATTCGCCTGACGCTTCACGGATGTGATGTTAAAACACTGGTGAGTATGATAAAAGAGATGGAGAGCTCGTTATGCTGACATTGGGAAGTGGCTTCAACTATTACTTCTGCGCAGAGCCAGTAACGCTGCGCTACCGTCATAAGGGACTACGGCACTACATCAAGAGCCAGCTCCATCGTGATCCGACCAACGGTGATGTTTACATCTTCCTGTCCAAGGAGTGCAAGCGCATCCGCCTATACTACTATCATCATCAAGGCGAAATATTGAGTGAAAAAATCTTAAATGCCTCTCACTTCGTTGAACCTGTTTTTGACGAGAAGAAGGGCGTGTACCATATTTCATGGGAGAGCTTCGTGTATCTGCTCGAAGGAATAGTCCTACGCGACAGGAAAGTGCCCTTCTGTGAAGTCGAAGAGTCTGACGACACATTGGACGCCTCTGAAGAGGAAATCATTCACGAGGCTTGAAATTGCGTTTTTCGAATTTTCAAAACTGCGAAAATCCTGGTCTTAAATAATCCAAAACGCCTGTAAATAAAGTGCTTTCGGATTTGGCCCGTTCAACTGTTTTTCCTAAATTTGCAGACATGAAGTCAGACGAGAAGACCATAAGTGCACTTACTGCACAAGCACATAATGCAGAGGCCGACAAGCGGACGTTACAGAAGAAGCTTGCCGCCAGTGAGCGTCGTGTGCAGGACTTGGAGAATCGTCTGGCAGAGCAACAGTCATCTTCGGATGAAAGGATCCGAAGTCTGACGGACCAGCTGAGTCAGGAGATGGCCAAGGTGTCATCCATGATGCAGCAGCTGGTGGACTTCATGATGGGCAAGGGCGCTGTGAGCCTGTCCGATACGCTCCGTGAGTCTGTCGTGGCAGGTGTCCGCGAGGAAGTACGCAAGGAGATGCGTCAGGAATACCAGGGCATCATTGACGAGAAAGACGCCAGGATAGCCGCCCTGGAGGCTATGCAGAATCA
>ERZ842401.2612-NODE-2612-length-23875-cov-4.223510_pt1 | contig 23875 bp, 24 predicted proteins | sample MGYA00521270_ERZ842401 | MGnify/ENA primary metagenome ERZ842401 (study PRJEB31892, sample SAMEA3878208) | bioreactor metagenome | biome: Moose rumen | place: Sweden | collected 2011-10 | study: EMG produced TPA metagenomics assembly of the PRJEB12797 data set... | reverse complement strand
CCCGCCGATGCGACTGGAAACGGTTTACTCTGTATCAAACTTGTATCAAACTTGTGTCAAACTTGTGTCAAACTTGTGTCAAACTTTTTCCGCGCAAGTAACTTGTACATACATCATTTTACATGAAAAATTAGTATATTTGCAGTCATGCGTTTTTTGCGCATTTTATGCATTAGGTTGAATAATAATATACTATGAGAAGAGTTACATTCGACGAAGTTGAGCAAATCCTCTATTCGGGGTTGGAATTCGGTTGCGAAAGCGACGAACTGCGAGAGGTAGAGGAGTGCTATATGTTCCTCAAGGGATTCGCGGCAGAGAAGGTAATCTACGGCATCAACACAGGATTCGGGCCCATGGCACAGTGGCGTGTTGACGACAAGTACCTGCAAAACCTTCAATACAACATAATCCGCAGCCACTCGACAGGTGTCGGAGAGCCTTTGGACGACATATACGTAAAAGCCGCCATGGTTGCACGCACCACCAACCTTATGCAGGCGCGTAGCGGCGTTCATCCGAGTGTTGTGAAGCTGCTGACAGAATTCATCAACCGCGGCATATATCCCTATATACCGCAGCACGGAAGCGTGGGAGCCAGCGGCGACCTGGTGCAGCTGGCACACATAGCGCTGACGCTGATAGGCGAAGGCAAGGTGCACTACAAAGGCGAGTGGCGCAGTGCCAAAGAGGTCATGGACGAGTGCGGACTGGAACCCCTGAAGATATACATCCGTGAGGGTTTAAGCATCACCAACGGCACATCGGTGATGACGGGCATAGCGGCAGTGAACCAGCACTACGCCGAACGGTTGCTGGAATTGAGCGTACTGGCGGCGGTGTGGATGAACGAGGTGGCCGGAAGCTACGACGACTGGATGGCCGAGGAGCTGAGCAGCGTGCGCCGACAGACCGGCCAGCAGAAGATGGCACAGCGTATGCGCGAGCTGGCTGCCGACAGCCAATGCCTGACGAAGCGCGAACACCACCTCTACAGCGAGGAACAGCGGGGCAAGACCTATTTCGAGCACAAGGTGCAGGCCTACTACTCGCTGCGCTGCACCCCGCAGATACTGGGGCCGGTATACGACACCCTGATGAACAGCCGCGAGGTGATAGAGAACGAATTCAATTCAGCCTGCGACAACCCGATAGTGGACCCTGTGGCGAAGAATGTGTTCCACGGCGGCAATTTCCACGGCGACTACATCTCGCTGGAGGAGGACAAGGTGAAGATAGCCGTCACCCGGCTGGCAATGACCGCCGAGCGGCAGATGAACTATCTGTTCCACGACCGCATCAACGGCATACTGCCCCCGTTCCTGAACATGGGCACCCTGGGCCTTAACTATGGCATGCAGGCATGCCAGTTCACAGCCACGAGCACCACTGCCGAGTGCCAGACCCTGTCGATGCCGAACTATGTGCACTCAATACCGAACAACAACGACAACCAGGACATAGTGAGCATGGGCACCAACAGTGCCCTGCTGTGCAAGCGGGTCATCGACAACGCCTACCAGGTGATGGCCATCCACATGATAGCCCTGCGGCAGGCAACGGACATACTGAAGCTGCGAGACCGCCTTTGCACGGCAAGCAGAGAGATGTACAACAGGGTGAACGCCATAATCCCAGCTTTTGTTGAAGACAAGACTTTCTATGGCGAGATTGCCGAGGTAGAGGAGATGTTGAAGGGGTGCAAAATGTAATGGCGAATGGAGAATTGAACTGTTGAAATCACAAATCGAAACCGAGAAATGGAATACGCATTGGTAACAGGGGGGTCGCGTGGGATAGGGCGCGCAATAGCCATGAGACTTGCAACCCAGGGGATGCCCGTGGTGATAAACTACAAGAGCAACAGCGCCGCTGCCGACGAAGTGAAATCCGCCATCGAGACAGCCGGCGGACACTGCGAACTACTGCCATTCGACACGTCGGTTCCCGCAGACATAGAGGCGGCAGTGGAGCGGTGGCAGGAAAACCATCCTGACGACTATATATCCGTGCTGGTGAACAATGCCGGCATACGGCAAGACAACGTAATGGTCTTCATGACCGACGAGCAGTGGCACACAGTGATAGACACAACCCTGAACGGCTTTTTCTACCTGACCCGACGCATTGTGAAGAACATGATGACAAAGCGCAACGGACGGATAGTGAACGTGGTGTCGTTGAGCGGACTGAAAGGCATGCCCGGCCAGGCGAACTACAGCGCTGCAAAAGCCGCTGTGATAGGAGCCACGAAAGCCCTGGCACAGGAAGTGGCGCCGAGAAAGGTGACTGTAAACGCGGTGGCACCGGGATTCATAGCCACGGATATGACAAAAGACCTGGACGAGGGCGAATTGAAGAAACTCATCCCAGCCGGACGTTTCGGAAAGCCCGAGGAAGTGGCGTCGCTGGTGGGTTTCCTGGCCTCGAAAGAGGCGGCCTATATAACAGGCCAGGTGGTGTCGATAAACGGAGGGCTCTATACATAATGCAGAATGTAGAATGAGGCGAGTTGTAATAACGGGAATGGGAATATGGTCGTGCCTGGGGACTAACGTTGACGAGGTGCGGCAGTCGCTATACGAGGGACGTTCGGGCATAGGCACCGAAGACACCCGCAGAGAGTACGGCTACCAGTCGACGCTGACAGGCGTGGTGCAGAAACCCGTGTTGAAAGGTTTGCTGGACCGCCGTCTGCGTGTCGGTATGAGCGAGGAGGCCGAGTATGCCTATATGGCCTCGCGCGAAGCCTTCGCGATGGCGGGCATCGACGACGACTACCTGCTGAAGAACGAGGTGGGCGTGCTGATGGGCAACGACTCGTCGGCAAAAGCCACGGTGGAGAGCCACATGATGATGCTCGAGAAGCACGACTCGGCGTTGCTGGGCAGCGGTTTCATCTTCCAAAGCATGAACTCGACGGTGAACATGAACATGAGCACCATCTTCCACCTACGCGGCATCAATTTCAGTGTGAGCGCAGCCTGCGCCAGCGGGAGCCACGCCATAGGACTCGGAGCAATGTTCATACGCCAGGGGCTGCAGGACATGGTGCTCTGCGGCGGAGCGCAAGAGACGAACCTCTACAGCATGTCGTCGTTCGACGCGCTTGGGGCATTCAGCAAGCGTATGGACGACCCGACGAAGGCCTCGCGCCCATTCGACCGCGACCGCGACGGGCTGGTACCCAGCGGCGGTGCAGCAGCACTGGTGCTGGAAGAGTATGAACATGCCGTGAAACGCGGCGCGCGGATACTGGCCGAGGTGGCCGGCTACGGCTTCAGCAGCAACGGTGGCGGCATATCGCAGGCCAGCGACGACGGCAGTGCACTGGCTATGCACCGTGCATTGGCCGACGCCGGCATCGGCGTGGACGACATCGACTACGTGAACGCCCATGCCACCTCGACACCGCAGGGCGACCTGTACGAGGCCAGAGCCCTCGGACGGCTGTTTGAAGGACGGCGTGCGTGGATAAGCTCGACCAAGAGTATGACAGGCCACGAGTGCTGGATGGCCGGCGCCAGCGAGGCAGTATACAGCCTTCTGATGATGGAGGGCGGCTTCGTGGCACCCAACATCAACTTCGAGAACCCCGACGAGGCCAGCGCCCGCCTTAAACTTGCCACCAAAACCATAGAAACCAAAGTGAATACAGCGTTGAGCAACTCGTTTGGCTTCGGTGGCACCAACTCGGCGCTGATCATCAAGAAAATGTAGAATGTAGAATACTGAAAATAAACGTCAAAACCAAAAACACCACTACAATGAAAAAAATTCTTATGACCTTGGTTGTGGCCGCCATGGCCCTGAATGTGTTCGCTGCAAATCCTCTGAAAGTGAAGGATGGTGACAAGAAGTTCTTCAAGAAATCCAAAGGCGACTGCCTGCTGGAGGTGATTTATACCGGTGCCAGTTTTGACGGCAAGATGCCGCTGACAGAGAAGTATAACGATATCGACAACAAGACGACTGTATCGTATAATGGTTTTGTCGAGGAGTACAACGACCGGCAGAAAAACCTTCCCGTGGTGAAAGATGCCACCAATGCAAAGTACAAGATAACCATACAGGTCACAAAGATAGACGAGTTCTATAACGTTATGGGCTTCATACCCGGCCCATGCATAAGAGTGTGGGGCACACTGACCGTCACAGACATCAACGACGGCTCGACCCTGTTGGTTGTCGATATCGACGAGATTGACGGTGGTTCGGCACCCAATGTGGACCGTGCATTCAACGACACTTTCGGCGAGCTTGGCAAAAAGATTGCAAAGCTGTAACCGGCAAGAAAGTGTAGAATGTCGAATTCTCGGATATTGGATAGAGATTGCGGGGCACCCTCACCCCGTGTTTGCCACGGGGCCGCAATAAGAATTCCTAAAAATGTAGAATGTAGAATACAAAAACGTAGATTGTAGAATCATGCACCTTGATCCGAAACTGAAAGAAGCCTACAGCAAGGAACGGCTGACAGCTCGTGAGGCACAGGAAAAGGCCGAATGGATAGCCTGGGGGCCGGTGGTGTTCCAGGTGAGCCGGCTGATGAAGAAGTTCGGCATATTGGAGATGCTTCGCAACAGCGACAGCGGTATGACAGAGGCCGAAGTGGCCGAAGCCGCAGGGTTGAGCCGCTATGCCGCCAAGGTAATGCTGGAGGCGAGCCTCTGCATAGGCACCGTGCTGATAGACCCCGACACAGACCGCTACACGCTGAGCAAGACCGGCTGGTGCTTCATCACCGACCCCGCCACAAAAGTGAACACCGAGTTCAACCACGACGTGAATTACGAAGGGTGGTTCCGGCTGGAGGAGAGCCTCAGGGAGGGGCGTCCCGCCGGGCTGGAGCATTTCGGGCCGTGGCCCACGGTGTACGAAGGGCTGTCGCAGCTGCCGCCGCAAGTGCAGACGAGCTGGTTCGGCTTCGACCATTTCTATAGCGACAGCTCGTTCCGGCAAGCACTGGAGATAGTCTTCGCCAATCACCCCAAGCGGCTGCTCGACGTTGGCGGCAACACAGGCCGCTGGGCCATGCAATGCGTAGGCTACAACGAGGACGTGCAGGTCACCATAGTGGACCTGCCGCAGCAGCTGGAGATGATGCGACGCGAGACCAAGGGGAAACCAGGAGCCGAGCGCATCGACGGATACGGCATGAACCTGCTCGACGACACACAGGCATTCCCGACAGACAAGCACTACGACGCCATCTGGATGAGCCAGTTTCTCGACTGTTTCGGCGAGGAGGAGATTGTGAGCATTGTGAGCCGCGCCGCCAGGATAATGGACAGCGACAGCCGCCTGTACATTATGGAGACCCTGTGGGACCGCCAGCGTTTCGAGCCTGCAGCCTTCTGCCTGACGATGACAAGCCTCTACTTCACCGCCATTGCCAACGGCAACAGCAAGATGTATCATTCCGACGACATGACACGCCTTGTGAACGAGGCCGGGTTGGAGGTTGAGGTCATCCACGACAATCTGGGCCAGGGCCACAGCATCATGGTATGCAGGAAATGTAGAATGTAGAATTATGCACCTTTGTTAAACACGAAACCTTTTTATGACAAGACAGGAAATAGAAGACAAGGTAAAAAACTTCCTTGTGGAGGAACTTGAGTTCGACGAAGAGAAAATAAAGCCCGAGGCGCGCCTGAAAGAGGATATCGGCGTGGACAGCCTCGACTTTGTTGACATAGTGGTTATAGTAGAGAAGACTTTCGGCTTCAAGATAAAGGTCGAAGAGATGGCCGATGTGAAAACCTTCAGCCAGTTCTGTGACTATATCGAAAGCAAGATTTGAGAGTGCAGGAGCCTGAACACAGCAGATGGAGCGGACGGACTGACGGCACACCGCTGATGCAGAGAGCGTTGATAGCGCTCTTCAAAGTGGTGCCGTTGGAGGTCATGTATGTCGTGATGGCATTGGTGGTGCCGTTCTATATAGTGTTCAACCACAGGGGCTACATATCCATGTACCACTTTTTCCGCAAACGGCTGGGCAAGAGGCCTGTAGCCGCTTTCTGGCATGTGGCGCTCAACCATTTCTGCTTTGGGCAGGTGGTACTCGACCGGTTTGCGTCGTACGCCGGTGTACGGTTCCGGCTGGAAATCGACGGCAACGAAAGTTTCCTGCGTCTTTGCGAGGGGAGCAAGGGATTTGTCATGCTCTCGTCGCATGTGGGCAATTATGAACAGGCCGGATACATGTTGCACCCCGACAGTAAGAGTTACAACGCACTTGTATATGCCGGAGAGTCGGAGACAGTGATGAAAGGCCGCAGCAGCCGGTTCAACGTGAACAACATCCGCATGATACCTGTGATGAACGACATGTCGCACCTGTTCATCATCAACAATGCCCTCGACAATGGCGACATTGTAAGCATGCCGGCCGACCGTTGCTTTGGCTCGTCGAAAAGCGTGACTTGTAAGTTCTTCGGTGCGGAGGCACAATTCCCGCTGGGTCCGTTTGCCACCGCAGTCCAGAAAGAAGTGCCTGCACTGGCCATTATGGTGATGAAGGAGAAGACACGTCGCTACCACGCTTTTGTGCAGCAGATAGAGTGCGATACCAGCCTGCCGCCCCGCCAACAGATGACAGCCATGGCCCAGGCTTTCGCCTCGCAGCTGGAAGAGGTGGTGCGACGCTACCCACACCAATGGTACAACTACTACGAGTTTTGGGAGGATTGAAACTATAAGGTCAATGGAACAGGAGTATGACATACTGACCCTCTTGCCGCAACGTCCGCCCATGGTGATGGTCGACAAGTTGTTGCACTGCGACCCCGAAGTGACCGAGACCGAGTTCGCCGTTCGAGAGGACAATATAATGGTCGACAACGGCAAAATGTCGGCCTTCGGTTTGATAGAAAACATAGCACAGACCTGCGCGGCCAGGATGGGATACATCAACCTCGTGAGCGGCAAAGCGGTGCAAATCGGTGTCATCGGGGCCTTGCGCAATATCGAGATACACTCGTTACCCGTCGTTGGCTCAACGATAGAGACGCGAATAGATGTGAGCGACGAGGTGTTCGGCATGACGCTGGCGCAGGCTTCATCGCGATGCGGCGAGCAGACGCTGGCCACGGGAACCATAAAGATAGCATTACTGTGAACGTCCTGAGCATAAAGAAGAGACTTTACATACGCTTCAGCGAGGTGGACTCAATGGGTGTGGCGTGGCACGGGAGCTATATGATGTATCTCGAAGACGCCCGCGAGGCTTTCGGTGGGAAATACGACCTGGGGTACCTGCGTTTCTTCGGCGAGGGGTATTATGCCCCATTGGTCGATGTACAGCTGAAATACAAGAACCCCATTGTTTATGGCATGCACCCCGAGATAGAGATTGTGTATGCACCTACCGAGGCAGCAAAGATAGTGTTTGACTATAAAATAACCGACGGCGACACACTGCTTTGCACCGCACACACGGTGCAAGTATTCATGGACAAACAGTACAAACTGGTGCTGGGCAACCCGCCGTTTTTTGAAGAGTGGAAAAAGAAATGGTTATAAAACTGGCAGACAACATATACTCGCCCATAGGAGCCACAACGTGGGAAAACTACAACGCCGTGATGAAAGGGCATTGTGCGTTGCGGCAATACACGCTGCCCGATGGCTCACGCTACACCGCCTCGTTGTTTCCCGACAAAGAGCGTCGCGATGACGGGTGTTTCACTTTTTTTGAGCAGTTGTGTATTGCGTCGGCCAGCGATGCCATAGACCGTGCCGACATAGACCCCAAGTCGCCACGCTGCCGTTTCTTCCTATCCACCACCAAGGGCAATGTACACCTGCTGGCCAATGGTGCGACCGAAAGGGCATTGCCAGGTGTCTCGGCCAATATCATTTGCCGGCACTTTGGCAACCCCAACCCTCCGCTTGTGGTGAGCAACGCCTGCATCAGCGGACTTAGCGCCCAGATAGTGGCCATGCGCAGCATCGAGGCGGGGCTCTGCGATACGGCCGTGGTGATTGGCTGCGACGTGCAGTCGGACTTCATCATCAGCGGTTTCCAGTGTCTCCATGCACTCTCGCCCGACCCCTGCCGTCCTTTCGACCGCGACCGTTGCGGACTGAACCTCGGCGAGGCTGCGGCAACTATCGTATACGGCTGCGACAAAAAAGACCTGACTGGTGGAGAGTGGCATGCAGAAGCTGGAGCCATGTGCAACGATGCCAATCATATTAGCGGACCGTCGCGCACTGGCGAGGGGTCATATCGTTGTCTACAAGCTCTGAATACGAACAAAGAGGACTTGGCCTTCATAAGCGTTCACGGCACCTCGACGCTCTACAACGATGAGATGGAGAGTATAGCCATAGAGCGTGCCGGCCTGTGCGATGTACCGCTGTTCAGTCTTAAAGGCATCTACGGACACACCATGGGTGCCGCTGGCGTGCTGGAGACCATCCTTTCGATGCAAGCAGTGGAGCATGGCGTTGTATTCGGCACCCGTGGCTTTGAGAACCTGGGCGTGAGCCATAATGTGAATGTCTGTGCCGAGCACCGCGCCACCGATAAACACAGCTTCGTGAAACTGCTCTCCGGCTTTGGCGGATGCAATGCCGCCATGCTTTTCAGGATGACGGAAGACGACAGGCAGAGAACCTCCAATCCTCATTGCGGGCTTGACCCGCAATCTCCTACTAATGACAGATGTCAGAGGTCAGCGAATGAAGTGTGCGACGTGAAGACGTTGAAACTCAATCCCACAGCCGACGAGTTGGTGGAAATCTACCGCAAAGAAGTGGGCGACTATCCCAAGTTTTTCAAGATGGATCCGCTGTCGCGCCTGGGATTTATAGCCAGCGAGCTACTGTTGAAAAAATGCCCAAAGGACAATTATGGCGTGCTGCTGTTCAACCGCAGCTCGTCGCTTGCCGACGACATGGCGTTCCAATCCACCATACAGCGACACAGCGAATGGTTTCCGTCGCCTGCACTTTTTGTATACACGCTGCCGAACATAGTAACTGGCGAGATAGCCATCCGCAACCGCTTTCAGACCGAGACCAACTTTATAGTCCTCGACCATCCACATACAGGCGTCATGGCCGAACAGATAGCCCTTGCAGCCCAACACAGCCCCATGTTGGCCGGTTGGTGCGAAGTCGATGCCAACGGCGGAAACCTGGCAGCTCTGATAGCTGTGCCGCAGAACACCACGAAAGAAACAATAGAAAACGAATTAACAAAATTATTAAATCAGCCATAAAAATCGAATATGGAAGAACTCATTCTCAACCTCAAAAAAGAAATCATCGAAGTACTGAACCTCGAAGACATCAAACCCGAAGACATCGATGCCAGCGCACCTTTGTTTGGAGCCGACGGACTTGGGTTGGATTCCATCGACGCCCTTGAACTCATCGTGCTCATGGAAAAAAACTACGGTATCAAGTTGCAAGACCCCAACCAGGGTAAGGAAATCTTCAAGTCCATCAATGTGATGGCCGACTATATCAGCAAGAACCGCACCAAATAAAGATTCCTCATTGCGGGCTTGACCCGCAATCCCCTCATTACAGTTTATTGGTTATAGATGGCGGATGAAATAGTCATAACCGGGGCCGGCATTGTGTCGGCGATAGGCGTAGGCAAGGAGGAGACCCTGCGTTCGCTGCTGGGCCAGTGCAGCGGCATACGTCCGGTGCGTTACCTACAGACGGAACACCACGAGTTCCCCGTGGGCGAAGTGCAGCTCAGCAACGACGAGATGTGCACCCTGCTGGACATAGACCCGGGCAAACAGCCCATCACGCGTACCGCGTTGATGGGCATGGTTGCTCTCAAGGAGGCCCTCGAACAGGCAGGCTTGACTCCCGACCAATACCCGCAAACACCGCTCATTTCCGGCACCACGGTAGGCGGGATGGACAAAAGCGAACAATACTACCTCGACTTTCTGTCGAACGACAGCCATAACGATTACATACGCACCCACGATTGTGGAGCTTGCACCGAGATGATAGCCGGACATTTCGGCCACTTCAAGCTGCTGACCACGCTTTCAACAGCCTGTTCGTCGGCGGCCAATGCCGTAATCACCGGAGCCAGGCTGATACGTGCCGGACGAGCCGAATGTGTTGTAGTCGGCGGCACCGAATGCATCACAAAGTTCCACCTCAACGGCTTCGCCTCGCTGATGATTCTCGACAAAGAGCCCTGCCGACCTTTCGATGCCACGCGTGCGGGGCTGAACCTGGGCGAGGGCGCAGCATGGCTGGTCATGGAAACCGCCACTCATGCCAGACGTCGCGGAGCAAAGACGCTGATGTGTCTGGCGGGTTATGGCAATGCATGCGATGCGTTTCACCAAACGGCCACCTCGACCAACGGCGAGGGTCCGTACCTTGCCATGCGGCAGGCTATTACGGGCGCCGGCATCAGGCCCGACCAGGTGGACTACATCAACACACACGGCACAGGCACAGGCAATAATGACGAGACCGAGAGCACAGCCATGCGCCGTCTTTTTGGCGAGCAGGTACCACCGTTCTCATCGACCAAGGCATTCACGGGCCATACCACCTCGGCATCGGGAACCATAGAGGCCGTTATCTGCATGCTCGCCATGCAGCACAACTTCCTGCCGGTGAACCTGCGCTTTGGCAATGCCGGCGACTGTCTCACACCTGTCCACAAAGCCACAGCCAAAGAGCTGCACTATGTGTTGAGCAATGCATTCGGCTTTGGCGGCAACGACAGCGCCTTGCTCTTCAGCAAAGAGGAATCGGGAAGGCGCGCAGCCGAGAGAGAAGAGAAAAGAGTCTACCTGCTTTCCGCCGCCCAGATTTCGGCACAGGAGCCGCTGTGCGATGCCTGGATGACGGATCCCGTGCCGCTTGCAGAGCCGCTCACGCGCAGCCGTGAGGCCGACTACAAGCAGTATATCCCCCCGTTGGAAGCCCGCCGCATGGGCCGCATACTGAAACGTGCCATAGCCGTTGCACACAAGTCGCTCGACGATGCTGGGGTTGAGACACCTCAGGCCATAATCACCGGCACCGGACTGGGGTGCATCGAGAACACCGAGATATTCCTCAACGCGCTTTGCCGCGAAGGCGAGGACCAGATGATGCCCACACGCTTCATGTCGTCGACCCACAACACAATGTCGTCCATCGTGGCCATCAATCTGCATGCCAACGGCTACAACGCCACATACGCCCACAACACCGTCTCGTTCCAGAGCGCGTTGATGGATGCCCTGTTGCAATTGCGCTGCGGAGCGGTGGGCAACGCCCTGCTTTGTGCCCACGACGAGATGACACCCTCCTACCATACCTTGTTGTGCAAAGGGGGATACCTGGCGGGGAAAAAAGCCGCCGAATGCGCTGTGAGCATGGTGCTGTCGACCGAGAACAACGGCCACGCCCTGTGCGAGGTGGCAGGCATGCGTCTGCTGCACCGTCCCACCGAAGCCGAGCGGCAGCAGGCTCTTGACGAGCTGCTGACGGAGGCCGGGGTCGCTGACTGCGAAATGACCGACGGCTATCCCGAACTCTTCGGCGTAAACTATACCACGCCGGCACTCGATCTCTATGCCGCCACGCGCCTGTTTAAAGACAAACCTGTGGTGGTGCGCTACAGCGACGAAAACCATTATTCATTGATACTCATGCGTCCATGTTCCGCCTGCTGATACTTGTGGTCATACAGACCGCCTTTCTTGCCGGTGGGCAGGTGTTGCTCAAACTGGCCATGGCACAGCTGCCCAAGTTCAGCTGGACTTGGGGCTTTTTCCGTGCTCTGCTGACCGACTGGTGGTTATTGGCCTGTGGCGCTGCATTCGGCGTGGCAACAGTGCTTTGGCTGTATATTCTCAAGCATTTCCCTTTTTCGCAAGCCTATCCACTCACGGCTCTTGGCTATGTTTTCGGCATGGTGGCGGCCATTCTTGTCTTTGGCGAACAGGTGCCATTTATCCGATGGATTGGTGTGGTGCTGATAGTGGCCGGCTGTTTCTTTATTATGCGTTAAAAAAGCACAGACTATGAGACACTTGATAACCATACTGATGTCGATTACACTGGTCACGGCGGCCATGGCACAGAGCGTAACCCTGACGGGGGAGCGGCGTGCGAAAACGTTGGAAGCCATAGCCACGGCCCAGCAGCCCAAGGAGGGCGAGACGCTGAACTACACCTTTGTGCAGACCAAACATTCGCCACTGCTGGCCAGCGATGCCGTATCTAAAGGCCGTCTAACCCTCGGCAGCGACCGCACGATGCATTGGAATTACACCGAGCCGCAAGCCTTTTCGCTTGTTGTCGACGGCGACTCCATATACACCGTCAGCGACGGCCAGCGCAAAACACTTTCAGGTGCCGGCGGCAGGATGACCAGAGGGCTGGCACAGATGATGATGCAAATGACCGATGGGACCAGCCTGTCGAACGACAAACTGTTCGAAACCACTCTGACCGAAGGGAAGGGCACATACAATGCCGTTCTTGTTCCCAAACGCCGCGACATGAAGCGGATGATGCAGCGTGTAGAACTCATTTTGGACAGAAAAACCCTCCGTATCAAGACCGTGAAAATAACCGAAAAAGAGGACAGCTACATAAACATTGACTTCACGCTGCAATGAAAGTACTTGAAGAACTTGTAAAAACCGGGCATACGGACGTTGAAACTGTCGATGGAGCACTGCGTGTCGAGGCCATCTTGTCGGCGCGGCGTGACAGCCCGGTCTATCTCGGCCATTTCCCCGGCAAGGCGGTAACACCCGGTGTGCTGATGCTGCAAGCGGTGGTGGAGTTGCTTGAACGGGCCTCGGGCATGACGCTGTGCCTGAAAAAAGTGGTTAATGTCAAATACTTGGAAATGATGGAACCCGACGATATAGACGGTGCAACCCTCACCGCCACCCTTGGTGCCGACGGCGTAGCCAATGCAACCTACACAAAGGGCTGCAAAACATACGCAAAAATAAAGGTTCAAGTTGTTGAAATGTAGAATCAGATAACAGAATGACAGTCTGCACCGTCATACCGACATACAACAACGCCCGCACGGTGGCGGACATTGTGAGGCGCACACTGGCTGTGTGTCCCGATGTAGTAGTGGTCAACGACGGCAGCACCGATGAAACGCTTGCCGCCCTGGAGCCACTGAATGACAAGATACAACTTGTCAGCTACAGCCGCAACCGTGGCAAAGGCCACGCCCTGCGCCTGGGGCTCGACACCGCCCGCAAGTCTGGTTTTGACTATGCTGTCACCATAGACAGCGACGGCCAGCACAGCCCGGAAGAAATACCGGTTTTGGTGGCCGCTGCAATTGGCAATGACACACTGGTGGTTGGCAGCCGCAATCTGCAGGCCGACGGCATGCCCGCCGGCAACACTTTCGCCAACCGCTTCAGCAATTTCTGGTTTCGTTTGCAAACAGGCATCAGCCTGCCCGACACCCAGACGGGTTTCCGTATGTACCCCCTGCACAACCTGCCTTGCCTCGGTCTGCTCACCGCACGCTACGAGAGCGAACTGGAGCTGCTGGTGTTCAGTGCATGGCGTGGTGTGAAGCTGGTGCCTGTGGGTATCAGCGTGAACTACCCCGATGACCGCGTGACACACTTCAGACCCTTTTGGGATTTCCTGCGGATATCGCTCCTCAACACTGTCCTCTGCATACTGGCCATAGTGTATGGCTATCCGCGGATTTTGATAAACAAACTGGTTTCCAAAATGTAGAGTGTAGAATGTAGAATTATGCACCTTAATCCGATCATCAAGAATTTGTAGAATATGTGTTTTACTGTCTCTAAACTCTAAACCCTCAACTTTCAACTTTATTATGACCCGACTGCTGCTGCGCATACACGACTATCTCATGGCCCACCGGCCATTTGCTGCGGTATTGCTGCTGGTCATGCTGGCTGCAGGCGCAGCACTTGCGCTGCATCTGCGCTATGAGGAGAACATTACCGACTTTCTGCCCCGCAGCCGCGAGAACGCGAAACAGGCGGCCGTTTACGATGCCCTCGGAGACCAGGGGCAGATTACGATAGTCTTCCGTCCGACGGACGAGAGCGGCGACGAGGATATCATGGAGGCAATCGACCTCTTTGCCGAAACCTTCACCGCAGTGCCCGTACAAGCCCGTGCCGACGAAAGCGACGCAATGCAGGCCATAGCCGCTGTCGGCAACCGCATTGCGCTGTATCTGACCCCCGATGACTACCAGCGCATCGACTCGTTGCTGGCCCAACCCAGATATATCACCCAGAGCCTTTCGGCTGCACACCAGACACTGTCGATGCCCCTGCCTCCAATGGTGAGCGACATGATTGTGGCCGACCCGCTGAACCTTTTCTCGCCGGCCATGAGCCGTTTGCAGGCATTGAGCCCCAGCAGCCGCTACCAAGTGACCGACGGATACATTCTCGACAACCAAGGCAACGGCTACGCATTCCTGTCAAGTCCCTACGGCTCGAGCGACCCCCGTCGCAACAAGACACTGGCCGACAGCATCTACTCGGCTGTCGACAGCATAAACCAGGCCATGCAAGGCAGGGTCACAGCCAGTGCCGTAGGCGCCCCTCTCATAGCCGTAACCAACGCTACACAAATCAAGCACGACAGCATTCTGGCCATCGCCCTGGCAGTAGTGTTGATTGCCGTCATACTGCTGTTTTCGATGGGGCGTATGCGCAACATCCTGTGGCTGGGCTTCTCGGTGGCCGCCGGCTGGCTTTTCGCACTGGCGGTGATTGCGGTGTTCAAGAGCGAGATTTCCATAATTGTGGTCGGCATAGGCTCTGTGCTTGTGGGCATAGCAGTCAACTATCCGTTGCATTACCTCGAACATCTCAAAGAACATCCCGACCGGCGAGAGACGCTGCGCGAGATGGTTGAACCACTGGTGACGGGCAATGTCACAACGGTAGCTGCTTTCGCCTGCCTGGTGTTTGTCAAAGCCGAGGCCATGCGCGACCTGGGCCTTTTCGGATCGCTGATGCTGGTCGGCACCATAGGCTTCACCATGGTGTTCCTGCCTCTTTGGGCAAAAGCCGGAAAGTGGAAAGGCCAGGTGGAAAAACTGAAAAACGAGGAGAGAGAGAAGGATGTTGAAAACGGGAAACCAGCCTCAGCGTGGCGGCAATGGGTGTTCGGAGTGATAGTGGTTGTCACGGTTGTACTGGGATATTTCAGCACAAAAGTCGAGTTCGACTCCGACCTGCACAACATAAACTACATGACCGCCCAGCAGCGTAGCGACCTGGAGCTGCTTGGCGCGGGTGTGGGCGAGGGCGAGCTCACCTACGTGGTCTCGGAGGGGGAGACCCTTGAGGATGCCCTGCTGGCAAACGACGCCCTCGGACTTGAGGGCGTTGCCTCGTTGATGCCATCCATGCAGCGACAGGAGGAAGCCCTTGCCAACTGGCAACACTTGATGGAGAGTCACCCCACACTGGCCAACGACCTGCAACGCGAAGCTGCCAAGTCCGGCTTTGCCGACGGCGCATTCCAGCCTTTCCTTGACCGCCTGGAAAACAGCTATATGCCTGAGCCCTGCACACTCGACAGCGACATCGGCCTGCTTGCTAAAAACTACATACTGCCAACCGACACATGCTATTATGTGGTGAACTATGTACATGATACCGCCGGCATCCCGCAACTCGCAGCATCAAACTTCCAGTTCACGCAGAAAGACGTCGGAAGCGGACTGGTAAACGCACTGAACGACGACTTCAACTACATACTCTATGTCTGTTCCTTTGTAGTGTTTGCCTTTCTGTGGCTGGCTCTTGGTCGATTCGAGCTGGCTGTGCTGGCTTTCCTGCCGATGGCAATGGGCTGGCTTTGGATACTGGGCATCATGGCCCTGGCGGGCATCAAATTCAATATTGTGAATATCATATTGGCAACCTTTATCTTCGGACAAGGCGACGACTATACCATTTTTATCACCGAGGGGCTTCTGTACGAGAATGCCACCGGCCGTCGCCGACTGAAAGAATACCGCCGCAGCGTAATCGTGTCGGCCTTGCTGATGTTTGCCGGCATAGGCACGTTGATTGTTGCCAAGCATCCGGCTATGCGGAGTCTGGCCGAAGTCGCCATAATAGGCATGGGCAGTGTTGTGATGATGGCTTGTGTGGTTCCACCCATGATATTCCGCTGGCTTACCATGCGCCACGGCAGCAAGCGACAGCGGCCTGTCACCCTCGGACGCATACTCATCACGGTGCTGCCGCTGCTGGTGTTTGTGCTGGCGGCTGTTTTGGTTGTCACCCCCTTGCTCTTGTTGCTCTGTCTGCTGCCATTGAACCGCCTGCGCAAGCGCGATTTCTTCCACCGTTTCATCTGTAGCTTGTCCCGTATGGGTGCAAAACTGATGCCGCGTGTGAAAATCAATATCGAGAACCCCTACGGCGAAAACTTCGACAAGCCGGCTGTCATAGTGGCCAACCACTCCTCGCACCTCGACCTGCTTTGTATGCTTGCCCTGCATCCGAAGATGATTATCATGACCAAAAAGTGGGTGTGGCACAACCCACTGTATGCCCACATTATCCGTTATGCCGAATTTTTGCCCGTTGACGGGATAGACGAGCATAAACCCAAGTTGCGCAACCTGGTCTCTCGCGGATACTCCATAATGATTTTCCCCGAGGGCACACGCACCTATGACGGACGTTTGGGACGTTTCCACAAAGGAGCTTTCATGCTTGCCGAAGAGCTGGGGCTGGAGCTGCTGCCGGTTTATATACACGGAGCCTACGACGTGTGGCCACGCCACGAGGGTTTCATCACCGATGGCGCCATCACTGTCAGCATTGGCAGACGCTGCAGCAAAGACAACAAAGAGATGCGTGCCATGTTCGAGAGCGAACTGGCCTCCATGCGCGAAAGGCTGGAAACCGACGAATACAAACAACGCCTGGAACGCTACAACTATCTGTACAAAGGCCGCGAAGTGTGGCAAACGAGACCACGGAAACGGATACCACAATTGGACAAATAAACCGCAAACCAAAGAAAAACAAGCAATACAAGACATGGAAACCATTAAAATGAAACTCATCTATCCAAGATGGAAGAAACTACCCGGCCAGACTACGTTCAACCTGCCTCCCCATGGCCCCGTGGCCTTTGCTGCCACACTGCCGGATTATGTTGACATCGACTTTGTAGATGAGAATGTTGAAGAACTCAACTTCGACGACCCCTGCGACATCGTGGCACTCTCGACCATGCTCTCCACGCAGGTTAAACGTGCATGGGAAATTGCCGAGGAATACCACAAGCGAGGCAAAACCGTTATCGCCGGAGGGATAAGCGCCATGCTTCACGCAGAGGAGTATGTAAATCACGTAGACAGCCTGTTTCTCGGCGAAAGCGAGGGGCGCTCCGAGCAGGTACTCCTGGATTGGAAGGAGGGCAAGCTGAAGAAAGTGTACAACTTTCTCGGCAAACAACCCCCTATCGAGGACGTGGGGCCGTGCCGCCGCGACCTCTACAAACGGGAACTATACAACCACAAGGGAGTCCAGATGGTGGATCTCTTCCATGCCTCGCGTGGATGCCGTTTCAGCTGCTACCCCTGCGCTGTCAGCTATCTCGGCGGCCGCAAATTCCGCCCGCGTCCTATCGACAAGGTGGTCGAAGACATGGCATCCATCGACAACAACCGTCTTTTTATCGTCGACAACTCGCTTGCGCAAGACAAAGAGTGGGAGAAAGAGCTGTTCCGTGCCATAGCCCCGCTGAAGAAAAAGTGGATAAGCCACACCATAGAGGACGACCCCGAAATTCTCGACCTCGCTGGCAAGGCCGGCGCATGGTATGTCTATCAGGCTGTTTACGACACGTCGGACTATATCAAAGAACGTGTCAAACGCTACCACGACAACGGCATCGGCGTTGAAGGCACTATCCTGCTGGGGCTCGACAACCAGAGTGTGGACGATTGCAAACGCCTCGTCGATTTCCTGGGCGAGATAGACCTCGACTTGGCCGAGTTCACCATCATGACACCGTTCCCTCACACCAAAGCCTACGACGACTACCTGCGTCAAGGTCGCATCTTCGACTTCGACTGGAACCACTATAATGCCGGTCAAGTGGTGTTCAAACCCGCCAAGATGACACCCGACGAGCTGCAAGAGGTCTACGAGTATGCTTGGAAGAGTTTCTATGCCGACGAGACACAGGAGTCGAAAATGTTCAGGCTCTTCTGCAACGTGGCCCTGCGCGAAATGAACGAGGGCACCTACCGCCCGCGCAACCGCGCCCTTGCCAACAAAAGTTTCGGAAAGAATGTCGACCGAAACATCAAAACCCACCAAAACGCTTTCTGAAACGTCAAAACAAATATCAGCACCCAATGAAAGTATCGGAGAAATACTACGACGAACTGTTCAACTTCAATGGCCAATGGGATATCGAGTCGCTATGCGGGCTGAAGATACGCAAAGTTGACGGTAAGACCTACGTCATCGTGACCGAACTATACCAGGATAATCCCGGCACCTCGGTGACCTACGCCGGCGAGTCGCTCAAACAACAGGTATGCAAAGCCAAAGGCTTGGAACCCGACAAGATTGTGTACCTCGAATGTAATCCCGACACCAATTCCAAACTGTCGTTCTACGACGAAGAGTACTTTGAGGTTGACTTCGCGGCCGACCAGCAGCACCGTTATCGCCGACTGTCGCCGGACGAGGTAAAACACATCGTCGGCTGATGCACAGACTACAAATTATAACATTGTTGCTTTTTGCCGCTGGCGCGGCCATGTCGCAGACGGTTGTGCGGCTGCCTGGCACGCGGGCCACCCTCGAGTGTTACACAGCCGAGCATTCCACCCTCTCCACCGTCGTCTGCCCTGGCGGCAGCTACAGCTGGCTCGACTACAAGGTGGAAGGCACGGAGGTGGCCAAATGGCTGCAAGCTCACGGTGTATCGGCCTACGTGCTTCGCTATCGAGTGCAGGGCTGGTGGGCCTGGGCAACACACTATCGCCTGATATTCCGCGGCCATCGGTATCCCGACCCTTTGCGCGATGCCGAGGCTGCTCTGGACTGGCTCGCCGACCATGCCGACAGCCTCGGCATTGACCCTGACGCCATCGGCATCATGGGCTTCTCGGCCGGCGGACACCTCTCCATGCTGGCCACCTACACCCGTCAGCCGGCTTTTGTGGCTCCAATCTATCCCGTGGTCACCATGCGACAGAGCTGTTGCCACAAACGTTCCAGGCGAGCCCTGCTGGGCGAATATGGCAAGAACAAACAGTCGATGCGCGACTCGCTCTCGCTGGAACTGCATGTGCGGCCCGATTGCCCGCCGGTGTTCCTGGTCAACTGCGTCGACGACCCGGTGGTGGACTACCGCAACAGCGTTCTGCTCGACAGCGCGCTCACGGCCTGCGGCGTACCTCATCGTTATATCCAATACCGCACGGGCGGCCACGGCTTTGGTATGAGCGAAACCCTCGGCACCCCAGAATGTCGCCCATGGAAGGAGGAATTCCTCCAATGGCTCAACACATTAACACGCAACCCGTAATCATGTCAGATATTGAATTCCAAAAACCCGAGGAAATCAAGCATTTCCAGGAGCAGAAATTGCACGAGGCCCTGCAATACCTTGCCGGACACTCGCCCTACTACCAGCGCATGTTCCGCAGCTATGGTATCGACGTGGATAAAATACGCTGCCTCGAAGACCTGGTGACCATACCATTCACCGAGAAGAAAGACCTGCAGCTTTTCAACGACGACTTCCTGTGCTGCCCCCGCGAGAAGGTGATAGACTATATCACCACCAGCGGCACGCTGGGCGACCCCGTCACTTTCTGCTGCACCGAGAAAGACCTGCAACGATTGGCCTACAATGAGAAGAAAAGCTTCGAGTGTGCCGGACTGCAACCGGGCAACATACTACAGTTGATGACCACCATCGACAAACGTTTCATGGCGGGTCTGGCCTATTTTCTTGGCATACGCGAAATGGGTGCCTCTATCATACGCGTGGGCAACGGTATACCGGAATTGCAATGGGACACCATACAGCGTATCAAGCCCGACACCATCATGTGTGTGCCGTCGTTCATCCTCAAGCTGATTCAATATGCCGAAGAGCACAATATCGACTACCGCAGCAGCAGCATACGACGCATCATAGGCATTGGCGAGGGACTCCGCGAGCAGGATTTCAGCCTGAACCTTCTGGGTCGCAGGATAAAAGAGAAGTGGGATGTCGACCTTTTCGCCACCTACTCATCCACAGAGATGGGGGCGACCTTCAGCGAATGTCCCTACGGATGTGGCGGACACGCCCATCCCGAGCTTATCATCGTCGAGATTATCGGCGACGACGACCTGCCCGTACCCGACGGACAGCCCGGCGAGATCGTGGTGACAACCCTGGGTGTGGAGGGAATGCCACTGCTGCGCTTCCGCACAGGCGACATCGCGGCCAAGATCACCGATCGCTGCAAGTGCGGCCGCTACAGCTACCGCCTCACCCCTCTTGTGGGCCGCAAGAACAACATGATCAAGTTCAAAGGCACCACCCTGTACCCACCTGCCATCAACGATGTTCTCGACAACACCGACTACGTCACCGGCTACGTCATCGAGGTGACGACCAACGATGCCGGAACCGATGACGTGTGTGTCAAACTGAGCCTCCGCGACGGCACCTCCCCCCTCATCGTCAAGCAGCTCAAGGACTCTTTCCGCTCGCGCATCAGAGTGGCTCCCGACATAGTTATACTGCCCGCAGAAGACATAAAACGCATCAATTTCCCCGCCAAAAGCCGCAAACCAATCAAATTCATCGATTTGAGAAAAAAATAACACTATGTTCGACAACATACGTCCACTCTACGATTCCGAGTTGCCGGAGGCACTGCAAACGATAACTGCATCACCCATATTCGCACCCATTGCGCAATATGTCTACCCCGGCGAGGAGACGGACTCTGTGGCCGCACGCATACGCAAACTCAACGACATATACACTTTGCAGGAGACCGTCATGAAGGATGCCTTCAGACGTATTATAGACGACAGCATAACCGACTTCTCATACACTGGCATCGAACATCTGAGCAAAGGACACCCCTACCTTTTCATCTCAAACCACCGCGACATTGTGCTCGACGCTTTCATGCTGCAATTCGTGCTTCTTGACTACAACGACCTGTATATCACTTTCGGGGCCAACCTTATGCAGGACCCCATAATCACCCTCATCGGACGCGCCAACCGTATGTTCCGCGTTGAACGTGGCGGCGCCCCGAAAGAGTTCTACCGCAATATGTTACAGGTGTCGTCGTATATCAGGCAGACAATTGCGGCGGAGGGGCATTCGGCGTGGATAGCCCAACGGAACGGACGCACCAAGGACGGCCTCGACCGTACGGAAGCCTCGCTGCTCAAGATGCTGGCCCTGAGCGGACATGCGACAAGAGAGGCCCCGCTTGCACCACTGAAAGACCTCAACATTGTGCCGGTAAGCGTCAGCTACGAGTGGGAGCCATGCGACCTGCTCAAAGCCCGTGAGCTGTACTTGCGTGCCATGGGGCCTTACAGCAAAGCGAAAGGAGAGGACATGAAAAGCGTCCTGACGGGGATAATGCAGCCCAAGGGTCATGTGCATCTCGCCATTACAGCGCCTATCGCCGACGAAGAGATAGACCGCTGTTCGGCCACGGACAGCCCATTCGACAACCTTGCGGCCCTCATCGACCGACGCATAGGGGCGGCTTACTGTCTGCACCCCACAAACTATGCAGCCTACGACCTGAAATACCATACCAACCGCTTCGCCGACAGATACACCTCGGAGCTGCGGAAATGTTTGCTCGACCGTTTTTCGTCAGCCCCTGCCACCTCAAGAAATATCCTTTTGGACATTTATTCCAACCCCGTTGAATGTTTCTCCCAATCACAAATCACCAATCACTAATCACTAATCACCAATCACCAATCCCTCATTGCGGGCTCGACCCGCAACCTCAATCCAAATATCCAAATATCCAAATATCTAATCACCAAAGTTACGTTATGCATTCTTGAGATGCGGGAATATTTGGTCATATCGACAAGTGTGGACTTGATGCGCACGGCGGCGGAGGATATCGTGTTCATATCTTCCGACGGCAACTATTCTTCGTTTTTCTTCACCTACGGCGAGTCGCGGGTGGTGACCATGCAGTTGGGGCAGGTGGAGCGTCTGCTGGCCGAACAGCTCGCACACAGCGGGGGCGACTTCATCCGCATCGGCAAGAGCCTTATCATCAACCGCAACTTTATCAGCTATATAAACATCCCAAAGCAACAACTTGTACTCACTGACGGCCGCTCGACAAGCCACGGACTCACAGCATCGAAAGAGGCATTGAAACAACTGAAAGAGTTAATCGAAAAGGAGATAAAATGACGAAGACAAGCGACATAAACGACAATGAAATCCGCGTTATTGGCAATGACGGCGGCGACGGCGGAAAACACGTGCCGTGGTGGGTATGGGTAATCGGTATCGTTGTCATCAGCGTAATCGTTACCGTTATCGTGCTCCTGTCTCATTCGGGAAATGGGGCGAGGGAGAGGCAGGAGCCGCCTGCGCCTGGCTCCCAAATACCACCTGTCGCAGAACAGGAGACCGACAACATCTGGTTCAGCAACGTCGATGCCAGCAAATCTTCCTCCACCGTCATCGCCGACACCCTCATCGACAACCTTCACTTGCACATCTTCACCCCGTACAATGCCGTCGCCGAGCTGCATGTGGGTCGGCTCGACACGAGCGACAGGAGCATCATACTCGCGGCAATGGCTGCCGACCTGCGACGCGACAACGGCAAGATTGTCGGTGCCTTTGTACTGGCAGGCGAGCCCCTCTCGTGGGGCCTCTCAAAGAAGGGCTATTGTGCCATCATCGACGGACGCATAGCACTCGGCGTGGCCGACAACTCGCCCCTCTTCGAGCAGGCCACCGAACAAGGCGGCTATTTCTTCCGCCAATACGCCGCCGTAGACGGGGGCGTGATGGTGCCGAACAACCCCGTGAACGCCTCAAAACGCCGCGCCCTGTGCCTGCTCGACGGCAAGGTCTGCATCGTGGCCTGCAACGACCGCGTGCTGATGAACGACTTCAGCGCCACACTGGTGAAACTGGGGGTCAGCGAGGCCATCCTGCTTGTGGGTGGAACGGCCGACGCCTGGTGCCGCACCGAGGACGGAAGCCTGGTGAACGACAACTCCGACTACGCCAGAAATGCAAAATACATGAACTATATCGTCTTTCGCAAACAATAACATCATCTCCGCAGATGGGTGTTTCAAGGTACAAAACCGCTGCCTGGAACACATTTCGTACAACATCGCACACACTTCATACATCGCCCGCCAGAAACATCTGACGGGTGCTTTTTTTAGTGTATTTTTGCATTATGAAAAAGTTTGGAAACACTTTATGGATCATCGCGGCAACGCTGCTTCTCGTGTGCTCGTGCCGCCACACCGACAATCAACAACTCGCTCATCGTGGCGTTTACCATTGGAAGACAACCTACAATCCCACCGACTGGGAGAAGCAATGGGTGAAAGACCACAAGGTGGACAGGCTGTACATCAAACTGTTTGATGTAGAACCTGGTCGCCTGCATGACAAGCCCGACTGGAAGATGGTGCCCGTGGCAACCACCCTCTTCCCGCAAGAGCTGCCCGACGATATCGACGTCATCCCCGTTGTGTATATCACAGTGAGTGCCATCCAGGAGCTTGGCGACCTGCAATGGAACCGTGAGCTGAAAGACACGTATGCCTCGCTCATCGTCAAGCGTATCGACGACATGATGCGGGACCACTGGAGCGGCACGGTC
>ERZ842401.2610-NODE-2610-length-23879-cov-4.193586_pt1 | contig 23879 bp, 26 predicted proteins | sample MGYA00521270_ERZ842401 | MGnify/ENA primary metagenome ERZ842401 (study PRJEB31892, sample SAMEA3878208) | bioreactor metagenome | biome: Moose rumen | place: Sweden | collected 2011-10 | study: EMG produced TPA metagenomics assembly of the PRJEB12797 data set... | reverse complement strand
ATCGGCTGCGGGCTTTGCACCACGCGCTGCGAATTTGACGCGATTCACCTTCTGCGCGATCATCCGCAAAACTCCGACATGCGCCGTGCGGAGGACAAGGTCACAGGGCTTCTCTCCTACGCGGCAAAACGCGGTGTCAAGATCCTGCTGCACAGCGGCTCGAAGGAAGCGAAGATGATGCGGGCAAAGCGCAAGGCGTACAACAAGGCGACCAAGGAATTCCACAAGACGCATCCGCACACCGGAAACGCGATCCGCGTCGAGGATCTGATGAAGGACTGATATGCACGAGATGGGCATCATCCTGCACCTCGCAAAATCCCTTGAGGAGACCGCAGAGCAGGAACAAATCAAAAAGATCACGCGCGTCGCGCTGGAGGTCGGCGAAGTGTCCGGCATCATGACGGACTACTTCACCGACTGCTGGAACTACTTTCGCAAAAAGCATCCGGTGCTCGAATCCGCTGAGCTGGAGCTTTTGACCATCCCCGCGGTGACGTGGTGCGATTCATGCAAGACCACCTATCCCACGGTACAGTACGGACGCACCTGTCCGCACTGCGGCAGCGGCGAAACGTGGCTATTGAAGGGCAACGAGTGCATCATCAAGGAAATCGAGGTCGAGGAGTAGAAACTGTATACGAACAAACGAAAGCCGTCCGGAATCCGGGCGGCTTCATTCATCCCCCCTCATCCGTCTCCTTCGGAGACACCTTCCCCACCCGAAGGGGGGAAGGCATTTGGATGCGCATACGCAAGGTGGTCTCCGTAAAACGAACAAGCCGTCCGGAATCCGGGCGGCTTTTTCATGAGCGGAACCCCTCTTCATACAGAGGGGCTTTTCATCTGGGTACTTTATCCCCATATCATATCTGAAGGTGGTACGGGCACAGTTTCATAGTTATGATCAGAGCCCTCGCTTACTACAAATGTAATTTTCCCCCATTGCTTCGAATAATCGGAATCAATGTAATCGAATTCTATTTTATTGTATTGATCTATTCTTCCGTGGTTGTATTGTGCAGTAATGGTTTTTACTCTGCCCGGCATTACGTCGATGGACCCGTAGTCGCAGGATCCTTTTGATCTTCCGTTGACAAAACATTCCAGCCCCATCGCGATAAAACTGCATTCGTCACTGCCGATGTTTTCACATTCGATTTTCAGCTCAATATCAGCGGGTCCATGATCATCATATACTCTGCAGCTCTTAAATGTCAGCTTCATATCCCCATACTGTACGGTTTCGCCTACATGAACGACCTGATTCTTTTTCGGACCGTCGTCGGATTCTGTTTTTTCGTCTTTCCGTTTGTCTGATTTGCAGCCTGCAAGCGCAAACAGCAGCAGCGCCGCAATCAACATGCAAAGCAATCGCTTCAATACGTTTTTCCTCATGTAAACGCCTTCCTTTTCCTTTCTTCCCGCAAAATATACCATTTCGGGATATTTTGATTATACCAATTCGGTATACTACCGTCAAGAGGTAATGTCAGCGTGAAATTGAAGGAATTGCGAATCAAAAAGGGAATCTCGCAGGTGAAGCTTGCGATGGATTTGCATTTGACGCAAAATTCGATCAGCCGGTATGAAAACAATCAGCGCGAAGCCGATTATGAGACGTTGATTCGGATTGCCGATTATTTCGATGTTTCGCTGGACGAGCTGCTGGAGCGGGACTATCCCCCCGGCGGCAGTAAACAGAACAAACCGTAACAGACGTGCATAAGCCGTCCGGAAATCCCGGGCGGCTTTTTTTGCAATCCCCTCATCCGCCTCGCTCGCGCTTCGGCAGCTTCCCCACCCAAGGGGAAGGCTTTTGGCGGTGCGGTTCGGTACAGCACGAGGCCAGGAGATCCTTCGTCGGTTTCGCCTCCTCAGGATGACAATTCCGGTTTCCCGTTTCGCTGCTTTGGCTTTGGGATGCGATCCGCCCCTGTGGAAGCGTGTTATCCTGTGCCGAAAAAGCCCGAAAACGCGGGGATTCTACTGTCGGTAGAGTCGGTTTTTCGGAATTCTACCAGGGAGAATTTTCCGGTAGGGGCGTAGAATCCGCAGCGTAGAGCGCGGAAGCGGAACGTAGATTGACGGCGGGCGATCCGCGCGCGTATAATCGGGACAGATCAGGCGGCGCACGGTTCCTTCCGTGTGCCGCGATCCTGTTTCAAGGCAGAAAGGAACGCGCATGGACAAACGCAGGGTCATTCTTTACACCGACGAACTGCACGACGAGTTTTCGACGTTTACCGCGACGCCGCCGAAGATCGACGCGTCGTACGATTACGAGCGCAAAAAGCCGATGCAGCGGTTTTTGCGTTTCTTCCTCTACCGCATCGTGATGTACCCGATCGTCGTCTTTTACGGGCGTGTGATCTTCCGGCAGAAGATCGTCGGAAAAGAAAAGCTCAGGCCCTATCGGAACACGGGATGTTTTCTCTACGGCAACCACACCCAGCCGCTCGGCGACGCGCTTTTGCAAACGCGGCTGCCATGGCCGAAGAGCACCTATGTGATCGTGCATCCGAACAACCTTGCGGTACCGGTGCTCGGAAAATGGACGCCGGCGCTCGGCGGGCTGCCGCTGCCGGACGGGCTCAAAGCGTACCGGAATTTCCTCAACGCGATTCATAACCGCATTGCGGAGGGGCATCCGGTCGTGATCTATCCCGAGGCACACATCTGGCCGTATTGCACGAAGATCCGCCCGTTCCCCGACACGTCGTTCGCCTATCCGGTCGAGCTCGGCGTTCCGGCGTTCTGCTTTGTCAACACCTATCATCGGACGAAGCTTCGCAGACGTCCGAAGATGATCACCTATATCGACGGACCGTTTTTCGCGCCGCAGGACGCCGAGCCGAAGGCGCAAAAAAAAGCACTGCGCGACGCGGTCCATGCAAAAATGACGGAGCTTGCCGAACACTCCGACGTCGAGGTGATCCGATACGTCAAAAAGGAGGAATCCCATGGTTAATATCCTGTTTTGCGGAAACGCGGGCGTGTTCGACGGCATGCTGACCTGTGCCCTGTCCATCCTGATGCGCACGGCGTCCGATGAGCCGTTCCGGTTCTTTGCGTTTACGATGGATCTGTCCGCAATGCGAAAGGATTTCGTCCCGCTTTCCGAAGCGCAGGCGGTCGTCTTCAGAAGCGCGATCGCGCGGTACAATCCCGAAAACACGCTCGAGGTGATCGACGTGAGCGAATATTACCGGAAATACTTTGCGGGCTGCCCGAACGAGGGCGCGTACTGCTCGCCGTACACGCTGATCCGGCTGTTTGCGGACCTCGTCCCGGAGATCCCGGATAAACTCCTGTATCTTGATGCGGATATCATGTTCAACCGCGACGTGCATCTTCTGTACGATACCGACGTCTCCGTCGTCGAATACGCCGCGTGCCCGGATCATTACGGCAAGTATCTGATCCACCCGCGCTACATCAACGCCGGCGTGCTGCTGTTCAACATGAAAAAGGCGCGTGAGACGGGGCTCTTTGAAAAGGCGCGCGGATGGATCCGGAAAAAGAAGCTCGTCTTTGCCGATCAGAGCGCATTGATCCGCTCCACAACGAAAAAGAAGGTGCTCCCGCAGCGCTTCAACGATCAGAAGTTTCTGCACAAGCACACCGTCGTGCGGCATTTCAGTAAAAGGCTTTTCTACCTGCCGTATCCGCACACCGAGAACATCAAGCAATGGCAGATCGAAAAGGTGCACAAAACCTTCCGCTACCATGCGTTTGACGATATCTACGAAACCTATCAAGCCATCAAAAACGAATGTGAGGTACAAAACCATGCTTAAACCGATCATCCCAATCTTTTACGCCTGCGACCGCCGCTTTCTGAAGTACTGCGTCGTTTCGCTGCACTCCCTGATGGAAAACGCGTCGGATGCATTCCGCTACCGCGTCTATATCCTGCACACCGATATCGACAAAACCGCGCAGGCGGAAATGCGGATCCGGACGAAGCCGAACTTCGAGCTTATTTTCGAGGACGTTTCCGAGTATCTGCGCTCGATCGCGCACAAGCTCCCGCTGCGCGACTACTATTCCAAGACGACCTATTTCCGGCTGTTCATCGCGGATATGCATCCCGAGTACGACAAGGCGATCTACATCGACGCGGACACGATCGTGCAGGGCGATATGAGCGAGCTTTTCACAGTCGATTTGGGCGACAGCTACCTCGGCGCATGCCACGAACAGGCGATGGTGCAGGTGGAGGAATACGGCGAGTACGTCGAAAAATGCGTCGGCGTTTCGCGCTATAATTTCTTCAACGCGGGGCTGCTGCTCATCAACTGCGAAGCGTTCCGCTCGCACCTTTTGCTGTACCGCTTCATCAACGAGCTGCACGTATACGACTTTGTCGTCACGCAGGACGAGGACTATCTGAACCTCATTTGCAAGGACCGCGTGCTGTTTCTCGATCAGCGCTGGAACACCGAGATCTTCGGAAGTATCCCCTATCCGCTCGAGGAGGCGCACGTGCTGCACTACATCATGTTCAACAAGCCGTGGCACTATCCCGAATGCCCCGGCGGGGAGATCTTCTTCCGCTACGCAAAGGAAACGCCGGTCTATGAAGCGCTGCTTGCAGAAATGCACGCCTACTCCGCCGAGGACCGGCAGCGCGATATGCGCGGGTACGAGAACCTGCTTGCCCTTGCGAAACGCGAAACGAACAATCCGGACAACTATCTGAACAAGCTGAACCGCGAAAAGCGCTCGCGCGATCGCGTGGAGATCGTGAAAAAGATTGCGGAGTACGAGCGTATGAGGCGCTTCTCCGAGGACGTCGAGGCCGATCCGCCTTCGAAGCCCCTGCTCCCGGACGACATCGACTATCTGCGCCGCAGCCGCCTCCAACGGCTCAAGACGAAGCTTGCTTTTGCGACCGCGCACAAGCTCGTCGCACGGCTCATGGAGGATAAAAAGATGATCATCAAGGAGATGAAAGGCCTTGAGAACTTTAAAAACCTCAGCAGCGGCGCTGTCATCACCTGCAACCACTTCAACGCGTTCGACAGCTTCGCGATCCAGCTCGTGTATGAGGCTGCGGAGCAGCCGAACCGCACGTTCTTCCGCGTGATCCGCGAAGGCAACTATACCTCCTTCCCCGGCTTTTACGGGTTTCTGATGCGGCACTGCAACACGCTGCCGCTTTCGAGCGACATCCGCACGATGAAGAAGTTCATCGAGGCGACGAATACGCTCTTAAAGGAAGGACATTTCGTTCTGATCTATCCAGAACAGAGCATGTGGTGGAACTACCGTAAGCCGAAGCCCTTAAAGGACGGCGCGTACACCTTTGCCGCGAAGAACGGCGTGCCGGTGCTGCCGTGCTTTATCACGATGAAGGATACCGATATCATCGGCGAGGGCGGATTCTACGTACAGGAATACACGGTGCACGTCAGCGAGCCCATCTACCCGGACCCGAATCTCAACTATCGCAAAAATTTCGAAATGATGAAGGCGAAAAACTACGCCGTCTGGAAGGAGATCTACGAGCGCGAATACCAGATGCCGCTCGTGTATACCACAGAGACCGAAAAGGAGATCACCGCTCCGGAGCCGAAAGCCGCCGAAGCGTAAAAAGAATGATGTGCGCTGCGGCGCGTGATGCAGCTTCGCCGTGATGTGCGCTTCGCGCATGATGTGTGATCTTCGATCACGTTCCGGTTGCCGCGACCCCGTCGTGTCATCCTTCCGTTTCGGGACGAAACGGAAGGTTCTCCGAAAAACGAGGATAAGCCGCCCGAGAATTTTGGGCGGCTTCAGGCTGTCGTAAAAGGGGTCAGACCGTTTGCGGCGATATGTTTCAAATGAACACTTGCAGGATGAAAGGGCAGAAAAATGCCCTTTCTTTTTATTATTTCGTCGCAAACTATTCGTGTTTTCACTCAGTCGCATACTTCAGTATAGCTCCATCGTGAAAACACGAATTCTGCCACCCTTCCCAACAGCCTGCTCAGCTTGTCAAAAGGTTTTTTGACAAGCTGAAGCCGCCCGAGAATTTTGGGCGGCTTATCGTTTTTTGCAATTATTTCCGTTTTGCCTGCAGCGCAAGGATCTTTTCATACACGCGGCGGCAGTTTTCGCGATCGTCAAAGGCGAAGAACGCGTCGATGCGCGCGCGGTATTCGTCCTTGAGCTTGCAGCCGTTCTGCATATATTCGATCAGCCGGTCGACGGTCGCTTCATATTCCGTTTCAACCTCGCCGAAGCCGTCGCGGTCGTAATCGAAATAGCCCTTCACGTACACGTGCTCGCCCGAGAAGAACTCCTCGCGGTCGAACTGCGCGTATAAAACCGGCTTTCTGAGATACGCGAAGTCGAACACAACCGAGGAATAGTCCGTCAGGATCAGGTCGCTTTCGGCGAACACCTGCCGGTACGGCGTGTTCGCGTGCAGCAGCGTGACGGATTCGTCCGGCGTGAACCGGTCCACGTGCGGCTGCATGGTCGGGTGCGGCAGAAACCGCAGCGTATATGCGTACCGTTTTGCGGCTTCGATCAGGCGCGCATCGTTCAAAAGGCTGTTATAGAACCGATAGAACGCCCCCTCTTCGAAGCCCTCCTTCAGCGAGCGAATGCCCGTTTTCGGATCCGCGGGCGTGGACCATGCGCGCCGCCACGTCGGCATGATCGTGATGCAGCGCTTTTCGTCGTGATACAGCCGGTCGAACCGCGGAAGGCCCGTCAGCCAGATCACCTCATCGGGATAATGATATGCGCCGTCGCGGATCGAATCGGCCTCCGCCTTTGCGGACGTCACGAACCCGGACATGTTGCAGTTGATGCGGTTCAGCCAGCCGGACAGATCGTCCTTGATGACGCCGTGCTGCAAAAAGACGTAGGAAATGCGGTTCTCGATATCGCGGTACGGATCGTTATAGCCCGGGAACTGCGAAATGACGTCGCTGTCCGCATGCGAGGAGATGTTCATATCGGACAGCAGATAGATTAGCTTATGCCGGTAGGATTTCGATCGGACCACGCGGCCGACCTGCTTCAGCTCGTTGTACGCATCGCAGGAATCGGACACCGCAAAGTACAGCCGGGCCTTCTTTTCGGGAAGGCTGCAAAGGTACCGGAACAGCGCTTCGCCGTTGTCGCCTGCCGCAGCCGTACGGTCCGACAGAAGCCAGACCGGTTTTCTCAGAAACGGCTTCGCGATCGCATAGACGAGGCGGCCAACGATCGCGTTGCGATAGATGCGCTTTTTGCTGCGCAGCAGCTCGAACAGCAGCATCGTCTCGCGGAAAAACCGCCATTTGCCCTTTTGAAAGCGCAGCACATCGTCCCGATAGGTCAGGACGCGATCCCCGATGCAGGCATAGGACCGCTTGAACTTTTCGGAGATCGGGAAGAACTTGGTGAGACGCGGGTTGTGCACGGGTTCCGTCCCTGCGCCGCTTTTCAGAAGAAACCGGATCGAAAGCGGCTCTCTGCCCTTCGGGATCGGGATCGTGAAGATGAATCCGAACCGGTGCGCGATTTCCGCATCGAGCGAGAGCTCAGGCTTTTTGCGATCCGACCGGACACCCTCGTAAACGACGCCGTTCGCCTCCGCGAGAATCTCCGTCGGGCTTGCATCCAGCCCGGGCACGTACAGCGAGGAGCATTCGACGATCGCGCTGCCGTCGCGCACGCGGAAGAACTCGACGCTGATGCGGTCGCGCTTCAGTTCGAACGGTTCCCCATCCGAAAAGCGGTACATGTGCTCGCCCGCGTCGGGGGCCGGCGTAGGCTGCGTGCCGTGCTTCAGATACAAGGCGTACGCCCGATGATACGGATGGATATACTTCAAGTTCGCGAGAATATCGTCGTCGATATAGGCAAGGATTTCGGAAAGCAGCTTCCGGTATGCGTCCTTTTCGGCGTCGTCGAACAGCGTCGAGGGAAGCTTTTTCTGCCGGATGCGCCATTGCAGATCGTACCCGATCGTATACTGCACGAAGCGCGGAACCGAGGAAAACCGTGATAGGCAGGCGTCGATCGTGTCCTTGCAGAAGTGCATGAGATACGGGAAATACCACGCGGCGCTCATGCCGGAATTCTGGATCGCGCTCGCCTGTCCGGTCGAGCGTCTGCGATAGAAATGCGTTGCGTCCGCAACGACGCCGAGCGTGTTCTTTTCGATCAGAATCGACTGTAAAAGCTTTGCGTCCTCCGCGTAGGAGAGGCGCGTATCGAACGCTTTCCCCTTCAGCGCTTCGGCACGAACGAACGCGGACGTCACCGCAAGCTGCGGGTTGTTCGGTTCTTCGCGAAGGTCAATCACGCGGGAGCCTTCCCGATACTTGTAATTGAGCATGTGCGGGCCGTCCTTCCCGTCAAAGAACGTCATCGGCAGGGAGACCACGTCCGTTTCCGGATGCGCCTCGAAAAAGGCGTATACCTTCGACAGCGCGTCCTTCGACAGCACGTCGTCCGCATCCAGAAAGCTCACGTACTTGCCGCGCACGTGCGGAATGCATGCGTTGCGCGCCGAAGAAACGCCGCCGTTCTCCTTGTGAACGACCGTGACGTTGTCCGGATGCCGCTTTGCGCATTCGTCGCACAGCCTCGGGCTCTCGTCCGCAGACCCGTCGTCGCAGAGGATCAGCTGCACCCGCGAAAACCCGATATCCTGCCCGTAAAGGCTGTTCAGCGTTTCCTCGAGAAACGGCGCCGCATTATAGACGGCTGTGATGACCGAAAAATCGAATTTGTTTTCCACAGTATTCTCCCGTACGCATGGATGATTTCTGTTTTTATTATAGCAACGCGCCTGCGAGGAATCAAGACGGATCGTAAATCAAAAAAGGACCCGCATCGGATCCTTTCAAACCTGTGATTACGCTTTCTTTTTGCGATTCTTCCATACGCCCCACATGCGGAAGCCGGTGGAAACGAGAAGCACGCCGACCGCCATGCAGCCCGCGATCGCCGCCGTCGTCATGCCCTTCGAGTACGCCTCGGAAAGCATGCCGCGGCGGATGAAATCCATCGTGTAATAGATGCCGGAGCCGGGAATCAGCGGCACGAGCGCGCACATCAGGTAGCTGGTTGCCGGGAACTTGCGGATGCGCGCCATGATCTCGGCATAGAACGAGGACGCGACCGCGCCGAACAGGTACGCGATCGGTTCCGAAAGCCCGAGCCGCATGCAGAGCACGCAGACCGGCCATGAAATGATGCTGCCCAAAAGCGCAAACGGAATCCCCCGCCCGTGCATGTTGAACATCAGCCCGAACCCGAGCGTGCCGATCAGTCCCGCAATGCACTGGATCCACAGCGCATGGTCGACCGGCGCAAGCGTATTCCCGATCCACGGGAAGATGATCCGGGCGAGACTGACGCCGGCGTTCGTGCCGAACGCGAGCGCGACGGCAATGAGCAGCACCTGCACGAGCCGGTTCAGGCCCGACATCGTATCGCCGTAGATGATATCGCGCAGGCTGTTCGTGAACAGGAACCCGGGCACGAGGATCATAATCGCGCCGATAACCGCGATATCCGCGTTCCCGCAGAGCCGGATCGCCGCCAGCGCGTTTGCAAGGAAGCCGAGAATGAAGCTGCACACAAACGACGTAAAGAAAGTGTTCGCATGGAGCTTGCCCATAAACCGCAGCGATCCGCCGATCGCGAGCCCGCACAGGCCCGCCGCCAGCGCTTCGAGGATGCCCCCGCCGAAAAAGATGCCGAAGCCCACGCCGATCAGGAACGCGGCGAGAAAGTAGATCGGCGTCGAATACCGGCAAACCTTCTGCTCCGTCTCCCTGAGGAGCCTGCGCGCCTCGTGCATGTCCGGCCTGGTTTCGCAGATGCGGCGGCTCAGCGCCGAATAGCGCTCGATGCCGTCGAGCAGCGTTTCCCCGCCTTTTAAACGGCGGATCTTCGTGATAATCTGTCCCTCGTCGGTTTCGAGGCTTGCCATGATACTGCCGGGAATGACGAACGCGTCCACGCGCTCGACACCGTACGCGCCGATGATGCGGTTGATCGTGTCCTCCACGCGGTACGTTTCCGCGCCGCACGCCTGCAGCTTATTCGCGAGCGAAACCGTAAACTCCAGAAGCTCTTCATAGAACACGGCGTCCTTTGAAAGCGTTCCGCTTTGCGCCTGCTGCTTTTGAATCGCAGCCTCGGCGACTGCGATCTTCTCTTTATTCCGATAATAAATTTTCCGTTTTTCTCCGGTAATCATACCGATTACATCCTTTTCTGCATTGCCTGCAAAAGTATAACAGCGCCGTCCGAAAAAAGCAAGGGGCTTTTCAATTTGCGAAACGTGCGCTATACTGTCGCAAAAGACGTTCTTTCCGGAAAGGGGTTTATCATGTCACTGAAACGGGCAACGGACTATCTGTGCGAAAAAGGATTCGCGGACCGCATTATCATTCCCGAACACAGCAGCGCAACGGTGCAGGAGGCCGCCGAGGCTTTGGGCTGCGAGCCCGGCATGATCGCAAAAACGCTGTCGTTTTTGCAGGGCGACCGGCCGGTTCTGATCCTTGCCGAAGGCACGGCGCGCATTGACAATGCCAAATACAAGGCTCGCTTTTCCTGCAAGGCCAGAATGATCCCGCAGGAGCTGGTGGAGCCGTTGATCGGGCACTCGGTCGGCGGGGTCTGTCCGTTCGGCGTCAACGAAAACGTCGCCGTATATCTCGACGAAAGCCTGAAGCTGCACGAAACCGTCTATCCCGCCGCCGGCACGGACCACAGCGCGGTGCGCCTTTCGATCGCGGATCTTATGCGCGCCTGTCCCGGCGCCGAGTGGATCGACGTCACAAGGGTCTAACGCTGCGTTGACCGGTTTTGCGCCGCGGCGTTCAGCGCGGCCGCCGTCGCGTCGATAAGCACGGCAGCAGCCATTTCGGGGTCTTTAAGCATCGCCGCATGCTGTGCGGTGCTGAGCATGTGCACGTCCTCCACCTTGAGCGATTCAAAGGAGATCGACAGAAGCGCCACGCCGAACCGCTGCATGAACGAATTCCCGACCGCCGCGACGACCGCGTCGCCGAGCGCATGGGTTTGCTTCGGCAGCTCATACGGCCGAACGCCGTTTTGGACGGCCGCAGAGACGGCGGTTTGCAGCGCGGAAAGGATCTCCGCGCAGAGCTGCGCGTTCAGAAGCCTTCGTTCATAGACCGTTTCGATATTCCCGATTGCCCGGTACAGCGCCTTCGGATCCGCAACGCGGTACGCGTACACGCCCGCCGCCGAAACGGAAAGATCGAAGTCGGCGTCCGTATTCCGGTCGCGCACGCGAATCGCGATCGGGGCGGGCGTTTCAAAGCGGTTGCCGTGGCATTCCTTTGTATTGATATAGTACACGCGATGCCGGATCGGCTGCACGTCCCCGCCGAATCCGACACGGCTGATGACGTCGTGAAAGAGCCCTCTGACGCCGCCCGGATGATTCGGATCGACGAACGTATGCTCGCCGGACGCGTCGCACATGTCGACGATTTTCCCCTGCGAAACGACGAGCACGCATTGCCCGTCCGCAACGGAGAGCAGCGAGCCGTTTGTGACGATCTCGTCGTCCGTCCGGTCGTTCGCGCTGCGTTCGGAGACGTGCTTGCGCCCGCGCACCATCAGGATTCCGGCAGGAAGCGAATCGCAGAAAAACGCTTCCTTCCACTGTTCCTTCATGACGCTCCCGACCGAGCCTTTGATTGCGCGGATGATTCCCATGGCGTTACTCCTTTTTCTGCTGTCTGCACCAGATGTTCATGACCCAGTCCGCGGGCAGAAGCTTCACAAGCCGCACCTGATTGCGGACCGGAAGGCCGAGAATCGAGACCTTCTTTTTCTTTTTCAGATCCTTCATCGCCCGTTCGACGACCTGCTCCGGCGTATACCAGCGGTCAAAATACGAAACCGTGTCGTCGCGCTTGGCGCGGTTGATAAACTCGGTCCTGACCCAGCCCGGGCAAACGCACATGACGTGGATTCCTTTCGATTTCAGCTCGCGGCCGAGCGCGCGGGAGAAGCTTAAAACGTACGCCTTCGACGCCGCGTATACCGCAAGGTACGGCACGGGCTGCCAGCTTGAATTCGAGCCGAGGTTGATGATTGTATCGCCGCGCCGCATGTACGGAAGCGAGGCAAGGCAGATCGCGGTCAGCGCTTCCGCGTTCAGCGTAACGATGCCGAGCTGCTCCTCCTCTTCGAGCGCGTCGCACGCGCCGAACAGCCCATAGCCCGCCGCGTTGACGAGCACGGAGATTTCCGGCTTCATCTCTTCGAGCAGCGCCCGGTATGTCTGCACGTTTGCGGGATCCTTCAAATCCCACGGAAGCGCGCGGACCGGCGTTCTGCATTCCGCTTTCAGCGATTCCAGAAGCTCCTCCCGCCGCGCGATCACCCAAAGCTCGTCGAGCGCAAACGATTTGTCGACGGCCTTCGCAAATTCCCTGCCCATGCCGCTGGACGCGCCGGTGATAACTCCGATCTTCATATCTGCCCCCGAAGGTTGTTATGTACAGTATACCCTGTTCCGATCGGGATTTCCACCCCCAAACGAAAAAACCTCCCCGTTCGGAGAGGTTGCGGCGAACGAATCCGGCGGCGCGTACAGCACCCCTCATCCGTTGCCTTCGGCAACATCTTCCCCCGAGGGGGAAGGCTTTGAAAGGCAATCGCTCCGCCGAATTGTTTTTTCGGCAGACCGAAGCGAAGCGTTATGCGCCGTAGGTGCAGAGCGCGCCGATATCGAAGTCAAGAACCTTTAGCATCTGCGCCGTGCCCTCAATCGGCTCGTAGACGTACATCAGCTTGTACTGCGGCTGCGCTTCGGGCGTACGCTCCGTGAAGCGGACGAGAATGCAGCGGTTGAATCCCGCAACGACCTGCCCGCCGAGATCCGCAACCGGCGTATAGACCGCAAGATACCCGTAATCGTTCAGCGCTTCGCCGAAGCGTTCTTCGGTCTCCTTCGTGATCTCATACGAGGCGGAATACTCCCAGCCGCCCATCGGAACCTCGGGCGCGGGCACGGTCACGCTGCCGTCCTCGTGCGGGACGATCGGCATATCGGCGATGTTCAGGATTTCCGCGTTGCCGGAGAAATCCTCATAGACGTAAATCAGCATGTAGGCCGGCGCTGCGTCCGGGTACACGACGGCCCCCTGCGCGAGGAAGCAGTAGTTCGTCCCCGCAACAACCTGCGTGCCGAGGCATGCGATCGGAACGTAGTTCACGCCGACCAGCCCTTCGAGCGCCTTGTCGAGGATCGCTTTTCTCTCGTCGGTCATGGTATGATCCGGCGCGACCTGCCAGCCGCCCGCAAGCGGTTCGTTGTGGGGCGTTTTTTCCGTTTCGTTCGTTTCTTCCGTTTCGGTCTGTTCCGCTTCCGCGTTCTGTTCGGACGCGTTGGCCGCACTCGGCTCTTCGTTCTTCTGCGCGCAGGCGGCTGCCGAAGCGAGCATCAGCGTGCTGAGCAGGATTGCAATCAGTTTCTTCATGGTTTCATTTCCTTTCTCTGTATAAGTGGCAACGTCTCCGTATGGAAAGACACGCGGACGCGCAAATGTGCTGCATTTTCTGTTACAATAGATATACCGCGAATTACGGAATAAGGTTGCACAAAATGTAAATTTAAAAAAATCCGATGGACACGGACGCGGATCGGCTTTATAATCGAAACGGAGGGATGTTATGAACGAACGACCTGACAAAGATCTGGCATTCATGCTGCAATATGAAAACGTCGCATGGTACGAGGACGGCGCGGTGCGCATCCTCGACCGTCGCTGCTATCCGCGCACGGTTTCGTTTGTGACCTGCACGCATTACGGCGAGGTTGCAAAGGCGATCACCGATATGGTGACGCAGAGCGCGGGCCCGTACCCGGCGGCCGCGATGGGCATGGCGCTTGCGGCGTACGAATGCCGAACGAAAAGCGAAGCCGAACAGCGCGCGTTCTTAAAGGAAGCGGCGGGCTGCATCAGCCATGCGCGTCCGACGACGGCAAAGCGCATGGCGCGCGTATGTGAAACGATGCTCGATGCGGCGGAATCGGCGTGGAACGCCGGCGAGCCGGTCGATCAGGCAATCAAAGCCCGCGCGATCGAGGCGAACAACAGCCGCTACAATAAGATCGCAAGGATCGCGGCGCATCTGGTCGAGCGGTTTCCTCAAAACGGGACGATCCTGACGCAGTGCTTTGCGGAGACGATCGTGGGCATGATGCTGAAGGAGGCAAGGGCGAAGGGCAAAGCGCTTCGCATCTTCTGCCCCGAAACGCGGCCGTATTTTCAGGGCGCAAGGCTCACCGCAACCGTCTGCTATGAAATGGGCTTCGACGTGACGGTCATCACCGACAACATGCCGGCGTTCGTCATGCAGCAGGAGCACGTGGACGTGTTCACCTCGGCTGCCGACGCGATCACGATGGACGGCCATGTCATCAACAAGGTCGGCACGTTCCAGATCGCGATTGCAGCAAAGCACCTCGGCGTTCCGTATTACGTAACGGGCGTTCCGGACACGGTGCATGCAACGGCAAAGGACGTCACGATCGAAATGCGCGATCCGGCTTTCGTGCTTGAGGCGATGGGCGTCAAAACCGCGCGCGACGGTGTGAAGGGGTATTATCCGGCGTTCGATATCACGCCGCCGGAGCTTGTGACCGGCGTGGTGACCGACCGCGGCATTCTGAGTCCGTACGCGCTAAAGAGCTACGGCCCGAAGGACACGTACGAGGTGGTCGTGTAGGGACGGGAAGTGCCCGTCCGCAAGTGAATCGGCTTACGCATGAATTGACGCCTGCGGCGTCGTGAATTGCGGCTCTGCCGCATGAAAAGGAGAGAAAGTATGGTAACGGTAAACGTATACGAACAGTATTTTGCGGCCGACTGCATCGCAAACAGCATCCATCGCCACGCGGCGCTGGTGATGCTGATCGCCACAAGCGAGAACGGCACGGTCCGCTATGAAGCGGCGGTGACGTTCTTCCCGCATATCGACGAGAACGATTTTGCGGTGTCCTATGACGCGTATTATTCCGATGTGCTGTATGAGGCGCCGGGCCGCCGCTCGAAAAAGCGCGAAGCCGTCATTCTGGAAACGCTGCGCGAGGATATCGACGCGCTGTGTAAGCAGGCAGGCGGAACGGTGCATTGGGACCGGCCGCTCAAGGAAGCGCGACGCGGGTAAACGGTTTTTCGGAGGAGCAGCATGAACATTACGGTCTATCTCGGATCGACGCCGGGCAACGATCCGAGGCTTGAAAAAGCGGTCAGGGAGCTCGGCACATGGATCGGCCAAAACGGGCACGATCTCGTATACGGCGGCTCGCGCTGCGGGCTCATGGGCATGCTTGCGGAAAGCGTGCTCGCTTCCGGCGGACGCGTCACAGGCGTGGAGCCGCAGTTTTTCGTAGACGCGGGGTTTGTGTACGACGCGATCACAAAGCTTTACGTGACGCACGATATGTCCGAGCGAAAGGCGAAGATGATCGAGCTCGGCGACGCGTTTATCGCGTTCCCGGGCGGCACCGGCACGCTCGAGGAGATCGCCGAAATCATGAGCAAGGTCGCGCTTCATCACCTTTCGGCGCCGTGCATTCTCTACGATCTGAACGGGTACTATGAAGGGCTCAGGATGCTGCTCGATCGGATGCTCCGTTCCGAGCTGTCCACGCCGGAAAAGCTCTCCGGCATTCGCTTTGCGTCCTCGCTTTCTGAGATCGCCGCAATCCTATCGGAAAACACGTGAACAAAGAGAAAAAGCCGTATCCCTTCTTTCGGGGTACGGCCGATTTTTTATGACTCTTCTGCGGCGATCCAGTGCGTCTGCGGCTCGGAAAGGAATGCTTCGACGGCTTCGCGCACGCGCGCATCGTGCGCGCCGACGCGTCCGACGCCCGCGATCAGCGGGTCGATATAGCGCTTCTTTGCAAGGATTCTGCGCCACTGTCCCTTTGCCTTCGGCGCATCGGAATGCAGCATCGTCCGGTATGCGCAAAACCGCTTCCATGCGGCGGCGGTTTCCGCGTCGGAACGGAGCTTTTCGATCACGGCCGGTTCCCCGGTCATCAGATCCGTCTCCGTCAGCACGCCCAAATCGAGCGCAAGGCGCAGCACCTCGGACAGCATCTGCATCGCGTAGCGGTCCTCGTCGGACACGTAGATTTTTGAGCACGCAAGCGACGCCATCGTGAAATCCGCGGCAAGCGACGCGGTCGAAAACGCAAGCTCCTCTTCCCCTGCCTCATTGACGGAAACGATCAGATCGTCATAGAATGCCTTCACCTGCTCCGGCGTGCAGATGCGATAGTTCAAAAGGTTCCCGAGCGTGTACTCAAGCCGGTCGGCGCTAAGCTTCGGCGAATCGTTGTCCGCGATCGGATAGCGGTGATAGTCGGAGACGTCGCCGACGGTCAGTCCGTATGCGCGCAGCACGCGCGCGATCGTTTCGTCGTGTGCAATGATCGCTTCGGTGCCGTCCTCGGTGGATTCCTGCCTGAGATAGTCGCCGTGCAGAAAGTCCACGACGTGCGCGAACACCGGCGAAGCGACGTCGTGCAAAAGCCCGGAAAGCGCCTGCTTAGGGTCGTGCGTGAAGTGCCAGACGATCAGTCCGACGCCGACGCTGTGATCGAAGCGCGAATACGGCTGTAAACCGGCAAAGCGTTCAAAGGCCGTATACTCGCAGCCGCAGTTCATGCCGACGTTCTTCAATCGCCGCATGCACGGCGCGTCCGTGCAGTCCCGCAAAACCGCCGGAATTCCGTTGTGATACAGGAAATAATGCTCCATTATCTTCCGTCCGGGAAGCTTGTGAACACGCCGCTTTCCAGAGCCGGAAGCCCGCTTGCCTCGCGCTCGCGCGCAATCGCCCGGATCAGAAACGCCATATTCCGCGCAAGGTTTCGCATCGTCTGAAGGCCTTCGAGGTCCTTTTCGACGTCCTCCGCCGTAAAGCCGTGCACCTGATTCCAGTAGTTTGCGGAGGCGACCGGCATTGCGGAGATCGTGAAATACTTGTTCAGCACGTCGAACGACGCGGTGTTGCCGGCTCTTCGGCAGCTCACGACCGCAGCGCCGACCTTCATATGCTTCGAAAAATGCGTGCTGTAAAAGAGCCGGTCGAGAAACGACAGGAGCGTGCCGTTCGGCGAGCTGTAATAGACGGGGCTGCCGACCACGATCCCGTCTGCTTTTTCGAACAGCGCGGCGACCTCGTTGACCTTGTCGTTGAACACGCAGCGGCCGTTTTTAAAGCAGAAGCCGCAGGAGATGCAGCCACGGATATCGTCCTTTCCGACGTGCACGAGATCCGTCTCCACGCCCTCGGCGTGCAGCGTGTCCGCTACCTCCCTGAGCGCTCTTGCCGTGCAGCCGTTCGGCTTCGGGCTGCCGTTGATGATGAGTACACGATATGCCATTGTTATTCCCCTTTCGTCTTTTCTTCAATCAGATCGACCGCGCAGCGCACGCAGTCGTCGCACGGACACAGGACCCTCCCCGTGTCGCGGCCCTTTAAATCCTTACACAGTGATGCGCCGCAGGTCTCGGTGAACGACTTATGCAGCATGCGCGCGTCGCGCATGACGGGCTTTTCCCCCGCGATCAGCCCCAGAAGCAGCTCTGCGCCGACGAGCGCGCCGCAGGTGCCTTCCATGCCGCCCATGCCGACGCCGAACGCTGCGCCCATTTGGAAAAGCTGTTCCTCGGTGTATTCGGTTTGATCCGCGAACGCGCACAGCACCGCCTGGCAGCAATTATAGCCCGCGTGCTTGCGTTCGATCGCTTCCTGTCTTCGTTCGGTGGTCTCCATACGGTTTCTCCCTTTATGCTTTATGAAGGATGCGCTTGATCAGCTTGATTACGCCGAACTTTCGCGCGATGCGGATCAGGCCCCTGCGAAGATGAAACCAAAGCCAGCGCAGCGGATAGATCGCGTTCCAGAAGCGGACGTACGCGCGATAGCCTTTTTCGGCAACGCTGTGGTCCTTTCCCTTGCGGCAAAACCCGGTCAGCACGCCATACACGTCTTCAAACGGCACGGTCTCCATGTGGAACGTATTGTCGCCGCGGATCCGGTAATACCCGTCTTTGACCCGGATGACCCGGTGCAGTACGTGGCTGCCGTTGCGCTTGTAGAGCGCGACGTCGAAGCGCTTCAGGCGCGACGAAGGGACCCCGACCGTGATGAGGTCGCGGTTCTCTTTCAGCATGGGCTTCATGCTGGTCCCCTTTGTCCGATACGTCAGCCTGCCGTCGCGGGCAAGCAGCTCTTCAAACGTCATGGTTCGTTCTCTCCGATGCATATTATATACGGTGCCGGCGGATTTATCAAGAGAAAGACGTGCGGTTCCCGGTATTTTGCGGCGCACAAACCGCTTGACACGGATGGTGTTATCGTATATACTTTTCGACAATCGGAAGCTTCAAAAGCGAGGTTTCGCCCGATCCGATCGGGCTTTTATTCAGGAGGAGACTATGCAGATTTATGAAGAATTGAAGGCGCGCGGACTGATCGCGCAGGTCACCGACGAAGAAGAGATCCGCGATCTCATCAACAACGGCGGCGCGAAGTTCTACATCGGCTTCGACTGCACCGCGGACAGCCTGACGGCGGGCCACTTCATGGCGCTGACGCTGATGAAGCGGCTGCAGATGGCAGGCAATACCCCGGTTGCGGTAATCGGCGGCGGCACGACAATGATCGGCGATCCTTCGGGACGCACCGATATGCGCAAGATGCTGACCAAAGAGGACATCGACCACAACGCGGAATGCTTCAAGCGCCAGATGGAGCGCTTCATCGAGTTTGGCGAGGGCAAGGCGGAGATGGTCAACAACGCCGACTGGCTTTTGAAGCTCAACTACGTGGACATGCTCCGCGAGGTCGGCCCGCACTTTTCCGTCAACAACATGCTGCGTGCCGAGTGCTATAAGCAGCGCATGGAAAAGGGCCTTTCGTTCCTCGAGTTCAACTACATGATCATGCAGTCGTACGACTTTTACTATCTGTTCCAAAACGACGGCGTCAACATGCAGTTCGGCGGCGACGACCAGTGGTCCAACATGCTCGGCGGCACGGAGCTGATCCGCAGAAAGCTCGGTAAGGACGCGTATGCGATGACGATCACGCTTTTAACCGACTCGCAGGGCAAGAAGATGGGCAAGACCGCCGGCAACGCGGTCTGGCTCGATCCGAACAAGACAACGCCGTTCGAGTTCTATCAGTACTGGCGCAACGTCGGCGACGCGGACGTGATGAAGTGCATCCGCATGCTGACCTTCCTCCCGATCGAAGAGATCGACGAGATGGAGCGCTGGGAGGATAACCGCATCAACGAAAAGAAGGAGATCCTCGCGTTTGAGCTCACGAAGCTCGTGCACGGCGAGGAGGAGGCAAATAAGGCGCAGACCGCGGCGCGCGCGCTGTTCTCGGGCGCAGGCGACGACGCGAACATGCCCGCGTTTACCGTTCCGGCAGACACGCTCGTTGACGGAAAGATCAACATCGTCGATATGCTGCTCTTAGGTGGGATTGAAAAATCCAAGGGCAAGGTCCGGACGCTGATCGAACAGGGCTCGATCTCGCTTGACGGGGAACGTGTCGACGACACGTGGATGAACGTCACGGAAGCGCAGCTCAAGACCGGCATAAAGATCCGCAAGGGCAAAAAGACGTATGTGAAATTCACGTTATAAGCAAACGATACGATCGCGGCTCCGGATTTCCGGGGCCGCGCTTGCTTTTTTGGGCACAATGTGATATGATGCTCACCGTCCTCTGCGGACGCAAACGGTGTCTCTTGGTAACCACCGTAAAAAAACAAGGAGTGTATTTTCCCCATGAAAAAAACCTTTTCCGAATTTCGCGAAATGCTGAAAACCGTTCCCCCGCTTTTATTGACGCTGACCGTTTTGGCCGTTGTCGGCATGAACCTTCTAGCGAACAAAAGTATTGTAAACCTCGACTGGCTCGCACTCGACGCCGGGTTCATCCTCTCATGGATGGCGTTTTTGACGATGGATATCCTTACCCACTGCTACGGCCCGCGCGCTGCGACGCTGTTCTCGGTCTTTGCGCTTTTGCTGAACCTTTTGATGGCGGGGATCTTCTTTGCCGCAAGCCGCATCCCGGGCATGTGGGGCGAAAGCTTCGTCAAAGGCAGCGAACAGGTCATCAACACCGCGCTCGACAATACCTTCGGCGGCACGTGGTACGTGCTTCTCGGCAGCTCCGTTGCGTTCATCGTATCGGCAATCGTCAATAATTTTTTGAACTACGGCATCGGAAAGCTCCTGAAAAAGCAGGACGGCTTCGGCCGTTTTGCGCTGCGCTCGTACGTGTCCACGTTCATCGGACAGTTTGTCGACAACCTCGTCTTTGCCATGCTCGTGAGCCGGATCTTCTTCGGCTGGACGACGCTCATGTGCTTCACCTGCGCGCTCACCGGCGCGATCGCCGAGCTGCTGTTCGAGATCGTGTTCTCGCCGCTGGGTTACCGCATCTCGAAGCGGATCAAGGCACGGCAGGCTGTTTCGAAAGGAGCCGAAGCATGAACGTTCTGATTACCGGCACAAGCCAAGGCATCGGCAAGGCGATCGCGGAGCGGTTTTTGGCCGAAGGGCACATGGTTTTCGGCGTGGATCTCTGTCCCGCCGCGATCGAACATCCGAACTACACGCATTTCGTGCGTGACATCCGCGACAATGCGCCCTTGGACGTTCCCGCACCGGAGATTCTGATCAACAACGCGGGAACGCTTGAGGAAGCCGACGCGATCGACGTGAACCTTTCGGGCACGATCCGCTTTACCGAACGGTTTCTCGATTCGCCCACGCTCAAGTCGATCCTGTTCATTGCGTCGGCGTCGGCGCGCAACGGCGCGGAGTTTCCGTATTACGTCGCAAGCAAGGCCGGAATCGTCGGCTACATGAAGTATCTTGCGAATGCGCTGGGCAAACGTGGCGTCACGGTGAACAGCATCTCCCCCGGCGGCGTCGTCACGCCCGCAAACGCGCACATCCTCGAAAGCGAGACGCTTTATTCTGCGGTGCTTGGTGAAACGCTGCTCCAAAAATGGGCGTCGCCCGAAGAGGTTGCAACGCTAAGTTACGTGCTGACGGTCGAAAACCGCTCGATCACGGGCGAGGATATCCTCATCGACAACGGCGAGATGCTGAAATCGAATTTCATTTGGTAAGGGAGGCTGCTATGGATTACAGAAGATTTAACGACACGATCATTCTGCGCATCGACCGCGGCGAGGAGATCATCGAAACGGTCCGCGCCGTTGCGGAAAAGGAGCGCGTTCGCCTTGCAAGCATCGAAGCACTCGGCGCGACGGACGATTTTACGGTCGGGGTCTATGACGTGGAAACCAAGCGCTATGACCAAAAGCGCTTTACCGGGCCGCACGAAATCGTTTCGCTTACTGGCACGATCACAGAAAAGGACGGCGCGTTCTATCAGCATTTGCATATGAGCGCGGGAAATGCAAGCTGCACGGTCGTCGGCGGGCACTTAAACCGCGCGGTGGTTTCCGCCACCTGCGAAATGGTGATCCGCGTCGTCGGCGGCGCGGTCGACCGCAGTCCCGATCCGGAGACGGGCATCAACCTGATCCGGTTCTGAAGCGAACAAAAACCTATCCGGAAGGAGGCACTTCGTAAGGAAGCGCCTCCTTCTGCCTCAAGTGCAAGGTAATTGACTACGTCGGTCAACAATAGTATAATGACCAAAACAAATCGGGATTTATGGAGGTGAATTTATGAATAACAAAGGTATTGGCGCAATATTCTGTTTGATCTCAGCTGTTTTAATGAGTGCACGATACATAGCAGCAGCGATTTTCATGAGTAATGTGGTGAGTTGGGATAGTTCCTTGTTCCAAGCCGGATTAAGTTATGTAGGATCGCCTTTGAAAGTCGCAGCCATTATCGCACTCATTGCAGGCATTTGCTTCTTAGTCTATGGAGTAGTTCGCGATTTTAAAAAGCAGGATAAATGAAGCGACAAATTCCGGTTTGCGGAGATGCCGCGAGGGCAGAAAAAGCCGTCCCCTTGAGAGGAAGGTGGCTGAGCGAAGCGAGGTCGGATGAGGTGGAGATGCATCCTTGTCCACAGTAGTAACGAGCATCGGATTTTGCCCCCAAAATCCGGAGCATGGCGACAAAACGGGCGTGACCATAGCGGTCGCGCCCGTTTCATGTCCTTTTTAGCCGGTAATAGCTGCCTCAAAGCAACTTCCATACGAAGTGTGCCCCGACAGAGAGGTTTTTTCTTTATGCAAATCCCGTTTGCTCCTTTACCGTAGCTCTTCCATAAGCGCTTTTACAACGTGCCGAATCGGCGGCATGATCTGTTCAAGGTCGATCTCGTCGCGGGAAAAGAACCGAAGCTCCTCCATCTCCCCGTCACATGCGGTCGGTTCGCCGTGCCATTTTTTACAGACGTACACGATCTCGAAATTGGAAACCTCATCGCCGTTCGGATAGACGTAATGCGCCTCGGGTCCCGAATTGACGCAGAAGAACGTGAGCTCGTCTGCATGCAATCCCATCTCCTCAAACAGCTCGCGTTTTGCGCAGTCCTCGGCACGCTCGTCGATCTCCGCCGCGCCGCCGGAATAGCCCCACATGTGATTATCCGCGCGCTTTCCGAGCAAAATCCGCCCGTGTTCGTCAATGCAGGCAACGCTTGCCGCGCACTGCATCAGTGTCCGATGTCCGACGAGCTTTCGCATCTCCGCGATATATCCGGTCATGGTTGTTCCTCCGTATCAAGATCCAGTTTCAGCGTCAGCGCGTCGTATTGCTTTCCGCGGACCGTGCGAAGGTCTTTAACCCGGTCGTACGGAACGAAGCCGAGCTTCTTCGCCGTGCGCAGCATGCGCGCATTTCCCGACCACGTCTGCGTATAGACGCATGTCGCACCCTGCGCCTTCAGATAGTCGATAAACTGCCGCAATGCTTCCGTGCCGACCCCGTGACTTCGCGCGTCCTGTTCCGCAATGTCGATCCCGACCGCGGGGATCTTTTCGGGATTTTCGAGATGATCGAGGTCGAAGTAGCGGCTGACCCAGCCGACGTGTCTGCCGTCAAACTCGATCTCGAATTTCCACCGCGGCGCTTCGGGCGAAAGGTCTTTCACGCTTTCATAGTATTCCGTCCAGCTTTCGCGCTCCGCTTCCTCCGTCGTCTCTTCCCATTCCCACGGCGCGTCCCATTCCTTCCCCCATTCGGTCTCGGTCGTGAACCAGCGCACGTAGTCCTCGATATCGGACGGTTTCATATCCCGCAGTACGATCATGATTTCCTCCTTATTTCGGTCATCGGCCTTTACCGATCCCTTGTATCATACCACAATCGTGCCGCTGTGTCACCATTCGTATGAAAAAGCACGCGGGATCGCAACGGCTCTTCTATTGAAAACCGCGCAGATGCATGATATAATAATGATTTAAGCGGAGCGTCGGACGATCGGCGCGAACGAAAGGAAAACCCAAATGAAATTTTCCGAAATGACCTACACCCGTCCCGATCCGGAAGCGGTGAAAAAGACGCTCGCCGATCTGACCGAACGCTTCAAAGGCGCAGTGAGTTATGAAGAGGCGAAAGCCGTCTTCCTTGAAAAGGAGGAAGAAGAAAAGGTCCTCGGTACGATGAGTACGCTGGCATACATCCGTCATTCGATCGACACGCGCGACGAATTCTACGACGGCGAGATCGAATTCTGGGACGAGATCGGTCCGGAGCTGGAGGAATACGAGCAGGCATGGCTCGAAGCAATGCTTTCTTCGCCCTTCCGCAAGGACTTCGAAGCCGAGTACGGCGATCTGTTGTTTGTGAACGCCGAAATGGACCGCAAGACCTTCTCCCCCGAGATCATCGAGGACAGATCGGAAGAGC